>Ga0129316_1000122_pt1 | contig 56405 bp, 46 predicted proteins | sample Cm1ome_2_FD_94429 | JGI IMG/M metagenome (GOLD analysis project Ga0129316, IMG submission 94429) | Eastern black-and-white colobus group fecal microbial communities from Wisconsin, USA - Cm1022B metagenome | ecosystem: Host-associated > Mammals > Digestive system > Large intestine > Fecal...
AGTCAGCTCGTCATAATTCAACACATTTATATCAATAACATCGCCAGCACGCACTTTATATTCTTCTGCACAGGCAGAAGCACATAGACAAACCATAATTAAAAATGTTAGTAATATTTTTTTTAGCATAAAACACACCTCGTTTTCACGCTTAACTCCCAGTTTATTATTATATAAAATATTATAGCACGTTCGTTCCCCCTCAACAATACTTAATTTGGCAGAAATGCTTTACTTTTATAGCTTGTCTAAAATTGCAGGAAGGCTTGCGCCAACTTTTTTATTTTAGCTAGTTGAAAGCCACAAAATTAGTTAAGCAAAACAAAAAAAGAACCGAGCTCTGCTGTACACAGAACTCAGTTCTTTAAAATTTTTACGCTATTTTTTTCGTTTAAAAATCAATCTCAATACTTACGGGACAATGGTCGCTGCCAAAAACCTCATTATGAATTTCTGCGGCCTTTACCTTATCCTTAATGCGTTCAGAAACTACAAAATAGTCAATACGCCATCCGGCATTTTTCTCGCGCGCCTTAAACATATAGCTCCACCAGCTGTATTTTACTTCCTCCGGATGCAGATAGCGGAAGGTATCTACAAAGCCTGCCGCTTTCAGCTCGCGGAATTTTTCTCTTTCTTGGTCGGTAAAACCGGCATTCATGCGATTGGTTTTAGGATTTTTTAAATCGATTTCTTCCGCCGCTACATTCAAATCCCCGCAGACAATTACGGGCTTCACTGCATCCAGCTTTTGGAGATAAGCTAAAAAAACTTTTTCCCACTCCATGCGGTAATCAAGACGCGCCAGCTCTCGTTGAGAATTAGGCGTGTAAACTGTTACCAAATAAAAATCCGTAAACTCCGCCGTAATTACGCGGCCTTCCTTGTCGTGCTCCTCAATGCCAAGATCATAGGTTACGTTAATTGGCTTTTGCTTCGTGAAAATCGCCGTGCCGCTGTAGCCTTTTTTCTCCGCGCTGTTCCAATATTCCTCGTAGCCGGGAAAATCAAAAGTCGCCTGCTCGCGCTGCATTTTTGTTTCCTGTAAGCAGATAACATCGGGGTCAGCCTGCGCCAAAAAATCAGCAAAACCTTTATTCATGCAAGCTCTCAAACCATTTACGTTCCAAGAATATAATTTCATTTTTTACCTCGCTTATTTTACTGCCGCAACCTTTATGGTCTCATAAATCCAACGGGCAGTATCGTACAAATCGCTTTCCTTTAAATATTCTTCCGTGGTATGCACGTTGCTCATACCTGTAGCCAAAAGACCGCAGGGCAGACCATAGCCGCAAAGATAATTACCGTCGCTGCAGCCGCCGGTAGTTTTTAATGCCACCTTAAAGCCTAAATTTTCCGCAGCGCGCTTAGCCAGTTCAATACAAGGATGCTCTTTGTTCAGCTCCACTGCCGGACAGCCCTCCACAACCTCAAATTCCACCTGACCTTTACCGGCTTCAACAGTTTTTTTAATCAACGCCATAGTATCGTCCTTGAGTTTTTCCAGCTTCGCCACATTCAAAGAACGCATATCAATAACAAATTTTGCATCCGGACAAACAATATTGGTGCCAATACCGGCGTTGAACATACCGATATTAAAGGTAGTTTCTGCATCAATTCTGCCGTAAGCAGGCAGTTTGGCTAAAGCCTCGGCAGCCAGCATAATTGCATTGACGCCTTCTTCCGGCGCGATTCCGGCGTGAGCCGCCTTGCCCTTGACGGTTACATAAATATCGTACAGCTTGGGCGCAGCGTAAGTTATTTCGCCCATCTCGCCGCCAATATCCATGCAATAGCCATAATCTGCCTTGATTTTAGCTTTGTCAAGATTGACAACGCCCAAGCAGCCAATTTCCTCGCTGACAGTAAAAAGCAGCTGAATATCGCCATGAGCCACGCCATCTTCTTTGAGCGCGCGCACCGCCTCCAGCATAGAAGCAGCGCCAACTTTATCGTCGCCGCCAAGAGTTGTAGTGCCGTCGCTGTAAAGCACGCCGTTTTTGCGTACAACTTTTGTTCCCGTAGTTGGCGCCACAGAATCCATGTGCGCTTCAAAAAGTAAGGTCGGAGCCTCCTTGACGGTTCCTTTGACATAAGCCCACACATTACCGCAGGTGCCGCCGGTTTTTGCGTGCGCGTTATCCATTTCCGGCTCCAATCCCATGGCGCGCAGCTTAGCAATAATCAGCTCAGCCTCCGCTTTTTCGTCCTTGCTGGGACAGGGAACGCTGACCAGCTCAATAAATTCGTTTAAAAGTCTGTTTTCATTTATCATTTGTTTACCTCAAAAATTTTTCTTCATTATATATTACGCTAAATAGCGGCAGATTAAATAGGCCGCCGACGCAATCAAGCCGCCGTAAGCGCGTATTTTCAGCTTACCCGCATCTACGCGCTCCGGATTTGCCGCCTGCAATTTGCTGATACCGCCTAAAATCAGCCACAAACTTGCTAACAGCATCAACAAAGCCAAATAATCCCAGCTATCCAGCTTGGCCAATATTTCCATGTAAAAAATCCCCCTCAAAGATGATTACAAATATAATTATACGGACAATGAGCGCAGCCTGCAAGCCCCGTCCGCACATTTTGCGAACGGCAGCTAAACTCGCTTTCAGCGCCTTTGCCGCTGATTTCTTGGCCTAAAGCTAACGCCTCCTGCAAATAATCCTTGTCGTCATGCAAATTCCACACGCTCAAATTTTGTAAAAAGTGCAGCTGTGCCTGCGTAACTTTTTTCTGCGAGCGTTGCTCCACCGCCGCTTTGTACAACGCCAGCTGATAGCTATAGCCAAGCTTCGCTTCTCCGTCCTGCGGCGGTCTGCCGGTTTTATAATCTACGATAGTTAAAGTCCCGTCATCATTTTCGCACAAACAGTCAATAATGCCGCTGATTAAAATGCCGCCAACAGTCAAACAGAAAGGCAGCTCGCGCATTTGCTTTTTGGGCAGCTCCTGATAAATTGCACTGGCAAGATATTTTTCCAGCATTACTTTTGCTTCTCCTCCTTGGTACGAGGGCGCGTATTGAGCTATGGCTGCGCTTAAAACAGCAGCTAAATCGCCGCGATATAATTCCAAAGCGCGATGGACAATGCTGCCTAAAATTTTTGCCGGCAAGACCGCTTGCGCTTGTCCGTCGTAATTATTTACAAACTCGTCCAGCTGCGGTAATTTCATCAAATGCTGATAAAAATACTGCCGCTGACAATAAAGATAGGTTTGCAATGCAGAGGGCGAAAACATTTGCTGTCCGTTAGCTGCGTAAGTCGTCAGCGGAGCAAGCAACTCCTGACTGTCGAGCACAACTTCTGTTTTTGCCACTGGCACTGCTTCCGTTATTTCTGCGCTTTCCTCAATAAATTTTATTTCTACTGCCTTTTCCTGCTGATAAATTTGCTGCAGCTGCTTGAGCCAGCTCAATTCAGCTAAAGCTTTATCAGCTTTATTTTCCTTGCCGTCGGTAATGCCGGTTAAAATCAACCGCTGCTCCGCTCTAGTCATAGCAACGTATAGCTGGCGCTTACGCTCCTCATTCTCCAGCAATTTATCGCTTGCTTTTACTTTTTGCAATATGCTTGTAGTCTGCAAAACGCCGTTTTCATCCGGTGCCTTAATACCCAAACCAAGCTGCGGCAAATATTTCATTTCCGCGGTATCGCTAGGCGTACTGCTGTCCAAAAAAGGCAGAAAAACGGTATCAAACTCTAAGCCTTTAGATTTATGAATCGTCATAATCTGTACTGCGTCACCGGTGCTTAAATTAGCCGTCGTTTCTTTGGTTTCGGCTTCCCGCAAGCGCTGCACATAATCCAGCCAATCGCCTAATGTCCCTTTATGCTGCACGCTGTATTCCTGCGCCAGCCGGCGCAGCTTCTGCACGTTAGCCAATTTATTGGCGCCATGTTCTTGTACGGAAAGTACGGCCTCCATTGCCAGCTCCTGCCACAGGCTTTGCCACAGCTCCGGCAAGCCCAATAGCGACGCCTGGCTGCGTAGCTTGTCTAAAACCTTAGCTGCCCGCTGCACGAGCGCGCTTTGCTTATCGGCAAAATTTTCCGGACGCGCCTGCATTAACGCATCCCACAAGCAGGTTTCCTGCTGCAAAAAAAGTGTGGTCAAGGTTTCGTCATGCAAGCCAAAAAACGGTGAGCGCAAAACTCCCGCTAATTCCAAGCTGCGACAGCGATTATTGAGCGCCGTCAGTAAATTTAAAACGTCCAACACTTCCTGACAATCATAAAAACCGCGCCCGTCCACTATCTCATAAGGAACTCCCTGCTCCTGCAAAGCGGCGGCGAGTTCCTCGCAATGAGTCATGGCGCGCAGTAAAATTGCCATTTTGCCGTAGGAATTTCCATTTGCGTGGTAATTTTTCACAGTCTGTGCCACAGCTCGCGCTTCCACTTGGAATTTACTTGTGCCGCACTCCTTATCATAAGCACACAACAGCAGCTGCGGAATTTCCGCGCAGATTTTATTGTGCGCCAACGCTTCAAAAAATACATCCTTGCTGCTGTCCTCGCCTAACAGCTCGCGAAAAGCGCTGTTGACCGCCAGCAAAATTTTATCCATACTGCGGTAGTTGGTGCTAAGCTTTAAACTTTCACCGCCGCCTGCCGCTATTTCCCGACGCACGCGGGCAAACACGCCGACATCCGCGCCGCGAAAACGATAAATGGACTGCTTAGGGTCGCCTACGATAAATAATTTTTTGCCTTGCAATTTTTCGCTGTCATCGCCGCACAGCAAATAAATTAGCTGCCGCTGCTTGTCATTGGTGTCCTGAAATTCGTCCACCATAATATATTGAAAACGTTCCTGATATTTATGACGCACCTGCTCGTTTTGCTTGAGCAGCTCCACCGTAAAATTTTCCAAATCATCAAAGGTCAGCAAATCCTGCGCCAGTTTTTGCTCCCGCAGATAAGCGTCCAGCCCGCGCAATAAATCCTGCCACAAGGGTAAAAAGGCTAAGGCGTATTTATCCGCAGCTTGCAGCTGAATTTTCTCCTGCAAGCTTTTAATATTGTTAATACTATCCTTAATTTTACCTCTCGCCTGAACGCCGAGCAGATATTTGCCTAAAATATTTACTTCTTCACTTTGCTTAACGGCAGTACAGGCTTCATCTATACTTTCTGCCAAATTCTCTAAACAATTTCTGGCGTTGGATTTTTTACTCGTTAATTCTTCTCTGCACAAAACCAGCTCGCGCAAAGCCAGACACAAATCGTCCCGTAATTGCGGCAGTTCTGCGATGCTTTCTGCATAAGGCTTGGTCAAATCTTCTGCCGCAAGCTTATCTAAAGAAGGCAGAATACTTTCCAGCTGACGCATTAAACCGTCCACGCCATAAGCGGCGACCAGCTTGGCTGCGCCCTCATTTTTCTGCGACAGCTGCCGGCGCAAATATTCCCGCATACATTGCTGTCGAAATTCGTCGCCTTCAAATTCTTCGGCCACGGTAAACGACGGGTCCAGCTGCACCTCTACGGGATTTTCGCGCAGAATACGACTGCACAAACCATGGATGGTACTAATCTGCGTTCTGTCGAGCGCCCCCAGCTGACTGCGCCAAAAGCCGCTGCTATCGTCGGCAAGACGTTCCTCTATGCCTTTACGCACGCGCTCGCGCATTTCTCCGGCAGCCTTGCGCGTAAAAGTAATCGCCAAAATATTGGCAGCGTCGACGGGCTTGGTATTTTGGTGATTATGCTGCTCTAAAATATGCAGAAAGCGTTCTACCAAAACCCGCGTTTTGCCGCTGCCTGCACCGGCAGAAACAACTACGTTGTTGGCAATTGCCTCAATGGCTTGCTTTTGCTCCGGATTAGGCTGTAATTTATTCATCTGCCTGCACACCTCCCTCTGCCTGCGGCATTTGACTTAAGCGGCAAATATTGCGCAGCGGACAATATGCGCTGCATTTTTTGCGCGGCGCTACGGCAAAATTGCCCGCATAAATTGCTTCTATATAATCTGTGATCAGCTTTTGCGCAAAGCTTTGAAAGCTGTCCCAAGAATCATTTATACCTTGCGCAGCTTTTTTATAAACTAAATTAGGATTGCCTGCATCCTCTAAAAGAAAACTGCTTTTTCTTTGGCCGTCCTTCAAAACAAAATAAGTACCGCCTACAACAGAATTATTGTCACTATGCAAATCCGCCAACGCCAGCAAATATAAAGGCAGTTGCACGTCAAAACCGTTAGCCAAATCCTTGCCACTGGGCACGGAGCTGCCGCTGCGCTTGTAATCCGTTACGAAAAATCTGTGACCGTCGCTGTCGATTCTATCTATTCGTCCGGTCAAGGCAATTTGCGTGCCATCACTTAATTGCAGCCGCAAAGCTCTTTTATTTTTGCTGCCAAAATCCCACTCCACAGCCCAAGGCATAAAGCCAGTCCAATTTTTTTGGTCGTCGTATTCAAATTGCAGCCACAGCTGTAAAAGCTGGTGCAACCGTTGTGCTTCCGCCTGCCAAAAAACATTGTTGACAATTTTTCCTTGCGCTTCCGCCTCTTGCGCTACAGCAGCAAAAATTTCTGCCAGTTCCTTTTGCAGCGCAGCTAAAGGCATAGCCGAAATTTTCTTTTGCAAATATCTGCTCGTAAAACGCGCCAAAACCTGATGGAGCAAATCGCCTTCATCCGCAGGCGTCGGCTGCTCGTCTTTCGCTACAAATTCCTGCTGCTGCCACAACCGCTGCCCCAAATATTTAAAGGGACAGGCTGCATAAATTTCTAAACCGCTGGCGCTAAAAGTACTGCCTATTTTTTGCCGCACATGGGCTTGCAAATTTTCAGCCAACAATACGCCGTTATAACGCTCATCCTCCAAGCGCAGCTTATCCGCCTGCGCAGCGTCCAGCAGCGGCGCGCCCCATTGCTGGCGCAGCCACTCCTCGCTCGCCGCTTTCTGCGCAAATTCGCCTGCCGAAGCGCAAATTTTTTCCGGCTCGCTTATCGCTTCTAAAGTTTGCGGCGCAAACAATTTTTGCACCGCATTTATATAAGCGCCGGCTCTGGCTTGGTCGTCCTCAAAATAGCTCAACACCAGCTGCTTGCGCGCCGCTGCTGCTACAGAAGCGAAAAAGTACGCATCCTCCGCGTAGGATAAAGATGTATTGGGCAAATCAAGACCTAACGCTTTTAACTCTTTGCGCTCACGATCATTATAAATCCAGTTTTCGTTGTTAGCGCGCGGAAATTCTCCCTCGCGCAGTCCCAAAAGAAAAACATAATCAAAGGCCAGGCCCTGCGCGTTGCCTGCTTCGGTAACCAGCACGCCATCCTTCCTGCCGGGACACAGCACAATTTCTACCTCCGCAGCCGCATTACGCAATAACTCCTGCCATTCTGGTAAAGAAATTTTCACCTCGCCCATACCGCAGCTTACATAATCGTCCATAAGCTGCTGAATAACTTCCATCAAATTTTTCTGCGTCTGCAAAGCGGCAGTAACGGCGGCAAGCTGCACCTTATTCTGTTGATATAAGCTGCCTAAGCGTTGTGCCAGCTTCAGACTGCATAAAAATTCCAGCAATAAAGCTCCGTATTCCGTAACTTTTGCCTGCCGGGGAATTTTTTCCAGCAAATCGTCAATTAAATTTAAAATTTCATCTTCTACCGCTAATTTTTCTTGCACAGCAGCCTGCACTCCGCTACGACTGGTAAAATACGCATTTTCTTGCAGCGAATTCACTGCCTCGCCGTCAACAGTCAAAAGCAAATGCAGCAGCGGCGCGGACACAAGCTCAAAGTAAGCCTGCGCTCCCTTATGGTTGTCGCAGACTGCCTGCAATAACAGCAGCACCATTTCCGTCAGCGGCTGTACTGCTAAATTTCCGGTCTGCGGCAAATCAACGGGCACGCCGTACTCATCTGCCACCAAGCGCAACCCGCTGTATGTAGATAAATCGCGCACTGCCAGCAAAATTTTTTGGGAAGCTATCCCCTGCTGCAACAGCTGCTTAATATTGGTCAGCGCCCAACGAATTTCTTTATCTCTATCCTGAAAGCTATATAAACGCACAGCGTCATCCGTAGACACAGGCTGACAAGCGCGTCCTAAATTTTTTATCACCTGCACGCAGGCAGGCTCCGCAATAAAATCTTGAGTATAGCTTTCTATTTTTTCGTCAAGACAAAGATTTTCCAAAGCCATATAGCTATCAGCAGAGGCCGCAAAAATTTTTTCGCGCTCCTGTCCCTGCAAATTTTTCTCGTAACACATGCCCACCGTAATATGGCAACGCTCGCTCAAAGCTTGAAGAAAATCCAGCTGCAAAGCGTCAAAGCTATAAAAATCGCTGAAATATAGCCGCTGCCACGGCAGCTTAACCTTGGCGTTTTCTAAAATCCAAATTGCCAGACGATATTTGCCCTCTAAATCGAACCAATCCTTATTTTTTAAATAATTACGATAAAAATTGTAGAGCAGCGCAATTTCTTTATCCTTTTGTCTTAAATCGCCCTCTCTATCCCACGCGCTCAAAATATTGACTATCTGCTCCTGCGTAGACCCGCTGCGGGAAAGCTGACCAACTAAAGAAGCCATTGCCTTAATAAAGCCCGGCTTTAGCGCCAGCTTACCAAAATACGGCAGCTTGTACGCTGCCAGTAAATCGTTCAGCATATTTTGAATAACCAATTCCTGACTGCGGCGGTTGATTTGGTGAAAATCCTCATAGCCGTTTAGATTGAGTACTTTCACAGCCAAGGTATCCATGCCAATACATTCTACATTATAACGAGCCTGCACCTCTTCCAGCAACAGACGATTGGGAAGCACGATTGCTCCGTGCCCATATTCTAATTTAGTCAGCTGCTCGCAAAAAAAATTGCGGGCGCTGCTGCCTAAGGACGTAATATATAGCTTAGCCATTTATTGTACTCCTTGCTTGATTTTACGTTTAACTTTCTCCATTATAAATATAAAATTATTATACACCACTACCGCCTGTTTTGTCCTCACAGGCTTGCAGGATTTCCTTTTTTACTCACACTTTTCGTATTTTTCCAGCTGACCTTCCAAGCAAATATTATTGTGTCATCTCTTTGTCACACATATAATATTTTTGTGAAAGCCTATCTTTTTATATATTATTGAAGTATAATTAAGCTAGAGACAATAAAGGTAGCAAATGTAGCTGCCACAGCATTGTCATATACGTAACCTTAAAATACAAAGGAGTGAAAAAAATGACAGCTCACAAATTTTTTATCTGCAAAAAATGCGGTAATATGGTAGGTATGATTTTTGACAGTAAGATGCCCCTTACCTGCTGCGGTGAAGAAATGCAGGAATTGACGCCTAATACTGTGGACGCCGCGCAAGAAAAGCATGTTCCCGATATCAGCGTGGACGGCAGCACAATAATTGTACGCATCGGCAGCGTTGAACATCCTATGATTCCCGCTCACTATATTGAATGGGTATATCTGCAAACCGAAAAAGGTGGCCAGCGTAAAGCTCTAAAACCTGGCGACAAGCCACTGCTTACTTTCTCCCTCACCGCTGACGACCGTCCGATTGCAGCCTACGCTTATTGCAATCTCCACGGACTGTGGATGAAGGAATTTTAAAAATTTCATATAATTAAAAACCAAAAGGCTCCGTAACTTTTGTTACGGAGCCTTAATATTTTAGTGGCGAAGATAAGCGAGATCGAACCGCTGTTTTTTGTTTGTTTAAGTGGTGGAGATAAGCGGGATCGAACCGCTGTTTTTTGTTTGTTTAAGTGGTGGAGATAAGCGGGATCGAACCGCTGACCTCTTGAATGCCATTCAAGCGCTCTCCCAGCTGAGCCATACCCCCACTTTATATATTTATAGTACAAGAAATTTCCGCCTTTGTCAAGGCTATTTTTTTGCAAACATAAGCATTTACAAAATTTCTCCGCCGCTCCAGCTTCTTTTACGCACAGGAGGCAACGGATACGCCCGGCGACTAGTTCGCAATCCCTGCCGCACTAAACTTTCTGCCAGCGAAACAGCAGCTATTGCCGGATCGATTACAGGCACACCCAAGCGTTCGCTTAAAGGCTTGCTTAAGCCCAAAAAAGACAGGCACCCCAAAATCAACACCTGTACATCACTGGATGCCAGCAGCCTTTTTCCGGCCTCCGTCAAAAGCTCTATCGCCCGCTCCCGCTGCTGCCACGGATCCACAAAAGTTTGCAATCCGCCAACAGCTTTCATACGACTTGGTTGCAGACCGCACTGCTCCACAAACAGCAGCTTTTCCGGTACGCGGGCTTCATCAGCCAACAGCAAGCCAGCCTGACGGCCTACTATAGGCGTCAAGAGGCAGGCAGCCTGACCTGCTCCCACAACGGGAATCTTCAACAGCTCACGGCAGGCAGCCAAAGCCGGATCGCTAAAGCAATAAATTACTACCGCGTCGTAACCGGATTTTTCCGCAGCCAAAGCCATGGTAATTATCTCCGGCGCAGCCAAAGCAGCATCCGCCGCAGAATCAATTTCAATATGATTTTTTTGCAGACACTCCATACGCAGCTCCACGTCCGGACCCACATGCTGACCGAGCAGCCGGCAACGCAACGCCAACTGCTCGAGAGTAACTCCACAATCAGGATTAATAATAAATATCTTCATTTCGTTACCAAAATTGTTCACACTAAAATAGAAGCCAAAAATTTTCTTGCTCTCTCGGTTTTGGGGTGATTGAATACTTCTTCCGGAGTGCCGCTTTCAATTAGATAGCCGCCGTCCATAAAATATACCGTATCAGAAACATCCTTAGCAAAACCCATTTCATGAGTTACCAAAACCATAGTGATGCCGGTATTGGCCAGCTGTTTGATAACATCCAGTACCTCTTTAACCATTTCCGGGTCCAACGCACTGGTTGGCTCGTCCAAAAGCAGCACCTTAGGCTCCATGCACAAAGCGCGGGCAATAGCTACTCGCTGCTTTTGACCGCCGCTAAGCCGACTGGGATATTCGTTTGCCTTGTCGCTCAAATTAACTTTAGCCAGCAGCTTCATAGCTTTTTCCGTAGCTTCAACTTTGGAAAGCTTATTGACTACTCTCGGCGCATAGGTCATATTTTCCAAAACCGTCATATTAGCAAAAAGATTAAAATGCTGAAATACCATGCAGGCATTTTTACGAATATCCTCAATTTTTATTTTACTATTGACAATATCCTGTCCCTCAAAAAGGATGGTTCCCCCTGTGGGATGCTCCAAAAGATTGATGCAGCGCAGCAAAGTAGATTTGCCGCTTCCGGAAGAGCCGATAATTGTCACGACCTCGCCTTTATTGATGGTTAAAGAAACATCCTTCAAAACTTCTAAATTGCCAAAGCTTTTTGACAGGTGTTGAATCTCAATCACTGACGCGCACCTTCTTTTCTAATAAAGAGCCCAAAAAGTTCAGGGCCATAACCAGTACATAATAAACGGCAGCCGCCACAATAAAGGCTTCAAAAGCACGGAAGGTTTTGGCCTGAATTAAGTCTGCCCAACGCAGCGTATCGGCAACACCAATGACAGAAACCAAGCTGGAATCCTTCAAAAGCATAATGCTTTCATTTACCAAAGACGGCAAAGCGTTTTTGATAGCCTGAGGCAGAATAATATCCAGCAGAAAGCGATGCTTAGGCACGCCCAAAGACATAGCGCCTTCCCATTGTCCCTTGTCTACAGCAAGAATGCCACCGCGCAGCGCTTCCGAAATATACGCAGCAGAATTTAAACCAAAGGATAAAACACCGGCCTCCAACGCGCTGATGGTATAACCGGTCAGCTGAGGCGTAGCAAAATAAATAAGCATCAACTGCACTAGCAGCGGCGTTCCGCGGAATACAGAAATATAAACCTTAGCCAAAAAGGACAGCAGCTTGCTTTTAGACAAAGTAATCAGAGCCAAAACAAAGCCGCCCAAAAAGCCCATAATCGTAGAGAAAAAGGTAAACTTCAACGTAATCCACACAGCAGAAGCCAGTAGCGGAAAATACGGTTCCAGTACGGAAAAATCTAACATTTAAACCGCTCCTTACAGCTTGGCAATTTCCAAATCTTTGATAGCTGCTTCATATTGATTGGTTGCCTCTTCACCCATGTGTTTAACCAAAATTTTATGCAGTTCGCCGTTAGTACGCATTTCTTTCAGCAAAGCGTTAATTTTTTCGGTATCCTTAGAATTTTTAGGCAGAGCAATAGCAAAAGTGTCATCCTTAACAACAGCGCCTTGAAGCACATGCAGTTCAATATCAGCATTTTGTTTTACAAAAACAGCGGCTTGAGAAGAATCGAATAAACCTGCGGCTAAACGGCCGTTTTTAATATCTTGTACAACCAGCGGAGTAGTATCCAGCTCTACAACCTCAATACCGCCGGCAGCCTTCAGCTCTTTAGCGTAGGTAGTACCCATGGAAGCACCGGCTTTTTTACCTTGCAGTTTAGCTAAGGAGTCAATATTGGCGCCTTTTTTGCAAATCAACGCTTTCATAGGGAAATAATAAGGCTTAGAGAAGTCCAAAACCTTCATACGTTCATCAGTAGGAGAAATAGCGGAAATAATTACGTCAGCACGACCGCTTTGCAAGGTCGGCACTAAAGACGCAAATTTCATATCGGTAAATTCGATTTTTTTGTTCATCTTTTTAGCCAGATATTCCGCAATGTCAATGTCTACGCCTTGATATTCCTTGGTGCCCTCTTTGATAGATTCAAAGGGCGGGAAAGTGGAGTTAATTGCTACCACCCATTTATCACCCTTAGCAGCGTCTGCTTTAGGAGCCTCTTTTTTCTCTCCTTCACAGCCTACCAGCATCATTGCCAGCATAGCTGTTGCTAAAAACGTGAATAAACTTCTCATAGTTAATTTTTTCATTTTCATACCCCTCTTTTTAATATTTTATTTTTATATCATACCCTTTTTGGGCTAATACATGCTTAGCTACTGCTTCGTCCGTAGCAATCCAGGCATTAATTTTTTTAGCATGACGAACAAAGGAGCGCAACGCCCGCAGATATCCCGGACGCCCGATAAACTGAGGATGCATAACAAAATTCAGCATCCGTCCTTCTTCTGCCAAAGCGTCAATTTCGTCCTGCCAAATCTGCACCATTTCTCTGCCGCTGCGCAAATAATAATGCTCAGGATGCTGTAGCGTATACATATCATAGGAGGTGTCATCTACCACTCCATCCTTAGGCAGCTCCACAATAGGAATTTCCTGCCCGTCAATATCCAGCAAAAAAGGTCCATCATTATTACGCCAGTTGGAGGAATAAATAATTCCCCTATCCAGCCACAGCTGCTTGTGAAAATCGTGCAGAATACCGTCCGGCATCCGCACGCCTACGGGTCGCCTGCCCGTCAGTCTGCGAAAAATGTCGTCCACCTTATCCATCAGCGCGCTTTCTTGCTCGTAAGTATCCATAACTTCGTGCATATACCCGTGATAGCCAATTTCATGCCCCTGCTTAGCAAGATATTGAATAATTTCCGGATGAATTTCGGCTGTATAAGCCGTAGTAAAAAAAGTAGCCTTTAGTCCCTCTTCCTCCAACATGCACAAAATTCTAGGTAAAGCCTGCTTAGTGGCATATAACCCGCGGGACATGTGTACCAAATGACGGGAGTTAATATCATTGCGGGTCAGCCACAGGGTTTCTGCATCAATATCAAAGGACAGGCACAAAGCCATACTTTTATTTTGGGGCCAGCTCCATTTCATATTGCAGCACCCCCTTGAACAGCATAAAATTTCTGCACATATTCTGCTACTTCCCTGCAAGTAGTAATCCAGGCCCCATTAGCACGCATATATTCAATGAAACGTTCCAGCATACGCACGCGGCTGGCACGCCCGATAAGCTGCGGATGAAGCTTGAGAACAAAGACCTTGTCTCCTTCCTCTGCCAGCTCGTCAAAATTATCCTGCCAAATTTCATAAACATAATCCACGGGATAACTACAGGTTATGGTTGCTTCATCAGCATAGGAAAAATAAAAGAAGGAAAAATCATCTAGCGACGGCTCCGTAGGCAGCTCCACAATTCCCTCCGGCTTGTGAAGATAAGCCCAATCGCAGTCCTTCAAAGTAGAGCAATATAAATAACCACGCTTAGCCATTAACTCTAAAGCGCAATTAGGCAGCAAATCCAAAGGTCCCCGATAGCCCACAGGCTGTTGTCCGAAAATTTTCTGTAAAATTTCTTCGCTCTTCACCATATTTGCTTCTTCTTCGGCAACAGGCATATCCACTTCAGCCTCATGCAGATAACCGTGATAAGCTAACTCGTGACCAGCGGCAGCAATTTGCGCCACCTTATCAGGATATTTTTCCGCCATATACCCCGGAACAAAAAAAGTCGTCCGCAGATTTTGGCGCTGCAGCATATCCAAGCAACGCTGCAAGCCCTCGTCCGGACCGTATTGTCCGCGGCTGCGGTCAGAAAAACCGATATTGCGCTTGCCGATTACGGATTGGCGCAGCAGCTCGCCGTCAAAATCAAAGGTCACCATTACGGCAATCCGCTTGCCCATAGGCCAAGATATACCGTCGCCATTTTTTAGGGTAAACATAATAATCCATCTCCAAAAACAGCTTATAGATTTATTTTTTCATTGAAATCTATTATACCAAAAAATATTTCTCATTGAAAGAGTTTTTGCATAAAAATAACCTCTGCGCAAGAAAATCGCAGAGGTTTATTGTATAAATTGTCAACAATGTAAAATTTTATACAAGTATTAAAAATGAAGCAAAATCGTTTACAGACCAACCTGCTCGCGCAATGCTGCCGCCTTATCGGTATGCTCCCAAGGCAGATCAACATCTGTACGGCCAAAATGACCGTAAGCAGCAGTTTGTTTGTAAATAGGACGCAGCAGATTCAACTCTTTGATAATACCGGTAGGACTTAACGCAAAGTTTTTGCGCACCAATTCGGCAATTTTTTCTTCAGCAATTTTAGCAGTGCCAAAGGTTTCTACCAATACGGAAACCGGCTGCGCTACGCCGATGGCATAGGCCAGCTGAATTTCGCACTTATCTGCCAGGCCTGCCGCTACAATATTTTTTGCAACATAGCGTGCAGCGTAAGCAGCACTGCGGTCAACCTTGGAAGGATCCTTGCCGGAGAAAGCGCCGCCGCCATGACGAGCCATACCGCCGTAAGTATCAACAATAATTTTGCGTCCTGTCAAGCCGGCATCGCCTTGCGGTCCGCCGATAACAAAACGGCCCGTAGGATTGATATAATATTTTGTGTTGCCGTCCAGCATTGCGGCAGGCACAACGGGCTTAACAACATTTTCAATAATATCTTCGGTAATTTGCTCGTGAGAAATCTCCGGAGCATGTTGAGAAGAAATTACAATCGCATCAATACGTACCGGCTTACCGTTTTCATATTCCACCGTAACTTGAGTTTTGCCGTCAGGACGCAGATAAGCCAAGGTGCCGTTTTTGCGTACTTCAGTCAAACGCAGAGACAGCTTGTTAGCTAAATATGCTGGCATGGGCATGTAGCTGTCAGTTTCGTTAGTTGCATAACCAAACATCATGCCTTGGTCGCCGGCGCCGGCTTCTTCTTCGGCTGCACTGCCTTTTTTAGCTTCCAAAGACTTATCAACACCCATAGCAATATCGGGAGACTGCTCGTCAATAGAAACCAGCACGCCGCAGGTGTTGCCGTCAAAACCATATTTGGCGCGGTCGTAACCAATATCAATAACAGTTTGGCGGGCAATACGGGGAATGTCAACGTAGCATTTGGTAGAAATTTCGCCAAAAATATGAATTTGTCCGGTAGTAACAATAGTTTCGCAGGCTACGCGTCCTTTCGGGTCCTGCTCTAAGATGGCGTCAAGCACAGCGTCGGAAATTTGGTCGGCAATTTTATCAGGATGGCCTTCGGTAACAGATTCAGAAGTGAATAATTTTCTCATGTTTATCTCCTTTCGTGAACATACGAAAAATAGTAATTAAAAATGGCGTTCTCTGATTGAGAACGCCATAAATACCTTTAAAGCATCCTCATCTCACAGCTCAAGTGCTGTAGGACTTAGCACCGTTTACGGATGTCACTCCATAGTGGTTGCTGCGGTTTCACAGGGCCATTCCCTCCACCGCTCTTGATGAGTAATTTGATTTTTACCTTGCTTATTATAATCTATCTTGTCGAATATAGCAAGCCCTTTTCAATAAATTCACATAATAAATTTATTTTTAGAACAAGCTAGAACTTATTGAGAAATTTTCTTTTGAAAAACAGTTTATTATGCCTGCCTTTGGCGACGAATTTTTAAGGCTTCGTCTAAAATCCGGTTAGCTACCTCTGCCTTAGGCATCTGCTCTAAGGAACGCACCTCGCCGCTGGCAAAAAGAAATTTAACGATATTGGTATCGGCGTTAAAGCCTGCGCCTGCCGCCGTAACGTCGTTGGCAACAATCATATCCAAATTCTTTTTGATTACTTTATCGCGAGCATTTGCCAACAAATTCTGCGTTTCAGCAGCAAAGCCAACCAAAACCTGATGCTTTTTTTGGGAACCAAGAATTTTAAGAATGTCCGGATTTTTATCCATCACCACGGTCAAAGCGTCGTCGGTTTTCTTTTTGATTTTTTGGTCTGCCACATCATGGGGACGATAATCGGCAACAGCTGCCGCCTTGATAACGATATCCATTTCGCCATAAGCATTCACGCAGGCTTCCAGCATTTCGTTGGTAGTTTCCACCTTAACTGTGCGCACATTAGCCGGCGCTGCCAAAGCAGAAGGTCCACTGACCAGCAAAACCTCTGCGCCGCGTTCAGCAGCCATCTGCGCTACTGCGTAACCCATTTTGCCGCTGGAACGATTGCCCACAAAACGCACGGGGTCGATAGGCTCGCGCGTACCGGCCGCGGTTACCAAAACCTTTAAGCCGCGCAAATCGCCTTCACGCTTGGCAAAAAACGCACTGATAAATTCTACAATTTCCTGTGGTTCCGGCAGACGACCGGCGCCGCTGGTACCGCAGGCTAATTTGCCAACAGCGGGAGGCATTACGCTGATGCCGCGGCCTGCAAGCTTAGCGATATTTTCCTGAGTTGCCGGATTTTTATACATACCGGTATTCATCGCCGGACAGACAATAACGGGAGCCTGCGCTGCCAAAAGCGTAGTGCTTAACAAATCATCTGCCAAGCCATAAGCCATTTTGGCAATAATATTAGCGGTAGCAGGAGCTACCACAAAAGCGTCTGCCCAATTAGCCAGAGCAATATGCTCTACATTAAATTCCTGATTGCCGCTCCACATGGACACAGCTACCCGGTTGCCGCTTATTTCTTTAAAGGTCAGCGGTGTTACAAACTGCTGGGCATGCTCCGTCATGACTACGCGCACTTCGCAGCCCTGCTTACGCAGACGGCTTACCAAGTCCACTGCTTTATAAACGGCAATGCCGCCGGTAACACCTAAAACAATCTTTTTACCCTTTAACAAGGCTTTTTCCTCCTGCTGTTATACGTTTTTAGTACGCTCGTAGGTAATAGAATCTTTAGCAATTTCTTTTAAAGCGGTGCTGACTTCTTTTTCCGGTGCATTTACAGACGGTTTTGTCAGTTCACGCGCTCTTTTAGCAGCCAAAATAACCAAAGTATATTTGCTGTCAACCTTTTCAGCCAAATAATCAATAGAAGGGTCTACCATAGACATTTATCATCACTCCTTATGCTTTTTCTCTTTTACATTTACAAATTTCATCAACAATAAAATATGTTCTTGCCACCCGATAGCGTTCAGCCTCCATAATGGTTAAAACCTTATTGGCAGCCTTTTCCGCAATATCGTTGACAATAATATAATCATATTCGGCAGCATAGGTCAGCTCGCTGGCAGCAGACGCCATACGGCGCTTTATCACATCCTCGCTGTCCGTACCGCGTTTATAAATGCGGGCGGAAAGCTCGTCCAGGGAAGGCGGCACAATAAAAACAAACACGCCCTCCGGAAAACGCTTTTTAATCTGCAACGCTCCCTGAATATCAATTTCCAATAAAACGTCATGACCGCTTTGCAAAAGCTCCATAACATACTGTCGCGGCGTACCGTAATAATTGCCGTAAACCTCTGCGTATTCCAACAGTTCGCCCTGAGCAATCATTTCTTTGACTTGCGAAACTGTTTTGAAGAAATAGCTTTTGCCGTCCACTTCGCCTACGCGTGGCTGACGGGTAGTAACAGAAATAGAGTAACCTAAATCCGGCAGCTTATCGCGCAAAATTTGGCAGATTGTGCCCTTGCCTGCGCCTGAAGGACCGGAAACTACCAGCAGCAATCCCTGTGGAGTTACGTTTTTTGCCTGCTTCTCCATTTTATTCCTCATCCTCCGCGTCATTCATGGTCAAACGGTTGGCTACCGTTTCGGGCTGTACGGCGCTTAGCAGAATATGCCCGCTGTCTGTTACCACAACAGCTCTTGTTCTGCGGCCATAGGTAGCGTCAATCAACATACCTTTATCACGCGCTTCCTGAATAATACGCTTAATAGGCGCCGATTCGGGACTGATAATGGCAATAATACGATTTACGGATACAACATTACCGAAACCAATATTAATCAGCTTAATATCCACGTTACCGTTCCCCTCCTACTCAATATTTTGTATCTGCTCGCGGATTTTTTCAATCTCCGCCTTAATTTCTACCACAATCTGCGCCAAGGTATAGTCATTGGCTTTGGAAGCAATGGTGTTAGCTTCGCGGTTAAATTCCTGAATCAAAAAGTCCAATTTCCTGCCTACCGGCTGGTCGGAAGCAATAATCAGCTTAAATTGCTTAATATGGCTTTTCAAACGCACAATTTCTTCCGTAATGCTGGTGCGGTCGGCAAAAATCGCTACCTCCTGCAGCAAACGTTCCGGCTCTACAGTAATATTATGGTCAGCCAAAAGATTAGTCAGACGCTCGCTCAGCTTAGCCTGATATTCTTCCACCACCATGGGAGAGCGTTCTTCAATCAAAGCCAGCTTTGCGGCAATCAAATCGGCGCGGTAAATAAAATCGCCGTAAATATTGCCACCCTCGGTCTCGCGCATAGCAACCAAGTTCTGTAAAGCTTGACGTACAGCCTGCTCCACCTTCGGCCAAACGCTTTCTACATCAAAAAAGCCTTCTTTAATATTGATAACATCCTGACAGCGGGACAAATACAAAATTTCCGCAGCGGTGTTGATACCGGTTTCTTCGGCGCCGATAGCTTCGCCCACTTCTTGCAATGCTTTATGATAAGCGGCAGCAAGATTTTTATCAACCTTTAACGAGCAATTATCACTGGTGGTATAGTCAGCGTTGATAAAAACGTCAATGCGTCCGCGGCTGACGGTTTTCAAAATGGTTTTGCGAATGCGATCCTCTAAAGGATTCAAAAAACGCGGCAGACGAATTGCCACTTCATTATAACGATGGTTTACGGTTTTCATTTCCACAGTAATAGAAAAATCTGCGTCTTCGTATTCACCGCGGCCAAAACCGGTCATGCTTTTCAACATGAATTTCCTCCCAACTCCCTGATTGGTATATTTTTAACTTTTTCAATAGATAAGCAACAGACTTCGTTCTTATCTTGAAAAATAATTATACCATATTTTACGTTGGATTTCAGCTTTTTTCTTAGCTTTTCATGATTTTTCCGGCACTTAAGCCTCTTGCCATGCCTTGCACAAATCTACCCAGCCTTGGCAGTTAGAGGAATATTTTTCCAATTCCTCCGGCGTTAATTCAATAGCACTGTTAGAGCTGCCGCAGGCGGGAAAAAATGTGTGAAAGCGTTTCAAAGAAATATCCAAATAAACCTTCACGCCTTCGTTAATGCCAAAGGAGCATACGCCGCCTATAGCGTGACCAATCATAGGTTCTACCTCGTCAGCACCCAGCATTTTTGCTTTACAACCAAAAAAATGCTTATATTTAGCGTTATCCACTTTGGCGTCACCGGCAGCCACAATCAGGATGCAGCTGTTATCGTTCAACTTAAAGGATAGAGTTTTAGCAATACGCGCTGGCTCGCAGCCTGCAGCTTGAGCAGCAAGCTCCACGGTTGCACTGCTGGTGGAAAATTCGAGAATGCGGTTCTCCATATTAAATTGACGCAGATAAGCGCGTACCTTTTCAATAGACATAATTTATTTCCTCCGTCATAATTATTTTTAAGCTTTTGGTAAATAGGCAGCTAAAAGCTGTTCGTCCGGCGTAGTATAATAAGTGCGCTGATTAGTGAAAATTACAAAACCAGGCTTGCTGCCCGCAGGCTTTTTAACATACCGACGCTCGACGCAGTCCACAGGCACATTGCTGCCTGCTCTAGCCTTGCTGAAATAAGCCGCCAGCTGCACCGCCAGCTGTACGTCCTTTTCCTGCGGATTGCCCTTTATTATAATGTGAGAACCGGGAATATCCTTGGTATGCAGCCACAAATCCCGTGGCCCGCCTAAAGTGAAGGTTACATAATCGTTCTGTTTATTATTTTTACCGATATACAAATCAACATTTTCATTTATTTTGATATGCAGAGGCTGAGACTTTTGCAGGCTGGCTTTGGCTTTCTTTTTGCCGATAATTTTCAACAGGCCGGCAGCAATCATTTCCTGACGAATTTCTTCAATTTCGTTTTTGGTAGTTGCCGTCAGCAGCGAAACGTCTAAGCTTGCCAAATAAGTCAGCATTTCCTGCGCAGCTTCAATTTGCTGGCGCACCTCAATTTGCGCGCGTTTATACTTATTATAACGCTTATAATAAGCCTGCGCATTTTCCGTAGGCGAAAGCACGGGATTAAGCTTGACATGCGCCTTTGCACCATCATAAATATTTATCAGCTCCGCGTCGGTCTGCCCCTTGTGCAGCTGATAAATATTGGCCATCAGGGTATCCGCAATTATGCGCTGTACTTCCGCATCCTCGGCGTGCCGTAAATCCTGCTGCAGCGCCGTTAATTTTTTTGTCAGCTTTGCGCTTTCGGCAGTTACCAGCTTTTGCAGCTGTTCATGCTGCGGCAGCTGAATGGGTTTAAGGCTCACAGCAAAATTGATGGCGCTGTTAACGTCGGCGAACTCTCGCACACTCATACCCTGCTCTAAATTCTGCGGCGGCAGCGGCAAAATAGTTTTCACTTGGTTGGTACGGCTGATAAGCGCGTAAACCGCTTTTGTACTCGCATCTGCCAAATGCTGCTGCAAATCAGCAAGCACCTTGGTTAAGGCCTGCGCTTCTCCTTGCTCCAAACGCACTGTCTGCGGCAGGATATCTGCCGCCGTCAATAATTCTGCGGCGGTGGCTTTGCCGATGCCGGTAGTAGCGGCAACCAAAGCCTTGGCAAAATTGGCGCTGGGCAAATTATTGGCAGCCTGCACAATATGCTCAGGCTTTGCTGTTAAAATGTTCAAGCCTGACTGCGGCGGCGGAGCAATATATTCCTTACCCGGCAACACGCAGCGGTAGCTGCTTTGAGCTGCGCCTACATGCTTTAAACAGCCGATAATCATATTATCCTGCACCAAAATCACATTGCTGTTTTTACCTGTCAGCTCAAAGATAAGCTTTTTGGTAATGATTTTGCCAGCCTGCCCCAGCATATCTATTTCCAGCGTAATAACGCGGTCCAAATCGCTTTGATAAATTTTCGTAATGCGTCCTTCTTCCAAATGCTTGCGCAACAGCATACAGAAGCCCGGCGGAGTTTCCGGATTTTCCGGCAGCTTGACGGGAATATAAAGGGCCGGACTGCCGCCGTTCATATCCGCCAGCAAGGCGCTGGTATCGCCGGTGCGCCGCAATAAGAGCAGCACCGCGTGAGGATTTGGCATATACACGCGATAAATTTTGCTGCCTAATAATTCTTTATTTAAAGTATCGTTAACTAATTTTAAGGTTAAGCCTTCAAGATTCATAAGTGGTCACCTGCGTTAATTTTTCTCTGTAAAACTAATTATAATCAGTACCAACTTTAAAGTCAAATCAGCAAAAAGGGACTGAATGCTCATTGTCATTCAGTCCCTTTTGCTTTGTGCCGGAAAGCCTGCGTCAGTTTAAAATTTGCAGAACCGCTTTCACCGCAGCCTTTTAATTAATTTCCATGCCTCCGTCTACAAAATGTACTTCGGCCTTACGCTCGCGTTCTTCACGCTTTTTATCCCAACCATAGTACCAGGAATATTTGTCTTCCCATTCTCCAGGCTCTAAAGCCGGCTTATCAATTACATGGGATTTGCTTTGGCCGACAAATTCATAAGAAGTGCTGCCGTCAGCAAACTTATAGTTGTCCATCAAATCCTGAGTAAGAGCTGCAAGCAAAGACCAGTTATAGTCACCAGCTGCATTAGTTGTGCTTCCGTTGACAGCGCCGTCGCTATTAGGCATAGTTACCTGCAAATTTTTCAGCTCTTCTAACATTTCTTTTGTGAAATTCTTGTCAAAGCTATAACTATATTCGCCGCCCGGAGTCAAGCTAGCATCCTTATACAAGGTATTGGCATCACCGAAAAGTCTATATACATCTTTCAGTGTTAAATTAATCACAGCCTTATCTACCGTTACTTCATTTATCGGGTCACTAGGTTTAGGAACATTAGGATCGGTAGGAGGATTACCATTATAATTAACTTTAATATCCGTAACATCAAAGCCTAGGTTATTAGGATTATTAGTATCCTTAATACCCTGAACATCTATCTGCTTAGTATTAAAGATTTGGTGCTTGCCTGCATTTTTAAAACTACTGCCAGTCAGCAGGCTGCTCAAAGCATTTGTACCCACCGTATTTAGATAATCTGCCAAGCTGTGCGCTGCGTTTTTGTCGCTAGAGGCTGTTTTAAAGTAACCAATCTCTACATTATCCTTAAATACCTTTACCTTGTCACCCTCTGCCTTAACAATAATGTCATGACCTTTTCCATCATAAACCAAATTGGTCAAAGCAGTTTCTTGTCCAGGTTTAGGTACAAACTGCAGCTTGGTCAGGAAAACCTTGAGCAATTTTTGGGTACCATATGTATCACCATAGGTAGCCCAATTGTCAGCATTTTCTGCCTCAAGAGCACCCTTTCCAACAGCATCTTCAACGCCTTTTTCCATATCGTACGCGTTCTTTACAGTACCATCATTGTTACCAACAACTGTACCAACAACCTTATCTACAGCAGTGCCTATAACCGTTCCGGCATTAAATACTTGGTCAACAGTACCGGCATTATTACCTACAACGCCGCCGACGTTAGTATTACCGGTAATAGCACCAGTATTATAGCCGGCAGTCAAGCTGCCATTTGCACCATTATCGCCAATCAAACCGCCAACATTATCTGTGCCGGTTACTGTACCGTTATTGTAAACCTGGTAAGCATAATAATTATTACCGTCATCACGACCGCCTTCAACTTTGCCGGTATTACGCCCAATTAAGCCGCCAACATTATTTTTGCCGCTTACTTTGCCGGTAATAGAATTGATAAGGTTGGTTTTGCTGATAGCTCCGTTGTTTTCACCAATCAGGCCGCCGACATACTCGCTCTTTTCAGCAGTCACCTTACCGTTATTGATGAGATAGCCGTCTGCTGTGATTTTTTTACCGTTAGCATCTTTAAACTCATCACCGGCTTGAGCAATTTTACCATCATTTTTGCCGATAATACCGCCCACATATTTAACATTGGCATTATCTACAGTAATCGCAGCGTTATTTTTTGCGTCGCCAACAGTGCCAGTGTTATGACCAACGATACCGCCAAAATATTCACCATTCTCACTATAATCTGTGTTGTAACCCAAAGTATAGTTATTGGTATTTTCTACATCAAGAATTTCGCCTTTAGCACCATTTTCGCCATCATTTTTGCCAACGACACCGCCGACAAAAGTTACGCCAAGAATTTCGCCTTGATTCATCAGGTTTTGCGCAGAGCTTAAGAATCCCTGGTTCAAGCCGATAATGCCGCCGACATTGGTTTTGCCTTCGATAGCCGCAGGAATATCGTTAACAAGATTGGACATTTTACCGCTGTTAACGCCTGCCAGACCGCCGACATTTTCACCGGAAGCAGATTGCTGCTTATCAGTTCCTTGTTTATCAAAAACGTGGTTAGCGTCAGCCTCGATAGCGCCATTGTTGCGGCCGTTGTCAATAGTACCTTTGTTATTGCCTACAATGCCGCCGATATTGCTGCCGCCGTACATTTCACTGCCGTTAACAATATTATACACTTTACCGTCATTATTGTTAGTACCAATAACACCGCCGATAGTGTCCCAGCCGTTAATATAGCTGTCATTATACGCGCTGTTTATACTGCCGCTGTTGCTGCCTACTACGCCGCCAATATTTTGCGAGCTGCCGTATTCATTAATATCTTGCAAATCTGCACTGCCAAACAAGCCGGAAATAACGCCGTGGGTGCTGGCTGCGTGTTGAATTTCGCCCTTATTTTCGCCCACAACGCCGCCAAGAGCGTTGGCATTTTGACCGACTACAGCGCTGTTTGATGTTACATGTTCTAAAGTACCTAGTTTATTATTAGTACCAACAATGCCGCCGAGAGTTGTGCCATTGGCAGAGGTAACAATATCACTGGTGGTTACATTGCTGATAGTACCGCTATTAGTACCAACAAGACCGCCACCGGTACCATCTTTTACTTCTACTCGGTTGCCAAAGGTAGTAATATCCTTAATGGTACCGTTATTAATATCAGCAAGCAAACCGGTGCTGTCATTAATTTTGTCACCACCACTAATTCGAGAGCTATAAATTTTAACATCCTGTACATAACCATTTACTCCTATAGTTTTAAAAATACCATATCCTGGGATAGTATCTTTTGAACCTAAACCGATAATGCGGTTGCCGCGTCCGTCAAAGTTGCCGGTAAAGCCTTCGATACTTTGATATCCGCTGACGTTAAACATATCAATATCGTTTTTTAAAGCAAAGTTTTTAGAAGTAGCTCCTTGATCTTTAGCAGCTTGGATGCCTTTAAGCTGTTCGCCGTTTTCTACCCAAATGTGCGCCAGTTTCTGAACATCATCTTGTCCTAATTCTGTTCCATCTTTTTGCACATTCAAGGCATATACTGCATCACTAAATGTATTGCTTCCATTATTATACTTGGCAAGATTATACTTTTTAGCGACATCGTCCCACATATCCGCAGCAATGATAGCGTCAGTAGTAGCTCCGGCACTGGCACTATTTTTGAGAATTAATTGATTTGTGCCGCCTTTACTAAAATTACTCAGGAAATTGTGCAGACGTTGTACAGGCTTAGCAGTACTTCCGTTAAAATCTTTAGTATCAACTTGACCGATGTTGGAAATATCCAGTACCGTGGTGGCAGCGTCCAGCGTCAAATTACCGCCTACACGCAAGTCGCTATCGATATAAATGTCGCTGCCGGTAATTTCCATGGCGTCAAAGGATTCTAAATAACCCTTGTCAAGAGAGCCGAGCATAGCCTTAACTGTTCCGCCATTATCTTTATCGGCGATTGCAGTAATTTTAATTGAGCCATTTTCATGCTTGGTATTATCATCACCTTCTACATATTCGCCAGCTTTATAAGCATAGAATTCACCTAAATCGGGAACAGGGTAATTTTCTTCATCTGTACTGCCTATGTTGTCCACCGTGTATTGCGCGTTATTAGTATTACGTCCGCCGCGAATACCGTTGATTTGTGTAGCGCCGCTTTCATCTTTTGTAACAATGCCATTTTCTTCCTTGTAATTGGCTTTAGCAGAGCTTACATGACCGTAAATTTCTACGTCGCCGCCGTTAATAATAACGTCACCGCGGGTATCTTTATTTACAGTTACCGGCTTATATTCATAATTTCCATCGTTACTTAATTTTTTAAAGTGAGCGTTGCCGGTTGCTTTTACCTTGCCGTAAATTTCTACGCCGTTATCCGTATCCAAGGTTACGGAAGAACCGTACAGCTCCGAAGCGCCGCCCAGCTTAATGCTCTTGCCATTGTCTACTTCTTTACCATCTTCCCCGGTAGTTTTTGTATCAATGGTCAAATCGCCGTCGCTGTAAATAACGCCGTTAAACATTTGGTTTCCGTTTGTGCCAAAATTGGTAATACTTAAGCCGCCATTATAAACAGCAAAACCGCCTTTAGAGCTTACGCCAATATCGCCAAAGTCTAATTTGATAGGCTCCTTCTTTTTATCATTAGCATACATAATAGTCATAAAAGGATTATACGCTGTGCCGTATTGGATGTAGTCAATACCAGCTCTATTTCGGGGAGCATCCGACGTGCCAAAATATTCAGCAGCCGCAGGACGGAAGCAGTCTAAGATAGGCGTCGTACCGGAGTTATAAGTTGTGTCACCAAAACTGCCGTCGTAAATACGCCAATCGCCAGTTCCTTCTCCTTTTTTTCCTCCGTTTACATAGGAGAAGTGGAAATTCGTATAGCTATCTGCTTTATTTGCTGAATCATTAGAAACTCTTACCACTGATTGGTCATTAAGTTTATCAGCTGTTAATTTAGTAAAAGGCGTACCATTAGCAGGATCTATATAATAAACTGCTTCAGCATTCAACTGTCCCTTTACTATTTTGCCACACAACGCATTTATATTAACATATATGCTTCTATTATCTATGCTTCCATCTGATTTTCCTGCATATAATTCTCCTCTAGTATAAGCATTTATTATGTTCAATGAGCCTCCATCTGAATTCATTGCACCGATAATTCCGCCTACATTATTATACTGAGTAATATAATTTTTATCAACAAAACCTCTAACTACACCAATATTATAAACGTTAGTCAAAGTGTCATTAGTATTAGCGGCTTTGATGCCTATAATTCCACCTACACCAGAATTCTGTACATCTTTTTTATAATAGTGCTTATTATAAGAAGTAATATTGCCAGCGTTAAAAACATTCTTAATATTAGCTTTCCAAATTGCACCCATAATGCCGCCGGTAGCATGAGCGATATTATAAACAGCGCCCGTATTATAGCTTTGTTCCATACTTCCGCTAAAGCGTCCGGCTATACCGCCTACATGAAGACCGCCGGTTGTATATTTGCTATCACCAATTATGCCATCATTATACACATTATATAAAATGCCCCTAGCAGTAACATTTTCTGTTGTGCCGCCAACAATGCCGCCCATATTTACCCATACAGGTCCATTACTTACACTACTCTCAGTAACCAATGACTTAATATTGCCTAAATTGTAGCTATCGGCGACAGAACCGTTATACATCATGCCAACAATACCGCCTACATTCTGCATACCACTAACAGCACCTGAGTTATAGCTATTATTTATAACAGCATCAATATGGTTATCTTTGTCTTTAATTTGGTCCAGTTTATCGCTTACTTTATCATCAATAGTATAATTTAAAAAATCATTACCATATTCGTTGCCAACATCCAGCTTACCGACAATGCCGCCTACATTAGCTATGGCTCTAGTTCTATTGCCAGTTTGATCCGTCATTCCAGTACTATTATACTTATTAAAGTATTCACTAACAGAAACAGTTCCTCTATTGCCAGCATTGCTAATGCTGACACTGCCACCGCCATTACTATCACTACCACCGCCATAAACATAACCGACAATGCCGCCTACATTGCCTATAATATTACTTTCTGTACCCTGGTCTATAGGACGTACCCATTCTGTAAGTCTATTACCAGCTATATCACGAGCGCCTGTGCCGTAAATAAAACCGCCATTATTCACACTGTTCTTAATGCTTGCCTCATTATCTTTTGTAGCACCCAAATAACCGGCAATACCGCCCACATTATGAGCGCCTTTGACATTGTTTTCCTTATTAGTCGCATCAGTAATAACAGTATCTTCCGCTCTGCCTACGATACCGCCTACATTACCTGCTTTATAATAATCTATTGTATCATCTTTACCAGCAATAACACTTTGAATATCACCTTCGTTACTTACTTTATTAAGTTTGGCATTACTACTGCTGCTACCTACAATACCGCCCACATTGGCTACTGCTGTCTTTTTATCACCAGTACCGTCTAGTTTATTTGAATTTCTTTCATCCTTTGCCTTTTTTACATTTCCTATTACTTCTAAAGAGGCATCTCCTGTTGCAGGAGGCTTAGTAAGCTCTGTAGCACCATAATAATAATACTCTTCCTCCGTGCTACCGGTTGCCGTAATACTATTATAGTTAGCAGCATTGACTACGCTGCCGCCCTCCATTCTGCCAACAATGCCGCCTACGTTGTAGCCGCCGCTGATATCCATTTTGTTATAAATCTGCGTGCCCTTTTCGTCGCCAAGAGCTGCATTTTGGGCATAGCCAACCAAACCGCCAACCTCATGGCCGCCGGTTACGCGTCCGATATTATAGGTGCTGCCGCTAAGCTTGCCGCCGTTCATGCTGCCGACAATGCCGCCAATTTTTTCACTATCATTGCCAGTACCGGTTATACCACCTATATTTACCAAATCCTTTAAAGTGCTGCTGTCCGTAGCACTGTCGACACTGCCGACAATGCCGACAATGCCGCCCACATTAGTTTTACCGGTAACGTTAGCAGAGGTAGTAATATTGCTGATAGTGGTATTGCTTGCACTGCCCACAATAGCGCCAACATTTTCTTTACCTGTTATGGTGCCGCCAACCAAATTGATATTTTTAATAGCAGCGCCATCAGTTTTAGCAAACAGGCCTACGTTAGTAGTTGCATCACCTTTAATGTTCAAATCAAAAATATTATAGCCCAGTCCGTCAAAGCTGCCGAAAAAAGCTTCACCTTTATCACCAATAACGGAAATAAAGCCGTTATTCCATGTGCCGGTTTCTACGGCGTCAATACTATTATGCAATGCATAATTACCGCCAACATTGGTGTTCATGGCTTGCAGCTGCTGCACATTGTCAATCCACATGTAGCCTTGTTTTTTTGTATAACCATTTTTGTTTACTGTGGCAATAACTTCGTCGCTGTTTTTATCTGCAAATGTGCCACTAGTTCCAACATTATACGCATTATAACCAATAACAAGGTTATCGGTTTTTCTATCTTTAGTAGTAACGTTAATTCCACTAGCAGCCAGCTGTTTACCTTGATTATCGCGAATACGGTTAGCGTCCAATACAATGCGGTCGCCCACAAAGGTTACCTTGCCTTGAGCAGCGTTAATATACCCCAAGTGCATCAGCTCGCCGGCTGTAATTTCTCCTTGCTTTAATGTATCCGCTTTACCATCAAAGTTTTTCAGCACATCGTCCAGCACATCGTCTTTTAGTTTTTGGTTAGATACATACAAGCTGCCCACGTTAATCTGCGCAGATTTGCCTATGGTTACGCCTGCTGGATTCACTACAAACACATTGCCGTTATTGGCGTTAATAGTGCCATAAATTTCGCTTACAGGGCCGGCGTTAACGTAGTTCAGTACATTAAAATTGCCGCCGCCATCTTTACTAAAATTTACAATGGCATTACCGCCTATGGAAAAGCTATCCCATTTAATAGCTGCGTTTGTTCCATTTTGCACAATGTCCATAATATTATTATTAGAATTTATCGTACCACTACCGCCAACAAATTGCCATCCCGTAGGCAGCGTAACGTTTTGCGGTACGGCCATAGCTACGCCTGCACTATAGGCAACCAATGCGCCGGTTAAATAAAACAAACGGATATATTTATTGATATTTTGCAGTTTTTTCTTTTTAGATATATTCATTCTTCTGCTCCTTCCATTACACAATTTTGATTGTTATATCAGCGCCGGTGCTTAATACAACAATGCTTTATCTACATTTGCATATTGAATAAACAGTTTGTAATATTATTTTATTTAGAACATTTTATAAACCTGGAACCACATTCTGCCGCGGTGGTCATGGTCTTCGCTTTGATAAGGCTCGCCGTGAATCTTCCAGGCATAGTCAAATTGCGCGTACCAATCGTTTTCTTTGGCATAGCGCAGTCCCAAGCCCCAGCCCGCTAAATTGCGGTGCTGATTGTAGCCTTTGGCAAGAGTTACTTCGCCTACGTCAATAAACGCGGCAATCTCCAAGCCTTCAACATCTGTTCTTCTTCTAAGTTCCATGGTAGCATTATAGCCTACGTCACCGCTGGTTTCGCTGGCAGGATATGCTCTTACGCCGTTCATGCCGCCCAAGTAAAAGCGTTCGCTGCCATCCAAGCCTCTGTTGGCCAGTTGGGCGTGTGCTTCTACGCGCAAATTCCAGTCCGTCCAATAGCGAACATGTTTAAAATCTGCGGTCAGCTTGTGATAAGCTCCTTCAAAATATGCTTCCTGATCCTTCGCGTCAATATCTCCGTACCAATAGGTTACATTACCGTAGGTAAACAAATTAGGTTGATATTCGCTGGCAGCCAAGCCTACATGCAAGACATTGGCGTGTTTTCTGTTGGTATCAGAAGCGGACATAACTAAATCATCGCCAAAATTTAATCTATAATCCATATTGTCTTTAATGCGGCGGTAATCGTAACCATAAATCGCCGTAACGCGTTTAGCCTTGTCACGGTATACAGGCGTCATGCCGTAAAAGCTAAATGCTTCGGAATCGCCGTATTGGTTGAAAAAGCCGTTCTGCCAACCAATATCGTAGGTGGTTTTACTAACGCCCACACCCATTCTGGTGCCGCGGCTGCCAACCGCCGTTTCGTAGTTAACAGCGTAATTTTTGGTATGCTTATTGCTGATAGAACCGGTAATGCCAATTTTATCGCCCTGTTCTCCGGGATTGTTTATTTCTGTGTGAATGCCGTATCTGTATCTGCCGGAGCTTTTGCTGCCGCCGTTATCAGCAAAAACATAATTATTCCATACGGGACGGCGCAGTATTTCTACTGCCAGTCCCGTGGTCAGCGGTCTGCTGCCGGGATACAAAGAACCTCTGGCAATAACGCCGGGTAAATCGTTAAGGTCATTCATAACCCTTTCCAGCTTTTTATCGGTAATAACCACATCTTTTTTCAGCGGTTCCAAAAACTTTACCAATACCCTATCGGCTACTTTGGAAGTATTTTGTACCATTTTAATATCGTCATACGAAGCTGCGTAAACGGCAACCTCCAGCTCGCCGTTTTTAATTTCCTGTTCCGGCACTACTGCCTGCGATACGGTAAAACCGCAATCTCTGGCATATTTTGTAACCTCATCCGTCAAAAGCTGTAATTCTTCAAAAGCTACGCTTCTGTGCGTATAAGCAGACAAAATATCCTGCAGCTTTTTATTTTGATGGACTTCCGGCAGCACAAAGCCTGTCAGCTTGATGCTCTTAACATAGAACGCCGGATTTTCCTGCGTACCGGTATTGCCGGGTTGATATGCTTCCTTCTGCTGCAAGCGGTTTTCTACCTCCGCCTCCTGCTTACCGGTGCGGTAATAGGGATATTCGGTAACAGCAGTTTTATCAAAGCTTGGCAGCGGAGAAGCTGCAAACGCTGTCGTATTTAACACAGCACAAAGCAACGTGGTAGTTATAATTCCTATTTTTTTCATATTGCACTACTCCTTTAGCTTACATAAAAAATAAGTTTACTTATTACCTTTTTTACATCGCACAATTTTTCCCCCCCGGATAAATAAGCTGCTTGTCAAAGAAAACGGCTTTTATCAATAGTGAGCATTTTATATTATTAATCCAAAAGAAAAATAAATATTATAATATTATTATCATTATATCACCGCCACAATTTATTCGCAAGTCAATGGAGAACTTTTTAATTATTTACTCTGCGCTTTAGTAAAAGCTTTTCTCTCTCATCAATTACAGCCAAAACATTTTTCGGCAAAAACATCTTATGCAGGCAATAAAAATTTTTTGACAGACAAAATTTTTATGACAGCTAATCTAAAGATAAATTTTTCTTTTTTTATCGCCAGCCTCTTGCCAAAAGCTCAATTTTATGGTATTATATGTACTTGTCAGGCACCTGACAATGGCCCGGTGGTTCAGTTGGTTAGAATGCCGCCCTGTCACGGCGGAGGTCGTGGGTTCGAGTCCCATCCGGGTCGCCATTTGCGGAAATAGCTCAGTGGTAGAGCACCTCCTTGCCAAGGAGGGGGTCGCGAGTTCGAATCTCGTTTTCCGCTCCATAGGGGTATAGTTCAATGGTAGAGCACCGGTCTCCAAAACCGTCGATCTGGGTTCGAGTCCTAGTACCCCTGCCAACGTAGATAAAAGTCTGAGATTTTGTTAAACAAATCTCAGGCTTTTTTTTGTTGTTCATTTTTATTTTTTTGCAAAGTAAAAGGGTCGCCTCACAACGAGACGACCCTTGAAAATTTTAAGGTTGCTAAAATTTAATCCTGTTTTATTCTCCCGCTTTTTTACCTCTCAAGAACAGCCACAAAGGACCGGCCAGGAAGGTAGAAGTATACGCGCCGCTGGAGAAGCCTACTAACATCGCAAAGGAAAAATTGCGGATAGTTTCACCGCCAAAGAGAAAAATAGAAACAACTGCAAACAAAGATGTACCCACAGTATAAATACTGCGTCCCATGGTCTGCCAAATACTGTTGTCAATCATATCGCTCAAAGATTCGCTGCGGCGATGAATTTTTAAGTTTTCACGAATGCGGTCAAAAATTACGATAGTACCGTTAATAGAATAGCCTACAACCGTCAGCAGCGCTGCTACAAAGGAAGAATCCATTTCCATTTGGAACAAAGAGAAATAACTCAAAGTAACGCTGACATCGATAATCAAAGCGATAATTGCCGCAATGGCAAACTTAAACTCAAAGCGCAAAGTAATATAGGCAATCATCAAAATCCAAGACAGCACAATCGCCAAAACAGCCTGCTGAATAAGCTCGCCGCCTACGGTAGCGCCGACATTTTCTACACGCTGAATAGCAAAACCGCCCAGCTTACCTTTAAGGTCATCCATTACGGCACGGCGTTTTTCGTCATCAATAACGCCGGTACGAATCAGTACGCCCTTCGCTTCCTTAACATTACTGTCGCTGCTTTCCAGTTGGATAATACTGTTGCCTAAATCGTGACCCTTCAGTACGTCGCGCACCTCCGCAACCTGCACCGGTTTTTCAAAAACCAAATCCATAATACTGCCGCCGGTAAAATCAATGCCCAGATTAAAGCCTTTAATGAACATAGAACCAAAGCCGATAATCAAAAAGGTGATGGTAATGGCAAAGAAGATTTTATAATTTTTAACAATAGAAAATTTCTTCATTATTTAGCCACCTCCTTCGGCGCTCTGGCGCCAAACATAAAGGGGCTTTTGGTCAAATTGCTGTAAACCAGGAAACGCATAAGGAATTTGGTTACTGTTACGGCAGTAAACATACTGAGTAAAGTACCAAGCGCCAAAGTAACAGCAAAGCCCTTAATGGGGCCGGTACCTAAATAGAACAGCACGGCCGCTGCCATTAAGGTAGTTACATTGGAGTCTAAAATAGTGATAATAGCGCGGCTGAAACCGGAGTCCATAGCGCTGCGCAAAGTTTTGCCTTTCTGAATTTCTTCCTTGAAGCGTTCAAAAATCAAAACGTTAGCGTCAACAGCCATACCAATGGACAAAATAACACCGGCAATACCCGGCAAGGTCAAGGTTGCGCCCAAATAACGCATAGTCAACAGCAGCAGCATTACATAAAGCAGCAAAGCAATATCGGCTACAACGCCGGATAAACGATAGAACAGCAGCATGAAAACAAAAACACCGGCAATACCAATCAGAAAAGCTTTAACGCTTTTATCCTTGGAGTCTTGGCCCAAGGTAGGACCAACGGTACGGTTTTCCAAAACCTCAATTTTTACAGGCAAACTGCCGCTGCGCAGCAAAATTGCCAAATGCTCTGCCTCCTCCACATTGCGGGAGCCGGAAATTTGTGCGCGGCCGCCGGTGATAGCCTCTTGAACTACCGGCGCAGTCAAAACCTCGCCGTCCAAAACGATAGCGATTTGCTTGCCTATGTTACGGGCAGTCAAATCGGCAAACTTTTTGCCGCCCTCGTCGCTGAATTCCAAACCAACCACAGCTTGATTGCCTTGAGAAACCTGCGCTCTGGCATCTTTCAAGTCTTTACCAGTCAATACAACTTTGCCGCTAACATCTTTAAATTGCAGCATAGCAGTACGTCCCAGCATAGCAATAGCCTTTTCCGGATCTTTAACACCGGGAAGCTCAACAATAATACGATCCTTGCCCTGACGCTGAATAACAGGCTCAGTTAAACCTAACTCATTAACGCGGCGTTCAATAATTTTTACACTGCGGTTTACAGCATCATCGTCAACCTTAAGCTCGGGAGTATCAACCGCCTGCAAAACGACATGGGTGCCGCCCTGCAAATCCAATCCCTGTTTAATAGAGTTGGCCAGGGGAGAGATGTAAACGCAGAAACCGCCGATTATCGCCAGCGCAATAATCAGAAATTTCCCCAACTCATTCCAACGCAAAATAATTTCCTCCTTAAAAAATGGATTTAATATATCAGCTAAAGCCGTATAGGTTTATGTATACCGCTTTCACTTACTAAAAGCTGCATTTTCACATCGTGCTCATCACAGGGAAGAGTCTGCTGCATTAAGCAGTCATACGCCACTCCCATAATTACAGCATTTTTCGCCCTAGGCAGAAATCTATCGTAATAACCTGCTCCCATACCCATACGACTGCCGTCGCTGCCAAAAGCAACGCCGGGAACAAGCGCCAAAGCAATCTGCTCCGGCGATATTTGTCCAATAGGCTGCGGCATAGTGCGAATACCAAATCTATCTAAAGCAAAATGCTGCATATTCTGCAGCTCAGCCGGCACAAAATCTGTGGCAGAAATGATATAAGGTACAGCAGCCGTTTTACCTTGGGCTAATGCCTCTGCCAATACCAAGTCCACGCTTAGTTCATTGCCAAAAGCCAAAAAGCCCATGATGCACTGCGCCTTACGGAACGCATCACAGGCCAAAATATGCTTAGCAACCTGCATACTGCTGCGAGATGCCTGCTGCCAAGAAATTTGAGCACGCTGCTTACGCAAAATTTTGCGCAGCTCGATTTTTGCAGCAATAACAGCCTTATGGTCTAGCTCAAGCATTCTTTGCGGGATTTTGATGACCGCTTACAGCGCTGCGGGACATTTCAATTTCCACGCCCTCTGCTACCAAAAGCTTAACACGTTTTTCACTGATAGCAGTAATCTTGCCGTAAATGCCGCCGATAGTAATAACTTCATCGCCCTCTTTTAAACCGTTAAGCAGGTCGCGCCTTTTCTGCTGCTCTTTCTTTTGAGGTTTCCACAGCATAAAGTAAAAAATACCACCCATCAGTACAAACGGCCACAAAGAATTTATCAAAGCCATTGTATCTCCACCTTGCATAATTACACCTCCAAATTGATAATCAAAAATATACTTACTCTTTATTATACCCTAAAATCAATTTATCCGCGATAGTTTTCTAAAAATCTTTCTCTAAATTCGGGAAAAGTATCGTTAGCAATAGCTTCGCGAATTTCTTTGGCAAAATGCAGCAGAAAATGCAGATTATGAATAGACAGCAAGCGCAAGCCGAAAATTTCTTCCGCTTTAAACAAATGACGGATATAAGCGCGGCTGTAATTACGGCAGGCGTAGCATTGACAACCTTCTTCTATAGGCAGAAAATCCTCGGCGTAAACGGCGTTGCGCACTACCAAACGTCCCGTATGCGTCATAGCCATACCGTTGCGGGCTACGCGAGTGGGAAATACACAGTCAAACATATCTACGCCTAAATTTACAGCTTCCACAATACAATCCGGCGTACCTACGCCCATTAAATAACGCGCTTTGTTTTTAGGCATTAAATGCGTTGTCTGTCCCAAAATATCATACATCATAGGTTTAGGCTCGCCTACGGAAAGTCCGCCGATACCATAGCCGGCAAAATCCATTTCCATCAGCTGCTCCACGCTCATTTTGCGCAGCTCGGGAAACATACCGCCCTGCACAATGCCAAACATGGACTGATCCTCGCGGGTATGCGCTTCCAAACAGCGTTTTGCCCAACGGCTGGTACGCAATGTTGAACGCTTGGCGTAATCATATTCTGCCGGATAAGGAATGCACTCATCAAAAGCCATAGCAATATCCGCGCCTAAAGCCTCCTGCACATGAGTGGAAACCTCCGGCGACAAAAACTGCTTGCTGCCGTCAATGTGGGAGCGGAACATTACGCCCTCTTCCGTAATTTTGCGCATGGCACCCAGGCTAAAAACCTGAAAGCCTCCGCTGTCAGTAAGCATGCCGCGCTTATAATTCATAAATTTATGCAGGCCGCCTGCCTTCTGCACCAGCTCGTGACCGGGACGCAGAAACAGATGATAGGTATTGGCTAAAATTACCTGACTGCCCATGGCGTAAAGCTCTTCGGGAGCAAGAGTTTTTACCGTAGCCTGCGTGCCCACAGGCATAAACATGGGCGTTTCAAAGGTGCCGTGAGGAGTGTGTAAACGTCCCAAGCGCGCGCCGCTGCGGCTGCATTCTTTAATTAATTCGTAGGTTACTGCGTGCTGCATATAGTCTCCTTAATTTAATCTTTGATAAACATAGCGTCACCGAAGGAAAAAAATCTATATTTTTCTTCTACGGCAGCTTTATAAGTATTCAGCATAATTTCTCTGCTTGATAAAGCAGACACCAGCATGAGCAGTGTGCTTTGCGGCAGATGGAAATTAGTCACCAATGCGTCTACTAAACGATACTTGTAACCGGGATAAATAAAAATATTCGTCCAGTTGCCGCCCGCGTGCAAAATTCCGTCGGCGCCTGCGGCTTCCAGCGTGCGCACCGAGGTGGTGCCTACGGCAATAATGCGGCGGCCTTCCGCCTTGGCTTTATTAACCGCGTCCGCCGCTTCCTGAGACACGGTGTAAAATTCGCGGTGCATTTTGTGGTCTTCAATATTAGCTTCGCTTACCGGACGGAAGGTGCCCAAGCCTACGTGCAGCGTAACAAAAACTTCCTCGCAGCCCATATCCTTAATTTTTTGCAGCATTTCTTTGGTAAAGTGCAGCCCGGCAGTTGGCGCTGCCGCGCTGCCGCGCTCACGACTGTAAACCGTCTGGTAGCGTTCTTTATCTTCTAAAGGCGCCGTAATATACGGCGGCAAGGGAGTTTCTCCCAGCCTGTCAAGAATTTCTTCAAAAATACCGTCAAAAGCAAAGCGCACTACGCGGCCGCCAAAATCAGTGTGGTCAATAACCTCGCAGGATAATTCGCCGCTGAAGTTAATTTTTGCGCCCAGCTGCAATTTTTTGCCGGGACGTACCAAAACCTCCCAGTCGGTAGCATTTTTACGGGTCAGCAAAAACACCTCCACATGCGCGCCGGTATCCTTAAAGCCGTGCAGGCGCGCCGGTATAACGCGCGTGTCATTAAACACCAGCAAATCGCCGGGACGCAGATAATCTACTAAATCGTAAAAATGCTTATGCTCTATGGCTCCCGTTTTTTTATCTACTACCAAAAGGCGCGAATGATCCCGCGGCTCCATAGGATGCTGCGCAATCAGCTCTTTTGGCAGTTCGTAATCAAAATCTGTTACTAGCATTGTCTGTCTTCTTTCCTTTATTTTCTCACATAGGTTTCCGGATAATAATGCGCCAAAATATCCTTATAGGTGATTTTTTCCTTGGCATTAGCCATGCCGCGCGCGCCCCAGGCGCTCAAGCCCAGGCCGCTGCCCCTGCCCTTGCCGTGAAAAATTATTTTTTCGTCCTTACCGCCGTTCAGCATGTGATAGCTGCGCAGAATACTGCTCACCGCGGGCTTATCCTTATCCTCGTCGTTCACCTTAATGTTGATATCCTTGCTGCCTACCTCAAAGCCAAAGCGGTCTTCAATAGGTACCTTTAAAACTTCCGGCGTAGGTACGCCCGTTTCCACATCAAATAAAGTGCTTGGCAAGCCTAAAATTTCAGCCAGCTCCCCGCCGCTGATTTTTGCCGCACCAGCAGCTCCCGTTAAAATTAAATATTTCACGCGGCCGGTTCCGGTTCTGTCGGCGCCCATATCCTCCAGCGGCGATAAGCGCACGCCGGTAAGTCTGCCCACAGTATAACCGCGCTGCGCCAGCTGGCCTTCCAAAAGCGACGGCGTGGCGCGATATTCCCAAGTAAAATCGGGGCTGTCGCTGTCAAAATCTTCCACAGTCTGCAAATACGCAATCTCTTTATCCCACGCGCCTAAAGCGCTTTCCGTGCGGCCTCCCGTAGAAGAAGTGCTCACAGCCTGAATAGGCAGCCCTGCTACGTCGGCTATAAACCGACCTTTCGTAGCCTGCACCAATTTATTGACAGCCGCTTTTTCTATGCGCGGGCCGGTGCCTTCATAGGTAAGCTCCGCATCGTTCGCCAGCAAATCATATTGCTTATTGATATTTGCGCGCTGCATATACATAGCGTAAGTGCGCGCCGCCACCGCCTGCGCTTTAATAGCCTCGTCCGGCCAGACCACCATGGTTTTAGCGGGCAGTACGCTGCACAAATATTGCTCTATATTCACATAATTAACTATCAGCAGCTTATTATCGACGGCAATAGCCCGCATATAGCCGTTATAGCTGCGCTGGTTAATTTTGGGCTGAGCCTTTCCTTCCAGCGCGCTAAAATAAACAGTGCCGCCAAAGCAGTGCTGCTCGTCTAACTGCAAGCGTCCGTCCTGAATATGCAGAAAATATTTTCCCTTAGGCATCACTGTTTTCTGCCAACCGCTCTGCACCTCAAACTCATCATCACAGCTGATTTCCGCCGTTGTCTGACCCGTAACCAGCGCTACACGCAGCAGCGCCGCTTCTGCCGCCGGTGCAAAACCGCCCAGCAGATAAGCGCAGGCCAGTAAGGCAGTTATAAAAATTTTTTTCAGCATGATGTTCTCCTTTATTCAACGTCCAAATTCACCATACTAATATGCTTGCTTACCACAATCAATTTATCCTTAGGCTTTGAGCCTTTATTTTTTTTGCGCAGTTCATAACGGTCGCGCTCGCTGAAAACGCAGCCGCAATACTGCTGGCGATACAAACCCATGTCCAGGCTGATATCCACGCCGCGCTGATAGCCGCTGCGAAAATCTTCATAATAAAAAGGAATGTCAAATTCCTCTGCCGCCGCCTGCGCTGCTTTTTTTATCAGCTCATGCTTTTGGTAGGGACTTACAAGCAGCGTACTGCTGAAAGCGTCAAAACCGTTTTCCTTGGCAAATTGCGCCGCATAACGCAGACGCAGACGGTAACAGTAAGCGCAGCGCACCGTCGGCTCGCTCAGCATACCGCGAACACAATTTTCCAGCGCATAATCTTTATTGATAACTAAATTGTACTCTTTTTTTTCGCAGAACTCGCGCAGGGTACTCAAACGGTGCTTAAATTCTTTATAAGGGTGAATATTGGGATTAAAATATAAAATCGTAAAATCAACACCGTCAGCCGTTAATTTTTCCGTAGGATAGCAGGCGCAGGGTCCGCAGCAGGCATGCAGTAAAAGCTTCATAATTTTCCTCCTACTGTTCCGGCATAGGCACGCCCAGATAGCGGTAGGCTTCTCTTGTAGCTTTGCGCCCGCGAGGCGTGCGCTGTAAAAATCCCAGCTGAATTAAATATGGCTCGATAACGTCCTCAATGGTGCCCGCTTCTTCGCTGACAGCGGCGGCAATAGTTTCAATGCCCACAGGTCCGCCGCCAAAGGTTTTGACGATAATATTTAAAATACGCCTGTCGCTGCGGTCTAATCCGTACTGGTCAACTTCCAGCTTAGCCAGCGCTTCGTCCGCCAGTTGGCGGTTAATAGTCGCTACGTCCAAAACCTGTGCAAAATCACGCACTCTTTTCAAAAGACGGTTGGCAATACGCGGCGTACCGCGGCTGCGGCGGGCTATTTCGGCAGCGCCCTCCGAATCGATTTTAACGCCTAAAATTTCCGCAGCGCGGCTGATAATAAATTGCAGTTCCTCCGGCTTATAAAATTCCAGACGGCACTGCACGCCAAAACGATCGCGCAAAGGCGCAGCTATGGCGCCCAAACGAGTAGTCGCGCCGATAAGCGTAAATTTGGGCAAGTCTAAACGCACGCTGCGGGCAGCAGGTCCCTTGCCGATAATTATATCTAAAGCAAAATCCTCCATGGCAGAATATAAAATTTCCTCCACAGTTTTGGATAAGCGATGAATTTCATCAATAAATAAAACGTCGTTTTCGCCTAAATTAGTCAAAATCGCCGCCAAATCCCCCTGCCGCTCAATGGCCGGTCCGCTGGTCACGCGGATATTTACGTTCAGCTCGTTAGCAATAATATTGGCTAAGGTTGTTTTGCCCAAGCCCGGAGGGCCAAACAGCAATACGTGATCCAAAGCCTCATTGCGAGCGGCGGCAGCCTTAATAAAGACGGATAAATTATCCTTCACCCGGCTTTGACCGATATATTCATTTAAAAGCCGCGGACGCAGGCTGTATTGCCAGCCGTCGCTTTCCTGCTCCGCACCGGCAATAATTCTATCATCAAATTCCATTATTGCCCTCCTATTTTTCTTTCAGACTTACTCAAAAATTTATCTGCGCGCAAAAAGTTTTAACGCCTGTCGCAGAACTTCCTCGCCGCTTAATTTATCGGCGTCGGCAATTTGCTTCATAACAGGCATAATTTCGCTGTTGCTGTAGCCCAAGGATTGCAAAGCCTCCATAGCCTCCGCCACGGAACCGCTGCCGCCTGCCGCCACGGTTTCGTTCAAATCGCTGCCGGCTTCGCCGACAACGCCGCCCAGCTTATCCTTTAATTCCAGCAGCATCCGCTCGGCAGTTTTTTTGCCAATGCCCGGCAGCTTGGTCAACGCTTTAAGGTCTCTGCTCTGCACAGCCATATAAAAAGCTTCCGGCTTGACGGCAGAAAGAATACCTAAAGCCATTTTGGGTCCCACGCCGCTGATGCTTAAAAGCAGCTCAAATAAATTATAATATTCCTGACTTAAAAAACCGTACAGCAAAATAGCGTCCTCGCGCACTGCGGTATGCACGTGCAGCCGCACCTGCGTGCCTAAGCTGAGCTGCGCTAAATGCGCGGAGGGCATAAAAACGCGGTAGCCAACGCCGCCCGTCGTTTCCAGCAAGCAATAATCCTGAGCCAAATAGCCTACATTGCCTTTCAAAGAACCTATCATTTATCGTCCCTCCTGCCATCTACGGGTTGCAGCCGTATTAACGCCGCAAATTGCCGCCGCCAGCGCATCCGCAGTATCGTCAGGTTTAATTTTTTCGCGAATATTCAGCAGATGCATTACCATATAAATAACCTGCTCCTTCGTCGCGCTGCCTGTGCCTACTACGCTGAGCTTAATCTGCATAGGCGTAAATTCCATCACCGGCAGCTTGTGGTTTGCCGCCGCCAAAAGCGCTACGCCTCTAGCCTGACCTACGGGAATAGCCGTCGTTACGTTGCGGTTAAAAAAAAGCTTTTCAATACTCATAAAATCCGGCTGAAAATGCTCGATAATATCGCTGATATCATCGTAAATTTTTTTCAGCCGCAGCTCCGGCAGCATATCCTTATCAGTTAAAATAGAGCCGTAAAAAACAGGACGCAGGCGGTTGCCGGTCATATCTACCAAACCATAGCCGCAGATGGCCGTACCGGGGTCAATTCCTAAAACCAGCATAAAAAATCCTCATAAAAACAGAAAGCAGACAAAAACTTGCCTGCTTTCCCACAAAAATCTTATTCCTCGTCGTCGTCCGGCAAGTCAGCGTTGTGATAAACGTCTTGAACGTCATCCAAATCTTCCAAAACGTCCAGCATTTTCTGTACTTTTTCAGCATCCTCTGCGGACAGCTCTGCCATAGTATCAGGAATCATGGTAATTTCGGCCATTTCAACTTCGATACCGGCGTCGGCCAAAGCTTTTTCTACATCGTCAAAAGCTTCGGGAGCAGTAACGATTTCGTAGCCATCTTCTTCATTTTTAATATCCTCGGCGCCGGCCTCCAAAGCCAGCATCATCAAATCGTCTTCCTCAACGCCGCTTTCTTTGCTGACTACAAAAATGCCCTTTTGCTGGAACATGTAGCCTACGCAGCCGGTTGCTCCAAGATTGCCGCCATGCTTGCTGAAAACGTGACGCACATCGGCAGCAGTACGGTTGCGGTTATCAGTCAGGCAGCTTACCATCATAGCAACGCCAGCGGGACCGTAGCCTTCGTAAGTAATTTCTTCAAAGCTTTGACCTTCCAAAGCACCTGCGCCTTTTTGAATAGCGCGTTGAATGTTATCTTTAGGAATATTATTAGCTTTAGCCTTAGTCAAAGCCAGCTTCAGCTTCATATTGCCGGTGGGGTCGGCACCGCCCATACGAACTGCGATAGTAATTTCTCTGCTGATTTTAGTAGTAATCTTGCCGCGCAGTGCGTCTGCTTTACCCTTTTTATGTTTAATGTTTGCCCATTTAGAATGTCCTGACATGCTTTAATTCCTCCAAACTTAGATAACTAAAAATAATTAGCGTTCACCGTATTATTTTACCACGCAGTAAGCTTTTTGACAACAAATTTAAACAGCAAATTCTCAACACGCATTTAAAAAACAACGCCCACGCTAAAAATCAATCGGCAGCCGTAAAAATTTCTTTGATGCTGTTGTAATGCAAAAAGATTCCCTGCCGCGCCAGCTCTTCAATTTCAGCCAAAGTTGCCAGTTTCCACGCCAAAGCTTCGTTCTCGCGGATTTTGATGTCACTTTGCTTAAAATTCAAAGTAAACAAATAGCAGTCCACAAAATAATTATCGCCCTCGCCGGGATTTTCTCTTTGGTAACACACTAAAGGCTGCGCCGTCAACGCAGAGACATCTAAGCCTGTTTCTTCAAAAACCTCGCGGTTCACAGCCTCACGCGAGCTTTCGCCGGCCATGGCCGCGCCGCCGGGAACCTCCCACCAGCCGCCAGCCCAAGCCTTAGTCAGCACGCGGCGCGTTATTAAAAAGCGTCCGTCGGTATGCCGTACCACGCCCAGCACTGTCAAATGATATTCGCCGTCCTGCAAGCGCCAATCGTTGCGCTGCATTTTACGCCCAGTAAGCCGCTTATTTTTATCATATATATCCCAAAATTCCATTATCTGCCTCCGTAATATTTATCCATATACCAAAACACCAGCTTCAGTCCCAGCGATAACGCCAAAAACATACTGCCGCTGTCATAATCAATACGCCCCAAATGCAGACTGTTAAGCCCGGTAATAAAAATCATATTCAGCCAAAATAAGCCGTAAAAAGCCAAAAATACCTGCACATACCACGGCGGTTTAATTCTTGAATTGTTTTGCTGCATCCAACCGCCTCCTAAAATTTTTTTGGTAACCTTATTATAACAAAATTTTTTTTTGCAGCCAACTGTCAAACTGCCGCATATCACCAGCTTTATCTTGCTTGATAGAGACAAAATATTGTATAATAAATAATAGAGGAGAGGTTGTTATCCATGAATGAAAATGATGTTCAACAAGCTACAGCCAGCAGTGCGGAAAAAATTTTGCAGGCTGCTACCCATTTGTTCGCACAAGAAAATTTTAACGCCGTTTCTATTAAGCAGATAGCGGCAGCCAGCGGCGTAAACAGCGCCCTGATTTCTTATTATTTCGGCGGCAAAAAAAATCTCTATCAGGAGGTTTTATATAAGCAGGCAGATAAGTTTCTCAAGCTGCAGGAAAAAATCCGTCAGCGCGAGGAATCTCCGCTTACTAAGCTACGCTCTTATGTAGATTCTATTGCCGAAATGCAGCTGCGCCATCCTTATAACATTCATTTGATTTACCGCGAACTGCTTTCCCCGCAGCCCATGTTTGAAAATTATGTTAAAAACAGGCTGTACCGCATTCACCAATTTATGGCGGAGCTTGTTGACGAAGCTATTGCCTGCGGCGAAATTATTACAGCCATTAAATCTACGCACGTAGCTTTTACGTTAGAAGGTATTATTATGTTCTTTTTTCTCACGCAGGGACAAATCCGTCAAATTGGTAATTTTGACCAACGCTCCGAAACAGAATATCTTTTGGAAGCGCTGAATTCTTATTTATCATCACTTAGCAAAGGCTAGAGGAGCGTCAATTATGGTTAGGGAACTGCATATCGGCGATATTGTGCGCCACTTTAAAAGAGAAACTATCAAAAATCCCACCGCAGAATATTTATATAAAATTGTCGCTTTTGCCGTTCACACCGAAACGTCAGAAAAGCTGGTAATTTATCAGGCGCTTTATGCGCCCTTTAAAACCTGTGCCCGTCCTTATGAAATGTTTATGAGCAAGGTTGATAAAAAGAAATATCCTGATATTAAGCAGGAATACCGCTTTGAGGTAGTGCAAAGCGCAGGATTCATTGAAGCATGAGTCCTGCGCTTTTTGCTTGTTTCTAACGCTAAACGTTTGTTCCCAGCGCGTTTCATGAGCAATTACTCATATATTTCGAAAAATATAGCGGCGATATATTTTCACTCCGTGATAATATATTCGCCGCTCACTTGATCAATATACACAATAATTTTTACATCCGCTCCTTGAGCATATCTGCCGCTGCGCACAAAGCCACAATCATGGCGCTTGGTCTGGGCGGGCAGCCGGGAACGGCAATATCCACCGGCACTACGTCGGCAGCTTTGCCGACTATGGCATAGGTAGAACCATAAGTAACGCCGCCCGCCGCACACGCGCCGCAAGCCATCACCAGCCGCGGTTCGGGCATAGCTTCATAGGTCATGCGCAGCGCCTGCTCCAAATTGCGCGTTACAACCCCTGTAACCATCAGCATATCCGCATGACGGGGAGACGCCACAAAAGCGATACCGTAACGGTGCAAATCGTAAATGGGATTACTGGTCGCGCCCATTTCAAAATCGCAGGCGTTACAGCTGCCTGCGTCCAAATGGCGCACATGCAGGCTGCGACCTAAGCTGGCAGTAACCGCTTCGCTGACCTCAGCCTGGCTTGCCGTCAAAATTTCTGCCAAACATTCTTTATTGCTGTGGCTCAACGCCTTTGCAGCACATGCTTCCACGCATTTACCGCAGAAAAGACATTTTTTATAATCAATCTGCGGCATGTCGCCCACCAGCTTAATGCCCTGCACTGGACAAGCCGCAGCACATTCGCCGCAGGCACTGCATTTGCCGTTGCACTGCAAAGTGCCGCGCATACGTTTGTGCCCGGAAACATCAATATTTTCTGTAGCAATTTTACCGGAGAAAATTGCTTCTAACATTTTTAACATTCTGCTGCCTCCTTAGCGGTCAATGCATGCATAACACAGCTCAAAGCTTTTATTGATAAGCGGAAAATCGGGAATAATATCGCCCTGCACAGCCACCGTCAGCGCCGGCCAGTTAGGATAGGACGCAGAGCGGATAAAGCTGCGGTCAATGCGTCCTGCTTCGTCCAGCATCAACCAGTGAATATTGTCGCCGCGGGGAGATTCGCTGATGCCCCAGCTTCCCTCTAAGGTACGTAATTCGCCTAAATCTACGGACAGCTCCGTCTCGGCATTGCGGCGCAGCTTGCTGATAAGCTGACGCACCAGCTTTAAGCTTTCGCGCACCTCGCCTATCCGCACCTTAATGCGCGCTTCTACATCGCCGCCGGGTTCGGTGACAAGCTCGAAATCCAGCTCGTCATAAATACCAAAGCCCATATCCTTACGGCTGTCGCGCGCTACGCCGCTGGCGCGGGCACCCACGCCTACCATTGCTAAATCAAAGGCAGTATTTTCACGCACAATACCGGTGGTGCGGATGCGGTTGATAAAATTAGCCTGCTCCCACATAATATGCACCATGTCGGCATAAACCTTTTCTACTTCCTTTAAGACGTCGCTGATTTCCTCCAGCTGCTTTTCTTCCACATCCATAGATACGCCGCCGGGGATAATCAAGCCGCGCAAAAAACGATTACCGGCAACAAGTTCGTTAAGCTGCTGCAAATATTCCTTTAAGCGCGCACCCATACTGATAATAGGCGAAAAGCCTACACCGGCGCAAATATTGCCCGTATCGCCTACATGATTATACAGGCGCTCCATTTCTAACGCCAGGGTCCGAATAAGCCAAGCGCGATAAGGCACCTTGCTTGCAGAAAGCTTTTCCACCGCCTGACAGAAGCTTAAAGTATTAGCCACGCTGCAAGCGCCGCAGATACGCTCGATAATCGGCAGCGCTTCGGTAACAGTTTTGCCCTCTAAAGCTTTTTCAATACCCCGATGCGTAAAAAACAGCTTAGCGTCTAATTGCAGCATAGCTTCGCCCGCCTGGCTGAAACGAAAATGGCCGGGCTCGATGATGCCTGCATGAATGGGGCCGACGGGAACCTCAAAAAGGCCCTCGCCGCCGGAGGTCATCATTTCATATTCGCGGTGGCCATGGCACTTGCAGTTTACGGGAATCTGCTTACGCAGCGGATGAAAGCCTTCGGGAAAGCTTTCGTGCAGCACCAAAGGCCGCAAATCCGGATGTCCTTCCGGGATAAAGCCGAACATGTCGTGCAGCTCTCTTTCGTACCAGGCTGCCGCTGGCAAAAGCGTAGTCAAACAAGGATAATTTAAAGAGCTGTCGGCAGGAAATTCTGCCTTTAATACGTCAAGATCGCGTTTTTCAGCGTTATAAAACAAGCAATAGATAGCCAGTCCGCCGCCGCGCAGAGTTTCATCGGCGCCAAACATAGCTGCCAGCGGACGCTTGCCGCCGTCGCTGCAAATATTAGCAGCGCCACGCAGATTTTCGGGTTTTACGAGCATAGCATCAGCCTCCTATTACATGTACGGCGTGGTTCAACAAATTATTGAGCCACGGAAGATTTTCAAAGCCTGCACCCACAAGGCAGGTAAAAATTAATAACAATGCCAAAACCGGCACATCCACAGTCCCCAGCAAATCGCCTAAAGGCTGGCGGTGCGCCTCGCCGCAGAGCATGCGCATACCGTGATATAAAATACCAATCAGCACGCCTGCCAGCAGCACAATCAGCAGACTGCCTGCCAGCCAATGCCCCTCCTTAAACAATGCGGACATAATGTAAAATTTACTGAAAAACAAACCCATGGGCGGCAGGCCTAAAATACCCAGCATACCCGTCAGCCAAAAGGTCGCCGTATGCGGCACATCCTTAATCATACCGTGAATACGCATCATATTGCGTGTTTGATATTCTTGGATGATAGTTCCGGCAATATAAAATAGCACGAATTTAATCATAGCGTGGCTGTACATGTGCAGCATTACCGCTTTAATGGAAAGAGCGGAAAACGCGCCGATACCGGCAACCATAATACCGATATTTTCCATGGAGGAATAAGCCAAAATACGTTTTACGTCGCGCTGAACAACTACAAAGGGCACCGCCACAGCCACAGTCAAAACGGCGAAAAACAGCAGCATACTGCTCATCATAGCGCTGCCTGCGGTAGGCAGCAAAATTACCAAATTACGCAGCAAAACATAAATTGCGCAGCTGCACAAGGCGCCGCTAAGCATACCGCTGGTTAAAGACGGAGCCTCGGCGTAAGCATCCGGCAGCCAGGTGTGCATAGGCGCCATGCCGGCCTTAGTACCGTAGCCGATAACAAGAAACAGCAGCGCCAGCTTAGTCAGCGCCGGGTCTAAAGCCTCTGCGTGCTGGTGCAAAAACACCCAGCTTAAAGCGTTATTGGTGCCTAAAGCGGCAATCTGCGCATAATACAGCACCAGCGTACCCAAAAGCGCCAAGCAAATACCTACGGTGCAGACCATAATATATTTCCAAGTAGCCTCCAGAGCCGCGCGGGTAAATTTAAAGGAAATCAGCAGCGCAGAAATCAAAGTAGTGGCCTCGATTGCCACCCACATCAGGCCTAAATTTTTTACTAACAGCACAATAAACATCGTCCAGCAGAAAAACTGCATCAAAGCAAAATATCTGCCTGTCTGCAGCTGCTCACCCTTCAAAACGCCGCAGCGTTCTTCGCGGGTCAAATAGGATTTAGCCGTCCAGCTGGCCGCCACATATAAGGTTGTAATAATGATAAGCACCCACAGGCTTAAAGCGTCCACATAAAAATAATCGTCCACATAGGGTACGGCGGCGTCAAATTTAGCAGCCAACAGCGCCACGCAGATGCCTACGGCAGTAGCAGTCAAACGGTGCAGCCAGTGCAGCAGATTGTTGGCAAAGCGTCCGGTCAGCGCCAAAATGGCGCATACAGGCGGCAGACAAAGTAATATTAAAATATATTGCAGCATCTTCCACCTATCCTTTCAGCTTGTCCAGCACGTTAGTATCCGTAGTTCTAAAGGACAAACGCAAACGCGAGGTCAAAATAACCAAAATAACTACGGCAATCAGCACATCTAAGAAAATACCCAGCTCAATAATCAGCGGCAAACCTTCAGTCATAATCAAGCCTAAAAGGTAAATGCCGTTTTCCATGGTGATCAGGCCAATCATCTGCATAATGGCACGGCTGCGCATAACAATTAAGGTCAGTCCAGTCATAATCATAAACATGGAGGTGGCTAAAATATCTCTGCCCTCTGCCTGCGGCAGCAGCCCGTCAATTACCATATAACCCAGCGCCAGGCTGCACGCAGCTACGGCAGTAGAATAATTTACATTGATATCGCTGACGATTTCGCGCTCGTCGCGCAGTCCTTGAACCGTGCGCAAAATAGCATACGGAATAAACAGCACCTTAACGGCAATAGTCAAAATGCCCGGCAGCCATCCGTGCAGACCGCCGCCGTGACTTAAACCTACTACCAGACAGGCCGCGGCAATCAGCGCAGACTGCACAGCAAGGCAAAGCGTAGCGCGGCGCAGCTCCATAAATCTCGTCTGCAAAAAGACGATAAACATTAAACTTACAACTAAATATTCCATCGTCCTCCTCCTTACTGCGCAACCACTGCCAAAAGCAGCATTAAGCCGGCAGCAGCCAAATATACGCGCACTTTAAACAGACGCATTTTATTATTTAAGGTTTCTACCACGCCTACGGCCACAGCGCTCAGCAGCACTTTGAGCACTACGGGCAAATCCAGCGGCAGATACAGCATAGAAAACAGCAGCAGAAATACCAAAAGCTTCAGCTGGCTCGCCCAATGAATAAGCGCCAGCAATCTGCCGGAATATTCCAGCGTCATGCACTCATGAATCATGGTCAGCTCCAAATGAGTATCCGGATTATCCACGGGAATACGGCTGTTTTCTGCCAGCAGCACGAGAAAAAAGGCGATACAAGTTAATACGCCTGCCACCGTCAGATTTACTTCGTCAAAACGCAGGCTCATGCCGCTCAAAGAAGTGCTGCCGGTGTGCAGAACGTTGGATAAAACCGCCAGCATAATCACAGGCTCCACAAAAGCAGCCACATAAACCTCGCGGCTGCCCCCCATGCCGCCAAAGGCAGTCGCCGCATCCATGGAAGATACAGCCATAAAGAAACGACCTAAAGCTAAAATATAAACAAAAACGAAAACGTCGCCAAAGCCAGCTCTGCCGCCGAAAAAATTAGGCAGCATACACGCAGCAGCCAAAGTTGTTACAAAATAAACGCAGGGAGCCAGGCGGAATAGCGCGCTGGTATAGGGAGTTACCATGGTAGGTTTGCCCCACCATTTTTTTATATCGTAATATTCTTGGAAAATGCTGGAACCAATACGATTTTGCAGTAAGGCCTTAACCTTTTTGACAATACCTGTAATCAATGGCGCAGCCGCCAGCAGAATTACAGCTTGCAGCAAACAGAGGGCTAAGCCTTGCACATCACTGATAAAATACATCATTTATACAACGCCCCCCATACTAACACCAAAACCATAGTCGCCATAACATAAGAAACATACAAACGCACGCTGCCCTGCTGCATACGGCGCAAAAAGGTAGAAATCCCTACAAAATGTTTTTGCACAGGCTGATATAACTTTTCCGTAATCATATCCGGAATTTCCAGCTTGTAGGACAGCTGACGGCCAAAATAAGCGTGGTCCTTGCGCATATAAGAAACCTGACGCTTAGGCTTCAGCAGATAATCGAAAGCGCGGCGTACAGGCTTACTAAAGCCGGTCGCAGAATATTGCTGACGCTCCGTAGGATAAGTGCCGCAGTTCCAGGTTACATTCTGTTCTACAAAAATATTGTTGGTAAAAAGATATACTGCCGCGCTGATAACAGCCACCAAAAGCAGCAGCAGCAGCGGATTGAAAACGGATAAAGAACCGCTGCCGGCCCAGGCCAGACTAAAACCCTGCACGGCGAACTCGTTGTCCAGCTTTAAAGCGGCGCAGACTGCCTGCACTACGGGCAGCGGATAAATGCCGCAGATAAGCACCAGCGCGCTGGATAAACCCATGGCAGCCAGCATAAATTTATCCGACTCGTGCGCATGCTCTACCAGCTCGCTGCGAGCACGCCCTAAGAAAGAAATACCGAACAGACGCACAAAACAGCCTAAAGCCAAAGCGCCGGTAAAGCCCAGCAAAACAAAGCATAGAGCTGCCCACAAACGCGTAATCTGCGCAGAATTAGCGCTTATCAAAGTAATAAAGCTTTGCAGCACCAGCCATTCACCGGTAAAACCGTTAGTCAGCGGAATGGCAGCCAAAGCCATAGAGCCTACAAAGGTAAACAGCGCCGTATAAGGCATTTTTTTCGCCAGGCCGCCGAACAGCTCAATATTTTTGCTGCCGGTACCGTGCATAATGCTGCCTGCGCTCATAAACATCAGCACCTTCATAATGCTGTGGTTAAAAGCGTGCACCAACGCAGCGACAAAGCCCAGATAGTACCAACTGCCGCCCGCTAAAACTTTGAGCAGCATACCGCAGCCAAAAGCTGCAAAAATAACGCCCATATTTTCTACCGAAGAATATGCTAAAATACGCTTAATGTCGTTTTCCATCTGCGCGTACAGCACACCCAAAAAGGCGGACACGGCGCCAACTACCATAACGATAACGCACCACCAATAATTCCAAACGGGCAAAAAGCTGAACATAAAGCGGCCAAAGCCATAAAAAGCAATTTTCAGCATCACGCCGCTCATCAAAGCAGAAACGTGGCTGGGAGCGGCAGGATGAGCGTTAGGCAGCCACACATGCAGCGGCACCAAACCGGCTTTTAAAGCAAAGCCGCTAAACGCGCAGGCAAAAACCACATGCTGCCACAAAATATCCAGCTTGTTGTCGGCCATAGCGGCAAAGCTGAAATTGCTGCTGGCAGAGCCGGTCAGCAAAAAGGCAATCATAATCGCCGCCGTACCTACGGAAGTCATTACCAAATATTGATACGCCGCCGTCCAAGTAGAACGCTTCTCCGATTCATGATTTACCAACATGAAGGACGCTACTGCCATAATTTCCCAAAACAGCAAAAAGCTGAAGGCATCACCGGCCAGCAGCACCAAAATCATGGACAGCAAAAATAAATTCCACATACCGCCCAAAAGGCGCATGCGGCTGCCCTCATAGCTTTGCGCATAGCCTAAAGCATAAAGGCTGGTAATCACACCGGCAATACCGGTCAATAGCAAAAAAACTGCGCTCCAGCTATCGCACACCCAAGAATAAGAACCCCATGCCAGAGGCACAACCGACGCTCCGGCCAACAGCGTCCATGCCTTGTAGGCAGTAATGCCGCTGCCGATAAGCGCAGCGCCATTAGCCAACCAATGAGCATACCGCTGCAAGCTATGGGGAAATAACAAAGTCAGGATACCGACGCCAAAGCAGGCAGCGGCAAGTAAAAAACACTCCATTTCCTCACCTACACTTTCATAAAATTTTTACAGCATCTTCACAATTTCACATTTTTGACAAGAAAATATTATACCATATTTACATCTATTAGTGAATAGCTTCACTGCAAGAAATCACATACTTGTTGCTTGACTGGCATAATATTAGAAACTATAATTTAATTGAACGATTAATTTTTTTCTGAAAACAACTAAGCTTTTCTTAGTAAATTTTTTAAATCAATAATTTTGCCGAGCGGGGTGAAAATATTATGCAAGCTTTTTTAACTAATCCAAAAAATAAGCAGCGCCTTCTTTACGGTGTTTTAGCGTTGGTTATCGGCATTGGCGGCTACGCTATTTACAACCATGCCGTCAACAAACCGTCAGTCCAAAAAATTATTCCGTTGGTGCGCACCGTAACCGTAGAAGAAACGGCAGAAACCGCCGCCAGCTCCTACCCCGGCGAGGTACGCGGACGCTACGAGAGCCAGCTTGCTTTTCAAGTAACAGGAAAAATCAACGCCCGTTTGGTAAATGTTGGCGACAGAGTGCAATCCGGGCAAATTTTAATGACCATAGACCCTAAAGATATTGACCAAAATGTAGAAGCAGCGGCAGCGCAGCTGGTCAGCGCCCAGGCTAATCAAAAACTGGCTGCCGATAACGCCGCCCGTTATAACGCGCTCTATGCGCAGGGCGCAGTCAGCGAAGCTGTCCGCGACCAATATAACACCCAATTAGAAGCCGCCAACGCTGCTTTGAGGCAGGCGCAGGCACAAGCCAAGATAAGCGGCAATCAACGGAGCTATACTCAATTAGTCAGCGATGCCGACGGTGTAGTAGCGGCAATCAGCGGCGAAGCCGGACAAATCGCAGCCGCAGGCACGCCTATGGCTACCGTTATCCGCAACGGCGAACGCGAAGTGCAGATTTATGTCCCGGAAGGAGCTTCTGTACAACTAAATCAGCAGGCCAACATCAGCTTGTGGGCACTGCCTGACACACGTATCAACGGTTATGTACGGGAAATCGCTCCTATGGCCGACCCTGTTACCAGAACCTATAAGGTCTGCGTAGCCGTCCCCAATCTGCCGGACGGCGCTAAGCTGGGCATGACTGCCAAAGTAAGACTGTTAAACGCATTAGCAGCGCAAAAAAACGACAGCGAAAGTTACGCCTTACCGGCCGCAGCTTTATATCAAGTCAATAATAAACCGCAGGTTTGGCTGGTGCGAGATAAGCACGCGCACTTAACAGACGTAACGGTCGGCGGCTACGACGGCAATAAAATAATTATTACGCAAGGCTTGTCCAAAGGCGACAAAGTAATCACTGCCGGTCTTGCCAAGCTTACGCCTAACCAAGAAGTAAAATTGGAGGAAGGCGGTGAGCAATAATGCTTAACTATCCCAAAGAAAAGCAGCAAATCAACCTGGCCGTCTGGTCCATCGAGCATAAGCAGCTAGTCTATTTCTTTGCTTTTCTTGTTTTGGTCATGGGTATTTTCTCCTTTAAATCCCTAGGACGCAGCGAGGATCCATCTTTTGCCGTTAAGCAAATGGTAATCTCTGCCGCGTGGCCCGGCGCCAGCGCTAAAGATGTGGAGCAGCACCTAACCAATACTATTGAAAAGGAAGTACAAAATCTTCCGCAGATAGACAAAATCACCAGCTATTCCCGTCCGGGAACCTGCGTAATCACCGTAACGCTGAAAGATGAAGTTACGGGAAATTTAGTACGCCAACGCTGGCTGGAGCTGCGCAATATCGTTGACGACGGCAAAAGTAAGCTGCCCACAGGCACTTACGGTCCTTATTATAACGACCGCTTCGACGATGTTTACGGCAATATTTACGCTTTGACCGGCGACAATTTTTCTTATGAAGATATGCGCCGATACGCCGAAAAAATTAAGCTTAGCTTTTATGGTGTACCCGACGTAAAAAAGGTTGAGCTGGTCGGCATGCAGCCGGAAAAAATTTTCGTGCAGACGGAAACGGATAAGCTGTCCAAGCTTGGTTTGGATATCAACGCCATTGCCGAGATGATTAAGGCGCAGACTGCCGTCACACCCTCCGGCATGGTGGAAACAGACACCGCCAATGCCTATCTGCGTATTAGCGGCAGTCCTGACAGTGTAGCAAATATCGCTTCTCTGCCCATCAACGCCAACGGCAGAGTGTTTCGCTTAGGCGATATCGCCAAAGTAACCCGCGGTTATGCCGACCCTCCCGAGCCGCTTATGTATTACAACGGCCAGCCCGCTGTGGGTATTGCTCTATCTATGGAGGACGGCGGCGATAATATTCAGCTGGGCAGAAATCTTGCTCTGGAAATTGCGCGTCTGCAAAAGGATTTGCCTTTAGGCTTGGAACTTAGCCAGGTTGCCAATCAGCCGGAGGTTGTAAAAAATTCTATCAGCGAATTTAGCGAAAGCCTTTACGAAGCTATTATTATCGTTCTGGCTGTCAGCCTATTCAGCTTGGGACGGCGCAGCGGCTACGTTATTTCCTGTTGTATTCCCTTAATTCTTTTAGGCTCCTTTGCCGCCATGTTGGCCATGGGCATTGATTTGCACAAGGTTTCTTTAGGCGCGCTGGTAATTTCCTTAGGTATGCTGGTGGACGACGCCATCGTAGTTGTCGAGCTGATGGAAGTAAAAATGTCCGAAGGCATGGAGCGCAAGGCAGCTGCCTCTTATGCTTTCCAAACCTGCGGTCGTCCGCTTTTAACGGGCACAGTGATTACCTGCTTAGGCTTTATGCCCATTGCTTTTTCTAAGGCATCTGCTTCAGAATTTGCTTACAGCATCTTCCCCGTGATGAGCATTACGCTGCTTCTAAGCTGGCTGGTATCGGCAACGCTGGCTCCCGTACTCGGTTACGAATGGATTCGCCCTACAGTTATCAAAAAAGATAGCTACGACAGCTTTTTCTACCAAAAATTCCGCAGTCTGCTTAATTGGTGTTTAGACAACCGTAAAATAGTTATTGGTTTTACGGCAGCGCTGCTGGCCGCTTCCGTTTTTATGCTGCGCTTTGTCAGCCAGGAATTTTTCCCCGCCAGTGTGCGTCCCGAGCTTTTGATAGAACTTAATCTTCCCGAAGGCAGCTCTCTCAAGGCTACCGATGCCGCCGCCCGCAAGCTGACCAACCTCATCAAAAACGACGAGGATTTAGACCACGTTTCCACTTATGTAGGCAAAAGCGCTCCCCGCTTTGTTCTGGTTATCGACCTGGTACAGCCCCGCGATAATTATGCGCAGCTTGTTGTAGTCGCTAAAAGCGTCAACGCCCGCAAAGCTTTAGAAAAGCGCATCAATACTCTTGCGGCGCAAGAACTGCCGGAAGCTATTGTTTATTCCCGTTCCATTCCTTTAGGTCCCCCTGCTCCCTATCCCGTTATGCTGCGCGTAAGCGGCAGCAGCGATGAGCAGGTTAAAAAATATGCGCAAAAAGTGCGTCAAATTATGGCGGCTCACCCTTACATAACCATGACGCGGCTTGATTGGCTGGAGCAGAGCAACGCCGTGAAAGTAACCATTGATAACGATAAACTGCTGCAAATGGGTATTACCCGCCAAACAGTGGCCGCCGCTTTACAAGCGCAGATTTCCGGTTATACTGCCGCTACTTATTTGGAGGGCGATCAGGAAATTGGTATTGTTTTTCGTCTTGCGCCTCAAGAGCGGGCAGATATCAGTCAAATAGACAGCATTGCCATTCCTACCGGCCGCGGCGCCGTTACCCTGTCGCAGGTTGCCAAAATAGAACACACCAGTGAAGATAATATGATTTGGCGACGCAATCTGCGTCCAACTATCACCGTCAACGGCGGTCTTAGCGAAGGCGTTACAGGCAACGACGTCACTAAAGAAATTTATAACCAGCTGGCAGAAATGCGCGCCAACCTCCCGGCAGGGATGACTATTGAAATTGGCGGTTCACTGGAAGACAGCCAAAAAACGCTTAATTATTTGCTGAAACCGGTGCCAATTATGGTGCTGCTGATTATGATTTTGATTATGATACAGCTCCAGGATGTTCGCAAGCTGCTGGTGATTATGCTCACCGCGCCTATGGGCATTATCGGCGTTATTTTTGGTCTGCTGCTGTTTAATTCCACTCTGGGCTTTATGGCGGAGCTGGGCATTTTGGCGCTTACCGGTACGATTATCCGCAACAGCATGGTTATTGTTGACCAAATACAGCAGCATCTTGACGCAGGCATGCACGAACACGAAGCCATTGTAGAATCAGCTATCGTGCGTTTCCGTCCCATTATGCTGGCAGCCTTCACCACAATTTTAGGCTTAATTCCCATGTTTGCCAGCCAGTTTTGGAACGCTATGGCGGTGGCTATCGCCTGCGGCTTAACAGGAGCAACGCTGCTGACGCTGATTGTTTTGCCAGTACTGTATGCGATTGTATTTAAAGTTAAAACGCAAAAATAATTTTTTAAAACCAAAAAGCAGAGTAAATCGGCATTTCCGATTTGCTCTGCTTTCAGACTGTAGAAAAACCCATGTTTCTCTCTTTGTTAGGGAAGCATGGGTTAATTTATTTAGAAGCTGTATTCTGTAACAGCATATCTATTCAAGCAAAATATAGGCATAAAATGGTATGA
>Ga0129316_1000123_pt1 | contig 56339 bp, 59 predicted proteins | sample Cm1ome_2_FD_94429 | JGI IMG/M metagenome (GOLD analysis project Ga0129316, IMG submission 94429) | Eastern black-and-white colobus group fecal microbial communities from Wisconsin, USA - Cm1022B metagenome | ecosystem: Host-associated > Mammals > Digestive system > Large intestine > Fecal...
TACCAGACATAGATCTTACCTTCTTTCAAGTTTTGTGTGGTAACTTAATTGTAAGCAAAGGTAAGTTCTATGTCTATTTTTTTATGAATTGAATTTGCGCAACTTATTATACGTTATCATTTTGAAGCGCACAAGGAGCTTGTGTCCATGCAGCCAGGCGATGTGCCTGTGACCTATGCGGATACAAGTGCTTTGGAGAGGGATTTTGGCTTCAAGCCCAGCACTACTTTGCGCGAGGGCCTGAGAAAATTTGCCGAGTGGTATAAAGAATTCTACATGTAATAGATTCAAAGGAGTACAAACGAGCATGAAAGAATTTAAGGATTTGAAAATTGCTGTGGCCGGTACTGGCTACGTTGGTTTATCTATAGCGACCTTGTTGAGCCAGCATCATCAAGTAGTGGCCGTGGATATTGTGCCGGAAAAGGTGGAGCTGATTAATAACAAAAAGTCTCCAAATGGATATGAAAAAAATGTAACACCATTAGTGGTGGTTGTTAGTGGTAAACTAAAAATACAGAACCTACAAAAAGGTCTTGCCAAAAACATTGAGAAACTGCTAGCAAGCAATATTTGGGGAACAAAGAGATATTTAAACATGAAACACTATATGCAAAGGTAGTTCTTGCAGGATGGTTGTTATTTTTCTCTTTTTGCGTCCGATAATGTATATTATGTTAAATTTTCTTCAGATGTAAAAAGAGTTCAGGCAATTACACACCTGAACTTCCGATTAAATGATTGATTAAATGAATTGATAGTTGCAACCCTTTTCCCAAAAGTGGTTGCATTTACCTCTTCACATCGGTTGAAACCACTTCTGCAAAAAGGATTACTGTAATTTCTGTATCATAAAGAAAAGATACTCCCCTAATCCTACAATTTATAAAAGAGTTGGCTGACTATGAAAAAATGCTAGATGAAGTAGTTGCTGATGAAGCTATCTTAGAAGAGTGGATTTTTGACAAACAAAAGGCAGAAGTTATATTTGCTATGGAAAATGGCAAAGAAATTGGTTTTGCTCTATTCTTCTATAACTTTTCAACCTTCCTCGGCCGTGCAGGTATATATCTGTAGGATTTGTATGTTCAACCTGGATACAGAGGAAAGGGATATGGAAAAGCAATTCTAAAAAAGCTGGCATCCATCGCTGTTGAAAGGGGTTGTGGCCGTCTAGAGTGGTGGTGCCTAGACTGGAATAAGCCAAGTATTAACTTTTATATGTCTCTAGGAGCTGAACCGATGAGTGATTGGACTGTATATCGTGTTGCTGGAGATACGCTTTTAGAGTTGGCAAAATAGGAAGTATATATGGGAAGGAATGTTTTTATGAGAAACGAACACCTAGCTAAACTAAGTAAAGAACAATTAATGGATTTGATAGAGATTTATTCCAAGAATTGGTTAGCTCATGATGGCGTATGGTTTCAATCTATAGAACGCAAACATGGTATGGATGAAGCTGTTTTTCATGACGAAGAAGCATGGAAACGGTTTACTGTTATTGAAGCTATGCGTATTAAGGAGTTTTTGCATCTTCCTGAAAATCCTGGCTTGGAGGGTCTGGAACGGGCTCTACATTATCGCTTTTATGGCAATCTCAATAAGCATGAATGCACTCGTGAAGGCAATAAACTGATTTATCGTAACCGTGATTGCAGAGTTCAGACGGCACGTAGTCGGAAGGGACTTCCTTACCACCCCTGTAAATCTGTTGGTATCTTAGAATATACCGGATTTGCAGCTACTATAGATAATCGCATAAAATGTCGCTGTATAAGCTGTTACCCCGACTGCACTGAGAGCCCAGATGGATGTGCTTGGGAGTTCTTTATTGAAGAATGAAAATTCTTGAGCAAAGCAGTTTATTTAAGATTTTTGTTGAGTATTGAGGTTTGCAACTTTTTTCCATGATAGTTCTCCCCTATTATGGTAAACTGAATAACGAAAAAGCTGATGAAAGCTAGGTCCATGGGCGATTGGCGCCTGAGTGACCTAATATAGAATTCATCAGCTTTTTTATTTGTCGCTTTACAGGCGACCTCTCTATCGTTCTAAAATGGTATAATCAAGCCATGATAAATAAAAAGCCTGCTAACTAATTTTTCTTTAGTCAGCAGGCCTTATGAAATTCTGTAATTATGTAGATACTTTTTACGCGGTCAGCTCAGAATCAGCGCCAGCATTATTGATGCTTTTTCTTCTTTCATGGACTCTGTCCCAATGCTCAAAGTACAGCTTCGTTTCAGCTACAACCACACCGCTCAAGCCAATCAAAGCGATCAAGTTCGGAATGGCCATAAGACCATTAACTATATCCGCAATGACCCAAATGGTTTCTAGCTTCAGGAACACGCCCAAGCCTACCAATATAATGTAAATAATGCGGTAAGGCATGATACCCTTGACGCCAAAGAGATACTCACAGCAGCGCTCGCCATAGTAGCTCCAGCCAATGATGGTACTGAAGGCGAACAGCACCAAGCCAAAGGTCAGCATGTATTTAGCCAAGCTCGGAAATGCGCTAGCAAAGGCAGCTTCAGTCATAGCCGCGCCATTCACATCGCCACACCAAACACCGCTGACAATCAAGGTCAGGCCAGTCATGGTGCAGATGATGATGGTATCGATAAAGGTACCGGTCATGGAAACAAGGCCCTGCTCTGCCGGCCATTTAGTCTTGGCTGCTGCTGCTACAATGGGTGCGGAGCCTAAGCCAGCTTCGTTGGAATAAATACCACGTGCTACACCACTACGCATAGCAATCATAACAGTAGCGCCCAAGAAGCCACCTTGAGCAGCAGTTGTTGTAAAAGCGCTGTCGATGACAAGCTTGATGGCTGCGGGCAGCACATCAGCGTAATAAACCAGTACGGAGATGGCGCTAATGATATAAACAACGGCCATAAAAGGCACGATTTTGCTGGCAACCTTGGCGATGGATTGCAGACCACCAATAGTAATTACCGCAACCAAAAATGTCAGCACAGCAGCTGAATAAATCACAGGCACATCAAATGATACATTTACAATAGAAGTAATAGCGTTAACTTGAGTAAAGGTACCACTGCCTAAGGCAGCAGTCATTACACCGAAGATGGCAAACATCACAGCCAAGGGCTTAAACTTGAGGCCCAAGCCCTGCTCAATATAGTACATAGGGCCACCGGAGATGTTGCCGTTAGCATCAACCTTACGATATTTTACGGCCAACACACCTTCCGCATATTTGGTTGCCATGCCAAAGAAGGCTGCAATCCACATCCAAAACAAGGCACCGGGACCGCCTGCTTTTACTGCCGTCGCAACACCGACAATGTTGCCAGTACCAACCGTCGCTGCCAATGCGGTACATAATGCTTGGAAGCTGCTTACGTCCCCACTACCATTGCTACGAGCAGAAAAAATCAGCTGTAAAGCCTTGGGCAGCTTCATAACCTGCAAAAGGCCCAAGCGGATGGTCAGCATGATGCCTGTACCGATCAATAAAATCATCAAGGGCGGACCCCAAACTAAAGCGTCAAAAGCATTCAAAAAATCTAACATGTGTGTAATTCCCCCTCAAATTCCTAGCAGAATATTATTTGTTCTCTCTACTCCTAAGAGACTACGAGCAATATTGTAGCACAAATATAATATTCAGACAATAGGCGGGGTAATTGTATACACGTATTTTTTATTAGTATAACACATTGCAAACATACATACCAAAAAGCCTGCTCACCGTTTTAACAACTAGTTTGCAGGCTTTTCTTGGTAAAAATATGGTACTACTATAATATAATGTTTTTATAAATGACTAAAACTGCCACTCATCAATGCCTTGCATAATTTGCTCGTCGGCTGGCAGCTCGCTTTTGTGCAGATAAAATAATGCGCTGGCGCTGTTATCGGCAAATGCCGCTAAACGCAGCAAATTAGTAAACTTAAACTCTTTGAGCACGCTGATTTTAGTGTTAATATCAACTAGCGCTTTGTCTTGCGTATAATTGATATCAAAAGCATAATCATCTAAAGCAAAATACTCGTCGCTGCCACGTTTAAGTCTTTCTAAGGCACCTTGTAAAAAGATTTCTGTTTCCAGTGACTGCGTGCGCGGCAGTGCTATAAATTCCTGAAAATCCTTGTCTTTAATCTTAAAGCTGCACGTAAACAGCATAGCGTCAAAATTGCTTAACGCTTTGCGCGTTTCTGCTAAAACTTTAGCTTTGGCTGCTTCCGACATTTCCGCACTAGCTGGCTGCTGCTGATTTGCCGCTACAGAATCATCTACGTACACATCAGCATCGTCGCTAATCTCGGTTGGCTCTGCGGGCTCCACTGGCTTATTAGGATGAAGAACAGCATTTGCGTCTAACAAGCCGTAGATTCCTACATAATCAAGCTCTTTAGCAATTTTTTGCATTGTCGGCAAGGACGCCGCCGTGGTAAAAGTCCCGGCACCTTCTTTTTCTCTAATCTGAACTTGTGCGTAGAACCAATCCTGCGGCAGAGTTATATTTTTTTGTGCAACACTGTCAGTCAAAACAACGTGCTTCGCCGAACCTTGCGGCGTCAAAGCTTTAAATCCCTTGGTAAAACGCTTGTGCTCTTTAGCAATAGCCTTGATAACCTTGACATCGACATCGGAAGGCTCAACGTTTTCTGTTTTCATAGACTGCTTAAAAGCTTCGCCCATTCTTTTATGAATATCGCCGGATTTAGATACTTCTTCGTCAGGAGTTGCAGCTTCGGAATTTTGCGCAGCAAAAACTTTATCGTCCGCCGTAACCGTTGTCAGCATATAAAGACGGTCGTTAGCCGAAAGCAGCGTTGTATCAACGGCAATCAAGCTTTTCATCTGCTTATATAAATAGGATATTTTTATAGCGCGACTGCCGTTAACTGTAGTAATGCCAATTATCGGCTTCAGCTTTTGAAACTGCTCCTGAAAATACTGCTGTAAAATAATATTCTTCCCCGTATCTTTTTCAGCATAGCGTTCCATATCCAGTAACGGGCACGGAACGGTGCGAATATCGAGCTCGGAGCGCTGCAGTACGGCGATTTGCTCATATTGCCGGTCAAAATAAGCTGTGCTGAATTCTTCGCCTAAAATCTGTGCCATTTCGTCAGCAGTATAATAATTTACTATATTTACGCTGCCGCGCTGCATTTTTTCCAATTTATCTAAGGAATTAGCGCTAAAGCTGGAATAAGCGTATATTTTGCTGCTGGCCATTTTGTAGAACGGTTCTTTATCCTGCACGCTATAACCAGCCTGCAAATTTTCGTAAGCCCATGCTTGTCCTGCAACTAACATACATAAAGCGGTTAAAGCAAAACCTTTTTTCATAGCTGCACCTCCTCTGCTCCGGTTTCAAGCTATTTATTGTAAACAATATTTACCATTACACCGCTGTCTAAGTTGCAGGCATTGGCTTCATCAGTATCAATGTGTACTTCATCGGCATGCTTTACACCGGCGCGCACCAAAACGTTGTGCAAGGTAAGGCTGCGTTCGCCTTCGGTTTGAATATCAACAATATCGCCATCTTTTAAACCATATTTTTCAGCAGTTTCGGGATAAAGATGTACGTGACGGGCAGCAATAATAATACCCTCTGTAATTTCTACTTCACCGCATGGACCAATCAGCTTAGCTCCGGCAGAACCGGCAATATCGCCGCTATTACGGATAGGCGCATTCAGCCCAACCTTGCGTGCGTCAGTTAAAGAAAGCTCGATTTGCGTTTCCGGACGCAGCGGGCCGATAATGCGCAGCTTCATGGAATCCTTGGGAGTTACCATCATAATTTGTTCTTCAGAAGCATATTGTCCGGGCTGGCCGATAGGTTTTTTGGGATGCAGCTCGCTGCCTTTACCAAAAAGAATATCCATGTGCTCACGGCACAAATGGGCATGACGGGCGCTAACGCCCAAAACGATAGGGAATTGCATATATATCACCTCATAGTAATTTTTGTATCTACCAAAATTATTATATCACATTCCGCTTGCACAATGATGTATACATGCGGAATTTAGCAAAATTTTCACAATAAAGCACCGCTGAATTTTATATTACTGGACAAGCAGAAGTATATACTTTATACTATGATAAAAAAGTATTATATAAAGGAAGAAACTTATGGACGGACAAGCTTATTTACAACTACTTGAGCAGCGCTTGCAGCGTTACTTTGACAAAAAGCCGCTGAACGAAACTTTGCCTTTCGCACTTATCGCCGAGCTGAACGCTGCGGACGAAGGCTATTTTATAGTGCCCAGTATCAAAACATATAGTGTAAAGCACAACGAATATTTATATATTCAACTCTTTGAAAAGGCGGTTTCTAAAGAAGAAGTAGATTCATATATATATTTGCTCAAGGAAAGAATGCAGACTTTAAAAACAACTACAGAACACATGAGCAGTCTTTTTGCTTTAGTATTTATCTGCGAAGCCGGTATAGAACCTAATTTAGTTAAGCAGTTGGAAAAATTTAGGTATCACAAGGACTATTGCTTCAGCCTTAAAGGATGGTCAGATTTGGCATTATATATTGTGGATATTCCTGCGCAAAGGCTTACTTATAACAAAGCCGGTCAAAAGTCGGCAGAATATTTTAAATTTATCAACAACCAATAGTTAAGAAAGCTGTTAAGCTTATTACAAACTAACTTAACAGCTTTTTCTTTCAACTAATTTGTTTACACTTTCATTATTATTTGACTGAAATTATTGACAAAAATATAAAATATGATATACTAATAGAAAGTTTTGCACAATACATGAGTATTGTGCGCCTATTTTTTTATAAATTCATTTGCAAGGATGCAAACGTAAGAAAGGAAGTTTTTTATGAGTGGATTTTTATTACTCGCTGGTTCAATGATTATTTTCTTCATTGCCTACACTACTTATGGCGCTTGGCTGTGTAAAAAATGGGGCATTGACCCCTCTCGCAAAACTCCGGCAGAAACTCTGCGCGACGATGTAGACTACATGCCTACTCCTCCGGCAGTTCTTATGGGTCACCATTTTTCTTCTATCGCCGGTGCAGGCCCCATCGTAGGCCCTATCACCGCAGCAGTATTCGGTTGGGTTCCGGTTATGCTGTGGATTTTAATTGGCAGTATTTTCTTCGGCGGCGTGCATGACTTTGGCGCACTGTTCGCTTCCGTTCGTTTTGAAGGCAAAACCATTGGTCAGATTATCGAAGCAACCTTGGGCAAAAGCGGTAAATTCCTCTTCTCCATTTTTGCTTATGTAACTCTGCTGGTTGTTATCGCTGCTTTCGCTAATATCGTAGCTGCAACCTTCGTTGCCAGCCCGCAGGCAGCTTCTTCTTCCATGCTTTTCATTGTGCTGGCAGTAGCTTTTGGCCTGTCTGTATATCGCGGCGGCGTAAGCTTCAGCATTGGGACTATCGTAGGCGTTATTCTCTTAATTGTATGCATTGCTTTGGGCAATATGTTCCCGTTGGTCCTTAGTAAAAGCGTTTGGATTTGTATTTTGATGGCGTATATTTTTGTTGCTTCCATTGCTCCGGTGTGGATTTTGCTCCAGCCCCGCGATTATTTGAACTCTTTCCTGCTGTATGCCTGCATTGCTTTTGCTTTGGTTGGTATCGTTTTATATCAACCAACCATACAGCTTCCGGCTGTAACCTCTTTTGATCCTTCCGGCAAGGGTACCAATCCTATGTTCCCCATGCTGTTTGTAACCGTTGCCTGCGGCGCTATCTCCGGCTTCCACAGCCTTGTATCCTCCGGTACTACCTCTAAACAGCTGGACAGTGAAAAAAATGCTCGCTTAGTTGGCTACGGCTCCATGCTGTTGGAAGGCGTTTTGGCAGTTGTTTCCGTTGTAGCCGTTGGCTATGTAGGCGGCGATAAGCTTACTACACTGCTCAAAGCCGGCGGTCCCGTAAACGTATTTGCTGATGGCGTTGGTACTTTTATGACTACCTTAGGCTTCCCCTTTGGCGTGGCAAAAGGCTTTGTAGCTTTGACTATTTCTGCTTTTGCTCTGACTACTCTCGACACCTCTACTCGTCTGGGTCGTTTCATTTTCCAAGAGTTATTTACTAAGGTTAATGCCGAAACTGGTAAAGCAGAAGGCTCCGTACTGACTAATCCGTATGTTGCAACCTTGATTACCGTTGTGCTTTCCGGCTACATGTCCTTGGGTTCTTACCTCACCATTTGGCCCATTTTTGGTGCAGCAAACCAACTGCTGGCTGCTCTTTCTCTGCTGGCTATCGGCGTATGGCTGAAGAGTGTTGGTAAAACCAATCTGATGGTTGTAATTCCTATGCTGTTCATGTTCTGCGTAACATTGGTAGCTTTGCTGCAGATTGTATCTGCAAACTTTGGCGCTGGTCACTTTATCACTGCCGGTTTAGGCACAGTTCTCTTTGTGCTGGCAATCGCTCTCTTCTTTGAAGCTCGCAAGAATTTGTTCGGCAGCAGCAAGGCATAAGAAAAAATAAAATTGTAAACAAAAAACGCTTCGGTGAACTGTAAAGCAGCAAACCGAAGCGTTATTTTTGTTTTATGAACAAAGAAGTTTTCTAGTTTTTCGTAGCTTTACCATTCTATCTTTGCTATAATATGCTTAATAACAGGAGGACAGACCATGAAACAAAAACGCTCGCTTCTTTTTTTGGCGGCAATATTATGCTTAGGCTACGGCATAATGCAGAATGAACCTACCAGCGTTATGCGTAAAGCTATTACATTTTGTTTGGAGTGTATAGGAATTGGTTAAGCGTAAAATTATACAATGGCTTACAACCTTTTTATATAATGCCAACCTTCCGGGATTTTTACAAGGTCACATCTATCGCGGCCCTTTAAAAAGCGTCTGCGTACCCGGACTAAACTGCTATTCCTGTCCCGGAGCTCTTGGTGCTTGTCCATTAGGTTCTTTACAAAGCTCTGTAAGCGGCGCGATTTTGCATTTTCCTTTTTATGTTTTGGGTATTATTTTGTTAACCGGGCTGCTGTTTGGTCGGCTTATCTGTGGTTGGGCCTGTCCCTTCGGTCTGGTACAGGAAGTGCTTTACAAGCTGCCAACGCCAAAGGTTAAGCTTCATAAAAGTTTTCATAAACTTGCCTATCTCAAATATATTATAGCAATTATTTTTCTGCTGATTCTGCCACTTGCGTTTTACTATGCCAATGGTTTAGGATTACCGGCATTTTGCAAATATATTTGTCCTGCCGGAACTTTGGAAGCTGCTTTACCCTTAGCCGCCGTTAATAATGATATTCGTAATGCTCTTGGCAATTTATTTTTTTGGAAGCTTTTGATTTTATGCGTTACGGTCATTGCCAGTATTTTTATTTATCGTCCGTTCTGCCGTTTTATTTGTCCATTGGGAGCCATTTATTCTTTGTTCAACAAGCTGTCACTTTATGGCGTAAGCATTACAGAAGCTAAATGTATTAATTGTCATAAATGTATTGCCTATTGTCCCATGAACTGCGCTCAAGTTGGCGACCGCGAATGTATTCACTGCGCCGAATGTGCCAATGTGTGCCCTACTGACGCTATTAAACTAGGAAGAAAATTTTAAGCTAAAATTTTGCATATTTAAGGAGGTTTACTATGAAAAATTTATTAACAAGCTTTTTGCTGATTGTATCCTTAATTATTACCGTCGGTTGCGGCGGAACCAAAACCGCTAATACACCGATTCCTCCAAGCGCTACTGCCAAAGCAGAAGCATCTGCCGCAATGGCCGAAATTGGCCAGCTGGCGCCTAATTTTACTTATACTGATCTAGCTACCGGCAAACAGATGCAACTTGCTGACCTGCGAGGCAAACCGGTGTATTTAAACTTTTGGGCTACTTGGTGCCCGCCCTGTATCAATGAAATGCTTCATATTCAAGATAAATATGTACAGTACAAAGATAAAATGCAAGTGTTGGCCATCAGCGTAGATGATGAGAAAAATTCTCCTGCTAAATTTATGCAAAACAAAGGCTATACTTTTTCTGCAGGCTACGGCAATGTGAACGAAGTAAGCCAAAAATATCAGCTGCAAGCCATACCGGCTTCTTACATTATAGATGCCAACGGCGTTATAAAAGCTAAAATGATAGGCGGCATGAACGCTGCCGCTATGGAAGTATTTTTTCAAAAAGGATTGTAAATGATATTTTGAAGTGAAAATAAATGACGCTTCGGTGAGCTGTAAAGCAGCAAGCCAAAGCGTTTTTTATTGCTGTATTAAATTTTATATGAGACTGTGAGAAAAACTCTCACACACTCAACTAATTCATACCGCTTTTCTGCTGACCAATCTTTGTTAAAATTATTGTGTTTTAGGGCATCTGTACCACAGGCTTCAATAGTTCTTGCCCAAACTCGAATTAAGCGATGAAAGGTTGTTGCTTTTACACCATCTGGTGGTTCCATATACAACCCTTGATTGTACATATCTACACTTTTTAATTTGAATTCATAACTATATTTCATAAAAATACCCTCCTTACTGGTTTTGTCCAGTAAAGAGGGTACATATCTCCTAGGCTTTAGTAATTACTGGGTTATTTTATTCCATTTATCAATGACAACATCATACTCAAAAATTGAACCATCTGCATTTACCTCATAGGTGCCTATAGTCACCACGTGGTCCTGATGGTGCTCAACTAGTTTAAAGGTATGCGTTTCAGCTAGAGCCTTACCAATATGCTGCAGAGCGGCGCCTTGAAGCTTATTACGATAAACAGAACTGCTATTCATAAATCTATCCAGGACATACATAGCTGCCTCACTGGTCATCTTAGGATATTCTATATCGATAATATAATCACCCTCTATATCAATGCTAGGCACTCTACCGCCTTCTGGTTTAACCACCTTGAAAGAATATTCACCCTGGGGATAAATGAGTAAACCATAATCAACATCATCATACTTACAGAAAATAGTTTTACCACTACTGTCCAGCTTTTGAACAACCTGACGTTGAATGTGAAATAAAACGTCATTACGCGGACCATCGTTAACCTCGCCAATTAACCAGGTTTTAGTAATACTACCATCCTTGCCACTTTCTTCCCTAGCGATTATTTCGCCCCAGCTATTAATAGGAGCCTTGTACATATTGGCGCTTCTAATATAAAACTCATTGCGCATAGTATGAGTATAGCAGGCTCTTAAAATTGAATGAAACTCGATAGCCTTTGCCTCAGCAAAAGCTACAGAGGCCATACCTAAACAGCCAATAGCTAAGGTCGCTCCTACTAATATTTTTTTTGAATGTTTTAAAAAAGTAAATTTCATAGTATTCCTCCTTATCATAAAGCTTTTATGCTCAAAAAACATAGTAGGTATAAGTTTAGTATTGCCAGACTAAACCTAGTTTATCTTCTTAATCATGGAAATACTTAAGTCTCCAATAGTCAAAGTCGAGGAGGCCTAAGGCTTTTACGTTATACGCTCCTCCAACTAAGCTAACACACGTAGCACTATAGCTATGTTCATACTCATCTTTTACGACAAGCTCAATGCCGTGCTGCTTAAAGCCTGCCATGCCTGGAACGGACATCGTAACCTTATCAGCAATAATATTTTCAATCAGATTCCCTTTGGGATTTTTAAAGCTATGCACTAACATTTTATTTTCCTTGCTAAAGAAGATAGGAGTAGCCGTCTTTGGAATCTCTAAAAGGAAATGCCCAGAAGCCTTTTTAGTAACCTTTGCCTTGTCCTCTAGCTTAGATGACCATTTAGTTTCATAGCCAGCGTAAAAGCCATCTTCTACCTTAGTCAGATGGCAAACATATTCTTCTACACCCTTAACAGAATAATATTTTTTATATACAGTCTGAGCATCCTTTTCAATATCAACTGGAACAAAACACATAACTAAGCCTAAATTCTTAAATTTAGCCTGCTTCTTAGGTTCATACTTTGGGAAGGAAGCTCCATAGACATCAATATAAAATTTAAACACCTCATTCGTATCCGGTGCCAAAACCTTTTGGGCAAACTCCTGCGGGCTAATTTTAGCAGGAACCAGTTTTAAAAGCTTTGTACTGATTTCCTTGGATTGGTCAATTTGCTTAGGATTACGAGGCTTATCATTTTCGTTTTTTAATTTAATGCTATAACCATGAAAGTTTACCTTGGTTTCCTTCGCAGAATAATTAAATTCCTTAAGAATAGCTGCTTTTACAAGTGCACAGGTTTCTTCATAGCCTTCACCAACATACATACTTTTAGTGTTATAGTCGAAAACATAGTCATAGCTTTTACCATTTACCTTATATGAACCCTTTATAGCGCCTAAAAGGTCCAATTCTGTTGCATAGGCCTCGCAATCAGAATCAGGCTTGGCAGCAGGCATATTTTTAGAGAACCAAGCTAAAGCCTCGTGCTTATGTTCACTGACAATCTTCTTCGCCTGCTCCTTGGAATAATTGGGTGGAAAACAGCCAGAAATAACAGAAGCTGTTACGAGTAAAGCTACCATGAGTATTAAACTATATACTCTTCTCATTGAAAATCCCACCTTTAACAAAAATTTAAAACCAAGCAAGCATCCATTTTGCTATAAAAACCAGGACTTTGACATCCTGGTTTTTATGATTTTAACTTAGTTTATTATTTAGTGCCACATTTTTCGTGGGTAACCCATTTCTTGCCATTTTCTTCATGACGAACATAGGTCTTATCGAAGGGAATGATGGTGCTCTTTTCGATTTTAGGATGATTATAGGTAGTAGGATCCATTCTTACAATATGCTCATCAGTAGCTTCAATTACACATTGGCCTTTGCAAGCACCATATAGAACCTTGATAACATAGGACTCTTTACCTTTAACCTCACGACCCTTATCATCTGTAAACGTAGGCGCGTTATTATCAACAGTACGGCTATAGTCATAAATCACTTCACCATCAACTGGCACGTTTTTATAGTTATAACCAACAGAGCCCCATTTCAGGTTAGGATATTTCGCTTTACTCATTTCATCAAATTTCTTATACTCGGGCTTATCAGTTATTAAATCAGCACGTAATTGCTGAGGAGTAAGATTTGCTCTATACTCCTTCTTGCGCGCCTCAGCACGTTCAGCCGGAGTCATTTTCTTCAGTTGCTCATCAGTATAAAGGCGAATCTTTTCTTTTTTAGCAGGCTGAGCAGTTGCTGCCGGTTTTGCAGGCTCCGCCGGTTTTGCAGGTTCTGCAGGCTTTTTATCTCCACCACAGCCTGCCAAAAATGCCATTGTTGCAAGCATTCCGCCAACCACTAACAATTTACCAAACTTATTCATAATAGTCACCTCTTATAAAATAATTTTTTATTATTTAGGCCACAGGGCCAAGCATACTTCTACACATAACACTTCAATTTATAAAACGTACTGAAGCTTTCCTTGGCGATTTACATCCCTCTAATGGGACCACGCTGCAAAAACTGAGCCGCTACATAGCCAGCCTGTCCATTCTCGCGTTTTACATAGGCCCAGCCATTAGGAAGCGGCGCACTATAATCTACATTGGCATAGCCATAAACATAAACACTCTCGTTTTGGTTAAAATAGCCCAAAATGTCGCCATTCAGATTGGGAGCCTGGCGCATGCGTACCTCCGTACCACTAATATACTTATAGCCGCCAAAAATACTAAACTCTGTGCTAGGCGCATTATTTACCTTACAGATTGCTGCTAAAAACATTTTCTCATCAATATCATTATAAATATAATGAGTTTCGAAATGATTTGGCAGAGCTCCTACCCCATCAGCAATATCCTTAACCTGATGATAGCTATGATAAGCGACCTCATCCATATAGCCACTTTCTAAATCATGCATACAATTATTAACATAGCCTACATTGGCAATCGTATTACGACTCCCCTTAAATCCCTGCCAGGTCTCCTCCAGCTTGAAGACATCCATGTAGGTATCCTCCATACAGGTAATTTTATAAAGCCCCTGCTTTCTATCCTCTACAACATACATAGAGTTTCCGTTTCTTTTATCTCTAAAAGCGGCTTCCTCAGGAGATATTTTCACGTATTCGATTTTATCGCTAACATATACTACAGCATTATTATCACTAGTTGCGTATGCAGGAGCAACATAGCTCAAGCCTAGACAAAAAGCACCTACAGCTGCTCCCATGATCAGTTTTTGCCAAGTAAACATTTTTAAGCCTCCATTTTTCTCAACAAATATTAATTATTTAACCCTTCAATAAACATTTTCGAAACATAGCCAAGCTTACCATTGGCTAAGCGAATAGCTGCCCAGCTATTATCAAAGGCCTCACCTGTTTGGTCTACTAAGCCCAGTACCTCAACCATATCACCCTTATTTACATAGCCTAAGATGTCGCAAGCAGTATTAGGCTCCTTACGGATACGTACTTCATCACCGGTAATGTAATTAAAGCCCATATATTTCTTTACCTTCATTGCATCGTTGTCCGAATGACCAACACTGGCTGCTAGAGCCTTCACTCCATCAGCGTCCCTTACTAAATCATAAAGGCGGGTAAATACGGCATTTTCTCCCTCGCCACCAAAGAAGTCTTTAAAAACTAAGGTCATATTATTGGACTTGGTTAGCTCAGGGAAGGTCTTTGCTAAATATCTATGCATATACAAGGAGCTCTCGTCTCCCCCAACGCAGGTCTTAAAGGAAGCGAGGCCATTTTCTGCCCATTGAACATATTTATCACTAACAAAAAAAGGCTTGTAGCTAGCATTACCTTCCGTAATACATCTCATTACTATATTAAACTCATTGTCCATCAGAACGTTCTCGGAGTAATCTCCTTGGCTACCATCCTTATAATTTAGCTCAATGCGATTAACCCAGGGTGCAAAGTCATATTGCTGTATGCAATAAGTATTTGCCCCAGTCCCTTCTTCAAAAAGACTAATATTTTTTGTAGTCTCATAGGCGTAAAGCATTAAAGCATTATTGGCCTGAGGATTACTTCTGGGACAAAAATAATACTCACCATCGTACTTGGCACCAGCTCCACTTACCGTTAACCTATCCTCTCCCGTAAAGCGAATTAAAGGTCCCTGCTTTTTAACAGCATTAACCTTAAACCGCTCCTTTTGCTCACACTTTGCCAGATTTTCAGCATCAATTACAAAGCATTTTTCAGAGGCGGCATAGCCGTTGCTAGTCTCCTCTAGCTTGAAGGCATAATTCTCTGTTTCGTAACCATTGTTATCCAACGCATCAAAACAAACGTAGGTGTTATCACCTATGCTATTCTGTGCCATATAATCCCCGGTACCTGAATTATGTAGTATGGTAACCACGCTTTTTAATCTACCATCAGCATACATTTGCTGATACACCCCAGATTGAGGAGCAGCCAAAGCTATTGAGCTGACTAGGATCAGCGCAGCAGTCAACCCTAAAATTTTCTTTTTCATAATTTTTCTTATCCTTTTCCGTATTTTAGACTCTAGAGCAAACTATTAGAATCTAGAATAACCTTTACACCAGCTTATCTTAAATCAATAAATTGAGCTGCGGCAAAGCCCTCTAATCCATTCCCTTTTTTCACATAATACCAGCCTCGACCATCTAGGCCCTTTTCATACCCTAAAACCTCAACTGACTCGTTTAAATCTAGCATACCTACAATTTTAGAATCAGTAGTTGTGTTAGCACGCATACGTACTTCAGAGCCTAACAAAACGCCACGGCCAGTCCAACCACGCATATTAACAGTATTGCCAAGCTCAGCATCAATTTTCACTAAATAGCCAAGCTCCATAAGGTTTTCTACACATTCAAAACGAGTTCCTGTGGCTTTGATACGAATCTTAGTCTGGTTCCATTCCTGATTTACAGTCTCTGCTTGATAAAAGCGATCTGGGTTACATGTACTTTCATGGGCATAGGCCAAGCTTATAGGGGTGAATTTTAGGCTATCCGCAACATAGGTATACTTGCCGCTAAAGGAAGCAGCAGTATTGCCATTTTTCCAGCTTTCAGGTTCACCGGTAAAGCCTGGCCTAACATTGACCTTAGCCATACCATTATCGTCAAAGGAAAAAGCAGCCATATCCTGTGCGTAAATAGGAGTAGCAATATCTCCATTCTTTAAATTTTCAATACCCTCACGATCTAAAATCAAAGCAGTTTCTGCTGCACCAACACTGTCTGTTTTCCAAATATATTGGGTAGCAAATTCAGAATGCCTTTCTCCATTAGATGTATAGCCCTCTAGCCAAATAATTTGTGTATAGTCATTACCATAACCAAAGGTATATTTAGTGGCACCATGTTCACCCATAACAAACATACGCGCTTCTAAAGTTCCCGCTGCACTATGCTTCTCGTATACCCCCTCTTTAGGCAAAGCTGCCAATGCAGAGTTGGCAAACATACATAAGCCCAATAACACTGAACCAATAATTTTTCTATGCATAAATATAGCCTCCTCTTATTTCTAAACATAAAAGTTCTATATGCTACTATAATTGTATCAAATAGGCTTAATCTTGGTAACTGTAATTTTTGTCAGTATGCTAAAATTTTACCCTATTCTTCTGTTAATTTTCATCCTCATCTTCGAATCGAATATACCCTTTATTGGTAGCCTCAATAGCTAAGCTCATAAGCTTTTTATAGCCTGTTTTGGCGAACATGTTATTGATGATATAATTTAACCTATAATTATTGTTAAACAAAAAAGAAGAACCCTGTATCAGATTTAATTCTAAAAGCCGATACAGGGAACCTTTCACTTGTTGTATTATATTTTCTATTGTTGCATAATAAATTCCATGCTAACAATTTGAATACAATTATTTACTCAAATATTCGTCAATAGCAGCGGCAGCTTTCTTACCAGCGCCCATTGCGGAAATTACGGTAGCAGCGCCGGTTACAATGTCGCCGCCTGCAAATACTCCGGGAATAGAGGTGGCGCCAACCTCGTCGGCAACAATGTTACCGCGTTTGTTGACTTCCAAATCAGGAGTAGTATCTTTAATCAACGGATTTGGTCCTTGACCAATAGCCATAACTACCATATCCACATCCAAGACATACTCGCTGCCTGCGATAGCCACAGGACTGCGGCGGCCGCTGGCGTCAGCTTCGCCCAACTCCATTTTTACGCATTGCAGTCCGCTTACCCAGCCTTTTTCGTTGCCGATAATGGCGGTGGGATTATTTAACAGACGTAGCTCAATGCCTTCTTCCTTAGCATGTCCGATTTCTTCTTTACGAGCAGGCATTTCTTCCTCGCTGCGGCGGTAAACAATATAAACATGCTCTGCGCCCAAACGCTTAGCAGTACGGGCAGCGTCCATAGCTACGTTACCGGCGCCAACAATGGCAGCGCTCTTGCCAACATAAACAGGAGTTGCTACGTTGGGGAATTGATATGCTTTCATAAGATTTACGCGAGTAAGGAATTCATTGGCAGAATATACACCGTTTAAATTTTCGCCGTCAATGTGCATAAAATGCGGCAAACCAGCGCCGGTGCCAACATAAACAGCGCTGAAGCCTTCTTCCTCCATTAACTCTTTAATGGTAAAGGTACGGCCGATTACAGCGTTGACAACAATATTTACGCCCAGCTTTTTCAAACCGGCAATTTCGTGTTGTACAATTTCTTTAGGCAGACGGAATTGCGGAATGCCGTACATAAGCACGCCGCCTGGAGCATGCAGAGCTTCGTACATGGTAACGTCATAGCCCATTTTTGCTAAATCTCCGGCGCAGGTCAAGCCGCTGGGGCCGCTGCCTACGATAGCAACCTTTTTGCCCTTGCGTTCTGCCGGAGCTTCAACCTCGTTATCAAAACCGTGCTCACGAGCATAGTCGGCAACGAAACGCTCCAAACGGCCAATAGCAACAGGCTCGCCCTTAATACCTAAAATACATTTACCCTCGCACTGGTTTTCCTGCGGACATACGCGGCCGCAAACAGCTGGCAGAGCGCTTTTACGTTTCAAAATTTTATAAGCTTCGGCAAAATTTTCCTGCGCTACCTCGTGAATAAATTTAGGAATTTCAATATTTACGGGACAGCTGCCTACACAGCGCGGTTTAGGACAATTCAAGCAGCGTTGTGCTTCGTCTACTGCCATTTCCTTGGTATAACCAAGAGCTACTTCTTCAAAATTTTTGTTGCGCACGTTGGCCGGCTGTTCCGGCATTGGGTTTCTCATTCCTCCACGCATTTGCAATGACCTCCGCAGCTATATTCCAGGCTTTCCTGGTTCTTGTACATTTGCTGACGCATTACCAAGTTGGCAAAATCAACCTGATGGGCATCAAACTCGGGACCGTCTACACAAGCAAATTTATTTTCGCCGCCAACCATTACACGGCAGCCGCCGCACATGCCCGTGCCGTCAACCATAATAGTATTTAGGCTGGCCGTGGTTTTTACGCCGAAGGGTTTGGTTACAGCAGCAACATTTTTCATCATAATAACAGGGCCGATAGCCAGCACTAAATCGATTTTCTCTCCTGCTTCCAGCATTTCGCGCAGCGGATCGGTTACGAAGCCCTTGCGTCCTGCAGAACCGTTATCGGTGGTAATTATTACTTCGTCACTGATGGCAGCCATTTTCTCCTGCCAGATAACCAAATCCTTATCGCGGGCGCCGATGATAGAAATAACCTTATTTCCCAGCTCATGATAAGCGCGGGCAATAGGATAAACCGGCGCAACGCCGATACCGCCGCCAACTACAACAACTGTACCAAATTTCTCCATTTCAGAAGGACGACCCAAGGGACCAACAACGTCTAAAATATCGTCGCCGACGTTAAAGCTTTCGCACAGGTGGCGAGTAGTATTACCTACCGCTTGAATAATTAAGGTAATAGTGCCTGCTTCGCGATTGAAGTCGGCAATGGTCAGCGGTACACGCTCGCTGAATTCGTCAGTTCTTACAATGACAAATTGCCCCGGCTGGCATTTATGAGCCACCAAAGGCGCATCTACAACCATTTCGTAGACGGAAGGAGCGATCAGTTCCTTGGTAATAATTTTTGCCATAATGTTTCCTCCTGATATAAACTTAAATTTATTTATTAACTAATTTTTCTGCACAAGCCTGAGCCTCTGCATAAATTTTTTCTTCGTCAAAAGTCAGCAGTCTGCCACCCTCAAGAACTTTTTTACCGGCAATAATCACTGTATCTGCATCACTGCTGTTAGCGGCATAAACAAGCTGGGACAGCTTATTATGACGCGGATACCAATATGGCTTATGCATATCCCACAGCACAATATCAGCCAGTTTACCAGCTTCAAGCGTGCCTAAATTCTCAAAGCCTAAAACCTTAGCGCCATCACAGGTTGCCATTTCCCAGGCTTTAGCAGCCGGAACGACCAATGGATTAAAGGTTGTAGCTTTATGCAGCATTGCTGCAGCGCGACATTCTTCGAGCATATCCAGATTATTATTACTGGAAGCGCCGTCTGTACCTAAGCCCACGCAAATGCCCTTTTCCAGCATTTGTGCGACTGGCGCAATACCGCTGGCAAGTTTTAAATTACTTTGAGGATTATGGGCAACGCGCACTTTTTTTGCCGCCATAATTTCCATATCCTCATCAGTTAAATGTACACAGTGCGCAGCAACCGTCCCTAACTCAAACATTCCTAAGTTATCCATCAATTTGATAGGTGTTACGCCATGTTCTTTGACGCAGCTTTCCACTTCAAATTTAGTTTCACATAAATGCATCTGAATTTCTGCCTTATGCTCTGCAGCCGCTTTGATAACTTTTTCTAAATAATCTACCGGACAGGTATAAGGAGCGTGAGGGCCATAGGTAACGCGAATGCGTCCGTTATCGCAGCCATGCCAATTTTCAAACAGCACATTATTTTCCGCCAGCTTTAAATCCTTATCAGGAGCAACGCCGATAAGACCACGGCACAAATTAGCACGAATGCCTGTTTCTGCGCAGGCGCGGGCAACGTCTTCCATAAAGGCATACATATCGGCAAAACAAGTAGTGCCGCCTTTGAGCATTTCTGCAATGCCCAGCATAGCGCCCCAATAAATGTCGTTGGCATCCATTTTGTCCTCAATAGGCCAAATTTTATTTTGCAGCCAATCCATAAGCGCCATATCATCAGCATAGCTGCGCAGCAAAGTCATAGAAACGTGGCCATGAGTATTAACCATACCGGCGGTTGCCAGCTTGCCTTGGCCGTCGATTATTTCCGCATCCTGAATATTTGCCGGAATATCTGCACCTACATAAGTGATTTTATTATCTTCAACAGCGATATTTTGCAGCTCGCCGTAGGGAGTGTGCAAAAGCTCAATATTTTTAATCAATAATTTATTCAACATACCACTCCTTTATTCCTCGTCCATTTGACGTTTAGAATAATGCTGTTCATAAAAGCTGTGCATAGCCTCGGCATCTGCTGCATCTAATTCAAACGCCTTACCGCCTGCTCCGCGGCAGATAAGCACTATTTGAGCAGCCTTTTCTAAGATTTCACACACAATCAGCGCGTCCTCTAGGCTTTTACCCCAACACACAGCGCCATGATTTGCCAATAATGCCGCCTTGCGTCCATGCAAAGCCTTAACGGCGTTATCCGCCAGCTCCTGCGTTCCCGGCAGAGCATATTCAGCACAGTAAACCTTGCCGCCACAGATTTGCACGATGTCCTCAATAATCGCAGGCACATCCTCGCGCATGGCAGCTAAAGCGCTGGCATAAATACTATGAGTATGAATTATTGCTTTAGCTTTCGGACATGCAGCGTAAATGGCTACATGCAGCTTGCTTTCAGAGGAAGGAATACGCTTTCCTTCAACTACATTGCCTTGATTATCCAAAAGCACTATATCCTCCGGCTGCTGGTTTTCATAACCACGGCCAGAAGGCGTAATAGCAAGAGTGTTTTCATCAATCCGGCAGCTGATATTTCCCCAAGAGCCAGCGACAAGGCGTTTATCTATCAGCCTGCGCCCCATCTCGACGATGGCTGCGCAAGCTTTTTGTCTTGTTGAATTTTCCATAACACTTTATTCGGCAGTTAAATAAGCCTTTTGTTCTTCGGTAAGCGTATCAATACCTGCACCCATAGCATGCAGCTTCAATGCAGCCACCTCGGTATTCAGCTCTTCCGGCAGAACATAGAGCTTGTTCTCCAGCTTCCCTTTATTATCCAACAAATATTTCATAGCCAGGAACTGCATAGCAAAGGACAAATCCATAATTTCAATAGGATGACCGTCGCCGCATGCTAAATTTACTAAACGGCCTTCGCCCAACAGGTTAAGCTTACGTCCGTCAGCCATAGTATATGTCATAATATTTTTACGCACTTCGTAAGGAGCAACTACGGATAATTCTTCTAAATGATTTTTATTTACTTCTACATCAAAGTGACCGGCGTTACACATTACAGCGCCGTTTTTCATCACCTGCATGTGTTCTTTAGTGATAACGTCCTTGCAGCCGGTTACAGTAACAAAAATATCGCCATACTTAGCAGCTTCCTGCATAGGCATTACGCGGAAGCCGTCAAAAACAGCTTCAATGCCCTTAATAGGATCTACTTCGGTAACAATAACATTAGCGCCCAAACCTTTCGCGCGCATAGCCACGCCCTTGCCGCACCAGCCGTAACCAGCTACGACAACAGTTCTACCTGCAACGGACATATTGGTAGTGCGCATGATGCCGTCCCAAGAGGATTGACCGGTACCATAACGATTGTCAAAAAGATATTTACAGTAAGCGTCATTAACGGCAATCATCGGAAAAGCCAAATGACCCGCAGCAGCTAAAGCCTTTAGACGATGTACGCCGGTAGTAGTTTCTTCACTGCCGCCCAAAAGCTTGCCGATTAAATCACGACGCTCACCATGAAGCATGTTTACCAAATCGCCGCCGTCGTCAATAATCAAATCAGGCTCAATCTTTAATGCTTCACGCAGATACATATCATATTCTTCATTGGTGCAGGCGTGCGTTGCAAAAACGGTAATGCCGCTGTCAACCAAAGCTGCGGCAATTTCGTCCTGAGTAGATAAGGGATTGCTGCCTGTAACAACCACATTGGCACCGGCATTTTTCAGAACCATTGCCAGATAAGCTGTTTTTGCTTCCAAATGAATGGTAACAATCATATTCAAACCTTTAAAAGGTTGAGTTTTGCTGTACTGTTCATTTAAAATGTTCAGCAAAGGCATATACTCCTTCGCCCAGGCAATACGCTGGTAACCCAAAGGAGCCAGCTTAATATCTTTAATAATACTTTCCATATTTATAAAAACTCCTCCTTGCTCTGCTCCTGCAGATGCTTAATATTTTCTATATAGGGTGCGGTTATCACACCGTATTCCGTAATGATTCCTGCAATCAGCTCTGACGGCGTAACGTCAAAAGCAGGATTAAATGTAGCTACACAGTTAGGCGCAGACTGTTCGCTGCGGAAAGCTTTTACTTCTTCGCCAGCACGCTCCTCTATGGGAATCTGCTCACCGCTGACAAGAGAAAAATCAAACGTACTCACAGGCGCGGCAATGTAAAAAGGTATACCATGAGCTTTCGCAGCCAGCGCAACACCGTAAGTGCCTATTTTGTTAGCAGCATCACCATTGGCAGCAATTCTGTCTGCACCAACTACTACGGCATTTACGCCTTTGGTTTTCATAGTCCAGGCTGCCATATTATCCGTAATCAGCGTGACAGGAATTTTATCCTCCAGCAATTCGTAGGCAGTCAGTCTTGCTCCCTGCAAAAGCGGCCTAGTTTCGTCAGCATAAACCATTTTTATTTTACCTAAAGCGTGAGCGCTGCGAATTACTCCCAACGCCGTACCCCAGCCGCAGGTAGCTAGCGCACCGGCGTTACAATGAGTTAAAACCACTGCATCATCAGGCAAAACAGCAGCGCCATACTCGCCCATTTTTTTATTGCGTGCAATATCTTCCTCATAAATTATTAGCGCCGCGCGTTCTAACTCCTTGATAATTTTATAAGGAGCGACATCTTCCTCATGCAGCTTAGCTGCCAACGTAAATTGCTTGTTGCAGGCCCAAGCCAAATTTACTGCCGTAGGACGGGCGCTTATAAGCTTCGCGCACACCTTAGCCAAAGCATGGATAAAATCAGGCTTATCGGCACACGCCAACGCTCCCAGTACCATGCCGAAGGCGGCAGCAGCGCCGATAGCAGGCGCGCCGCGAACTTCCAAACGCTCAATAGCCAGCTTAACTCGCAAATAGTCTTGACAGGTAATAAAAATACATTCTTGAGGCAGCTTTGTTTGATCCAAAAGTATCAAACTTTGCGTTTGCTGCTCCCAGCGCATTGTTTCAAACATTATCTGTAAAATCTCCTTAGAGCTTAAACCCGCCAAATTCTTTTAAGGCTTCGTGACAGTTACATGCTGCCTCTGTAGGTTCGCTATAATTGATAAAGGCTTCAATAAGCCTATTCATATTCGCTATGCTTCTGCCCATTGCTTCAACAACCTCGGCATGAGACAATGGCGTCGGAGAAATACCGGCAGCCATATTGGTTACAATAGAGCAAGTGCTGTAACACATTTCTGCTTCACGAGCTAAAATACATTCCGGCATGTTGGTCATACCTACAACGTCACCGCCCAGCATAGCGAACATTTTAATTTCCGCAGCGCTTTCAAAGCGAGGGCCTTCGGTACACACATAAGTGCCTGTTTTATGGAAGGTAATGTCAGTTTTTTCTAAGCATTTAATAACCTTTTCGCGTACTACCGGACAATAGGGATAGGAAAAATCCGCATGTACTACGCCGCGTTCGGGAGTATCATAAAAAGTATTGATACGGCTCTTAGTAAAGTCCAAAACATTATCGCATACTACAAAATGACCGGCCTTCATCTCCGGATTGAGGCTGCCAACGGCGGTAGTAGAAAAAATTTCTTCCGTACCTAAGCTTTTCAACGCCCAAATATTAGCGCGATAATTTACCTTATGGGGCGCAGTTTTATGGCCAATACCATGTCGAGTAATAAATATCACCTGATTATCTGCTATAGAACCAATGTTGCACAAAGCAGAACCATAGGGTGTCTCAATAATCTTTTCTTCAAAACCACTTAAAGCTTCCGGACTATAAATGCCCGTGCCGCCAATAATAGCTATTTTACGCATTTTTTGCCTCCTCCAAATTTATTTTTTCTATAATTTTTACTAAATCCTGCGGTTTATTGATAGTATAATCAGGTTTTCCCTCGTCTAAAATTTTTTGCCAAGGAAACGTGGTATAGCCTACCGCTACTGTCTTACAGCCTGCCGCGTGACCGCTTTGCAAATCATAAGGACTATCGCCCACGCACAAGCATTCCTCCGGCTGTAAGCCAAGCCTTTCACTGGCCAACAGCATTGGGTCGGGATGAGGCTTGCCTCGCTCCGTATCTAATACCGAAACTGTAGCGTCAATATAAGAAATCATATTTAAGCAGTTGATACCTCGTTCCAGCATAACCTGTTTTTTGGAGGTAACAACAGCTATTTTAATTTCTCGCTGCTTTAATTCAGCCAACAATTTAGCAATCCCGTCAATGGGTTTAATCATTTTATCATGATTCGCTGCGTTGAATATTTTGTAAACCTTGCGAAGCTCCGTCACCATTTCCGGCTGACGCGAAAGTATAGTCATAGCATCGCCCAAAGGCAAGCCAATCGTATTGATAATCTCTTGTCTAGGCGGAGTAAAGCCTAAAGCCGTCTGCAAAGTATATTCAAACGTCGCTACTATTAAATCAATAGTGTTAGCTAAGGTACCGTCGAAATCAAATAGAATTCCTTTTATCAAGAGAGTTCTCCTCATCATACTATTTATTCTAGTATTATATCATAAATTCCACATAAAATAAACTTCTTACTTTAACATATACTGTATACTCATATGTATCAGTGTACACTGTATAAAAATAACTCCGCAACCATAAAGCTACGGAGTTAAATAAAATTTAGTTTTCTTTTTTATCACGAACAAAAATAACCTCTTTAGGTCCGTCGTTAACCGCATCGTCGGGAATAATAACATCGTCAAAGCTAATGCCGCGCGTATGTAGAGTATGATTCCAATCGTGGTCGTTGCGGTGCCACCAGCCTAAAGCAGTAATGGGAATCCAGCTATAAATGAACAGCGGATATAAAAGCAGATAAAACCACGATTTCAAAGAAGCATGAATTTTCCACAACACAGCTACCGGAAAAATATACTGTCCTACGCCAACAAGAGTCCAAACCTCTAAAGGAATAACCTTATATAGAATATTAGTATAGAACGGTACATAATTATAAATATAGCTGCATAGCACGAAAAATGTTGAAACCATTAAGAAATACGGTTGAATCAAATTCACAGAGCAATCCAGCATTACAATATTACGGGTTTTGATAGCTTTTTTTATCATCGGCCATAAATAACGGTCTGCCACGTCAAAATGACCTTGCGACCAACGCTTACGCTGATTCCAGGTCTGCATAAAGGTCAGCGGCTTTTCATCATAAATAATTGCATCATGCGCCCAAGTAGTAGGAATGTTTTCCATCATCGCCTGAATAGTAAATTCCATATCCTCAGTCAGACAGGTAGCACGCCAACCATAGCGCTTCAAAACCTCCGTATCAAAGCACATACCAGTGCCGCCCAAGCAGCAAGACAAACCCATATTATATTTAGCCAAGCTCCATACATGGTTTACAATCCAGAAAGAAATAGCAAAAACTCCGCTTATCCACGTATCAGTAGGATTTTTTGCGTCAATATAACCTTGAATAATGCGCTCACCATGACATAGACGGCTGTTCATCTCTCGCAGAAAGTCAGGATGTACTAAATTATCAGCGTCAAAAACACAGACTGCGTCATACTTTTTTGCCAGCTTGAACAAACGCTCGAACATCCACGCCAGCGCAAAGCCCTTGCCCTTGCCTTCCTCACTGAAACGCTCATGCACCAAAGCGCCTGCTTTTCTAGCAACTTCAGCAGTATGGTCACTACAATTATCTGCCACTACAAAAACATCATACAACGCGTCATTGTAATTTAAGCGGCGCAGATTATCTACCAGTTGAGCGATAACCCTTTCTTCGTTATGCGCGCAGGCAATCAAAGCAAAAGTCTTACTTTCGTCATATATTTTAACTTCCTTTTTTTTGCCAAACAGTCCAAACCAAGAAACGAAGAAGTAATAGAGCGTGAAAAATATAATCAGTATCTGCAAAGGTATCATGACTATATCAAAAACTGTATACATCAAAAATCTCCTTTACTGAAATATACCGTAAGCTTAATTATTTTTACCCGTAGCTGCACGATAAATATGGTTGATAATACCGGAAATAGTATAAGTAAACATCGCTACAAAAGGCCATGCACCAGGACGGTTAAACAGCATTGCCGCGCCAATAACTAAAGCAATAATTACGGGAATACGGTACATAGGATTGCCCTTACCCTTAAAATCGGGAAATTTTACATTACTATACATAATAACTGCAATAATTAAGGTCATTACAGCAGTTAAATAAGCGTTAAAATGGTAGCCGCTTAAAACATAGGCGGCTAAAAAACATGCGCCCGCAGGTATCGGCATACCTTGAAAATAACCGTGCACAACGCCTGTATTGCAGTTAAAGCGCGCTAAACGCAAACAACCGCCTACGGCAAACAGTGCTGCAATTACCTGACCAACAAGACCTAATCCTTGTAAGCCAAATTGGTAAATCATAATAGCGGGAGCAACGCCAAAGGAGCACATATCGCAGAGAGAATCCATTTCCTTGCCAAAATCTCCGCCGCCGACACCCAAAGCACGTGCCGCACGACCATCAAGAGAATCAAAAATTACAGCAATGACGATAAAAACAGGAGCATAAAAAAAATCTCCCTGAATAGTTTTAAAAATAGAAAGTATACCAAAAATTAAACTAGTAGAGCTAATGCTGTTGGGTACAAGCCTACGATAATTCATTATGCTTTTATCCTCCCTACTATGGTTACACCGCCGACAACAGTTTGTCCTTTTTTGACCGTAATTTCTACATTACGCGGAACAATAAGCTCTGTACTGGAGCCAAATTTAATCATACCATAGGTCTCGCCTTGTTTTAGCTGATGACCAACCGTCACCCAAGACACAATACGACGGGCTAAGAGACCTGCTACCTGAATAACCAGAAAACGTATTTGACCGTTATCAATACCAATGGCATGACGCTCATTTTCAAAAGAAGCAGACTTTTCATAAGCTGGAACAAACTGTCCGCATGTATAACGCTGATACTTTATTTCGCCATCTAAGGGACTGCGATTAGTATGCACGTTAAAAACAGAAAGAAAAATCGTCAGCTTCAAAGCTGGTTCATTTAAATATTCGTCATCAAAAATTTCTTCTATACCCATAACCGTACCGTCGGCAGGAGAATACAAAATATTGGGGTCAAATGGCATACTGCGATGAAAATCTCTAAAGAAATATGCAAAGTATATCGCCAGCACTAACGGGATTACTGCCCATGCTGCGCCAAAGAAATAATATACTATGGCTGTTGCAATTAAGCAGACTATAATAAAAGGATACCCATCTTTAACAATAAACATTCAAATCCTCGCTTTCTCTAAAGGCAATGTATCTAAAAGCTTACATAACACAAAAAGTGATGGACAGCTTAATCAAGCCTTTCCATCATTTTATTATAATACAGCTTATGTTTTTTGTCTATTCTAAGCGTTAAATATTTAACAGTAAACGGTAACTTTCTCTGCGCGAGTAGCAAATTTTAATCTTTGCCGTAAAAAATTACCTTAAGCACAAATTTAGGCAGCGCCAGCATACGCATAAAACGGCTTGGCTGCTTATATAAACGGAAAGCCCACTCTAAAGAAGCGTCCTGCATCCATTTAGGAGCGCGCTCCATTTTTCCGGCCAGCACATCAAAGCTGCCGCCAATACCCATAATAATGCGCGGCTTTAAAGCTTTACGATTAGCCAAAATCCATTTTTCCTGCTTAGGCGCACCTAAAGCCACAAACAACATATCCGCACCGGAATTATTTATCGCTTCAATGATTTGCGGTTCATCCTCTGCTGTAAAATAACCGTTATGACAGCCAACTATCTGCACTCCCGGATATAAGCTTTCAGATTTTAGCTTAGCAGCCTCGGCAATATTGGGCGAGCCGCCAAAAAAATATGCTTTATAACCTTTTTTAGCCGACAATGCCAACAAATGATTGTATAAATCAAAACCAGCCACACGTTCCGGCACCTTGTAGCCAAGATAACGGCCTGCCCACACTGCTCCCGCTCCGTCGGGCAGCACCAGCTCTGCTTCCATACTGATTATGCGATTATATTCAGCGTCCTGCTGACACATCATAATAATTTCGGCATTAGCAGTAACAACAAAGGTCTGCTTGCCAGCCAGCAGACGTTCTTCTAGTTCGTCAACAGATTGCTGCATAGTAAGCGGATGTACAGGAACACCTAAAATTTTTATTGGCTCTAGCATTTTTTAGCCTCTCTTTATTATTGGATGTATGCCTTCAAAACATCACTTTGTTTATCAAGGCACAAATATTTATATACAGGTCTGCCCACAGAACCGCGGTGCAAATCTAATTTTAATAAACGCAGTGATTTTAAAAACTCAAGATATTTGCGGATGGAAACGCGGGAAATACCTACTTTACCGGCTACTTCTTCCGTAGTAAACATGCCATCTATACTGCAAATGCACTGCCATACTGTAGCCAAGGTGTTTTTATCCAAACCTTTGGGTAAACTAACTACCAACTGTTCTTCCCGACGGATAATAGTTTGATCCAAATCGGATTGTTCAATAATGCTTTGCTCTTCCACGATGTGATAACGTTTAAGATAATTGTTTAAAGCTATATTAAATCTTTCAAATTCAAAAGGTTTAATAATATAATCAACCGCACCAAGACGCAGAGCCTGCTTTATCTTATCCTTATCATTGGCAGCAGACACAATAATTACATCTACATCGTAAGCATTTTCACGAATCTTTGCTAAAAGCTGCAATCCGTCCATAGTAGGCATAAAAATGTCAAGAATCAGTAAATCATATATTTTTTTACTCAATAATTTTAGTGCCGTATCACCATTATTGGCAATATCACATAATTGAAAGCCCTTAATTTGGCTTAAATAGTGCTCGTGCAGTTGAGCAACCATCGGATCATCTTCAACAACCAAAACATTGATCATCTTATTCTACCACCTTTTTCACAGGTAATCGCACAGTAAAAGTAGTTCCTTCTCCCAATGCAGACTCTACAATAATAGTACCATTAAGACTATCTGCACTTTGCTTAGCTAAGAACAAACCAAATCCACGTCCGCTATCATCCTTAGTACTGAAGCCACGTTCGTAGATTTTTTGTTTGGTCATTTCGCTCATGCCGGGACCAGAATCCTCCACTACAATTACAATTTCTTTATCAAAATCAAGTATAGAGAGATTTACAATGCGTTCACCGTTATAATTTTTAAGAGCGTCAAAGGCATTTTCTATTAAATTACCGGCAATCAAAACTATATCGTGTACAGAAGGCACGTCAAGCTCGCTGTGAACTTCGCTTTCCTCGGTAAGTCTAAAATCAATATCCAGTTCACGGCTACGACTGATTTTACCTAAAATAAAACCGGAAAGCGTAATATCCTTTAAACGCGTTACAATATACGAAACCTCGGACTGACGGTTATAAGCAATTTCCTGCGTGTAATTTTTCAGCTCATTATAAGCCTTCATATCGATAAGTCCCATAATAACGTGCATTTTATTCATAAATTCATGAGTTTGGGCACGCAGAGCCGTAACATAATTTTTAAAGCCTGTCAGTTGATTAGCCATTTCTTCTACTACAGACTTTTTACGGAAAGTGATAACCGCACCTAAAACCTGCTCGCCTGTAGAAATACCTAAAAGAGGTACGGCAGTAACAACAAAGATAGTATTACCAAATCTCACGGACGCATCTACTAAGGTTTTTCCCTCTTTAATAATATCGTTTAAAGGAACATGCCTTAAAACCTCTATAGCAGACTTGCCGTAAAGGTCGTTGCAGTCAGAAATACCGGCCTGTTCCAAGAGCATTTTTGCTTCGGAATTAACCACGGTGATAATACTTTCACTGTTGACGTTGATAATACCTTCACGCACGGAATTCAAAATAATATTGCGCTCCTGCAAAAGGCGGGCAATTTCTTCCGGTTCATAGCCAAAAAGAACCCTTTTAATCCTCCCGGCAAGAAAAACAGCACCTAAAATACCAATAACCAAGCCTAAAAAAGCCATCAGCATCAAAAACAAAACAGAGTCAATAGTGGATTTATTCAGAATATCATCAGAATAACCGGTAACAACATAACCAATAGTTTCATTATCTTTGCCTTTAACAAAACCAAAAGCCTTATTAGGAATAGCATAATTCTCCTGCCAGGTAATTCTTTCTAATTCGGCGTATTTTTCCATGAGGTCGCGGGCGCTATCGGCAAAATTAGGCAGATTACCCGGATTATACATAACCCGTAAACGACCGTACTTATCGTAAATGGCTACACCGGCTTCATCAGAATGGTCAACATCATTAACATAAGCTGCCATATATGAATCTACTTTAGCATTAACGCGAATATTCTGCTTTTGCAAGCTCTGCTGAATCTCAGTGGAATTACAAAGAATATTGTTAATACTCACGGCATTGATACTAACGCGATCATAAATAACCTTAGATACGCGATAAATAGTAAACATAGAGGCAGGCAGCAGCGCAATACATACTACCAAGCTTATAAGCAGAACTATTTGCTGGGACAGAGAAAAATTTTTCAGTTTAAAAATGCTAATATTTTTTTTAAATTTTTTCCACATCTGCGGGTACCGTTAGGAACTGAATACCTGGATTGCGTTCCAATATCCAATTAAGGGACCATTCATTGTTAACCAGAATAACGGGACGGTCTTTTTTGTCAAAAACCAACATACCGTTATCAAGACCTTTAATATTATCAACCAGCTTTTTATCTTCCGCATACACCCAACGGGCTACAGAATATGGCAGCTGATTCATCAGTAGCTTGGCATTGTATTCGTTAAGCAAACGATATTCCAAAACCTCCAGCTGCAAAACGCCGACTACGCCAACCACGCAGCTTTCTAAGCCAACGCCTTCCTGATGAAATACCTGAATAGCGCCCTCTTGAGACAGCTGCATAATACCCTTTTCAAACTGCTTGCGTTTTAAAGAGTCCTTTGGCTGCACACGGGCAAAAATTTCCGGAGGAAATACAGGAAAATCCTCAAATTGCAATTTGAGACTATTATCGCTCAAGGAATCGCCAATACCAAAAATACCGGGATCAAAAACGCCGATAATATCACCTGGATAAGCCTTTTCCACAATGGTGCGCTCCTGCGCTAAAAATTGCTGAGGCTGTGCCAGCTTAATCATTTTACCCGACTGCTTGTGGTACACACTCATGCCCTTCTCAAATACACCGGAACAGATACGCATAAAGGAAATTCTGTCGCGATGAGCAGGATTCATGTTAGCCTGAATTTTAAAAACAAAGGCTGAAAAGTTTTCATTATCCGGCGATATCATTGTACCATCCTGCAAGGAACGCGGTTGTGGCTTGGGAGACAATTCCAAAAATTTCTCTAAAAAGCTTTGTACACCAAAGTTTGTCATAGCACTGCCGAAAAACATCGGTGTAAGCTCACCGGCATTGACTTTTTCTATATCAAACTCATCGCCTGCCATATCCAAAAGCTCAATGTCATTGCAAAGATTTTCATACAACTCCTCGCCCAATATTTCTCTAATCTTAGGGTCATCTAAAGAGCCTGTAGTCGATTTCAATTTATTAGAACCATGGCTGGTATCATTTTCAAATAATTCAATGGTATTTTTCAGACGGTCATAAACACCCTTATAATGACCGTCAATACCAATCGGCCAGTTAATAGGATAAGCGCGTATGCCGAGCACCTTTTCCAGTTCGTCCATCAAATCAAAGGGATTACGTCCATAACGGTCCAATTTATTTACAAAGGTAAAAATTGGCAGATGACGGCGATGGCAGACCCAAAACAATTTTTTAGTCTGGGGTTCTACGCCTTTGGCAGCGTCAATCAACATCACTGCGCTGTCTGCTGCCATCAAGGTACGGTAGGTGTCCTCGGAAAAGTCTTGGTGACCGGGAGTATCAAGAATGTTTACTCTATAACCGTCATAGTCAAATTGCAAGACAGAGCTGGTTACGGAAATACCGCGCTGCTTTTCAATTTCCATCCAGTCAGAAACAGCATGCTTGGCAGTTTTTCTTGCTTTAACAGAACCGGCCAAATGAATAGCTCCGCCATACAGCAAAAGCTTTTCGGTTAAGGTTGTTTTACCTGCGTCAGGGTGAGAAATAATCGCAAAGGTGCGACGTTTTTCGATTTTTTCTAATAATTCCTGCATAAAATCCCCCTATTGTTCTTCTTGCATATTTTCAGCAAATTCATCATTCATGCTCTGCGCTTCATAAAGCTTATACGCTTCCAAAACCTGCGCTTTAATATAATTTGGCATGGGCTTTTCCGTTTGCAGCTCGCCACGCATAGTTACACGAAAAGCAACATTTTCATAGCTTTCTCCACCATAAGTAGCGCAGGTTACAGATGTCCGCATAAATTCATCCTTAAAAATGCAATCCTTCAGCACGTGTGCCTTACGTTCTTTATCCCACGCATTATATATTTCGTAGAGTAGCTGCTGTGCTTCGACGGGAATATCCTCGCCCACAACAACTGTTTGTGTTTCGTCTATGGGAGTACAATCCATGTTTTGATAAACGGTACCGTCTTCCAGTTCGATATCCACTGTCATAACATAATCTTCTTCATGAAAAGCAGCATTTTTTATCTGCCATTTAGCTTGCCATTTGGCAATGCAGTTTGGGCAAATAAAATTAGTATCGCGAATGCTGTTAGACATATAATTATCTCGATAATAAAGCTTTTCTCCGGGAGTAAATGCTTCGCCGCATTCACTGCATACAATATCTAAAGTACGAATCATCACATACCTCCAAAAAGGATTGATTTTAGCATTTTTAGCTACTGATAATTTATTGTTATACCACAAGGGTATATGTTCTGCTAAGCTCTGCGTTCGCCTGCGGCTCAGCAATCGCTAAGCATTCACATTATACCTTAAATTCACCATAATAGCAATTGCTAAGGAGCTTTCTGAATTAAACATAATAAAAAACCGCTACACCGGTAATAACCAATGTAACGGCTGATTTCATGGTCGGAGCGGCGGGATTCGAACCCACGACCTCTTCCACCCCAAGGAAGCGCTCTACCAAACTGAGCCACGCCCCGACTTCAAGGAGTTGTTGCAGTATCTTTGCAACGAATAAGATTATACTTTATTTACATATAAATGTCAAGCATTTTTTGTTGTTTTTCTCTAATCAAGAAAACTTTCCTTTAAATTACCTTGACACCTTCCGTATCCAAATCAAGAATATGATAAACGGCCTGCTCACCATGCTGAGCAAAAGCCTTTACCATAGCCTGTGCAACGGCTTCATAATCCTTTTCAGGGTCAACATAAGCCATAACGGTAGAGCCTGCGCCGCTGATAATAGCGTTATAGGCGCCGGCAGCTTTAGCCGCAGCAAAAACATCAGTCAAACCTGTAATCAAATGCGCTCTGTAAGGCTGGTGCAGCTTATCCTCCAAAGACATCCCTAAATATTCATAATTTCCGCTAAGCAAAGAACCAACTAAAAGTGAAGCTCTGGAGGTATTATATACTGCATCCTTATGCGGCACCGTTTTAGGAATAGCCTGACGTGCCAAAGAAGTAGCCAATCTGCTGCCAGGTACTACTGCTACAAATTTCAGCGGTTTAGCAGGCAGCAGACGCAGGGAATGCGCTTTTTCGGCTTCCATGTAGCTAATGGTAAAACCGCCGTAAATCGCAGGCGCAACATTATCAGGATGACCTTCCATGTCTGTAGCCAAGCCTAAAAGCTCGTCCTTGGAATAAGGCTCCCCCAAAATACTGTTAGCGGCAAACAAGCCTCCAACGATAGCACTAGAGCTGCTGCCCAAGCCTCTGGACATAGGAATGCGGTTTATCATACTTACTTTTAAACCAATACGCTGACAATTAGTTGCTTTATTCCATACTTTAAGAAAGCTGGCAAAAGCTAAATTGCGGCCGAAAGGCTTTAAATATTCTGCGCCCTCGCCTACTACCTCCAATTGAAAGCCTTTTGTATCAGTAACTTCGTAAGTTGCTTCATTATATAGATTTACTGCTAAACCTAAGGAATCAAAGCCGGGACCGCAGTTTGCTGAAGTAGCGGGAACCTGAATAGTAACTTTTTTCATGTTCTCCACCTCTTAATTCAGCTTGCTGTCCTCAACGCGAATTACACAGCTAACTTTTTCTACCACCGGCAACACGCGCAATATTTGTAAAGCCATTTGCAAATTAGATTCAGAAACGCTGTGCGTAATAACAACAATTTCAGCCTTTTGGGTAGAAATCCCGTTACTTTGAATAACATTACGCAAGCTTACATTCTGCGCCCCAAAGGCAGCGGCAATAGCGGCCAAAGCTCCGGGCTGGTCTAAAACCTGCAAGCGAATATAGGCAGGCGCCGACATTTTTTCCGGAGGACAAAGCTTCTTTTCTTTGAAGCAGGTACAGCTAATACGTCCTGTTGCGCCTTTTGAGATATTACGAGCAATTTCCATAATATCGCCAACCACAGAGCTGGCAGTAGGCAGGCGGCCTGCACCCATGCCTAAGAACATTGCTTCGCCAATAGCGTCACCATCAACAAACACTGCGTTGTAAACGCCGTTTACACCGGCTAAGGGATGAGTCAAAGGCAGCATGGTAGGCTTAACGCAAACTGTAATACCATTTTCCGGATCGTTTTTAGCAATACCAAGCAGCTTTACGGCGTAGCCTAAGCTTTGAGCATATTTGATATCGCAGGCTTCAATGTTTTCGATACCTTCAACGATAACATCCTTTAAGCTAATACGCGTATTAAAAGCAATGGAAGCAAGAATAACTACCTTACGGGCAGCATCTAAGCCGCCGACATCGGCAGTCGGGTCAGATTCAGCATAGCCTTTGACTTGAGCTTCTTTCAACACCTCATCATAATCAAGGTGCTCATTGGACATTTTGGACAGCATATAGTTGGTAGTGCCATTGACAATACCCATAACGGAATTAATACGATTTCCGGCCATACTTGTTTTTAAAGGTTCAATAATGGGAATACCGCCGCAGACGCTGGCTTCAAACATAAAATCCAAGCCTTTTGCTTCGGCCAGGCTGTAAATCCCTTCGCCATAATGAGCAATAACGTCTTTATTGGCAGTAACTACATTTTTACCTTTTTCAAAAGCAGCACAAATATATTCTTTGGCAGGATGCTCGCGACCTAAAAGCTCTACTACAATATCAATATCAGGATCATCCAAAATATCGTCAATATTATTGGTAAAGCAATACTGTCCGCCGTATTCAGTACGACGCGCATCTAAATTACGGTCTAAAATTTTCGTAATCCGAATAGGCCTGCCAACCTTTTTCTCTATTTCGTCAGCGTTGTTTTCTAATACCTTAATAACACCGCCGCCTACCGTACCTGCTCCCAGCAAGCCTACGTTGATAAAATCCTTCATAATGCCCCTCCAACTTTACAAATTCATTACTCTAAAATTTATACCTGACCAAGAACCTCCAAGCGTTTCACTCCGTCAATCATACGCAGCTTATCCAGTAAAGCTTCTAAATCCACAGTCAAATGTTTTGTTTCAATAGAAATTGTAGTGTTGGCAACGCCTTGCAGAGGGATGCCTTGGTTGATAGTCATAATACTGCCGGAATCATCGGCTACGGTATTCAAAACCTTGGATAAAACACCGGATTTATGCTCTAAAAGCAAAGACAGCGTAATGATTTTTTCTTTGCTGGCTTCATAAAACGGGAAAACGAAATCTTTATATTTATAATAAGCGCTACGGCTCAAGCCCATTTTTTCTACAGCTTCATTGATGGTTTTAATCTCGCCGCGTTTCAGTATCTCTTTCACCTTAATAGTTTTTTTAATAGCTTCCGGAAGAATCTCTTCCCGTACCAGATAGAATGTAGATTTTTCAGACATAACATTGTCCTCCTTATGGTAAAAAACTTTAATAATATTATAACACTGTTTTTACTAAAAACACAAAGGTTTTTTTGTGAAAAATTTTAGATAATATTGTCTGAAAAGTACATATAACCATTCTTACTTTCCGGTACTTGTTCGCAGTGTCACAGCCTCGGCAATGTGACTGGCTTGAATATTTTCACAGTCAGCTAAATCGGCAATGGTACGAGCTACTTTTAAAATACGGTCATGACTACGTGCACTTAAATTTAAGATATTAAAATATTTTTCCAGCACAGCTTGTGCAGTATCGTCCAAACTGCAATATTTAACCACTTCACTGCGTCCCATTTGCGCATTACAATGCATTCCCCATGGCTCTAAGCGCCTCTGCTGAATTTCCCGCGCTTTTACTACTCGTTGGCGAATAACGTCGGACGCTTCTCCCGCTATTTTATTTTTTAGATCGCCAAACTCAACCCGCGTCAAATTTATCTGCATATCAATTCTGTCCAACAACGGTCCGGAAATTTTACGCCTATAATTTTCGATATCACGCTGTTTGCAGGAACAAATATGGCGGCTGTCTCCCAAAAAGCCACAGGGACACGGATTAGCGGCAGCTACTAAAATTATTCTGCTGGGAAATGTCATATTGCCGCGCACACGGGAAATACTCACTTCGCCATCCTCCAATGGCTGACGCAGCATTTCCAAGGTCGCTCTATCAAATTCCGGCAGCTCGTCCAAAAACAAAACGCCATTATGACTTAATGTAACCTCTCCCGGCCTAGGTGTCGAGCCTCCTCCCAGCAATGCGCTGCCGGAAACACTATGATGAGGACTTCTAAAGGGACGTTCCAGCATTACGCTGTCTGTTTGGGGAAGCATACCTACGATGCTGTAAATTTTTGTTACTTCTAAAGCTTCACTTTCCGTCATAGGCGGTAAAATAGTAACCAGCCTTCTTGCCAGCATTGTTTTGCCGCAACCGGGAGCGCCAACCATCAATATACTATGTCCTCCTGCCGCAGCAATTTCTAAAGCACGCCTGGCAACAAGCTGGCCCTTAACATCGGCAAAATCAACGTGATATATACGTTGCTTATTCTGCATAATATTTTCTTTAGGCAATGGCTGGAGCTTTTTATTATCCAGTAAATGTTCTACAATTTCCGTTAGGGTTGACGCTGTATATACGTCAATACCATGGATAAGCTTGCCTTCGGCAGCATTAGCCTGCGGAATAAATATTTCCTTTGCTCCACAGCGTTTAGCGTCTATAATCATGGATAACACACCGGAAACTTTGCGAATACATCCGTCTAATGAAAGCTCTCCTACAAAAACCTTGCCGGTAACTTCTTCCTGTTTAATAATTCTGGCACAGCATAAAAGACCTATGGCAATAGGCAAATCCAGGCCGGAACCTTCTTTGCGCAAATCTGCCGGTGCCAGATTCACTGTAATTTTAGTCATAGGAAAGGGATAATTGCTGTTGCGTAAAGCGGCCTTTACACGCTCCTTTGATTCTCGTACAGCCATAGCAGGAAGTCCAACTAAATCAAAATTGGGCAAACCATTGCTCACATCCGCTTCCACTAAAATCATTTCTCCGTCAATCCCCTTGGTAGTTTCTCCTAAAACCTGCGCGAACATTACCTTAAGTCCTCCTTCGTAACAATCTGACAACTCTTTAAAAGCAATGCGGATAATGCAAAAGCTGCACACCGACACTGCCTTTAATGATAATCTCCACTACATCAAAGGAAAGTACCGGCATGCAGCTTATCAAGCCTGCACATTGCAGGTAATATTCAGCACAACGATAGATTTTTCTTTGCTTCGCCAAAGTAACAGCTTCCGCGGGCTTGCCATAGCGTTGCGAAGCGCGTGCTTTGACCTCAATAAAGCTTAATACTCCTGCTTTACTGGCAATAATATCAATTTCTCCATAACGTCTGCAGCGAAAATTGCGCTGCAGAATAACATATCCCTTAGCCTCTAGGTATTTACAGGCCAGGTTTTCTCCATACACGCCTAAATTATTGCTGGATATCGAACACATAATCACAGTTAATTTTTGGACTATAAAGTTCGTTGACAGCAGCTGCAACCGGCGCCAGCTGCATGCTTTTCACCGGCTCATAGCTGCGGCGGTGCCAGCGCGTTGCGCCCAATTCTGCAATAGCCTGCATGTGAGCGCTGCTGCCGTAACCTTTATTGCCGGCAAAACCGTAAGCAGGATAAACGACATCCAAACGCTCCATAATACGGTCACGCGTTACCTTGGCAATAATCGACGCCGCAGCAATAGAAGCGCTCAGCGCATCACCGTGAATAATAGACACAGTTTCCATATTGTTAGCCTTTACGGGCATAGCGTCTATCAAAGCGATATCAGGCTTAATGCTTAAATGCTCCAAAACCTCTGTCATGCCGCGCTGCGTAGCGCTGTAAATATTATAGGTGTCTATATTGCTGACACTGACTATGTTGACCTCCACAGCAACGGCCTTCGCCAACACTTCGTCATAAAGCTTCTCTCTTTTGGCCGCCGTTAATTGCTTAGAGTCATTCAAGCCGCTGATAAAAACCTCCTGCGGCAAAATTACGGCAGCGATTACCAATGGACCAGCCAACGGTCCGCGGCCTGCTTCATCTACGCCGGCTATATACTCAGCGCCCTGATTATACAGCTTGCGCTCATAAGCAAGCATCTGATAAAACCGTTCTTTTTCCGCTGCCTCTTTAGCTAAACGCTTATCATAAGCTGCTAAAAGCTTCTGCACACCGCTGCGTTCATCTTTGCGCAGTTCCTCAAGTTGCGCGTTTGTGGGATACTCGGCTAAAAGTTCCTTTACTTCACTGATTTTCATTTTTGCACTTCCTTTTTCTAAACAAAAAACCGCCTTATAGCTATTTTGTACTACAAAGCGGTTCATAAACTAGATAAACCTCACTTAAGGCTCGTCAAGAGTAAAGCGTCCTAACCTTCCCGAACGAAAATCTCTTAAAACTAATTGGTCAACCTTATCTAAATCAAGGAGACCGCCTGCTTTAAGACAACCACGGGCTATGGCAATCTTCGTCATTACAGTTTGAACATTATCACTATTCTCCAAGCTTACTGCATATTTAGTTTGCAAATCCAGCGGATATTTATTTATTAAAAAATCTATTAAAAGCTCTACCGCAGATTCACGGTCAAAAACATCTTCTTTAATGGCACCGGTAGCCGCTAAGGAAAAGCCCACAGACGGATCTTCAAACTTCGGCCACAAAACGCCTGGAGTATCTAATAGCTCCAATCCCTTAGCAATGGTAACCCACTGCTGACCTCTGGTAACGCCCGGTTTATCAGCAGCCATAACCTTATTTTTTCCTACCAAACGGTTGATGAGCGTAGATTTTCCTACATTAGGAATACCTACAATCATAACGCGTACAGGACGATTGCGCACGCCTTTTTTCAACCACTTATCAATAACAGGTTTAGCCGCAAGCTGGATAGCGCTGATAAGCTGCTTGACGCCTTTTCCCGTAGCACAATCAATCTTACATACCGGCAACCCGCTGTGCTTCAGCTTTTCCAACCATAAATCAGTCTTAGCGGCATCAGCCATATCAATTTTATTAAGAGCGATAACTTTAGGCTTATTACCCAAAATATTTTGCAACATAGGATTGGTACTGGAGCGAGGAATACGGGCATCCAGCATTTCTACTATTACATCCACCAGCTTAATCTGGCTTTCCATCATACGCTTGGCCTTAGTCATGTGACCGGGGAACCATTGAATCTTAAAATCTTCGGTTCTCATGCTTACATACCTGTATCAGCCTTAATTGCGCGAATTCTATTCACAGGCCAAAAAGCGGCTAACGCACGTCCTTTAACTAATTTATGCGGAACAAAGCCTACATCTGCAAAACGGCTGTCCTCTGAATTATTACGGTTGTCACCTAAAACAAAAATAGTACCTTCGGGAACAATGGTCTTGCGGTAGCTGGACATATTTTGGCCTTTAGGATCATTTTTATAGATATAATCTTCTTTTAAAGCCTGTCCGTTGACAAATACTTGTCCGTTTTTCATCTCTATGGTGTCGCCGCCTACAGCGATAACACGTTTAATAAAGTCTCTGCTTTCATCTTTAGGAAAACGGAAAACTACAATTTCCCCGCGCTTAGGATTACCAATAAAATAGCTCAGCTTATCAACGATCAATCTTTCATGATTAACTAAGGTAGGATACATAGAAGACCCTTCAACCATATAAGGCTCAAACAAAAAAGTGCGGATGCAGAAAGCCAATGCTACTGCTACAATTATAGAAACAAGCCAGTCGCTTGCTGTATCCTGCCAAGACATATCTTTCTTACTACTCAAAATACAATCCCTCTCTCTAAAACAATTTATGCTTTTATTTTAACACAAAAAAGTTTGCGCGTCATTCATCAAATATGAAAGAATTGTAAAAATAAAAGGGACTGCACAACATACAGTCCCTTCCATTATGAACATGTCTAAATTAGCGTTTTTCTCTGATACGAGCTGCTTTACCGGTCAGATTGCGCAAATAGTACAGCTTAGCACGACGAACAATACCACGGCGAGCCACAACAATTTTGTCGATACGAGGGCTGTGAACCGGGAAAGTTCTTTCAACGCCAACACCATAAGAAACACGGCGAACAGTAAAGTTCTCACGAACGCCGGAACCACTGCGGGAGATTACAACGCCTTCAAAAAGCTGAATACGCTCGCGGGTACCTTCAATGATTTTGCAATAAACTTTTACAGTGTCGCCTGCTTTAAAATCAGGAATGTCGCTGCGAAGTTGTTCTTGTTCCAATACTTCAATAATGTTCATAATTTCCTCCTAAATCATAGACGTTCATGTGTGAACTCCACAGCGGACCGTCCGTATTACGCAACGTCAATTGTACCATAACGCTTAAATAAAAGCAAGAAAAATATGCAAATAATTTTACACTTTTTCTTCTTTTTTCCACCACGCTTCACCAGTCAAACGGTCTAAAATAATCGCTGCAGCACTGCGAACGCAAAGGTGGTTATAATCGCAGGAACCATAAACCGGCTCCAGTATATAATCAAAGCTTTTCATAACCTCCGCTTCAATGCCAAAGCCAGTACCGAAAAGCAAAAGTACGGGTCTGTCACCCTCATGCAGCTGCCTGCGCATAAAGCTGTAAGAAACTGTATTAGGATAAATACGCGCATCCGTAGTAACAATATAGGGACGCTTGCCTGTACGTTGCTTAATATCCTCTGCTGCCGCGGCAATACTTTCCTGCCAGCAAACACGCTCCAAGGCATCAGCGCGGTCGGGATTATAAATCTTGCCGTAACCCTTCTGCCAGTAGCCAATTATCTTGCGAATAATATTTTTCTGCACCTCTAAAGGATGAATAATATAGTAACGCTTCACATCATAGGTACGGCAGGTGCGGGAAATATCGTGAATATCAAAATTAGTTACGGCTCCGGCAATAACCTGCATACGCTTATTATAAATCGGATAATGTACCAATCCCACATAAAGCTCAGCCATTTTGCTCCGCCTCCTTCGGCAAAGCATCCTTGCCGGCTACATATTGTGCCGTCATTTTTACTTTTTCAGCAGCTATTTTTTCTCGCAGTTCTTCCCAAAAACGGCGTTCAGCTTTTTTCATTTTATAAGGCAGCGGTTTTTCCAGCAAGTTTATCTGTTCTGCTGTAAGCAAATCCGGACGAATAAAATAGGTTGCTTTGATTGATTCCTGCAGCCGCCAGCTTTCGATTAAAGCGTGATTGCCGTTACGCAAAACCTCCGGAACCTCCAAGCCTTCAAAATTAACGGGACGGGTATATTGCGGATATTCTAAAAGTCCTGTGCTAAAGGAATCCTCTTCCGCGCTTACCAGCTTACCTAAAACGCCGGGAATAAAGCGGGCTACGGCATCCATAACGATAAGCGCAGGCATTTCACCGCCGGTCAGCACGTAATCGCCAATGGACAGCTTTTCGTCTACCCAATGAAAAATGCGTTCGTCAAAGCCTTCGTAATGTCCGCATACAAAAATAAAATCCTGTCCGCAGTGAGCATATTCTTCGACAAGACTTTGCTTCAAGGTGCGTCCTCCCGGACACATAGCAATAACACGGGCATTGGGCAGCTGCTCTTTTGCCTTGCGGATAGCAGCGACCATAGGTTCAGGTTTCAGCACCATGCCTGCACCGCCGCCAAAGGGCGTATCATCCACTGTGCGGTGATTATCATAAGTAAAATCACGAGGATTGATGCAGCTTATTTCCAGCAGACCCTTTTTAGCAGCACGCTGTAAAATACTGTGTGCTGCCGCCTGTTCAATTTGTTCGGGAAAAAGCGTTACAAATAAAAATTTCATTCTTCGTCAACCCATTCAGGAAGTGCTACGACAATGCGTTTTTCTGCTAAATTTATCTCTTTGACATAAGTTTTTAAAGCAGGTACAAGAATATCCTTGGCGTTAGGCACAGCAATTACGTAAACGTCGTTGCTTCCCGTGCTCAAAGAATCCTTAAAGGTGCCTATCTGCCCGCCTGCTTCGTCATAAACTGGCAGACCGATTAAATCAGCCACATAAAATTGACCTTCTTCCAGCTGGGGAAGATCCTCTGCCCTAATCATGATTTCCTTATCGCGCAGCAGCTCTGCTTCGTTCATAGAAGTAAGCTCCGCAGTTGTTACCAGCACCATACGCTTATGAAAGCGCGCGTGTTTAACAGTCAGCTTGCGACCATCAGCTAAAAGCAAATATTTTAAATCTAAAAATTGTTCCGGCTTTTCTGTCAGGGGCATAATACGAATATCGCCCCGCACACCGTGCGGAGCGACAATTTTGCCAATTACTATTTGGTTATCCATGGATCACTCGCGGAAAGCGATTACTTTACCGTCTTCAGTAAGAATTTCCGCACCCATCAAAGCATCCAAATCGGTGCCGACAGTGATTTCTACGGTACGCTCTAAAGTACCGTGACCAATTTCTGCACCCATTTCCAAGGCTTCTGCTCTTTTCAGCTTAGCTTCTGCCTCTGCTTTAGCAGCAGTGCGTTTATTTCTTTCCATATCGATTTGTTCGCGCAAAGCCGGCAGCACGCTCAAATCGGATGCAGCTTGATGCAAAGCTTTTTTTGCTTGGAACTCAAATTGTTCCAAATCAAGCTCCATATTTTTTATGGTGTTTTGGAGATCTCCAATAATTTTCAGTTTTAAATCTTCGGTTACCTTTGCTTTTACGGCAACGGGAACTCTAACAAACATTTTATCCATAGCAATACCATCCTTAGTTAAACAATCTCGACAATAACTTTTACATTCTCGCGGGTTGCTACTGCTTTCATTACAGTTCTGATGGCTTTGGCGATACGGCCTTGTTTTCCAATAACTTTGCCCATGTCTTCAGAAGCAACATGGAGGCGGAGTACCGTAGTTGTTCCGGTAGTTTCCTCCTCCACTACTACTGCCGAGGGATTACTTACAAGAGACTTGGCCATTACTTCTACCAATTCTTTCATGTAGATCACGCCTCTCTAAAAATTATTTTGCTGCTTTAGCTTCAGCAAAAGCCTTCATGATACCATTTTTGCTGAACAGGTTTTTAACGGTATCAGTAGGTTGAGCACCTTTGCCCATCCAATCGATAGCTTTTTCAGCGTCGATTTTTACGTTTGCCGGGTTAACGGTGGAATCATAGTAACCAATGGATTCAATGAAACGACCGTCACGAGGAGAACGAGCGTCTGCTACTACGATACGATAGAAAGGAGCCTTTTTAGCACCCATACGTTTTAAACGAATTTTTACTGCCATGTTGATAGTCACCTCCTTAAATATATCTCAACAACATAGAACTTTTAATATTTATTTATGACCAAAAGGCAGGCGCATGCCGCCTTTGGACGCAAACTTTGCCATACCCTGCATCCTCTTCATCATCTTCTTGCTTTCTTCGAAGTTCTTAAGCAGTTTATTGACATCCTGCACACGCATACCGCACCCAAGGGCAATACGTTTACGGCGGCTGCCGTTGATAATATCAGGGTTACGTCTTTCTTTCGGGGTCATGGAGCGGATAATAGCTTCAATGCGGTCAAATTCTTTTTCGTCTACATTAGCTTCTTTCAGCTTTTGGCTGATACCGCCCATACCGGGAATAAGACCAAGAATGGTCTCTAAAGAACCCAGCTTTTTAACCTGCTGCATTTGGTCAAGGAACTGCTCTAAGGTAAATTCATCCTTGCGCAGTTTCTTTTCCATTTCCAACGCTTTTGCTAAGTCCGTTGTAGATTGGATTTTTTCTACCAATGTCAGAATATCGCCCATACCCAAAATACGGGAAGCCATACGGTCCGGATGAAAAGGCTCCAAAGCATCAAGCTTTTCTCCTAAACCAATCAGCTTAACCGGCTTACCGGTTACTGCCTTTACGGAAAGTACAGCGCCGCCGCGGGCATCGCCATCCAGCTTGGTAACAATCAAGCCGTCAATTCCCAGCTCGCTGTTAAAGCTTTCGGCAACGGTTACGGCATCCTGACCGGTCATAGCGTCGACAACCAAGAGAATTTCCTGTGGTTGAACTGCGGCTTTAATATTGCGCAACTCGTCCATAAGCTCTTCGTTAATATGTAAACGACCTGCGGTATCGATGATAATCGTATCGCAAGCCAAGCTGCGCGCTTTTTCAATCGCCTTCTCGGCAATTTCTACGGGAGAAACCTTATCACCTAAGGTGAATACGGGCACACTCAACTGTTCGCCCAAAACCTGCAACTGGGTAATAGCCGCCGGACGATAAACGTCACCGGCTACCAGCAAAGGCTTTTTATGCTTATGCTTTAAATAATTTGCCAGCTTACCGGCAGTAGTAGTTTTACCGGCACCCTGCAGACCAACCAGCATAATAACTGTAGGCGGCTTTTGTGCCACAGTCAGCTTACTTTGAGTACCTCCCAAAAGCTCAATCAGCTCTTCATTAACAATTTTAATAATTTGCTGATGAGGATTTAAGCCTTCGCTGACCTCCGCACCTAAAGAACGCTCTTTAACCTTGGCTACAAAGTCTTTAACTACTTTAAAGTTTACGTCGGCCTCCAGCAAAGCCATGCGCACTTCGCGCAGAGGAGCTTTTAAATCCTCTTCCGTAAGCTTGCCTGTGCCGCGAAACATCTTTAAAGCATTTTGTAATCTTTCGGATAAACTTTCAAATGCCATTTGTTTTTCTACCTACCTTCACCGCAGATTTTCTGCAAACGCTCTACGGCTTCGCACTTTTTCTTATGCTCGTCAGAAACCAGTAATTTCATAACTAAATGCAATTCTTGGTGCAACGTTTCTTCCTTAGCCAAAATTCCTAAGGCAGCTTCATTGCGCTCCAAAATCTGCTCCACTCTTTTGAGTAAATCATGAACAGCCTGTCGTGAAACTCCTAACTCTTCCGAAATTTCACTCAAAGATAAATCATCATAGAAATATAACCCTAAGCAGCTTCTTTGTTTTTCTGTTAACAGACCGCCGTAAATATCAAACAATCTGCCCAAGCGCATTCGCTGCTGAAAAATTTCTTCTGCTGACATAGTTCTACCTCTAACAAATTTACTCGACTTTGATAGTATAATAAAAAAAAGGAGTGTTGTCAAGTATTTTTACTTGTCACACTCCGATTTTTTTATTTTTCCGTATCGAACAACGCTTCCACAAATTTATCAGGCTCAAAGGGACGGAAATCCATGATACCTTCGCCCACGCCTATCCATTTTACGGGCAGGCCGAGCTCTTCCTTAATGGCAACTACAACGCCGCCTTTAGCCGTGCCGTCCAGCTTAGTCAGCACAACACCGGTAACATTAGCAGTATCCATAAAAACCTTAGCCTGGTTGATAGCATTTTGCCCGGTGGTAGCATCCAAAACCAAAAATGTTTCGTGGGGAGCTTCGGGAATTTCGCGTTTAATAATGCGATGGATTTTTTCCAATTCATTCATCAAATTAGCCTTATTATGCAAACGACCGGCAGTATCAATAAACAGAATATCTGCTTTGCGGGCAATGGCTGCTTTTACTGCGTCAAAAACTACGGCTGCCGGGTCGGCGCCCTCGTTATGGCGGATAACATCGCAGCTAGCGCGCTGTCCCCAAATTTGCAGCTGTTCGGCAGCAGCAGCGCGGAAAGTATCGCCAGCAGCTAAAATAACTTTATATTTGAAAAGCGTAAAATAATTTGCCAGTTTGCCGATAGTCGTAGTTTTGCCTACACCGTTAACGCCTACTACCAAAATTACCGTAGGCTTTGCGCCGATACGGGTACGCTGACCTGAATCAGCCAGCAGCTCTGCCATATATTTTTTCAAAAACGGAATAACATCCTCCGTACCTTTAATCTCTTTTTTTCTTGCTGCGCTGCGCACTGCTTCAATAAGCTTTTCGGTAGTTTTCACGCCTACGTCTGCACTCAGCAATATCATTTCCAGTTCTTCTAAAAAATCATCGTCAATAGCCGTAGACATGCCTACCAGCTCTTGAATACGGTCGGTAAAGTTGCGTCTAGTTTTAGAAAGCCCTTCCTTTAAACGCTCAAAAAATCCCATAATTAACTCTCCTTTGCATTTATCTTTACAGATAATAACTTTGATACACCGGATTCTTCCATGGTTACACCGTACATTATATCGGCACATTCCATAGTACCCTTACGGTGAGTTATCATAATAAACTGCGTTTTGGCAGAATATTCTCTGAGGAAATTGGCAAAACGTTGAATATTGGCATCATCCAGCGGCGCGTCAATTTCGTCCAAGATGCAGAACGGCGCCGGTTGGTAGCTAAGCAAAGCAAAAAGCAAAGCGATAACCGTCAAAGCTCTTTCGCCGCCGGACATTAAGAACAGGCTTTGCAGTTTCTTGCCGGGCGGCTGTACCTCTATATCGATACCGGAATCCAAAATATTCTCCGGCTCTGTAAGCTTTAAGACTGCGGTGCCGCCGCCGAAAAGCTTCACATAGCATTGAGCAAAATAAATATTGATCTGCGCAAATGCTTCTTTAAAACGTTTCGTCATGCCGCTGTTAATTTCGCCGATAACTGCCTCTAAATTTTCCTTAGCTGTACATAAATCATCATATTGCTTCTGCAAAAATTCGCTGCGTTCTTTTATCGCTTGATATTCTTCGATAGCTGAAGCGTTGATGGGGCCCAATTCGGAAATAGCAAGATAAAGCTTGCTGGATTTATGCTGCAAAGCTTTCAAATCCAGTTCTGCCAAGCTGCTAATGTCAACTAAACGGGCCTCTTGCTCATTTATGTGATAATCCTGCTCCAGCTGCTCCAACACATGCTGATAGTCGCTCTCGTGACGGGCAAGATTTAATTCTGCCTGCCGCAAAGCTGCTTCGCTTTCTGCGGCTGCTTTACGCGCTGCGGCTGCACCCTGTTCCATTTGCCCTTGCCGCTGTAAAAGCTCGCCCCGCTGCTCGGCGAAAGTTTCTTTGCCATTCATAATTTCGTTCAGCTTGGCTAAAGCTTCGTCGCTTTGAACCGTCAACTCTTGCTTTTGTTTTGCGCAGTCTGCAACAGTCTCATGCATTCGCATGATGTCCGCTTGATTATCGGCAATTTCTTTGCGTACACGCAGCGTATCCTGGTCTAGGCTATGCATACGTTCGCTTGTCAGCCTGCTTTTAGCCGCCGAGGTTTCTAACGACACGCGAGCGTCCTGTAATTGGTTTTCCAAGGCTGTTACCGCGCTGCCACTTTTAGCGATTGCTTTTTTTAAATTTTCCAGCTGTTCCTTAGCTTCTGCGTCCTGGCCTTCGCGCTCCGTTACGGTAAGACGTAGAGCCTTTAATTTATCTCTATTAGCCAAATATTCGTCGGTAACTTGACGTCTGTCGTCTAATAATAAAAGCAAGTTTTCGTTTTCGCGTTTTTTGGCTTGCTCCGACTGCTCTAAATGCAATCTTAATTCGCTGCCTTTTAATCTTTGCTGCTGCAATTCTTCTTTAGCCGCTTGCAGCCTATAGGCCTGCTTTTTAGCAATTTCTTCCTGTTCTTCCAGCTGCTCCTGCCACTCCAGCACTTCCTGATGCAGCTTAGCACAGTTCGCTAAAATTTGCTTAATTTCGGCGTTACGGCTTAAATAGCCTTCTCTTTGTCTGCGCGTACCGCCGGTCATACTGCCGCCGGCGTTGACAACATCGCCGTCCAGAGTAACTACCCGCAGACGGTAATGCACTGTCTTAGCCGCCGCCAACGCAGCGTCAATATTTTCCGCAATCAGCACTCGTCCCAGCAAAAAGCGAATGGCATTTTCCGCTTCGGCATTATATTGCAGCAAATCAACGGCAAAGCCGCATATTCCCGGCATTGCGGCAGCAGCTTCTTCCTCGCGGTTGGGACTGCGACGCTGTACTGTATCTAAAGGCAGAAAAGTCGCACGACCGCTTTTATTTTGCTTCAAAAAGCTAATGGCCTGCTTGGCAGTCTGTGCATCACGTGTAACAATATTCTGCGCGCCTTCGCCTAAAGCAGTTTCCATGGCGGCAACATATTTATCTTCAACCTTGATAAGCTCGGCCACTACGCCCACAATCTGCTTGCGCCACGGCGCCTGCGATTTTAAAACTACTTTTATACCATTGCTAAAGCCTTCATAATTATCCTGTAATCTCCGCAAGCTTTGTGCTCTGGTTTCCGCAGCGGTAAGATTTCGCTGGTACGCCTGCTGCTTCGCAGTAATATTCTGTATTTCATTTTTGGTAACGGCCAGTTCCTGCTGCATCTTCGCAGTATCCTGCTCCAAAAGCTCCTGCTCATGGCCATTGCGAGCCTGCGCTTCTAACAGCTGATTGTATTTTTCTTCTATGCGCGCTTGAGAAACTTCCGCTTCCTCGATATTTTTTTTCAGCGCTTCACGCTTGCGCATTCGCAGCTCCTGCGCCTGCTCCAAGCTGTGCAATTCATTACGCAGCTTTAATAGCGCCTGCATCCCGGCAAAAAATTCACTTTGCGCATTGGCGCTTTTATTCTGCACATCAGCCAAGGCTTGCGCTTCTTGGTCGCGCTGCTGCTGCAGCTTATCTACCAGTAAAGCAGCCTTGGCACGCTCCCCGTCTGCTGCGTCAAATTCTGCTGCTAATTTTTGCATGGCAGCTTCTAATTCGGCAGCCTGTTGAGCCAGCCTTTCGTTGCTCTGCTCATAACGGGCAATAGCTTTTTGGCTTTGCTCCGCTCTTTCACTAAGAACTCCCTGCCGTCCGCGCAATTTCTCCAGCGCAGTTTCGTGAGCAGCAATTTCTTCCTGCAATTTGCTGTAGCCTTCAGCCAGCTTATCCAGCTCCCGCTGCACCTGTACAGCCTCCGCCTCACGCTGACTTAAAAGAGCTGCCTGATGACTGAAAAAATCTGCCGCAGTATTCTTACGCGCCTGCAAAGCTTCGTTCAGGCTTTCCATATTATCCAGCTTACGGATGATTATACCTAATTGACACAGATTATATTCTTCATTTAATTTATTAAACTGCTCTGTTTTTTTGGCAGCCTGCGCCAAAGGCTCCACCTGCGCTTCTACCTCGCTGCGAATATCCTTAATACGCGTTAAATTTACTGCCGTATCGTCCAAACGACGCACAGCGTCCTTTTTGCGCAGGCGGTACTTGGCAATTCCGGCCGCTTCTTCAAAAAGTCCTCGCCGGTCCTCGGAACGGCTGTTTAAAATTTCATCTATTTTATTCTGACCGATAATGGACATAGAACCTTTGCCCAAGCCGGTATCCGCCAATAAATCCACTATATCCTTTAAACGGCAGGATTTTTTATTGATGGCATATTCGCTGTCACCACTGCGATACAAGCGGCGCGTTAAGCTTACCTGTTCAAAATCCATGGGCAAGGTATGGTCGCTGTTATCAAACTCTAAATTTACCTCTGCCACACCCAAAGGACGACGCCTGCTGCTGCCGGAAAAAATAACATCCTCCATTTTGGCGCCGCGCAGATATTTAGCGCTTTGTTCGCCTAAAGCCCAACGAATGGCATCAGAAATATTGCTCTTGCCTGAACCGTTAGGTCCTACAACAGCAGTTATCCCTTTATCAAAAGTCAATTCAGTTTTATCTGCAAATGATTTAAAGCCATAAGTTGAGAAGGACTTAAGACGCACTAAAGATCACCTGTTTCCGCAAAAATTACAACACATAATTTTTGCTCTTTCTAATGTTATCTTATTATTGTATCATAGATAATGTTTTTTTCATACAGCTTTTAAGGCCGCAATTATAAATACTCTAAAATTTTCTGCCATTCTTCCGCTAAAGCCTGCATATTCATTCTGGCGTTAGCCGGACTGGTAGAATGTAAATAAAAAACATGCACATTTTTTGGCAGCTGCTTAGCAAAATATTTTTTGAAAGCGCCGGCAGCCTTGCTGCCGTTGCAAAATACTGCGTTAATAGACGGATGCTCCCCTAACAGTTCTGGTATCGCGTTAGGCACTTCATTTTTGATATTACTGTCCAAGCTTCCCTCTCGTTCGCACAAGCCGAGCGTATCCCATAAAGCTATATGATGACGCAGCAGCATTTCTTTTTTAGCTGCATAATTACACGGTTCAGGTTCATTGAAAAGCAAAGCCAGTAAACGCCAAAAGCGATTCTGCGGATGAGCATAATATTCCTGCCGCTGCAAAGAGCGCACTCCCGGCATAGAACCTAACAGCAAAATTTTACTTTCTCTGTTTACTATGGGAGCAAAGGATTGGCAGTTGGCCATACTTTTATCTCCTTTTCCGCAGAATTTTGACAAATTACTACTTTTATATTGAGTTGCGGTGAAAGCTGCTGCCAATAATGCAGATTATCGCTTTTATGTCCGCGCAGCTTTGATTCTAATTTTTTAGGACAATGCAGCTCCACGTTTAAAGCTCCCTGAGCAGCTAATTTTTGCAGCTGTAAGGTTATTTTATCCCGCAGCGCTCTGCTTTTAACTAATTCTCCCATGGACGGATGAAAGGGGCCTGCAACAATATTTCCCGGAGTACACAATTCTTCATCCGGCTGCAAGCCGATGCGAATTACTTTCACGCCTGCCGCTGTCAGCGTCTGATAAACGAAAGCGCTTTGCTCTACAGCGTCCTCCAACGTCAGCGGCTGATAATTTTTCGCTGCATACAATTTAGCCAAAGGCGTATCCTTGATTACCAAAACAGGATAAATTCTTGCAACGTCAGGCTTAAGCGCGGCTACAATTTCTGCCGTCTCGCGCACGCTTTCACAAGTTTGGCACGGCAGCCCCACCATCAGCTGTATGCCTGTTTGAAAATCAAACTGCCGCAGCAAATCGTGCGCATTATATACCGCTTCCACGCTGTGTCCACGTTCGGCAGCAGCTAAAACCTTTTCATCTAAAGACTGTACGCCAAGCTCCACCAGCCTTACACTATGCTTCTGCAATAAAGCCAGTCTTGCGGCATCAATATAGTCCGGACGAGTTGACAAGCGCACGCTGCCGATTATACCTTTGTCTAACAGCTCATCGGTTAATGCTAAAAGCTGCTTTTGCAAATCCATATCAAGACCCGTAAAAGAACCGCCGTAAAAAGCAGCTTCGTTGTGAGCAGACGGACGCAGCCATTGCAGCCAGCGCTTAATCTGCGCCTTAGCTCCTGCTACTGCAGCCGTTTTATGGCCGCTGATAGTCTTTTGATTGCAAAATATACATTGATGCGGACAGCCTGCATGAGGTATAAAGATAGGCAAAATAGACATACAAACCTCCAAAAAACTTATTCGCTTTTTGACAAAATATATAGAATTAAAGCAGGCACGGCGCTGCCCTACCTGCTTTGCTTATTATTCTTTAGCCTGCTCAGTTAAAATACTTTCAATAACCATGGCAACGCCGTCATTATCATTAGAAGCAGTAACTATTTTCGCATGCGCTTTAACCGCATCCTTAGCATTAGCCACAGCAACGCCAATCCCGGCGTTGGCAATCATCTTTACATCATTGTTAGAATCGCCAATGCACATAATTTCTTCCGGCTTAATACCATAACCGGCAGCCACAGCTTTCACTGCTTCCCATTTGTTAATACCAGGCTCCATAAGCTCTAAAAAATTATCCTTAGAGCTGGTCACATCCAGCTTGCCTTGAAAATCCCTGGTAAATTTATGCCACACCTCTTGAAATTCGTCAGCCTTAGTCATTACTAAAATTTTATAGGGAGCCTCATCAGTATGATACACCGCATCGCCAACAGCGGTAGTAGGAATGCCGCTGATTTTGCTATACATACGCGAGCATTCGTTTTCCGTATGAATAAAAATGTTGTCGCCTACATAAAGCTGCAAATAATAACTATTTTTTCTGCAATATGCCAACACTTCATTAGCGGTTGCCAGCTTCATTTTATGCTCATAAAAAACCTTGCCGCTCAAGCTGCCTTTAACCAAAGCGCCGTTGTAGGTCACTAAAGGAACATCTAAATTTAAGCGCTCCGCATAAGGCTTTACAGAAACATACATGCGTCCGGTAGCCAATATAAATATTTTACCGACAGCCAAAATCTTTTTTATGGCAGCCACATTGCGCGGAGAAATTTCGCATTTACTGCTTAAAAGCGTGTCATCCATATCACTGGCAATAAGTTTAATCTCCATCAATTAGTTTGCTCCTTTTTACAAATTAAGTCTAAAATAATTGCTGCTATGGGATAAAGCAAAAGTAGGAAGAGCAGATGCCAAGCATGCGTATGCAAAGTATAGCCAGGCATTATATGACTAAGCGTTAAAGCTCCTTCCCAGGAAAAAGCAGCAACTACAACCAAGGCTTTCAGCATATCGTTTGACGGCGACAACGCAGCCTTTAACGGCAATTGCTTAAACTCCTTGCTGACAACAATTCGCATCAGACCTGTGCCAAGAAGCAAAAAAAATCCTTCTATAAACGCGCCTGCAGCTAAACCGCCTAAGGTTACTACCTCCAGCCAATCAGTTAAGTATTCTGCTAAAAAAAATATCACACTATAAGTAAGCCACAAGGTAAACCAATTATATAATTTATTCTTCATAACATCACCACAGCATATTATAGCATAGAAATGCACTTCTGAATACTTTATTATTGTTGTTACCGACAATAAATGATATAATGAATTTGTTGCTAAATCTTTTTGAATAAATTAAGCAAAACAGGTTCTATGCCTGCACGAAAGGAGTTTAATATGAAAAGAAGTGACAAATTCCGTCAAGCCAACAAAGAAGCAAAGGCTACAGTGCTGGCAGCAGCAGCGGTTATCATTTTTTGGTGTTTAGCAGGTTTCGGTTTAGCAGGCAGCGATATTACTTTTCTGCACACGCCTCTATGGGTTTGGACCGGCTGCGTAGGAACATGGCTTTTTGCCATCCTCGTAACGCTTTTCTTAAGTGAAAAAGTTTTTAAAAATTTTGATTTAGATAACAAGGAGGAGCAAAAATAATGGGCAATATTATCAACCTTCTCCCCGTACTTTTATTTTTAGTTGGTATGCTGGGTATCAGCGCCTACATTCAACGTACTTCTACCGAAAATCGTAAAAAGGATTTTGCCAAGGATTATTTTATTGGCGGACGTACTTTAGGCGGCTTTGTTTTAGCAATGACCACAGCAGCTACTTACAGCAGCGTCAGCACCTTTGTGGGCGGTCCCGGTATGGCCTGGATTATCGGCTATGGCTGGCTGTATATGGCTATTGTCCAAGTTATTGTTATTTTTCTCGTTTTAGGCGTTTTTGGCAAAAAAATTGCGCTTATCGCGCGTGAAATCGACGCAGTAACCGTTATCGACGTACTGCGCGCCCGTTATCAATCTAATTTTTTAGCTAATATGTCGGCTCTTGTTATTGTAGCCTTTTTCTGCTCTACTATGGTTGCGCAATTTGTCGGCGCGGCTAAGCTTTTTGAAGCAGTAACTGGATTTTCCTATGTTACCGGTCTCAGCCTTTTTGGTCTTATCGTAGTAATTTATACCACTATCGGCGGTTTTAAAGGCGTTGCTGTTACCGACGCCTGCTGCGCTGTTGCCATGATTGTCGGTATGTGTATCTTAATGGGCGGCATGATGAGCGTCGGCGGCGGTTTTGATAATATCATGGAATACATCAGCGGCAAGCATCCAGATATGCTGGAGCCTTTATCCCGTGGTAAAATGCCCGTCTCCCTTTATATCAGCCAATGGCTTTTAGTTGGTATCTGCACTCTGTCCCTGCCTCAATCTGTTGTCCGCGGCATCAGCTATAAAGACACCAAAGCTCTGCACCGCGCTATGATTATCGGCACTATCGTTATTGGTGCGATGACCTTAGTTGCAACCTGGATTGGCGTTTTAAGCAAAGGCATTTTAACCGAAGGCATCAAAGCCTACGGCAGCGTAGATAATATCATTCCTATCGCTATTGTTAAAAGCTTAACTCCATTCTGGGCCGGCGTAATCATTATTGGCCCTATTGCAGCAACTATCTCTACTGTTTCTTCTCTGCTTTTATCCACTTCTTCCTCCATTGTCAAAGACGTTTACATGAATATTAAAGGCGAAAAGGGCGAAATTTTAAACAATAACCAAGTAAGAATTTATAGTCTTGCGGTTACGATTATTCTTGGTTTAATAGTTTATGCTATTGCTATTAAGCCCCCCACCGTTATTTGGCAGATTAACATGTTTGCTTTTGGCGGCTTGGAAACAGCCTTCTTCTGGGTATTGATTTTTGGTCTATTTTGGCCTAAAGCCAATAAATACGGTGCCATTGCTGCTATGAGCGGCGGCGTGCTGGTTTACTGCGTAACCATGGCTATGAAAATTAAATTTATGAGCCTGCACCAAATTACTTTAGGTATTTTCTTCTCGCTTATTCTTTTCCTCATTGGCAATGCTATGGGCAAACCGCACGAAGAAAAAGTTTTAAAAATTTTCTTTCCGGAAAAATTTGAGGATTGATTAATTAAACGCAAAAATATTCCCATTGATAATTTTCAGTAAACATCTCAAACTGTAAAAACCCATGTTTCGCTCTTAGCGAAGAAACATGGGTTTTATTTTTTATAAAGGCTCTTTTGCTAAGCACCTTGTAACTTATAGCAACAATAAAAACTTAAATAAGACTATTCACTTGGCCTGAAAATATTCAAAAGCATCTATAACGTCTAAAAAAGCTCCGTCAAAACCAGAGTCAACTATTTTAGATAAGTAACTGTCACGGGCATTATATATAATATCATGCCATGGCTGCATCCAATATTTAACCTTATAACTACCCTGCCAGTTTTCATTTGGCTCGTCCAACCATTCCGGTCTTTCATTATGATACGCTTGTTTCCAATACCAGCGATAATTCTCAGCTTCTCCAAGACTCATATAGCAATATACTAAACGCCGTTTCCCATTAGGTTTGACCCTTAATCCTGCAATATCAGCAGCAGTAAAAAAGCTGTCACCAAAATAACCATCAATAATCAACAAATCGTAGCTGCTTTTTCTTAGACTAGCCAAATAAATTTCTTTTGAAGCAAATTTATGATGGTTCAGCAGAACACAGAAATTTTCACAAGCCTGCAATTTCCCGACATTTTTATCATTTAACGCAACTAAAGGTAACTCATCTAATCCTCTCGTAGCTGCATAATTGACAAATCCCTCTTTTCTGCTTAACCGCATTGCTGTATTTTGCTGACGCGAACTACGGCAATAATCTATATTAAACAAAGCAACCTTATTTTTTTTAGCTAACTCAATTGTCTTAAGAAAATATTTCTTCACCTCTACAGAAGTTTTTGCTCCATTCTGGTAGTTAAAGCCAAAATTAAAGCTTTCAATTAAGATACCGTCAACTAAAGCAATGGCGTTTTCTGCATTAGCATTATTATTGGATGCGTATGCCGGAGGATAATAAATATTTGTTCCACCATTCACCAATATACCAAAAGAAGGATTCTTAATCCTTCTCAGACTGTAGAAAAACCCATGTTTCTCTCTTTGTTAGGGAAGCATGGGTTAATTTATTTAGAAGCTGTATTCTGTAACAGCATATCTAGTCAAGCAAAATATAGGCATAAAATGGTATGAA
>Ga0129316_1000124_pt1 | contig 56201 bp, 50 predicted proteins | sample Cm1ome_2_FD_94429 | JGI IMG/M metagenome (GOLD analysis project Ga0129316, IMG submission 94429) | Eastern black-and-white colobus group fecal microbial communities from Wisconsin, USA - Cm1022B metagenome | ecosystem: Host-associated > Mammals > Digestive system > Large intestine > Fecal...
GCGAGAGATTTTTTGACCGGTCAAAGCATCAAAAGCAGCGGAATACTTTGTGTACCCGCAAGGGGTATGCCGCATCCGTAAGCCAGCTTCCGCTGGCAACGGCTGCGCAATATTTTCTGCTTTTGATGCTGTAGAGCGGGCGAAAAAGATCCGCTCTTCAGCCGCAGACGATTTATTCAGAGGTTCCAACGCAATAGCGCAGCAGCAGAAACAAGCCGAAAATTCCCATAGGATCCCATGAAATGTATCTTATATAATACCATGTCTCCCGATTCTTTGCAAGGGCCGGGGTGCGAAAAATGCGGGGTGGTTTTCGGCGGCACGGCGGCATAATTGTAAACAATCTGCAATTTGCTTGCATTTCTTCCGCAAACATGGTAAACTTGGCGGGATCATTATCCCGATTATCGGAGAAAAGAGGAACTCATGAAAAAATGCAGTTTTTGCGGTGCGGATATGGACGAGGAACTGACCGTCTGCCCCGCTTGCGGAAAAGAGCAGGCTGCACAGCAGCCGGAAGCCGCCCCGGAGGCGGCACCCGCTGAGGAAGCGCCCGCACCAGAAGCGCCCGCCGGGGAAGCCCCTGCCGAAAAGCCCGCCGAGCCCGAAAGGGAAGCCGCTTCCATGAAGAAGGGCGTTACCAGCGCCTCCGCCGTGGCCCTTGCCGTGGCTGTCATCCTGCTGCTGGCCGTCATTCTGTCCGTGCTGATTCTCAATGGCCGGGGCAAGGACAAGGCCGAAGTTCTGCCCACCGAGTCGTCCGCCGCGTCTGAGGAAGTGACCGAGGAAACCACCGAGGCTACCATTCCCGCCGATGGCGACCCTGACAACGTGACCTGCAAGGGCACCTATACCGTCTCTGATGAAGAGGCCGAGGCCGCCAACGGCGACATTGTCGCCACCGCCGGAGACCGGGTGCTGACCAACGGTCAGCTGCAGATCCTCTACTGGCGCTCCGTCCAGAGCTTCTACGCCCAGTATGGCAGCTACGCCCAGTATTTCGGTCTGGACCACACCCAGAGCATGGACACCCAGGTCTGCACCGTCACCGAGGGGCTGACCTGGCAGCAGTATTTTTTGGAGGATGCCCTGAACAACTGGAAGGTCTTTGACGCCGTGGCCCAGCAGGCCCGGGAGAACGGCTTCCAGATGACCGCCGACAGTCAGAAACAGCTGGACGAGCTGGAGGACGGTCTGGCCCAGACCGCCGCCGACAACGGCTTTGAGGACACCGCCGCCATGATCGTCCGCAACTTCGGTACCGGCGCCACTGTAGAGGACTACAAGAGCTTCTGGGAAATGTACTTCCTGGGCAGCGACTACTATAACGAAGTCGCCGCCAGCTACGCGCCCACCGCGGAGGAAGTCGCCGAATTTTTCAACACCCATGAAGCGGAATATGCCGAAAAGGGGCTGGACAAGACCACCAGCACCGTGGACGTGCGGCACATTCTGATCCTGCCTGAGGGGGCCACTGTGGAAAATGTCACCACCGAGGAATTCTCCGACGAGGCCTGGGCCGCAGGTGAACAGAAGGCCCAGGAAATCCTGGACGCCTGGCTCTCCGGTGACAAGACCGAGGACAGCTTTGCCGAGCTAGCCAACGAGAACTCCGCCGACACCGGCTCCAACACCAACGGCGGCCTGTACACCGGCGTGACCGAGGGCCAGATGGTGGAAGCCTTCAACGACTGGTGCTTTGACGCCGACCGGAAGGCCGGGGACTACGGCATTGTAAAGACCCAGTTCGGCTACCACATCATGTATTTCTGCGGCTCTCAGCTGCTGTGGGAATCCCAGGCAAAGTCCGATCTGATTTCCCAGATGTCCAGCGACTTCCTGAACGACGCCGTCGCCGCCGCCGACGCGAAGATCGACTACAGCGCCATCAAGCTGGGGTTTGTGGATATGGCCTGACAGAACCGCACGAAGCAAAAAATACCGTCTCCAACATGGGAGGCGGTATTTTTTGCGGCGCAGGGATCAGAACACCCGATAGTCGCCCCGGACCAGCGGCAGGGGTTCCCCGTGCTCCCGGAAGAAGTCCAGCAGCAGATCGGACATTTCCGTTCCGATTTCCTTCAGAACCGGGCAGTCCACATAGCACTCATAGCCGCCGGTGCCGCTGGCACGGTAGCTGCTCAGGCAGACTGTGAAGACATCAGTGTCCGCCGCGTTCTTTCCGTTTATACTCAGTTCCGCCACCCGGCTGCCCACAGGGCGGGAGCAGTCAAAGGCATAGCGCACACCCGCATAGTAGTCGTAGTTGTAATGCTCGACCTTGGGTTTCAGAAACGCGTCGGAGACGCAGAGGCTGCCGTCGGCGTTCCGGGCGAAGTATTCCGCGCTGCGCTCCATGGCCTGCCGCAGCACAGCGCCCGTGACGCGCTTCACCACCAGGGTATTGGCGTATGGGTAGGCGTTCAGAATATCCCGCCGCCGCACGGTCCGGGGCAGCCCCGCCGGATCGTTGGCCAGACTTGTGACCGAGATCTGGGCGCCGGTGGCCTCCAGCTGCACGGAATTGAACAGGTCGGCCAGGGGGCTGCCGTATGCCGCCATTCGCAGCGGTGTATCCGGTACCATGGGCGCCGCCAGATGGCCCGCCGTCTGGTCCAGCCAATTCTGAGCCCCCTGCTCCATTTCCGCGAATTCCACCAGCCACCGGCCCCGGCAGGCGCCGCCTGCCGGCAGCGTCCGGCTGGAAAAATGCCATCGGGCATCCCGGCGCTCCGCCGTGATACACAGAAACTCCTGGCCTTTATCCGAGGGCTGCACCACAAAGGTGCCCCGCACCATCTGGCCGGGAACGGACATATGCTGGTGGCCGGTGAGCAGAATGTCAAAATCCAGCTCCTGGCAGATCCGATAGGCCGCGTTTTCGCTGGTTTCCGAAAGCACCCGTCCGCTGGCCAGATCTCTCTCAAAGCCGCCGTGGTACACACATACGGTCAGATCCACCCGGTCACGCAGAGTCCGCAGGGCATTTCGGGCAGCCTCCACGGGATCCGTAACGGAAATACCGGCCAGATGTTCCGGCCGCTCCCAGACATTCACATGATCCGTCACAATGCCCACAAGGCCCACCCGCAGGCCGTTTTCCAGCACCTGTACCCGGGCCGGGAAGCGGCTGCTTCCGTCCTCTCTCCGGACATTTTCGCAAATACAGTTTCCCTGCAGGGCATCCAGATAGCTCTCCAGATAGGGCATGCCGAAATTGAAATCGTGGTTGCCAAGGGTCACATAGTCATAGCCGCAGCAGTTCATCATTTCCGCGAACTTGGCGGCGCTGCCGATGGTGTCGTGACAGTAGGCCCCCAGCGGCGAACCCTGCAGCAGGTCTCCTCCGTCCACCACAAGGGTATTGCCATCCTTCCGGAACTGGCTGGCGCATTTGAAGAGGCCGATGTCTTTTTCGTCGGCGCTTCGATAATCCGTGGGGTAGATATAGCCGTGCAGATCGGAGGTAAAATAAATCGTCAGTTGCCGTTCGTCCATGGCTTACCCCCGTGCCAGCTTGGTGCGGATCTTTGCGGAGATCCACTCGATAATGAGCACCAGAATGATCAGGCCCAGCAGGATCGCGCCCACCTCGTTCCAGCGGTAGGAGCTCATGGCAAAGATCAGCGGTGCGCCGATGCCGCCCGCGCCCACCAGGCCCAGAACCGTGGCATCGCGCAGGTTCATATCAAAGCGGTAGATGATGGTGGAAGTAAAATCCGCCGTCAGCTGGGGCAGAATGCCATAGCGGATCTTCTGAAAGGTGGTGCAGCCCGCGGCGTCCAGAGATTCCAGAATCCGCTTGTCCAGATCCTCGATGCTTTCAATAAACATCTTGGACACCATGCCAATGGAGCACAGCGACATGGTCAGCAGGCCCGCGAAGGGTCCGGGACCGGTGACGCGGATGAACATCAGGCCGTAGACAAAGGCGGGAATGGTGCGGATGGCGGCAATCAGCAGCCGTCCGATCATGGCGATCCACTTGGGTACCAGATTGCTGGCGGACAGGAAGGACAGGGGCAAAGAGATGACCGCGCCCACAATGGTTCCCAGGAAGGCAATGCAGAAGGTCTCCAGCAGCAGATAGGGCACACCGTCCGTCCCGAAGGTCAGCAGCAGCTTCGCGGAGGGGTGAAAAATGCCGGAAAGAATATTGCCGGCGACCTCCAACCCCTTGCCGGTGGGATTATTGAGCTTTACGGCAGAGCCGGACCATGCCAGCACGCACACAACAACAAACGCTGCCAGCAGCTTCCAGACCCAGGTTTTGGGTGCGGAGGCGTAGGCTTTGAGAATTTTTTCGTTCATACTGCCATTCCTCCTCAGGTCAGGCGCTTGCGCAGCGCGTGGCTGATGGTTTCGATAACGATGACCGTCACAAACAGGACGATCAGGATCATACCCAGACTGTCATACTCCCGCCAGCCGATCTTTTCGTTCATGATCAGGCCCAGACCGCCCGCGCCGACGTAACCCAGAATGGAAGCATAGCGCACGTTGCCTTCCAGGCAGAACAGAGAGACGGAGAGATACGTGGGCAGCACCTGGGGGAAAACCGCCGTGACAAAGGCTTGCAGGCGGGTGGCGCCCAGCGCCTCCATGGACTCAAAGGGGCCCATATCCACGGTCTCAATGATTTCAAAGAGCTGCTTGCCGATGTAGGCAAAGGTGAACACCGCAATGGCACAGGTACCGGCCATGGTGCCCAGGCCGAATATGTAGGTGGCGATCAGCGCGCAGACCAGAGTAGGCAGGGTCCGCACTAGGCTCAGAAACAGCCGCACCAGAAAAACCACCACCCGGTTGGTCACAATATTGCTGGCCGCCAGCACCGCGAAGGGGATTGCCAGCACAGCCCCGATAAAGGAGCCCAGAATGGACATCTTGATGGTGTCCCACAGGGGCTGCCAGATTTTCCCAAGGTATGCCGTATTGGGCGGAAACATGGCCTTGAGAATATCAAAGAACTTGCTGCCCTTCGTAACCAGCACGGTGAAGTTGAATCCCGTAATGCGGACGGATACGACGGTCAGCGCCAGAAGGATCAGAATGACCAGCGGCGCGCGGCTGCGCTTTTCCGCAACCACCGTTCCGTCGGACAGCGTATACCGGCGGGGCCGGAAAATGCGGTCATACAGGCTCATACCGCTTCCTCCGCCGGGGCCTCATCGGCATAGATGGTGTCCAGCACCGCCTGATCCACGTTGGCGGAAGGTCCGTCATAGACGATCCTGCCGGAGCGGATGCCGATGATGCGGTCCGCGTATTCCAGAGCCAGTTCCACATGGTGGATGTTGAGCAGGATGGAAATGCCCATCTCCTGATTGATGCGCACAAAGTCCTGCATGACCTGCCGGGCCGTCACAGGGTCCAGCGCCGCCACCGGCTCATCGGCAAGGATGATCTGCGGGTCCTGGGTCAGCGTTCTGGCCAGTGCCACACGCTGCTGCTGACCGCCGGAAATCTGGTCTGCCCGCACATAGGCCTTGTCCAGTATGCCGACCTTCTCCAGGGATTCCAGAGCCTTGATCTTATCCTCCTTGCGGAATGCTCCCAGCAGCACCCGCCAGAAGGGCATATCCGGCACGCAGGCGGACAGCACATTTTTGATAACGCTGGTTCTGGTGACCAGGTTGAAGGACTGGAATACCATACCGATGCCCCGGCGGAATTTGCGCAGACGCTTTCCGGAAAGGGCGCTGACATCCGTACCGTTCACGGTCAGCTTTCCGCTGGTGATCTGGTGCATCCGGTTGACAGTCCGCAGAAGCGTGGATTTGCCCGCGCCGGAGCGGCCGATGATGGCGACGAACTCCCCGTCCTGAATGGTCAGGGTCACATCGTCCAGACCAACGGTGCCGTTGGCGTATACTTTGGATACGTGGTCAAATTCGATCATATAGATTCCTCTCTTGAAAAACCCGGCGCGGAGAGGGCCCGCACAGCGGATGGTATTCTGCCGTGCAAAGCCTCCCCGCGCCGGGAAAGTTTTGTTTTTGATCAGTTCGCGGACAGCTCCCGGATCAGCTTCTGGGCCGCGCGCTCGTTGTCGTAGTCGGAAGCTTGGGCCTTCTGATAGCCGTTGTGGCTGTAGATGGCGATAACGGCCTTGCCTTCCTCGGTGTTGCCGATGTTGATGAAGGCATTCTGCAGGGCGGCGATCAGGTCAGCATCCATAATGGGGGAGTTCTTGCTGACGGAAATGGTATCGTTGTAGATGGGGGCGGTAACGCCGATGACACCGGTCTCTTCCCAGATGGAGCCTGTACGGCCGAACTCGGTATTCCAGCGCTCGGCATAGTCACGGCGGGCGTCGGCGTAGGTCACCAGAACATCAACCTGGCCGGAAGCCAGACGGGCAAAGGCGCTGGCATAGGAATCGGACTGGACGGCGCTGCTCAGGTCAGAGATGCCCTTGCTGTAGTGATCCTGCAGCCACAGAGCGGGATAGATGTAGCCGGCGGGAGAGGAAGTGCCCATAACGCTCCAGTTGGCGCCGTTCAGGTCGTCCCAGGTCAGCTCCTCACCGGCGTTGACCTTGGCCTGCAGCTCCTGCCCCTTTTCGGAGGGACCGGCAATGAACAGGGCACGGTAGGAAACAGCCTGCTTGTCGGATGCCTCGGTGGGCTGGCCGTCATTCCAGTCCTTGGCGTTGTCGGAATCCTTGCTCAGACCGTCACGGGTAGCGGTCAGAATGACCTCGGCGCCGTCGTCATAGAGAACATAGGTGCCGCCGGGGATCAGGCCCACGTCAATGGTACCGGCCTCCAGGCCCTCGCCCACAGCCTCATAAGTGGTGCCGACGGTGATCTCAACGTTGCCCACATCGTAGCCTTCCTTGGCCAGAGCGTCCTTCAGCAACTGCTTCAGGGGCTCGGTGGCGGTGATGATCTCCTGAGGCTCCCGGGAGGGAACAAAGGCGATCTTCAGAGTGTCAATGGTCTTTACGGCAGCTTCCGCAGTTTCCTCGGAAGCGGCGGCAGTTGTCTCGGCCGCGGCGGTGGTATCCGGGGCGGTGGTGGAAGTGGTGTTCGCTGCGCCGCAGCCTGCCAGCACACCGGCCAGCATGGTGAGCGCAAGCAGAATTGCAAGACTCTTTTTCATGAATTTTACCTCCATAAAATTGCTTTTCCGAATGCTCTTCGGATATTCCTCAGAGCCGTCTGCCGCGGCGGAAAACGACAGATTTCCCGCCGCAATTTGATTATAGCACAGATGCTCCGGAAAATTTTTTCCGCTTGTGTGAAAAAATTTTTATTGTGTCTCTTCCTCCGGCATAAAGAAGCTGGCCATCAGTTCCTCAAAAACCAGAATTACATGTCCGAAAAACAGATTCGGCAGGCTGACGGCCAGGGTCTGCTTCGCGCCGTCTATGACGAAGACCAGATCCGATAATTGGGCAAGGGACGAGTCCCCCCGCCGGGTGAAGGAGATGATCTTGTGTCCATGGCTTTTCGCATGGCGGACGTCATTGAGCACCGGGGCCGTCTCCCCGCTTTGGCTGATGGCGAACATAACGGCGTTCTCCTCTTTCACCGCTGCCTGACGGGACTCCTGGAAAAGCATATAGTCGTAAAAATGCACGTTGCTGAAGGCCATAAAGCCGCAGATGGACAGCCGCTGAACGAAATAGCCCCCGACGATATTGGAAAAACCCTCGCCGGTCGTAAATATCTTTCCGCCGCGCCGTTCCCGCAGCAGCGCGCGGAACTGCCGGATCTGTTCATCGGAATAGTTATCGATCAGTGTCTTGAAGGTTTCTTCCGTCTGGCTCTCGCCGGAGAGGAGCTGGCGGCTCAGGTGGTAATACAGTTCGCTGTAGCCGTCAAAGCCCAGACGTTTGCACATTTTTACGATGCTTGCCGCGGACAGATAGTTTTCCGCGGCGATCTGCTGAATGCCCACCCGTTTCTCTCCGCGCTCAATATGGGACGTAATACTGGTAATGACCTTGCGCTCGTCCTCTGAAAGCAAATTCGTAAGCAGAAAATAATTGTTTTTCATTTGGGACCCCATCCGGAAACGTTTTTGCGTACCTCCAGTGGAACGCTGCCGCAATTATAAAGCAGGGATTCCCTTTATGTCAAGCGGACAACGCCTGTTTTCCATGCCATTTCTGAAAAAATGCGGAAATATCGCAAGGCTTTTACTGGACTTTTACGCTTTGACGCAGAAATTTCCGAACAAATCAGCCGCAGCATGCAAAAGCCCCGCCGTGCGTTCAGCACAGCGGGGCTTTCCCGAATGATTGTGTTTGGCCTTACACCATTGCGGCGGTGATAATAGCCATTTTGTAGACCTCGTCGGCGTTGCAGCCGCGGGACAGGTCGTTGATGGGAGCGGCCAGACCCTGCAGGATGGGGCCGTAGGCTTCGAAGCCGCCCAGACGCTGGGCGATCTTGTAGCCGATGTTGCCGGCTTCAATGTTGGGGAAGATGAAGGTGTTGGCATGGCCGGCCACGGGAGAGCCAGGGAACTTCAGCTGGCCGACCTCGGGAGCCACAGCGGCGTCGAACTGCATCTCGCCGTCAATGGCCAGTTCGGGAGCCATTTCCTTGGCAACGATGGTGGCGTCGTGGCTCAGCTTGACGGTGCCGCCCTTGCCGGAGCCGTTGGTGGAGAAGCTCAGCATGGCAACCTTGGGGTCAATGCCGAAAACCTTGGCGGTACGGGCGGACTCAATGGCCACCTCAGCCAGCTTCTGGGCGGCGGTCAGGGTCACGTTGCCTTCCTTGTCCACGGAATCCTCATAGCTCAGGTTGATGGCGCAGTCGCCCATGGCCAGCTTCTCGTCGCCACGGACCAGAATGAAGCAGGAGGACACCAGATGGGCGCCCTTCTTGGTCTTCACCAGCTGCAGAGCGGGACGGACGGTATCGGCGGTGGAGTAAGTAGCGCCGCCCAGCAGGGAATCGGCATAGCCCATCTTCACCAGCATGGTGCCGAAGTAGTTGCCCTTGGACAGAGCCTTGCGGCAGTCTTCCGCGCTCATCTTGCCCTTGCGCAGCTCTACCATCTTTTCGACCATGGCGTCCATGCCCTCGTAGGTGGCGGGGTCCAGGATCTCAACACCCTCGATGTTGAAGCCGCCCTTGGCAGCGTTGGCCTTGACTTCCTCCACGTTGCCGATGAGGATGGGGGTCAGGAAACCGCCCTCTACCAGGCGGGCAGTGGCCTCCAGGATACGGGCATCGTGGCCCTCAGTAAAGACGATCTTCCGAGGGTTGGCCTTCAGAGTTTCGATCATAGCATTGAACATTGGAATCATTCCTCCATTATACGGGCCGAAGCCCAATTCTTCGTTTTCATTATAGCTCATAACTTCTGCGGACGCAACCATTTTTTTGCAAATCCTCCCTTTTGCGTCATCAAAGAAATTTATGCAAACTGATGAAAAGGTTTTGTTCAAGTCCATTTTTCCTATTGATTTTTGTGCGTTTTCGCTTTATAATGGTACTAAACTGTATTAGGGGGAGAAGTGCGTGGGCGAACTGTACGCCATTGTCTCCGGCAAGGGCGGTACCGGCAAGACCTCCGTCTGCGCCGGGCTTGCCACGGCGCTGGCCGAGCAGGGGAAAAAAGTGCTCTGCATTGACTGCGACGTAGGCCTTCGGAATCTGGACATCTCTCTGGGCATGTCCGACTGCGGCGCTCTTTCCTTTCTGGATATCTGCCGGGGCAGCTACGGTCTGGAGGATGCCTGCCGCCACCCGAAATACGAGACGCTTTTTTTCCTGACGGCCCCCATGAATACGCCTGTGGAGGAGATCTCCCGGGAAAGCTTCGGAAAGCTCCTGCTGGCCGCCAGAGAGCGGTTTGATTATGTATTTCTGGACGCCCCCGCAGGCGTGGACGCCGGATTCCGGCTCACCAGCGGATGGACGGACCGTTTTCTCCTTGTAACAGGCTCCGGCCCCGCCGCCGTGCGGGACGCCGCCCGGGTCAGCGATCTGCTGGAGCTGGAGGGCAAGAAAAGCGTCCGGCTCATTGTCAACCGGGTGGACGAGGAGATGCTCTCCACCGTCCGGCTGACCATTGACGACATAATGGACACCACCGGCACCCCTTTGGCCGGCGTCGTCCCCGAGGACCCCAACATCACCCTGGCCGCAGCCTTCGGCAAGCCTCTGCTGCTCTACGCCAGACGCTGCCCCGCGGCCCGTGCCTTCCGCCGGATCGTGCGTCGGCTGGGAGGCGTCTCTGCCCCCATCAAACTATAATATAGATATCCGCCCACGGCGGAGATAAGGAGTGACCTGTATGAATATCGCGTTTCTGGCCCACGACAAGAAAAAGGAACTGATGGTGCAGTTCTGTACGGCCTATAAGAGCGTCCTTCAAAAGCATAGTCTCTATGCCACCGCCACCACCGGCCGGCTGATTGCGGACAATACGGGCCTGCCCATTACCCTGCTGCTGTCCCATAAGCAGGGCGGTCACCAGCAGATCAACGCCCGCATCGCCTACAATGAAATCGACCTGGTGCTGCTCTTCACGGACCCCAATACCACGGACCCCTGGGACGATGCCCAGATGATCGAGACCATCCGCCACTGCGACAAGCAGAATGTGCCCATCGCCACCAACCTGGCTTCCGCCGAGATGTTCATTCTGGGCCTGCAGCGGGGCGATCTGGATTGGCGGGAAATGGTTCACAGCAAAACCAGGTTCTGAGGAAGCTCTGCATACCATCTGTTTCAAACATGCTGTAAAGGGCGGCAGTCTTTGTCGCCCCTTTTTTGCGAAAACGCACTTACCGACAAAGGAGACCAGATTTATGGATATTATCAAGCCCCGCACCCTTTCCGGCTTTATGGAGCTGCTGCCGGACAAGCAGATCAAGCTGGAAAAAATGACGCAGATTCTTCGGGATACCTACGCCTCCTACGGCTTCGCCCCTCTGGACACCCCCGCCATCGAGGATGCCCAGATCTTACTTGCCAAGGGCGGCGGCGAAACCGAAAAGCAGATCTACCGCTTCACCAAGGGCGACAGCGACCTGGCCCTACGGTTCGATCTGACCGTGCCGCTGGCCAAATATGTGGCCCTGCACTATAACGAACTGGCGTTCCCCTTCCGCCGCTACCAGATCAGCAAGGTCTACCGGGGCGAGCGGGCCCAGAGAGGCCGTTTCCGGGAATTCTATCAGGCGGACATTGACATCATCGGCGACGGCAAGCTGGATATTCTCAACGAGGCGGAGATCCCCGCCATCATCTACAAGGTCTTTGCGGGCTTCGGCCTGACCCGGTTCCAGATCCGGGTAAACAACCGGAAAATTCTCACAGGCTTCTATGATATGCTGGGTCTGGGGGAGAAGAGCGGCGATATCATGCGCTCTGTGGACAAGCTGGACAAAATCGGCCCGGAGAAGGTCAAGGCCATCCTTCTGGAGGACTGCGGCCTGACGGAAGAACAGGCCGAAGAAATTCTGCGCTTTATCGCCATCCGGGGCACCAATGCCCAGGTTCTGGAGGCTCTGGAAGGGTATCTGGGCAAGAATGAGACCTTTGACGTGGGCGTGTCCGAGCTGAAAGCCGTTACCGCCAACCTCTCCGCTTTCGGCGTGCCGGAAAGTAACTTTGCCGTGGACCTGACCATCGCCCGGGGACTGGACTACTACACCGGCACCGTTTACGAAACCGCGCTCCTTGACCATCCGGAAATCGGCTCCGTCTGCTCCGGCGGCCGGTACGACAATCTGGCCGGCTACTACATCGATAAGCCCCTGCCCGGCGTGGGTATCTCCATCGGCCTGACCCGTCTGTTCTACGTGCTGGACGAGCAGGGTCTGCTGAACCCCGCTCTGCCCTCCGCTCCCGCCGACGCGCTGGTGCTTCCCATGACCGCCGATATGGCCCCGGCCATCGCCCTGGCGGAAACGCTCCGTTCCTCCGGCCTGCGGGTACAGCTCTACGGCGAGCAGAAGAAATTCAAGCAGAAAATGGCCTATGCCAACAAGCTGGGCGTTCCCTTTGCCGTGCTGCTGGGCGAGGATGAAATGGAAAAGGGCCTGTGCTCCGTAAAAAACATGCTCTCTGGCGAACAGCTGCTCCTCTCCCCCGAGGACGCCGCCAAACTCATCAAAACCGCCGTCACCACCCAGTGCCCGGTGATTCTGGAAAAGTAAGAAATTGGCGGAACACGTTCCCCTGCAATGAGATTGATATAGCAGTCTCTCGTCAAAGAAAACCAAGCGAATATGAAAATGCCATTGCGAACCGGTTTTCCGTCCGCAATGGCATTTCCATTTTAAGTTTTGACCAAGGGGCAGCTATACAAATGCCGTTCCGCGCATCAGCATGCGGGCAGTACGGTAGCTGTAGGCTTCCCGAATGGCGGGCATTCCATCGGGACCGTAGGTGCAGTCAATACCGACATGCAGAATGCCGTCCGGGTGTCCGATGCGAAGCTCACGCTGTTCGGCCCTGTGTCGGGTAATCTCCCAGACCAGAGTACCGGGGATACAGGCGGCGCACATTGTGCAGATGGCGCCGGTCAAAGCGTAGGTTTCATGGGCCTTTTGCATGGACATCATGCGGCCAAGCAAATCAATATCCTGTGTTCTGACAGTGTTCCCCTCACTGGTAGCATAGGTATCCGGTGAAGCCACCAGCGTCAGCTTTGGAACTCCCGGGGACTGTACCGAGGAATCCTTTGCGTCTGCCACAAAGCCCAACAGCCTGGCGGCCTCTCCCCGAACCCGTTCCAGCAAGTCCAGCAGAGCAGTATCCCCGTTGACACGGGGCGGCAATTCCTTCCCGGTCAGGCCAAGCGCTTCCGCCCGGACAAATACCAACGGATTGGAGGCATCCACAATGGAGACTTCTACATTTCCAAACCCGGCAACACACAGCGTATCCTTTGGGTTTCCGGTGGGCAGCAGCTTTCCTGTAACAGATCCTGCCGGATTGCAGAAGGCCAGTTTAACGGGAGCCGCGGTTCCCGGAACTCCGGCCAGGGAGAAATCACCGTCATAGGTAACCTGTCCCCCCGGGGTCTGTACCGTGGCAGTAATGATTTTTTTCGTGTTGGTGTTGTAGATACGCACCTGCGTTGTTCCCGGTCTGGGATGTACCAGTCCGCTTTCAATGGCGAAGGGCCCGACGCCGGAGGAAATATTTCCGCAGTTGCCGGAATAGGAGACAATGGGCTTATCCACGCTGACCTGGGCAAAGGTGTAGTCCACATCCGCGTCATTTCTCGCGGACGGAGCCAGAATGGCGACCTTGCTGGTAACGGAGGTTGCGCCTCCCAGTCCGTCAATCTGACGGATGTCCGGACTGCCCATCAGCCGCAGCAGGAGCCTGTCCCGTTCCGGCCCCGCGGGCGGCAGATCCTTTTCCAGAATATAAACTCCCCGGCTTGTTCCCCCGCGCATCAGGCAGCATGAAATTTGATAATGCATAAAACCACCTGACTTTTAGAAGATTTTGTACAGTCCCACCGCGGCCAGAAGCGTACTGGCTGTTACGCTGACCACGGAAGTCAGGAACAGACGGAGGAACAGTTTAGTGGCCACGATGGCGCCGCCAAGGGAATGCCCCACCAGCAGCACGTCCTCCAGTCCCAGGTGGTCAATAAGCTCCCGGATATCCTGGGCCATACGCTTTTGCCGGTTGTTCCCGGCGGCCTTCATGGATCGGCCGTGGCCCCGGGGATCCAGGCAGACCACCTGAAACCGTTGGGACAGCACAGGAACGGCATATTTCCACATGGTCAGTGCCTCGCCAAAGCCCGGAATCAGGACAATAGGGCGGCCCTCGCCGGTCACCTCATAGTAGAGCCAAAGTCCATCAGAGGTCTGAAAAAAATTATCTTTTGTTGCCAAGAAAATCCCTCCTGCTTTCAGTTTGCGAAAATTCCTACTTTTCGGCCGAAAAGCTTTGTGGTTTTATTATATCTGCACAGTTGTATTTTGTAAAATTCATAGTTATAATAAAAAATATAGTTTTAAGCTATAATTACAGAATACGGAGGCGAGCTGAGGATGGGATTTCGTGAATTGGAATATATTGCGGCCATCGAACGGTACCACAACATCACGCGGGCGGCCGAGGCCCTGTATATTTCCCAGCCGACCCTTTCCAAATTCCTGCAGAGCTATGAACGGGATTTGGGTCTGCGTCTGTTTGAGCGGAATGGAAACAGGTATTGTTTGACCTATGCCGGAGAACGCTACCTGAGCTACGCGCAGCAGATCCTTTTGCTGCAGCGGGATATGGAGAAGGAACTGGGTGACCTGGCCGCCAACCGCCGTGGGCGGCTGTCCATCGGCTATCAGATGAACCGATCTGCCTACGCCGTACCGCTGACGGTACCCCGGTTCAAGGCGGAATACCCGAATGTGGATATCAACATCCAGGAGCGTTCCAGCGAGACGCTGGAAAAAATGCTGCTGGACGGGCAGCTGGACATTGTGGTATTCAACTACCCCGGACGAAACGCCCTGCTGGACTACGAAGTCATAGACCAGGAGGAGCTGCTGCTGATCACGCCCCAAAACCACCCGCTCTGCGTACATGCGGTAAAGGCAGAAAATCACCGGCATCCTTACATGGACCTGACACGCTTTGCCAAGGAGCCCTTCATCCTGCAGCACAGCGACCAGACCACCGGCCGGGCGGCCCGGGAAATTCTGGCAACGCTCGGATTGATGCCGCCGGTCGTTTTGAAAACCCGGAATATTGAAAGCACCGTTCGTCTGGTGGAGGCCCAGGTCGGATGCAGCTTTGTCATCGAATCCGGACTGCTTCGGGCATCCAATATGCTCTCCAACGTGCGCTGCTTTTCCATTGGTCAGGACAGCCGGATCGATCTGGTCGTGGCCCGCAGAAAGCGTGACTATCTGTCCCGGCACACCCAAAGCTATATACAGATCCTGCGAGAAAGCATCCGGCAGGCATAAAAGACGCGCATCCTAAGTCGGACGTTCGCACGATGGCTGCGGTAAAGAGCTTCCATCCTCCAGATGACACAGAGGGCCGATCTGTTCATCAGTTCCCTTGCCTAAAAAGAACAGGGCATAACCACGCCGCCGCATGTTATGCCCTGTTCTTTTTGCTTGCAATCTGCCGGATACTGTGCTATGCTGTCAATGGTGCTTCCAGCACCCCGGTAGGCGGTTCCCCCTCTCTTGGGGGTAATACTTCTGTGCCCCCAATCGAAAGAAAGGGGGTGGCGAAATGGTTACATGGCCGAATCTCATTGAATTCTGCACATTCCTGATCGCTTTGATCTCCCTGATTATCGGGATTTTTGATCATAATAATAAGAAGTAACCGCCACCCTTCCACAGACGCGGTTACTTCTTAACCAATGTGGGGGAGCCGTCCTGCTGGGGGCACCCCTTGTGTCTATACTATACCCCAGTCTCCCCTTTTTGTCAACCACCTCGCTGTCCGGCGGGGTGGTTTTGTTTTGGCTCAAAAAGCACTTGACATTTTTAGTCTAATACGTTAAACTGTAGGCATATCCAGTTTAACCAATTAGACTAAAGGAGCAATTGCTATGGACGCACCCAAGATTTTTGAAAGTGAATACCGTTTCTGTCTGATTTTGTGGGAGCACGAGCCCATTCCCTCCGGGAAGCTGGTGGAGCTGTGCCGGGAGAAGTTGGGCTGGAGCAAGGCTACCACCTATACGGTCATCCGGCGGCTGTCCGACCGGGGGGTTCTGAAGAACGAGAACACCATTGTCTCCTCCCTGATCTCCAAGGAGGAGGCCCAGACTTCCCGGCTGAATGAGATGGTGGAGGAGACTTTCCAGGGCTCCATGCCCGCTTTTATTGCCGCCTTCTCCAAAACCAAAAAGCTGTCCCGTCAGGAGGTCGAGCAGCTGCAGGCTATGATCGACAGCTACGAGGAGTGATTTTTACAGATAGGAGATGATTTCATGTCTTCCCTGTTTTCCAATGTACTGACCGCCAGCTTCCACGGCAGCATCGTGATCCTGGCGGTGCTGCTTCTGCGGCCCCTGCTGGGGAAAGCGCCCCGGAAATACATCTGCTTTCTCTGGCTTCTGGCGGGGCTGCGGCTTCTGATGCCCATTGAGCTGCAAAGCAGCCTGAGCCTGCAGCCCATGCCCCAGGCAAGTCAGCCCGCAGCTTTTTTCTCGGAGGCCGCCCCCGCGGAAACCGCGCCCAAAGAGACATTCGCTCAGCCAAGCGAACAGGTGACCCCGTCCCGGACGACACAGCCCGCGCCTGCCGAACCTGGCGCCAATTTATCCGTATCCCCTGCCGTTTCAAAAGCGGCTTTCTCCTGGAAGGCCGTGCTCCCCTATCTCTGGCTGGGCGTGGCACTGCTTTTCGGCGTATACACCGTTTACGCCTACCTGAATCTCCGGCGTAAGGTCCGGGGCGCTGTGAAGATCCCCGGCGGCTGGGAGAGCGGGCAAATCGATACCGCCTTTATTCTGGGCTTTATCCGCCCGAAAATCTACATTCCGGCGGGACTTTCTCCCACAGTCCGGAAGCACATCCTGGCCCATGAACGCACCCATCTGGAAAAGGGCGACCACTGGTTCAAGATGATCGGCTTTCTGGCCCTGTCCATTCACTGGTTCAATCCGCTGGTGTGGCTGGCCTATATTCTGCTGTGCAAGGATATCGAGCTGGCCTGTGACGAACGGGTGGTGCAGTTCATGGAGCTGGAGGATCGGAAGAGCTACGCCTCCGCCCTGCTGCAATGCTCTGCCCGGCAGGCCCATTTCGCCGCCTGCCCCGTGGCCTTTGGAGAGGTCAGCGTGAAGCGCCGGATCAAACAGGTGCTGCGCTATCGCCGCCCCGGCTTCTGGTTCCGTCTGCTGGCGGTGATCGCCGTGCTGTTCGTGGCGGTGTGTCTGCTGACGGAACCGAAAACGCCGGAAGGCGCCGATGCTGAAACCCAAAATGCTTCTCTGACAGACGCCGCCCTGTCGGAAACCGATCAAGTGGTCCAGCAGATCTCCGACGGTCTGGACGCCCTGCTGGACTCCGACCAATACTATCTGTTCTTCTGCGACAGAACCTACGCCGGCGGCGTGGGCTGGCAGACCCATTTCGTCAAAGACGGCAGCGATACCCTCTGGTGGAGCCCTTCGGGCAGCAGCCAGGAGGGCCGCATGATGGCGGACGGACAGTGCTACACCTATGTCCAGACAGACGCCGGGGCCTGGATCCCCACAGAGGAACCGGACGACATGCTGTCCTCCCTGCTTTCCATGCTGGACTTTACAGGCCAGGAACTGTTCGATCTTCACCAGGAAACCCTTGCAGACGGTTCGGGTGAAAAGCTGACCTTTACCGCCCAGTCCGTGGGTGAACAGGGCCAGACCGTCGCCCGGCCTGTGACAGTCTATCTGTCCCCGGACGGGAAACTGCGCAGCATTCAGGTCTCCAATGCCCATTGGCGCGGCGGCGATATGTTCAGCCTGGGGCAGCTCAATATGGCTGACGGTCTTCTGGCTCTTTCCGAAGCGAAGCGGCACATCACCACCGCCGAGGCTGTGGGCGACGCGGCTTTCCGGACAGAGGACGAAGCTCTGATGCGGCAGTGGGGCGTTGATTTCCAGGTCCGGCCCGACCGGCTGGACGCCTCCGGCGCGGATATCTGGTTCGTCCAGGAGGACGGCTGCAGCGACACGGTCTCCACCGACGCGGCATACTGGCTGGAGCGGAAAACCAATGCCGGATGGGAACCCGTCCCCACCGTCCAAAACGCCGTTTCCCAAGAGGACGCCAGCTATGTGCTGGGCCATGATCAGTATACCTCCATTTACATCCGGTGGAGTGACCTCTACGGTCCCCTGCCCGGCGGCACCTACCGCATGGGGAAAACCTTCACCAACAACACAGCCGTCAAACGCTGCACGGGCTACGCGGAATTCACGATCTACGCCAACGCCGCTTCCACAGAGGATGAAAAAGCCGCCGCGGACCGGTGCTTTGCCGCTCTGGGGGCTCTGAAAGCCCGGACGGCGCTCCACTACAAGGCCTCCACCACGGACGGCTCCGAGGAGGTCTGGTGGAATGGCGGCAATTTCACTGCCCGGCGGCAGAGCACCTACTACACCGTAGGCGCTGACGCCGAGACCATCGCCGCCTACACCCATGTGACCACCCGCATTGACGGCGTGGGTTATGAAAGCGTTCCGGCGGACCCCATGGATCCCGCCGGGAAGGTCCTGGGGCTGGGCCTCAGCACGCTGGACGCCAGCGAAAACGGCTGGAATCTTTACAGTGTGAAGGACAGCCTGTATCTGAGCTTTTTTGAACAGGGCAACCAGGTCATCGATTTCTCCGGTCCCGACTGCCGGATCAGTCCGGACAGTGTGGTTTTCCACGCCTACTGGTCGGATCCCACAGATTACCGGGTGCTGAAATTCACCTTCGACGGCAGCGGAAACCTGACTAAAATCGTCCACGAGAGCCATTATGAGGGGCTGGACGGCTTCACGGCAACTCTTGAACTCTTCCCGGACACCGCCGAAGAGATCGACGCCGCCATTTCGGCAAGCATCCAGAATCTCTATGAGGAGACCTTCGACTGGAACGCGGCCAAAGCCAAGTATGCCTCCGCAGGATTTGACCATCAGGACAGCGGCTTTGTGAACAACGATCTCGTCACCCTGTCCGGCCCCGTGGACGCGGCAAGGCGGGCCCTGCTGGAATATCCCCAGCTGAAGGATTATCTCTCCGTGACCGCCGCCCGGGACGAGGCAAGCCGCATGTGGCGGGTGACGGTCAAGCGCTATGTGGACTATCAATCCACCCTGGAATACCGGGATGTGTACCTGGACGACAGCGGCGTTACCCAGCTGCTGGTCCGGGAGGGACCTCTTGGCTTTGACGAAAGCCGGAAGTGATCCGGCAGGCCCTGGCCGCCGCATTCTTTTGCGGCGGCCTTTCGCTGTTCCGGCACAGGCGCCGCCGGAACGTCCTTTCAAATAGCGCTTGACATTTCCATAGCTTTGCGATAAATTGACAGCAAATTCTCTTTAACCTGCCCGGCCGCGGATTTTTGACGCGCAGGCCGACGTGTGGAATGAAAGGAGCGCATTATATGGAACCGAAGCTTTCCTGGCTGGAGGATCCCACCGTATTCCGTGTAAACCGGCTGGATGCCCACTCCGACCATGTGACCTATCTGAACGTGCAGGAGTATGCCGCCGGAAAAACCTCCCTGCGGCAGAGCCTGGATGGAACCTGGCGTTTCCGCTGGAGTGAAAACCCGGAAAGCCGCCCCGCCGATTTCTGGATGCCGGACTTTGACGATTCGGATTTCGACACGATCCAGGTTCCGGGCCACATGGAGACCCAGGGCTATGATCAGATACAGTATATCAACAAGCTCTACGACTGGGACGGCCACGCGGAACTGCGCCCTCCCCGGATCGACTGGCGGCATGACCCGGTAGGAAGTTATGTCACCTATTTTGATTTGAACGAAACGCTTCTTGCCCACCCGGTCTGCATCAGCTTCCAGGGTGTGGAGCAGGCCATGTATCTGTGGCTCAACGGCCATTTCGTAGGCTACAGCGAGGACAGCTTCACGCCATCGGAATTTGACCTCTCCCCCTATATCCACCCCACCGGCAACCGGCTCTGCGTGGAGGTCTACAAGCGCAGCAGCGCCGCCTGGCTGGAGGATCAGGATTTCTTCAGCTTCAGCGGCATTTTCCGCAGCGTTTATCTCTACGCCAAAACCAGATGTTATATAGAAGATCTGTGGCTGGACGCAGGGCTGGCCCCGGATAATCGAACGGGACAGCTGCGGCTGCGGCTGAAATTCGCGGAAACCGCCGTACCCAATGTGCATCTTTTCCTGTCCCATCCGGAGGACGGCGATGTTTTTGACAGCGAGCTGCCCCTGAAGGAGTCCGGCGGGTACTATTGGTCCCGGGAACTTCTCCTGCCCGGGATCCGGAAATGGGATCACGACCATCCGGAGCTGTACCGGGCCGTCCTTGCCATGGAGGACGGCAGCTGCGTTGCCTACAGCATCGGCTTCCGCCGCTTTGAGATTCGGGACAAGCTGATGCTGCTCAACGGGGAGCGGCTCATGCTGAACGGCGTCAACCGCCATGAGTGGAGCCCCACCGGCGGCCGCTGCATCACGGAGAAGGACATGGACGCCGCCATGGCCATGTTCCACGCCAACAACATCAACGCCGTGCGGACCTGCCACTATCCGAACAGGACGGAATGGTATGACCTGTGCGACAAAAACGGCATCTATATGATGGACGAAACCAACATGGAGACCCACGGCTCCTGGCAGAAGGATGCTCTGCCGGGCTTCGGCGTGGATCCCAGCTGGAATATCCCCGGCAGCCGCCCGGAATGGCGGGACTGCGTGCTGGACCGGGCCAATTCCATGTTCCAGCGGGATAAAAACCACGTCTCCATCCTTTTCTGGTCCTGCGGCAACGAGAGCTTCGGCGGGCAGGACATTCTGGACATGGCGAACTTCTTCCGGGCCCAGGACCCCGGCAGAGTCGTCCACTATGAGGGCTGCTACTGGTGCAAAGAGTGGAGCGGCTGTTCCGATGTGGAGAGCCGGATGTACGCCGCCCCCTGGGAGATCCGGGAATATCTGGAAAACGATCCCCAGAAGCCCTTCCTGCTCTGCGAATACATGCATGACATGGGCAACTCCCTGGGAGGGCTGGAGAGTTACATCCGCCTGGGCGAGGAATTCCCCATGTACCAGGGCGGGTTCATCTGGGACTACATGGATCAGGCTCTCTGGCAGATCAACGCCCTGGGCAGCCGCTCTCTGGGCTACGGCGGAGACTTTGAGGAGCGGCAGAGCGACTATAACTTCAGCGGCAACGGCATCGTCACCGCCGACGGTCAGGAGAAGCCCTGCATGCAGGAGGTCCGCTACTGGTATCTGCCGAAGCGGGAACGGGACCGTTGGGACGAGGCCAACCGGCAGGCAATGCTGGCCGTAAAGCCCCTGCCCGTCCCCGGCTATGCGGAGGATCTGGTCATTACCAACGGCGACGGCGCCTGGGGCGTCCGGGGGGAGAAATTTGAAATTCTCTTCTCCAAACTCCACGGCGGCCCTGTAAGTCTGGTTTCCGGCGGCCGGGAATGGCTGTGGCGGGCGCCCAGGCCTGCCCTTTGGCGGGCGCCTACAGAAAATGATCTGGGCTGCGGCTTCCCGGAAAGGAGCGCCATCTGGAGCGCTGTGGATCTCTGGCAGAAATGCACCGGCTGGGAGACACAGCGCGGCCCGGACTTCTTCGCCATCACCTACCGTTTCGGGGCGGATGTTCTGCCGGAATACGCCTCGGAGATCACCTATCGGGTAGAGCGGCAGGGCGTGCTTACCATAGAGGCCCGCTATCACGGCTTTGACGCCGCCCCGGAGCTGCCCCTGTTCGGTCTGCGGTTCCAGACGCCCAGACCCATATCCGAAACCGCCTGGGTTGGCTTCTCCGGCGAGACCTACCCGGACCGGTACAAGGGCGGTTCCTTTGGCCGGCACACCGAAAAGCCCCATGTGCCCGATTATCTGGTGCCGCAGGAGTGCGGCGGTCACAGCTTTACCCATTCGGCGGAGCTGCGGATGGACGGCGGCACTCTGGCGCTGGAAAAAGCGGAGGATCCCTTCTTCTTCTCCGCCGTTCCCTACACCCCCGCCCAGCTTCAGGAGGCCCAGCACGTCTGGGAACTCCCGGGCCACTGCCGCACGGTCGTGACTCTGGCATCGTGTATGCGCGGCATCGGCGGCATCGACAGCTGGGGCACGGATGTGGAGCAGGCCTACCGGGTCTCCGGAAAGGAAAACCACGTTCTGCGGTTCCGAACAATGCTGTAACTTCTTCGCCCCGGCCCTTGCCGGGGCGGTTTTTGTTAGAATGAGAAGCCTTTTACGCCCCAGAATTTACCATTTTCGACACTGCCCATATGTTCTCAAAATGTCAATTGTGCAACGTTGACAAAAAAACGCCAATAAAATGTAGCTAAATCACGAAATTCCAGAAGTATCTTTACAAAAATATTAAATAGTGATATAGTTTTTCATGTCAGAGGGAAGCGAAAATAATTTTATTCCCGAGGACGATAACACCTTATCCCGGAAACGGGAAAGGAATGCAGTTTTTTAGGAGGAACTATCATGAAAAAGTTCATCGCACTGGTCCTGGTTCTGACCATGGCCCTGAGCCTGGCCGCCTGCGGCAGCTCCGGCTCTTCCGCCAAGAAGGACGGCGAAGTCGCTGTGTTCTGGTACACCTTTGGTGATACCTACCTGTCCAGCGTCCGCGCCGCTCTGAACAACGCCCTGACCACCGCCGGTGTCAAGTATCAGGACTATGACGCCAACGGCAGCCAGACCACCCAGACCGAGCAGATTCAGACCGCTATTACCAAGGGCGCTTCCGTCCTGGTGGTCAACATCGTTGACGCCAGCTCCGACGACGCCACCCAGGCCATTGTTGACATGGCCAAGAACGCCAACACTCCTCTGGTGTTCTTCAACCGCTCCGTTTCCGAGGAGATCGTCTCCGCTTATGACAAGGCTGCTTACGTCGGCACCGACTACACCCAGGCCGGCCACATGCAGGGCAAGATGATCGGCGACTACCTGATCGCCAACTACGATGCCGTTGACCTGAACGGCGACGGCGTTATCTCCTACGTCATGTTCAAGGGCCAGGAAGGCAACGCCGAGGCCGACGCCCGTACCCAGTACGGTGTTGAGGACGCCGACGCTGTTCTGACCGGCGCAGGCAAGCCCCAGCTGAGCTTCTACGATGCCAACAACACCTCCAAGTACCTGGTCGACCAGAACGGCGCCTGGTCCGCCGCACAGGGTCAGGACTACATGCAGACCATTCTGGCACAGTATTCTGAGGCCAACAACAACATGGTCGAGCTGGTCATCGCCAACAACGACGACATGGCTCTGGGCGCTATCGCTGCCCTGCAGGCTGCCGGCTACAACAACGGCACCGGCAAGACCATCCCCGTCTTCGGCGTTGACGCTACCGACGCCGCCAAGGAAAAGATCGCCGACGGTTCCATGACCGGCACCATCAAGCAGGATGCCGTTGGCATGGCCGAGGCCATCTCCACCATCACCCAGAATCTGGCCGCCGGCAAGGCTACCTTCGACGGCATTGATTCCGCCAACGTGGTGGGCACCTGGCGTGTAAACATCCCCTACTCTTCCTACACCGGCGAATAATTTTTCCATGCAGGCAGCCGCGCTTCGGCGCGGCTGCTTTTTCAGATAGGCAGTCAAGCAGGCAAAAAGCTGCCTGAACGTTCTCCCGCGGCTCTGCGCGAGGAAGACGTACCCCAAATCAGGAGGCGAATAATTTGGATAAGAACAATGAAACCGTCCTGCTGCGGATGGAGGGCATCACCAAGGAATTCCCCGGTGTCAAGGCCCTGGACGGTGTCAACCTGACGGTGCGGGCCGGTACGGTTCACGCGCTGATGGGAGAAAACGGTGCGGGCAAATCCACCCTGATGAAATGCCTCTTCGGCGTTTATAGCAAGGACGCCGGCCACATCTACCTGGAAGGCCAGGAGGTCAATTTCAAGAATTCCAAGGAAGCTCTGGAGCACGGCGTTGCCATGGTGCACCAGGAGCTGAACCAGGCACTGAAGCGCAACGTCATGGACAATATGTGGCTTGGCCGCTTCCCCATGACAGGCCCCTTCACCAGCGAAAAGAAAATGTATGATGCCACCATGGAGGTCTTCAACGACCTGGGCATCAACGTCAACCCCAAAACGATTATGAGCACCATGCCCGTATCCCAGCGGCAGATGGTGGAGATTGCCAAGGCTGTCTCCTTCAACTCCAAGGTGATCGTGTTCGACGAGCCCACCTCCTCCCTGACGGAGACGGAAGTCGAGCACCTGTTCAAGATCATCAATATGCTGCGGGACCGGGGCTGCGGTATTATCTATATCTCCCACAAGATGGCCGAGATCAAGCGCATCTCCGACGACATCACCGTCATGCGTGACGGCCAGTGGGTTGCCACCCGTCCCGCCGCCGAGCTGGAAATGGGCGACATCATCAAGCTCATGGTTGGCCGTGAGCTGACCAACCAGTTCCCGCCCAAGACCAACGTCCCCGGCGAGACCTACCTGAAAGTGGAGCATCTGACCGGTATGTACAACCAGCTGAAGGACGTGTCCTTCGAGGCCAAGCGGGGCGAGGTGCTGGGTCTGGCCGGTCTGGATTCCTCCGGCCGGACGGAGGTTCTGGAGAGCATCTTCGGCATCCGCACCCGGAAAGAGGGCACCATCACCCTGGACGGCAAGCCCTGCAAGAACCGCAATTCCGGTGAATCCATCAAAAACGGCTTCGCCTTGCTGACAGAAGAGCGCCGGGCCACCGGTATTTTCGGCGTCCGGAACATCCGGGAGAACACCGTTATTTCCAGCCTGAACCGGCATAAGAAATTCGGCCCCTTCCTGAGCTCCAAGAGCCAGGTTGAGGACACCCAGTACTACATCGACGCTATGCGCACCAAGACGCCTTCTCAGGAGACCCAGATCCGCAGCCTGTCCGGCGGCAACCAGCAGAAGGTCATCATCGGCCGCTGGCTGCTGACAGAGCCGGAGGTTCTGCTGCTGGACGAGCCCACCCGCGGCATTGACGTAGGCGCGAAATACGAAATTTACCAGCTGATCCTGAATCTTGCCAACGAGGGGAAAACGGTTCTGATGGTTTCCTCCGAAATGCCCGAGCTTCTGGGCGTCTGCGACCGGATTCTGGTTATGTCCGGCGGCAGACTGGCCGGTGAAGTGGACGCGAAGAACACCACCCAGGAAGAAATCATGACCCTTGCCGCAAAGTACGTATAAGGAGGAACCCAACGTGACCAAACTGAAAGAACACAAGCCCTCCAAGATGGAGGCCTTGAAAGCCATGACCCCCGCTGACCGGAGACGGGCCATTTTCGACGGGATCATGAACAATGCCATGTTCATCATCATCGCTCTGGTAATCATTTACGTTGCCATCAAGAATCCCAGATTCCTGAGCGTCCCCTCTCTTGTAAACATCATAAGCCTGACCGCGGCCAAGCTGCCCATTGCTCTGGGCGTCGGCGGCTGTATCATTCTGGCCGGTACCGATATTTCCGCAGGCCGTCAGGTGGGTCTGGCAGCCTGTATCTCCGCCGGTCTGCAGCTGACCACCAATAAGCTGTTCCCGGGCCTGCAGGTCATGCCCATCCCCGTGGTTCTGCTGTGCGTGCTGGTGGCCTGCGCCCTGGTTGGCCTTGTCAACGGCTTCTTCATGGCAAAGTTCAAGCTGCATCCCTTCATCGTTACCCTGTCCACCCAGCTGATCGTCTATGGTCTGGTGCTGCTGTTCATGCAGCTGGGCACCAACGGCGGCCAGACCCTGTCCGGCATGAGCGAGGGCTATCGGAACTTCATCATCAAGCCCCTGTTCACTCTGAAGACCAGCAGCGGCCCCGTTACCGTCCCCCGCTATGTGCTGTACTCCGCCATTATCACCACCCTTGTCTGGGTGATTTGGAACAAGACCGCCTTCGGCAAGAATATGTACGCTGTGGGCTCCAACGAAGAGGCCGCCAACGTCTCCGGCGTCAATGTCTCCAAGACCATCATTCTGGTATTCGTCATGGCCGGTATGCTCTACGGCATCACCGGTTTCATGGATGCCGCCCGTATCGCCTCCGTCAACGCCACCACCGGCCTGAACTACGAGGCTGACGCCATTGCGGCCTGTGTCATCGGCGGTATCTCCTTCGTCGGCGGCATCGGTAAGGTCAGCGGCGCCATCATCGGCGTTCTGCTGCTGCAGATCATCTTCGCCGGTCTGAACTTCCTGTCTGTGGACGCCAACTACCTGTATATCGTCAAGGGTCTGATTATCCTGATTGCCTGCTCCATCGATATGCGCAAGTATCTGGTCCGGAAGTAAGCAATGGAGGAACCCCGCAAAGAACCCCAGCTTCGCGGCCTGTACGGCAAGGTGAAAATCCCCGTAAAGGTTCTGGACGCCGTCATTGTGATTGGATTCATCGCTCTGGTGCTGGTCCTGCTTCTCGGAATGCAGAACCGGGGCTATACGGTATCCTTCGACAGTCTGGGCGGCACTCCCGTGGAGGCCCAGAAGCACATGTACGGCGAGCCGGTGGATATTCCCGAGCCGCCCACCCGGGAGGGCTTCTCCTTCGCCGGATGGTATGAGGACAGGGACTGCGCCTATCTCTGGGACATTGAAAACGCCCCCGTTCAGCAGTCCATGACCCTGTACGCGAAATGGGAACCCCGTAACTGAAGAATTCTCCCTGTGAGCCATGCGTTCACAGGGAGCTTTTTTGCTTCGACTTGTTTTTCCGGGGAAGAGAAGGTATAATAGCAAAAAGGCTTCCCCTGGGGGAAGCTGGCAGGGCGAAGCCCTGACTGATGAGGGGCGGGAAGCAGAACCAGTATAAGACAAGCTTAAGCAGTCTTATTCTTGACTGATAAAACATAATTGCGGAGATTTCTCCTTGTCGGTTCTGCCTGCCGCCCCTCATCCGACCCGCCTATCGGCGGGCCACCTTCCCCCAGGGGAAGGCACTAACACCGCTCAAAAGAGGAGGCCATACCATGCCCACGCGTGAAAGTGAAATTGTTGTCAGCGTCCAACAGATTCTGGACCAGGTCCGGCAGGTCGTTGTCGGGAAGGACGAGGCCCTTTTGTGGGCTTTGGCCGCTATCCTTGCCGGGGGACACATTCTTCTGGAGGACATTCCCGGCGTAGGGAAAACCACCATGGCTCTGTCCTTCGCCCGGGCGCTGGATCTGGAATACGGGCGCATCCAGTTTACGCCGGATGTGCTGCCCTCTGATGTGACCGGCTATTCCGTGCCGGATCCCAGAGGCGGCATGGAGTACCGGCCCGGCGGAATCCTGTGCAATCTCTTTCTGGCGGATGAGCTGAACCGGGCCACCTCCCGGACCCAGTCCGCTCTGCTGGAGGCCATGGAGGAGGGACAGGTCACGGTGGACGGCATCAGCCATCCCCTGCCCCAGCCCTTTGTGGTCATTGCCACCCAGAATCCCACGGGAGCCGCGGGCACCCAGCTGCTGCCGGACAGCCAGGTGGACCGCTTCACCCTGCGGCTGACTCTGGGCTACCCTGCCCCCAGGGACGAAGCCGCCATGATCAAAAACCGCCAAAGCCGCAACCCTCTGGAGCAGGTGCGGCCGGTGCTGACCCGGCAGCATCTGCTGAATCTCCAATCCCTTGTGGCCGAAACCTACTTAAGCGACAGCGTTATTGACTATCTGGTGTCCCTCAGCGCCGCTACCCGGAGTTCGGAACTGCTCAGCCGGGGCGCCAGTCCCCGGGCCAGCCTGTCCATGGCCTCCATGGCCAAGGCCATCGCCCAGCTTCGGGGCCGGGACTATGTGGTTCCCGGAGACGTCAAAGAGGTTTTCCTGCCCACCCTCTCCCATCGGGTGCAGCTCTCCTCCAAGGCGGAGAGCCAGGGAAAAACCGCCGCGCAGGTGCTGAAATCCATTCTGGACGCCACCCCTGCCCCCAGGCTGCGCTGATGCGGCGGGTGTGCTATCTTCTGGGGCTGCTGGGCTGCGGACTGTGGTACCTGCTCAGCGGCAGCTGGCTGGGCTGGATCCTGCTGCTGACGCTGGTGATCCTTCCCTGGCTCTCCCTGCTGCTGACCCTTCCGGCCTTTTGCAGCTTCTCCCTGACCATTACAGGGCCGGAGCGTCTGCGCCCCGGGGAAACCGGCAGTTTTCTGCTTCTGGGCAGCTGCCGCTGGCCCATGCCGCCTTTCCGGGGCAAAATCCGGCTGCGGAACCTCCGCACGGGGCAAATCACCAATTATGACGAGGTCAGCGGCTTTGCCTCCGCTTGCGGCGCAGGCTACCGGCTGACGGTCAAAGGAGCCCGGGTCTCGGATTACCTGGGGCTGTTCTCCCTGCCTGTCCGCCGCAAGGGCTCCATGCTTCTGCTGGTGCGTCCCACGGAGCAGCCTTTGGAGGACCTGCCGGAACTGCCCAGAGACTGCTGCGTCAGCTGGAAGCCCAGCCGCGGCCGCTTCAGCGAAAATCACGAGCTGCGGCCCTACCGCCCCGGAGACAGTCTGAACACCGTTCACTGGAAACTCACCGTCAAGACCGGTGCTCTGACCGTCCGGGAGCCGCAGGAACCCATCCGGCAGACCGCCGGGATCAGCCTGACGCTGTTCGGCTCCGACGCCGTGGCCGATGCCGTCCTGGGGCAGCTGCTGTGGCTGGGGAACTGCCTGTTGGACAATGGGCTGGAGCTGGAAATCCGCGCCGCCGCGGACTGCGGCACCGTTGTCCGGCACGCCGCCTCCAGGGAGGCCCTGCTTAAGATCATAGACGATCTGCTGTGCATGGCCGCGCCGGAATCGGATGTCCTGCCGGAGCCCGGACAGGCCCAGCCCCAATTTTCGCTGGGGGTGACGCCATGAAGCAGCGCTTTTTCACTGCATTGACCGCCCTGGCCCTGGCGTTTTCCGTCACCACAGGCATCACGGCCGCCCTGGTGTCCGTTTATATGCTGCCCCTCTCCCGGCCGACCGTTCTGTTTTTCTGGCTGGTCAGCGCCGCTCTGGGGCTGCTGCTCCTGCCGGGGCGCAAGGGCCCCAGGATCCTGCTGGGCATCTGTGCCTTTGCGCTGGGCTTTGCGCTGTGCCGCCCCAAAACCATTGACCAGAGCAAAAGTTTTCTGGAACTGATCACCCGGACGCTGAACGGCGTTTACCACCTGGGCTATCTGGAATTCCCCGGCCACAGCACAGGCTCCACAGAGTTGCCCATCGCCATTTACGGCAGTCTCCTGCTGCTGTCCGTTCTGCGCAGCGTGCTGGCCCGGAAGAGCAGCGCCCTTCCGCTGTTTCTCAGTCTGCCGCCCCTTCTGCTCTGCGCCCTGATGACGGATGCTCCCCCCAAAGCCTGGACGATCCTTCTCTGGCTTGGCGCCATGCTGACACTGCTCCTGACCTCCGGCAGCCGCAGGAACAGCCGGGCCCAGGGGCTGACCCTGACCGCCATGGCTCTGGTTCCCGTGGCGCTGCTGTGCGGACTGCTCTGCTTTCTCAATCCCCAGCAGGGCTATGAAGATCACGCCCGGGCTTTGCGGGAAACATGCATCCGCTATCTGGAAGAACGCCGGTTTTCCCCGCCCCCGACTGCCGATCTGCCCATCCCGGAACTGGATACCCAGGTGGATCTGTCCGCCCTGAACGGCGCGCGGCAGGCGGAACTGCCTGTTCTCATCGTTACGGCACCCGCTGACGGCCCCCTGTACCTGCGGGGGCAGAGCTTTGACCGCTATACCTCCAAAGTCTGGGAAAACACCGGCAGCACTCCGGAGAGCTTTGAGGGCTGGGGGGACAGTCCGGGACAGATTCAGATCCGCACCTTTGCTCTGCGGAGTGAACTCTGCCTTCCCTACTATCCCGATACGGGCACAGTGCTTTCCGAGGGGGCCGTAAAGAATTCCGGCGGTCTGCTCTCCTACAGCTTCCGGCAGTATTCCCACGGCAGCGCCGCTTCGGAGGAGACCCTGCGGCAATGCCTTCAGCTGCCGGAGTCCGCTTCGGCATGGACAGGAAGCTACACCTTCTCCGGAAACACAGCCGCGGAAATCGCCCACCGGATCGGTGACTTCGTCCGGAATTCCGCGCAATACAACAAGTCCGCCCCCCGGATGCCTGACACAGCGGAGGATTTCGCGCGCTGGTTTCTGGAAGACAGCGACAGCGGCTTCTGCGTCCATTTTGCCACAGCGGCCACGGTTCTGCTGCGGGCCAACGGCATCCCCGCCCGGTATGTCACCGGCTTTCTGTGCCAGGTCAAGGCGGGCGAGCCCACCATTGTCACATCCCTGCAGGCCCACGCCTGGGCTGAGTATTATGACCGTGCCTTGGGCGAATGGCAGATTCTGGAGGCCACTGCCACGGACACGGGTATTCGTCCCACACCCCAGCCCACGGAAACGATGCCTTCCACCGAGACGCCGTCAGTCCCCACGCGGCCCGCATCGGCGCCCACCGCGCCGTCCCCGATTCCCCAGGCACAGCGCCGCACCGCTCCCCGGCTCTCTTGGCTGTGGCTGCTTTTCCTTCCGGTCCTGCCGCCCCTGCGGCGGCTGGCGGTGCTGTTTCTCCGCCGGGAACGGCGCAGACGGGCGTCCCTGAACCGCCGGTGCCTGCTGTACTGGGTGGAAGCCGAACGTCTGAGCCGCGCTCTGGGCGAAACCCCGCCGGAGGCCTTGCAGGCTCTGGCCGAGCGTGCCCGCTACAGCCAGCACAAGCTCACCCCCATGGAGCTGACGCCCCTGACAGACTATTGCCGGGAATGCCGCCGGAAGCTGGACGGGCAAAGCCTTATCCAGCGAGGGTGGAATAAATATGTGCGCGTGATCTATTGAACCAGGGACAATGCGAATCAATAGTTGAACGTATACCCTGAAAGCGAAACCCCCAAGCCTTCCCCTGGGAGGGGAAGGTGGCCCGCAGGCCGGATGAGGTTGAGGCCGGAGGGATAAAACGAGGTAGGTGTATAACTTGAAGTCTCGACCTCATCCGTCTCGCTTCGCTCGGCACCTTCCCCTCCCAGGGGAAGGCTTGACTCTCGCCCATCAGATTTCCTGTTCCTCCAAGACCCATAAGGGTTTAGGTTTTACATACAGGGATAGCTTTCAACTCTTGATTCGCATTGACAATTGACAGTTGACAATTAAGGAATTTTCTTCGGAAACAATTCAAAAAAGCATTCAAATCCGTCCCGTAGGGACACAATAATTGTCAATTGTTCATTGTCAATTGTCAATTCTCCCCGCATTTCTCATCACTCAAACGAAAACTGGAGGTTTTCCCATGGAAGAAAAATTTATCGCCGCCTGGGCGGCCAACCGGGAAAAGGCGTTGGCGCTGGGGGTTCGGATGCGTCCGGTAGCGCCGGAGGATGCTCTGAAGACAGCCCGGTATCTGCTGTCCGGCAGCCGGTGCAGCGACGGATTTGACGCGCTGGCCGCCAGGGGCGCGCTGGCGCTGAGTCTGGAAGCGCTTGCCACGGACAAACGCTTTACCGCCCTTTTTACAGACGACCAGGCCAACACGGCCCTGCAAAGACTCCTGGACGCCGGATACTACTTAGGAATCTCTGAATAAATCGTCTACGGCTGGAGAGCGGATCTTTTCTGCCCGCTCTTCAGCATCAAAAGCAGGAAATACATCAAGTATTCCTCTGCTTTTGATACTTCGACCGGTCAAAAAATCTCTCGCTCCCAGCTCTTGCCGATTTAATCAGAGGTTCCTTTGCAAAATTAAGGAACCCTTAAAGTTCAAATAATCAGGCGTTAAGGACTATTTCAGCATTCTGTGCTATAATCTTGTCATCAAAACACAGGAGGTTTTCGGAATGCTGCGATACTATTTTGCTTACTCAACCCTGCTGCCCCTGCTGGCGGCTGCCTGTATTCTGGCGTATGTGCCTTACGGCGTCTATGTCACCCGGCTCAACGGACGGCGTTCCGGACTTTACCATCTGGCCAAGTGCCTGCTGGGACTGTGCGTGGCCTCGCTGCTGTATCTGACCATTTTCTTTTTCTACCCCAACATCACCTTCCACCCCGCCCAGTACCACCTGAACCTGCATCCTTTTATCTGGGTCACGGAGTGCTATACCGCGGGTCCCCGGGTCATGGCCGCCCAGCTGCTGCTGAACATCGCCATGTTCCCGCCCTATGGCCTGCTGCTCCCCGTAGCCGCGCACAAACTGCGCAGACCCGCCGCAACGGCGTGCATCGTTCTGATGACCACCGTGGGCATCGAGACCTTCCAGTATTTCATCGGCCGCAGTGCGGATATTGACGATGTGATCATGAATTTTCTGGGCGGCCTGCTGGGCTACGGCTGCTACGTTCTGCTGAACCGCAATCTGTCCGCCGAAGTATGGTGGCAGGCCATGCTGAGCGGATGCACACTGGAAAGCGATGGTTATGCCTGTCGGCTGGGAAGCGTTGCATGAAATACACAAAATACGAACCGCTGGGATGAACAGCGGTTCGCATTTTTATATCCAAAGCCCGAGATTTTTCGGGAGAGATTGGTTCGTTTCCTGTAGCCGCTCTGTCAACATACCCGCGGGGCGATGTGGGCATCGCACCCTACGGTGGGGTACGCACGCTGCTTTTCGTTGGGGGCGCACGCTGTTTCTTGTAGGGGCCGATGCCTTCATCGGCCCGAGACCTTACGGGAGAGATTTGTCCATTTTTTGGACCACTCTGTCAACGAACCCCGCAGGGCGATGTGGGCATCGCCCCCCATGGCGGAAATATATAAGCGACGAAAAGCCGCAGGCCCTTGGGCCTGCGGCTGAAAGCTGCTATTGGCTTTGATTACAGCAGAGTGGAGAAGTGCTTGATGGTGCGGACCATCTGAGAAACGTAGGAGTTCTCGTTGTCGTACCAGGAAACAACCTGAACCTGGGTCTTGCCGCCCTCGAGAGCGCAGACCATGGTCTGGGTAGCGTCGAACAGGGAGCCGAAACGCATGCCGATGACATCGGAGGAAACGATCTCGTCCTCGTTGTAGCCGAAGGACTCAGTAGCGGCAGCCTTCATGGCGGCGTTGATCTCTTCCTTGGTAACAGCCTTGTTCACAACGGCGTTCAGGATGGTGGTGGAGCCGGTGGGGGTGGGAACACGCTGGGCAGCGCCGATCAGCTTGCCGTTCAGCTCGGGGATGACCAGGCCGATGGCCTTGGCAGCGCCAGTGGAGTTGGGAACGATGTTGCAGGCGCCGGCACGGGAACGACGCAGGTCGCCCTTTCTCTGGGGGCCGTCCAGGATCATCTGGTCGCCGGTGTAGGCGTGGATGGTGCACATAATGCCGGACTCGATGCCAGCCAGGTCATTCAGAGCCTTGGCCATGGGAGCCAGGCAGTTGGTGGTGCAGGAAGCGGCGGAGATGATGTTGTCTTCCTTGGTCAGGGTGTTGTGGTTGACGTTGTAAACGATGGTGGGCAGGTCGTTGCCGGCAGGAGCGGAGATAACGACCTTCTTGGCGCCGGCATCGATGTGAGCCTGAGCCTTGGCCTTGGAGGTGTAGAAGCCGGTGCACTCCAGAACCACGTCAACACCCAGCTCGCCCCAGGGCAGCTCGGCAGCGTTGGCCTTGGCATAGATGGTGATCTTCTTGCCGTCGACAACGATGTTGTCCTCGCCGGCCTCGACAGTGTGGGTGCCGAAGGGCTTTGCATAAGCGCCCTGAGTGGAATCGTACTTCAGCAGATGAGCCAGCATCTTGGGAGAGGTCAGGTCGTTGATAGCGACAACCTCGAAGCCCTCAGCGCCGAACATCTGACGGAAAGCCAGACGGCCGATACGGCCAAAACCATTGATAGCAACTTTAACAGACATGGGAATTTCCTCCATTTCAATAGTACTGCATGCGCAGTCTGATCATACTGTCAGCACGGGCTTTTATCGATATCCCCGTACGGAATTTATTATACTATAGGCTTCCGTTAATGTAAACTGGGAAATCCGTCAAAACCCGCAGAAAATTTTTGCAATTTTTTGTGCAAAATCTGTTTTACTGGTAACTGACCGGGGAGTCCAGCGGCGCAATCGCCATATAGGTATTGCCTACGCCCAGCTCCAGAGGCTCACCGTCCAGCGTCTTGAACCAGAAGGGGCTGCTTTCATCGTCCGCACCCCAGGTGATGGGGATGATCTTGCCGCCGCAGGCATAGTAGCCCTGGCCGCCCTTTACGAAGTCGGCGGTGTAGTAGATACCGTCGGTGGTGATGTCCGCCAGCATGACGATGACGTTGTTGAAGGTCTCGGGGTCCTCGGTGTCGCCCAGCACCATGGCCTTGTCGTACTGGTTGTAGACGTACTTGCCCAGCTCCGGGTCATAGATCATGGAGGTGTCCTTGCGGTTGTTGCGGTAGGTGAAGGTGACGGTGATGTTCTCGGCGGGTTCGCCGTTTTCAGGAGTGCCGTCCTCCCGGAAGCGCAGGTTGTAGTCCTTGTCCTCCGGCTGGGTGGTGCGGAAGCCCTTCTCCTGGGCCAGAGCCTCCAGCTGGTCGCCCCGGGCGAACAGGCAGTGCTCCCAGCCCTTTTCACTGGGGAAGGTATAGGCTCTGTCCGTATTGCGGAAGGAATAGCCGCTGTCGCCCTGGGAATCGATATTGAACCGGTCGATGCCGCTCTTTCTGGCATTGTTCAGCACCTGCTCGGAGCCGCCGGCGTCAAAGAGAACGGCATCATAGTGCTTGACGATCTCGTTGAACATCAGCCGCACGGAGCGGACGGAGCCGATGGCCTCGGACTGGCTGGGATCCGTAAACAGAGCCAGGTCCCGGATGATGGAGCCGTTGACCCACATCTCCATGAGGATATCGGCATTCATGGTGCCGTAGTGGGGCAGGGCGCCCTTGATGTTGCTGATGGAAACGGCGTAGACCCGGCCCGTAAAGGGGGCGTCCAGCGTTTTGCCGTTCAGGGGATTGGTGTAGACGGGAGCGGGCTCGGTGGTGGGCTCCTCCGTGGTGGGTGCTTCGGTGGTGGCTTCCGTGGTTTCCGTGGGTGCTTCCGTTGCCGCCGTCGTCGCCGCGCCGGACGCGCCGCAGCCGCACAGCAGCAGGCTCAAAGCCAACAGCATGCAAATCAGTTTTTTCATTGTTTCATACCTCTTGTATTGAATTTGACCGGAAGGTCAGCCCTCGGCGTTCTGCTGAAGGATGCCTTCCATGGTTTTGCCGATGGTATAATAAAACACATTGTCCCGGGCGGGCTGCAGATCCAGCAGCTGGCCCCGCTTGGAATAGACGTTGTAGCAGCCGTAGAGAATGGGGATCACGCTGCCGTCCTCCGCCACCATCTGGCAGAGGTTATAGAAGGTGCCGGAATTGGATAGCGCCTCCTTGGTCATGTTCAGCAGGGTGTCGTTATTCAGGACGTTGTTGGTCAGGGTGCCGTAGCCCTTAAAGAACTCGGAGAGGTCCGAATTGGGGGGCAGCTTGGTCTGGCCCAGATAGATATCGTAGGTTCCCGCCCGCAGCACGTCCTTATAGGTGACGCCGCCGGAGCTGCCGTATTCCAGCACGCCGCAGGGGATACCCAGCTCCGTCAGGTGGGAGGCAATGTCCCGGGCGGTCCGCAGCCGGGCGGAATCGTCCGCGTTGACCAGCAGCTTCAGCTTTTTCACCTCCCGGGTATCCTTATCCCGGGGATATTGGTAATTGCCGATGAGATCCAAGAACTTCATGGGGTCATACCCGTAGTTGGAGGCCAGGGTCGGGTAGTAATAGGGGGAGCCCGGAGAGGTGATCAGTGTGGTGGGCTGCCCCATGCCCCGGTAGTTCTCCTCATTCAGAGTCTCCCGGTCAATGGCATAGGTCAGAGCCTTGCGCAGCACATCGGAATTTTTGAACCAGTCGCTGTAGATCAGGTTGCAGCTCAGGTACAGCAGCACGCCGTTCTCCACTTCCCACAGCTCGTAGTCGCAGCGGTACTCGCCGAAGGAATCCAGCATGGGGTCCGCAATGGCCAGATTCAGCTCGCCGAACTCGAATTCGTCCCGCAGCTGGGCCTGGCTGGTGGCCTCCATCAGTGTAATGGTATTGGCCCGGACGGACAGGGTGGCGTCGCACCACCAGGACTTCACCTTGCGCATCTCCGCGCCGGAATCGCTCAGGTAGAAGACATAGGGGCCGGTGCCCACGGGATGCTCGGCATCCACCTCACTGGCCTTCAGAATAGGGATATCCAGCAGCAGAGGAAGGTTCTGGTAGGGCGTGTCCAGATAGAACATGACGCCCTGGCCATCCTCGTGGAGCTTGACCTCAGCAATGTGGGTAAAGCGGCCCTTATAGAAGTCGCTCTGCCGGGCGGCCTGGTAGGAGGCCAGCACATCGTTGGGCGTCACCCGGGTGCCGTCGGAAAACCGGGCGTTGTCATCCACATAGAAGGTATAGATGGTGTTGTTGGAATTGACCCGATACCGGGAGCACAGAATGGGTGTGGTCTCGTTATTGCTGTTGTAGGCGAACAGGCCCTGATACATCAGGGAAAACAGCACCCGGTTGGAGAAGTTCATGCCGATAATGGGGTTCATGGACCGGTTGGGATAGTAGGCCAGAATCATGGTCTGATCCGCCAGCGTATCCTCTTCCGTGGGGTCCGGATCGTCCTCCATGAGAATGGCGTCGCCGGTGGGCACATAGGCCTCGTCCTTTTTGGAGGCGGCGCAGCCGGAAATGAGCGCCGTCAGGGTTGCGAACACCAGCAGCATCGCAAGCAGTCGTTTCATCGGTTTCCTCCTGTACATAGGATCACGGCCCCCTGACTGCCCCGGTGCCCCTGGGTCACCCGGTGGGACCAGTACCTGTCGCTTTCGCAGACCGTGCAGGCCGTGCTGACCTCCACGTTCCGAACGCCCGCCTGCTCCAGCACCCAGGCGTTCACCGCTTTCAGATCCACCAGATATTTTTCACTCCGGATGCGGATAAAGGGCTCCATGGCAGCGCCGTAGGCCTTGCGCAGAGCCTCCGGCACATCGGCATCGGTCTCAAAATGGCAGAAGCCGATGTTGGGCCCCACTGCTGCCCGGATATTCTCCGGGCGGCTGCCATAGTACTTGCCCATGGCCTCCACCATCCGGGCCCCAATGCCGGAGACCGTGCCCCGCCATCCGGCGTGGGCCGCGCCCACGGCGCCGGTCACGCTGTCCCAGACCAGAACGGGGGTGCAGTCCGCGGAAAACACCACCAGAGCCAGCCCGGGCACATCGGTCACCAGCGCGTCGCAGTCGGGCAGCCCCGGGGCGAACAGTCCCGCGCCCCGGTCCTTTTCCTCCGCCCGATAGACGATATCCGAATGGACCTGCCGGGCCAGGACCACGTTTTTCGGGTCAAAGCCCAGGGCTTCCCCCAGAATGGCGTAGTTCTTCACCACGTTTTCCGGGGCATCCCCCCGGGAGGGGGCCAGATTCAGGGAACTGAGATAATCCGTGCTCACTCCGCCGAAGCGGGTGGTAAAGGCATGGGGCACCCCGATGCCCTCCGCCGCCAGATATTCCAGACTTCCTCTGCGGATTGTTTGTATCATATGTCTCTCCTGACGGTATTACTGCTGCATTTCCGCTTCCTTATCTTTCTGCATACAGCACTTTTTATACTTCTTGCCGCTGCCGCAGGGGCAGGGATCGTTGGGGCCGACCTTTTTGGCGGCGGTGCGGACGGGCTGCCGCTTCACCACGCTGCCGTCGTTCGCGCCGGCGGCGCCGGTCTCCTTGGCCACCTTCTCGCGCCTGACCTCCTGCTGGGGCTGGATGCGCACCAGGAACATCCGGCGCACCGTCTCTTCCTTGATGCTCTGGATCATGGTCTCGAACATCTGGTAGCCCTCTTCCTTATAGGCAATGACAGGGTCATGCTGGCCGTAGGCCCGCAGACCGATGCCCTGCTTCAGGTCGTCCATGGCGTCGATGTTGTCCATCCAGTATTCGTCCACCACCCGGAGCATAACCACCCGCTCCAGCTCCCGCATGAGCTTCTCGCCGTAGGCCGCTTCCTTGGCCTGATAGGTAGAAAGGGCGATGTTGTAAACGGTATCGGTGAGCTTCTGGGCGTCCATGCCGTTCAGCTCGTTCCGGCGGCTCTCCAGAGTGCCTTTGACGAAGTAGATGCCCTCCAGCTGGACGGACAGTTCCTTCAGAGCCTCCTCGTTGGCGACGCCGCCGTGCTGGCTCAGGGCCGAGGACACGGTGGTCTCCAGAACGGAGCGCAGCATGGTCAGGATATTCTCCCGCAGGTCCTCGCCATCCAGCACCTTCTGGCGCTGGGCATAGATGACCTCACGCTGGGTGTTCATCACGTCGTCGTATTCCAGAACGTTCTTTCTGGCCTTGAAGTTCCGGCTTTCCACGTTCTTCTGGGCGTTTTCCACAGCGCCGGAGAGGATCTTGGCGTCAATGGGCGTGTCCTCGTCCAGACCCAGGGAATCCATCATGCCCATGATCCGGTCGGAGGAGAACAGCCGCATCAGATCGTCCTGCAGGCTCAGATAGAACCGGCTCTCGCCGGGATCGCCCTGACGGCCGGAACGGCCCCGCAGCTGGTTATCGATACGCCGGGATTCATGGCGCTCGGTGCCGATGATGAACAGGCCGCCCGCGGCCCGGACCTTCTCGGCCTCTTCCCTGATATGGCTCTTGTACTGGGCCAGCAGGTCGTTATACTCCTGCCGGACGGCGAGGATCTCGGGGTCCGTGGTCTCGGCAAAGGAATCCGCCTCGGCAATCAGCTCCTCGGGCTTGCCCTGTCTGCGCAGATCGGCCTTGGCCAGGAACTCCGCGTTGCCGCCCAGCATGATATCCGTACCACGGCCGGCCATGTTGGTGGCGATGGTAACCGCCCCCAGCTTACCGGCCTGGGCCACGATCTGGGCCTCCTGCTCATGGTATTTGGCGTTCAGAACATTGTGGGGGATGCCCTCGCGCTTCAGCATTTTGCTGAGGATTTCACTCTTTTCAATGGAGATGGTGCCCACCAGCACAGGCTGGCCCTTGGTGTGGCAGGCCTTCACCTGCTCCACAATGGCCCGGAACTTGCCTGCCTCAGTCTTGTAGACCACATCGGGATGGTCGATCCGGATCACGGGGCGGTTGGTGGGGATCTCCACCACGTCCAGATTGTAAATGGCCTCAAATTCCTCCTGCTCCGTCAGAGCCGTACCGGTCATGCCGGAGAGCTTGCCGTAGAGCCGGAAGAAGTTCTGGAAGGTAATGGTGGCCAGAGTCTTGCTCTCGCTGGCGACGGTAACGCCCTCCTTGGCCTCAATGGCCTGATGCAGGCCCTCGTTGTACCGGCGGCCATACATCAGCCGTCCGGTGAATTCATCGACAATGATGATCTCCCCGTCCTTGACCACATAGTCGATGTCCTTCTTCATCAGGCCCCGGGCCTTCATGGCCTGGTTGATGTGGTGGTTCAGGGTCGTATTCTCCGCGTCCGCCAGGTTTTCCACGCCGAAGAACTTCTCCGCCTTGGCAATGCCTTCGGCGGTCAGGCCCACGGTGCGGGACTTTTCGTCCACATAGTAGTCGCAGTCCAGATCGTCCTTTTCTTCCTTGTCCTCGGTCTTGGCGAAGACCTGACGGCGCAGGGAGGAAACGAACTTATCCGCCATCTGGTAGAGCTGAGAGGAATCCTCGCCCTTGCCGGAGATAATCAGTGGGGTACGGGCTTCATCGATGAGGATGGAGTCCACCTCGTCCACAATGGCGAAGGCGTGGCCCCGCTGGACCAGCTCCTGCTTGTAAATGGCCATGTTGTCCCGCAGGTAGTCAAAGCCCAGCTCGTTGTTGGTGCAGTAGGTGATGTCCGCGGCGTAGGCCACCTTCCGCTCGGGAGGGGTCATGCCGGGAATGACCAGCCCTACGGTCAGGCCCATGTACTTATAGACCTTGCCCATCCACTCGGACTGATACTTGGCCAGATAATCGTTGACGGTAACAATGTGTACGCCCCGGCCCGTCAGGGCGTTCAGGTAGGCGGGCAGGATGGCCACCAGAGTTTTGCCTTCGCCGGTCTTCATTTCGGCAATCCGGCCCTGATGCAGGACAATGCCGCCGATGAGCTGCACGGGATAGGGCCGCAGGCCGATGACCCGGTCCGCTGCCTCCCGGATGGCCGCGAATGCCTCGGGCAGCAGCGCGTCCAGCGTCTCGCCGTCCTCATAACGCCGCTTGAATTCCGCGGTCTTGGCCTTCAGGGCCTCCTCGCTCATTTCTTTATATTCGGATTCCAGTGCCAGAACGGCATCCACCATGGGCTGGATCTTTTTCAGCTCACGCTGAGAACGGGTTCCAAAGAGCTTGGTAATCAGTCCCATTGGAAATCTCTCCTTTCAAATTCCGGGCCAGCGCCCGAATCTTCTGCTTTTTTTGCTAATCTATGGCATTATAGCATATGGGAGCCAAAAAATATAGAGTATTTTGTGAACAAAACGCTTTGTCTTTGGTTTTCCATCCTCGGCGGGGATGCCAAAGCAATTCGATTCGAGGAGAATTTGCGAGTTTCAGGAGTGTAAACAATCCTCCCGAACATTTTGTAAACAGTCAGGTCTTGACAGCTCTCAGCGGCCCGGAGCGCCGATGGGGCGGGCATTTAGCCGATGTGGCCTTCCGCAAAGCCTTTTTCGGTGAAAAACGCCCGGATTTGCGTCTTCTCCGCCTTGAGGCTGCCCTGCTGGAAATTGGGTTTGCCGCCGCCGCGGCCGTTGAGGGCGGCGGTCATTTCTTTGTTCAGGGCCCGCAGATCTCCCCCGGGCTGGGCCAAGCAATAGTGGAATCCGGCCTCGCCTTGGGAGAATCCGGCGGTGATGCCTCCTGTTTGAGCAGCCGCCAGATCCGTCAGATTCCGCAGTCCCTCCGGGGTCAGGTCCCCGGCGAAGAAGAAGCAGTCCCCCAGTCCTGTCAGGGCCTCCGCCTGATAGGCGAAGAGCTTCCGCTCCAAAGCCCCGGCCCGGTACTTCCAGCCGTTCATGGTCTCCAGCAGCTGGGCCGCCCCCTGGGCGGTCTGGGTCAGCTGGGCGGAGAGCAGACGGGAGACCTGCCGGTTCTGGTCAAACACGGCGTTCATCAGATCAAAGGCCGCCCGGCCCGCCGCCATCTCGATCCGGGTACCGCCCCGGCAGGGAATGGCGGAGAGCAGCTTGATCAGCCCGATCTCCCCCGTGGACGCCACATGGACGCCGCAGCAGGCGCAGGTATCGTACCCCGGCACCTCCACGATTCTGACCGGCCAGGGCAGGGCCCGCTTGGTCCGGTAGGCGACCCGCTCCAGCTCCTCCGGGCCGGGAGTCCAGACGCGCAGGGGGATGTTTTTCCAGACGGCCTCGTTGGCCTCCCGCTCGATTTCCGGCAGTTTTTCCGCCGGGATCACCGCGTCAAAGTCGATGACGATGCCCGTCTGGTTCATGTGGAAGCCCGTATTGTGGCAGCCGTAGAGCCTGTGCAGGATGCCGGAGACAATATGCTCCCCCGTGTGCTGCTGCATCCGGACGAACCGGGCCTCATAGTCAATTTCGCCCGTTACCGTGCTTCCCGCCGTCAGAGGCCCATCGCACAGGTGGACCACCGTCTCTTCCGCTTCCCGGGTATCCAGCACATGAACGCCCCCAAGGATGCCCGTATCCGCCGCCTGACCGCCGCCCAGAGGATAAAAGGCCGTCCGGTCCAGAATGACCGCAAAGCCCCCCTCCGATGCCCGACAGTCCAGAACTCTGGCCTCAAATTTGGACAAATGGCAGTCTGTGTAATAAATTTTTTCGGTTGTCATAATATTCTGCATTCCCTTCCGCTTTCTTGTCAGTTCCCGGCGGGAAACCGGGAAATTACGTTTTTTGCATTATAGCACATTCTTTTTTTCATTGCAACGAAAGAGATGTACAGAACATGTATGGGGGATTTTACAAAAATAAGACTGGTTTTTCCCGGAAATGTGCGGTAGAATAGGAAAAAGATACTGTACAAACCATGAGGTGATTTTATGCCGTCTGCCTATGCGCATCTGCGCTTTGCAAGAGAAGTGATCCCCGCGGTCCCTCCGAAGTACCGGGCAATCGTTAAAAACCTTACCCGGCTTTACAACGTGGGCGCCCAAGGGCCGGATCCCCTGTTTTTCTACAACCCGCTGGCTGCCAGCAAGGTTGAAAAGCAGGGCCACGCCTGCCACGCCATGACGGGCAGCGCCTTTTTTGAGGCAGCCCTGAACCGATACCGCGCCGCCCCTTCCGAGGGCGCCGCGGCCTATCTCTTCGGCGTGCTGGCCCACTACTGTCTGGACTGCCACTGCCATCCCCTGATTAACGCCGCCACGGAGGAGGCCAATCTGGACCACATGGAACTTGAAACGGAATTCGACCGCTTCCTGCTGCAAAAAGACGGCAAGCTGCCGCCTCACCTGCAGAGCTACTATAAGTCCATCCACCTGACCCGGGGCGAGCAGGCCACGGCGGCGGCGCTCTATGAGGACATCTCCCCAGCCGCCTTTGGGTGGGGCGTCCGGAATATGGCCAATGTCCACCATGTGGCCACCAGCCGCAACCGGAAATTCGCGAAAGGTCTTCTGGGGCTGGGGGGCCGGAAGGGCCGGGCCTTTCTCATGACCGTAGGGCCGAACCCAATGTACGCCCACCTGGATCAGCCCATTCTGGAATCTTACGAAACCGCTCTGACAGACTACCCCGTCCTTGCCGCCCAGCTGGCAGACGCACTCCACAACGGCGCCCCTCTGGGGCCGGAATTCGCCCCCACCTTCGGGTGAGAAAGGATGTACCAATGAAAAAGTTCAAACTCACGGCTCTGGAACGGAACTGGATCCTCTACGATGTGGGAAACTCCGCCTTTATCCTGCTGGTTTCCACTCTGATTCCCATTTACTTCAACTCCCTGGCAGAGGCAGGCGGCCTGAATGAGAGCCAGTATCTGGCTTTCTGGGGCTACGCCGGTTCCGTATCCACCCTGATGGTTGCCTTTATCGCCCCCATCTGCGGCACGCTGGCAGATCAGAAGGGCTTTAAGAAAAAGCTGTTTCTGGCCATGATGCTGCTGGGCGTTGTGGGCTGCGCCGCCCTGGGCGCGGCCTGGAGCTGGCTGTCCTTCCTGGTCATCTATGTGCTGGCGAAGGTAGGCTATTCCTCCAGTCTGGTGTTCTATGACGCCATGCTGCCGGAGGTCACCACCGAGGAGCGCATGGACAATGTGTCCTCCCAAGGCTACGCCTTTGGCTACATCGGCTCCGTAATTCCCTTCATTCTCTGCCTGATGCTGGTGCTGCTGGGGGACAAAATCGGCATTTCCGCAGGCACGGCTATGGTTGTCTCCTTCCTGCTGGTGGCCCTGTGGTGGCTGGCATGCACCCTGCCTCTGCTGAAGAACTATCGGCAGAAAGCCTATGTGGAGCGGGCCGCGCACCCCGTCAGGGATACCTTCCGGCAGCTGGGCCGCACCTTCCGGGACGCCAGCCGGGAGAAGCACATTCTCCTGTACCTGATTGCCTTTTTCTTCTTCATTGACGGCGTTTACACCATCATCGACATGGCCACGGCCTACGGCACGGCTCTGGGGCTGGACAGCACCGGGCTTCTGCTGGCATTGCTGGTGACCCAGTTTGTGGCCTTCCCCTTCGCCATCCTCTTTGGCCGTCTCTCCGCCACGCAGGACACCGGCAAGCTCATCAAGCTGTGCATTCTGGCCTATACGGGCATCACGCTGTTCGCGGTCTTCCTGAAGACGCAATGGCAGTTCTGGGTGCTGGCGGTTCTGGTGGGCATGTTCCAGGGCGGCATTCAGGCTCTGAGCCGCTCCTATCTGGGCAAGATCATCCCGCCGGAGCGCAGCGGCGAATACTTCGGCCTTATGGACATCTGCGGCAAGGGCGCGGCCTTCCTGGGCACCACCCTGATCGCCGTCATCAGCCAGCTCACCGCTGGCATGACCGTCCATATCTTCGGCCAGGAGCTGCAAAACGAGAGCATCGCCGTAGGCACACTGGTGATCCTCTTCGCAGTCGGCTATGTGCTGTTCTGCAAGGCGGATAAGCTGAATAAGGCGAGAAGCTGATTTACGCCCCGGAGGCCACGCCTCCGGGGATTTCTGTACATTGGGGTATGGAGCAAGCAAATTGACAATTGACAATGAACAATTGACAATTATTGTGTCCCTGCGGGACGAATTTGAATTATTTATCGATTTGTTTCCGAAGGAAACCCCTTAATTGTCAATTGTCAACTGTCAATTGTCAATACGTATATTCCCCTCAATTTTCTCTTTTCATTGACACAGTCGAACCGCCTGTGGTATAATTCAAGCTGTATCACTATGCCGAGGCCGCGTTGTTCGCGGCGGAGAGAAAGAGGGAATTGCCTGTGGATGACAGCAAGCGCATCCTGTTTCTGGCCAACGTGCCGTCGCCCTATCGGGTGGCTTTTTTCAATACATTGAGCCGGGACTGCCGTCTGACTGTGCTCTATCAGCTTCACGCCTCCGCCGAGCGGGACGAAAAATGGAAGGCAGCCCAGGAGGGCGACTACGAGACCATATACCTGAAGGGCCGCGCCACAGATGTGGACAAGGCTCTGTGCCCCGGAGTGATCTCCTGGCTGGAAAAGGGCTGGGATGCCATCGTGATCTGCGGCAATTCCTCTCCCACGGAGCTGCTGGCCATCTCCTGGTGCAAGCTGCGGCGGATTCCCTACTGTCTGGAGGGGGACGGCGCCTTTGCCAAAGAGGGGCAGGGCCTGAAAGAGCGGATCAAAGCCCGCAGCATCCGGGGCGCGAATCTCTATCTCTCCACCTGCCATGAGTTGGACAAATACTATCTGCACTACGGGGCAAAGCCGGAAGCGCTGCGCCGCTACCGCTTCTCCTCCCTGAGCCGGAGCGACATTCTCCCCGCTCCCGTGAGTCCGGAAGACAAACGGATGCTCCGCAGGGAGCTGGGCATCCCCGAGGGAAAAATGCTGCTCTCCGTGGGCCAGTTCATTCCCCGGAAGGGCTTTGATATCCTGCTGCAGGCCGTCAACACCATGGACAAGCACATCGGCGTCTACATCGTGGGCGGCGTGCCCACGGAGGAATACCTGACCTACGCCAAGGAAAACGACCTGACGAACGTCCACTTTGTGGGCTTCAAAACCAAGCAGGAGCTGGAGCGCTATTACCTGGCGGCAGACCTGTTCGTTCTGCCCACCCGGGAGGATATCTGGGGTCTGGTGGTAGAGGAGGCCATGTCCCGGGGACTGGGCGTCATTACGACGAACCGCTGCAACGCGGGACTGACCCTGATTGAAAACGGGAAAAACGGCTTTCTGGTGCCTGTGGACGATGTCCACGCCCTGCGCATGGCCATAACGGACGCCATAGTCCACAGCGCCGCCCTTGGGGCCGCGGCGCTGGAAACCATCCGCCCCTACACCATTGAAAACATGGCCGCCGACCATCTGCGCATTCTGGCGGACCTGAAAAAGGAAGGATAAATTATGTCAGAATTTTCCGGCGCGACTTTGATGATTACCGGCGGTACCGGTTCCTTCGGCAACACCGTTCTGAAGCATTTTCTGGACACGGATATCGGACAGATCCGCATCTTCTCCCGGGATGAGAAGAAGCAGGACGATATGCGCCATCTGCTCCAGGCCGCCTATCCCGACTCCGCCGCCAAGGTCAAGTTCTACATCGGCGACGTGCGGGATCCCCAGTCCATTCAGGACGCCATGTATGGGGTTGACTATGTGTTCCACGCCGCCGCGCTGAAGCAGGTGCCTTCCTGCGAATTTTTCCCCATGCAGGCGGTAAAGACCAATGTGGAGGGCACGGACAACATGCTCCACGCCGCCATCAATGCCGGGGTCAAGCGGGTGGTCTGCCTGTCTACGGACAAGGCCGCCTATCCCATCAACGCCATGGGCATTTCCAAGGCCATGATGGAGCACGTCATCTACGCCAACGCCCGGGTGGCCGCGGAACGGGGCGGCACCACGATCTGCTGCACCCGCTACGGCAACGTCATGTGCTCCCGGGGCAGCGTCATCCCCCTGTTCATTGACCAGATCCGGGCAGGCAAGCCCATTACCATTACAGACCCCAACATGACCCGGTTCCTCATGAATCTGGACGAGGCCGTTGACCTGGTGAAGTTCGCCTTTACCAACGCCAACCCCGGGGATCTGTTCATCCAGAAGGCAGACGCCTCCACCATTGGAGACCTGGCGAAGGCCGTGCAGCAGCTTTTCGGCAACACGGGCACGAATATCATCGGCACCCGCCACGGCGAAAAGCTCTACGAGACCCTGATGACCCGGGAGGAGCGTCTGCGCAGCGAGGACATGGGCCAGTATTTCCGGGTTGCCGCCGACAGCCGGGACCTGAACTATGACAAGTTCGTGGTTCAGGGGCAGGTGCATACCCAGGCCGACGAATCCTACACCAGCCACAATACCACCCGTCTGGACGTGGAAGGTACCGTGAAAAAGCTGCTGACCACGGACTATGTCCGGGAAGAGCTGGACGGCATCCGGCACTTGTAAGGAGTGGGGCTATGAACAAGGAACAGGCATTGGCCCTGACCCAAAACCACATGGGCCTTTTTCGCTTTCTTTTTTCCATGCACAACCGTTTTCCCTTTGTAAATAAGATTCATGGGAAAGTCAAACTGAATACCGGCCTTTCGTATATAAAGGGCTGCAATATCTCCGGCGGGCCGGGAAACACCCTGGTGGTTGGAGACTACGCAAGACTGAAAAACTGCCGGTTCCATATTGAGGGTACCGGAAACACCGTGGTTATCGGCCCCTGGTGTCACTGCGAAAACGCGGACTTCTGGATCGAGGATGACGGAAACACCATCACCCTGGGAGAACACACCGCCCTGCGGGGAGACATCCAGCTGGCCGCCATGGAGGGAACCCAAATCACCATCGGCCGGGATTGCCTGTTTTCCAGCCCCGTCCGCATCCGCACCGGGGACTCCCACAGCATTCTGGACAAAGCCACCGGAAAGCGCATCAACCCCTCCCAGTCCGTCACCGTTGGAGACCATGTATGGGTGGGTACCGGTGCCACCATCTTAAAGGGGACGAAAATTCCCGATGGCTGTGTGGTAGGTGCCAGGGGGCTGCTGTCCAGGCAATACACCACCCCGAACTGCGTTCTGGCCGGTGTTCCCGCCCGGGAGGTCCGGCAGAACATCGACTGGACCCAAGAACGCATTTAAGACCGGCAGGCGGTATTATAAAAAACGAAAGGTTGTTTTCTCATGGCAGATTACAGCAATGTCTCTTTCCGCAATGACGGAAAATTAAAGCTCCTGATTATTGTGGGCACCCGGCCGGAGATCATCCGGCTGGCGGCGGTCATCAATAAGACCCGGCGCTATTTTGACGTGATTCTGGCCCACACGGGACAGAACTACGACTACAACCTGAACGGAGTCTTCTTCCACGACCTGCGTCTGAAAGACCCGGAGGTCTACCTCAACGCCGTGGGCGCGGATCTGGGCGAGACCATGGGCAACATCATTTCCGAGTCCTATAAACTCATGGCGGCCATTCAGCCCGACGCCGTGCTGGTGCTGGGAGATACCAACAGCTGCCTGTCCGTCATCGGGGCCAAGCGGCTGCACATTCCCATCTTCCACATGGAGGCGGGCAACCGCTGCAAAGACGAGTGCCTGCCGGAGGAGACCAACCGCCGGATCGTGGACATCATCTCCGACGTGAACATGGCCTACTCTGAGCATGCCCGCCGGTATCTGGCGGATACCGGTCTGCCAAGGGAGCGGACCTATGTCACCGGCTCCCCCATGGCGGAAGTGCTGCACCAGAATCTTCCCTATATCGAAGGCTCCGATATTCACGCCCGACTTGGGCTTCAAAAGGGGAAATACATCCTGCTCTCTGCCCACCGGGAGGAAAATATTGACACGGAAAAGAACTTCCTGTCCCTGTTCCGGGCCGTCAACGCCATGGCGGAAAAGTACGATCTGCCCATTCTCTACTCCTGCCACCCCCGGTCCAGAAAGCGGCTGGAAAGCTCCGGCTTCCAGCTGGACCGCCGGGTCATCCAGCATGAGCCTTTGGGCTTCCATGACTACAACTGCCTGCAAATGAACGCCTTCTGCGTGGTCTCCGATTCCGGAACCCTGCCGGAGGAAAGCAGCTTCTTTACCAGCGTAGGGCATCCTTTCCCTGCCGTGTGCATCCGCACCTCCACCGAGCGTCCGGAATCTCTGGACAAGGCGGGCTTCATTCTCTCCGGCATTGACGAAAAGGGTCTGCTGCAAGCCGTGGACGTAGCCGTAGAAATGGTAAAGGACGGCTGCTTTGGGTTGCCGGTTCCCAACTACGTGGACGAAAACGTATCGGACAAGGTGGTCAAGCTCATTCAGAGCTATGTCGGCGTGGTCAACAAAATGGTCTGGAGAAAGGGCTGAGGCAATGAATATTCTCGTCACCGGTGCCAAGGGCATGGTGGGAACCGCCCTGGTGGACAACCTGAAAAACCTCCGGGACGGCAAAAACCGCACCCGGCCCAATCTGGACATCCGGGAAATTTACGAATATGACCTGTCCTCCACCCCGGAAGAACTGGACGAATACTGCCGGAAAGCGGACTTCGTGTTCAATCTGGCGGGGGTCAACCGTCCGGAAAACCCGGAGGACTTTATGAAGGGCAACTTCGGTTTTGCCTCCCGGCTGCTGGAATGCCTGAAAAAGCACGGCAACAAGGCCCCCATTATGCTCTCCTCCTCCATTCAGGCCACCCTTTCCGGCCGCTTCGGTGATTCCGAGTATGGCCGCAGCAAAAAAGCCGGGGAGGAACTGTTCTTCTCCTATGCCCGTGAAACCGGGTCAGAGGTCTTTGTCTACCGGTTCCCCAATCTCATGGGCCACAGCCGCCCCAAATACAACAGCGCCGTATCCACCTTCTGCTGGGCCGTGGCCAACGACCAGCCCTATACCGTCAACGACCCCTCCACGGAATTGGAGCTACTGTACATTGACGATCTTATTGAGGGTCTCTTTGATTTGCTGGAGGGAAAACCCCAGCGCTGCGAATTTGAGGGCGTGGAGACGGTGCTGACCCCTCAGGGCCGGTACTGCTGCGTCCCCGTGACCCACAAGGTCACTTTGGGGGAGATTGTGGAGCTGCTGCTGTCTTTCAAGGCCCAGTCCCAGACCCTTTTGATGCCCAAAATGCCCGCAGGCAGCTTTGCCAAAAAGCTGTACTCTCTGTATCTGACCTATCTGCCCACGGGCAAATTCAAATACACTCTGAAAATGAACATTGACGACCGGGGCAGCTTTACGGAGCTTCTGCACACCGCCGACTGCGGTCAGGTCAGCATCAATATTTCAAGGCCCGGCGTCACCAAGGGCCAGCACTGGCACAACTCCAAGTGGGAGCTGTTCATCGTGGTCCATGGCCGCGGCCTGATCCGGGAGCGGAACATCCATACCGGGGAAACCGTGGAATTTGAGGTCAGCGGCGAAAAAATCGAGGCCGTCCACATGATCCCCGGCTGGACCCACAGCATCATCAATCTGTCAGACACAGAGGATCTGGTAACGGTCATGAACTGCAACGAGATCTTCGACCCAAACCACCCCGATACCTTTTTTGAACCCGTATAGCTGGAGAAATCAATGAAAACACTGTATTTTGACCTCGGCATGGGCGCCGCCGGGGATATGCTCACCGGGGCGCTGCTGGAACTGATGCCGGATCGGGAAGCAGCGCTGGAACAGCTCAACCGCCTGGGGCTGCCCCACACCCAATTTTCCATGGAACGGGGCAGCAAATGCGGCATTTCCGGCACCCACATCCACGTCACCGTCCTGGGCCAGGAGGAACAGCCCTGTCAGGAGGAACCCCGACACGAACGGGAACATGCGCACGACCATGGCCATAGCCACCATCACGTCCACGGGCAGGAACACCACCACAGCCACACCGCCATGGCAGACATCCGGCAGACGGTTCAGGCCCTGTCCGTATCCGATGCCGTAAAGGCCCGGGTTCTGGAGGTTTATGCGCGCATCGCCCAGGCGGAGAGTCTGGTCCACGGGGTTCCCGCCCAGCAAATTCACTTCCACGAAGTGGGCACTCTGGATGCTCTGGCGGATATTACCGCCGTGTGCTATCTGCTGGAACAGCTGTCCCCGGAGAGGATCGTTGCCTCCCCGGTGCAGGTGGGCTTCGGCAAGATCCGCTGTGCCCACGGCATTCTCCCGGTCCCCGCCCCCGCCACCGCCCAGATTCTTCTGGGCATCCCCATCCGGGCCGGCGACATCCCCGGAGAACTCTGCACCCCCACCGGCGCCGCCCTGCTGCGGCAGTTCGTCAGCGATTACGGCCCCATGCCCCTGATGACCGTGGAGCGCATCGGCTACGGTCTGGGCCAGAAGGATTTCCCCGCCGCCAACTGCCTGCGGGCCATGCTGGGAGAGGGCTGAACGATACGGAATATTCACAGTTTATCTCCATATTGTTTTGTTTTCCGTTAAATTCCTTTCACAGTCTCCCGATATGATAAAGGCACGAAAGCGGAACACAAGGAAACAAACCTCTTCCCTTTCGTTTTACGGATAGACTCCTCTCTTCTCTCTTCTCTTTCTATTTCCAACAGCAAAGCCCCCAGGACTTCGCATGGGTGCTCATAAGACAGTAATTCTAAAAATTACGATTATGGCATCTGTCAGGCAGGGTTGGGAACGAAATAACGGGTATCTGGTGAAAGCCGGATACCCGTTATTTTTTTACCGTCACGAAAAGCAATAGATTTATTCACAGCTTTCAAGTATAATTACCTTAAATCAATCCTATCCCATCCATTCCGAGATTTTTTCAAAAAATCTCAAAAAAGTTTGAAAGCATTGGAACAATTCAGCCCTTCTCATGCCATATACAGTAGAGGGCTGAATACAAAGCGATTGGAGGTGACGCTGATGGACAAACAGACAGGCCCGAACGGTTTTCTTGTGGTGCTGCCCGGTGAGATCATCGAGATACCGCAGGACAGCGACAAATCATGGCTGACGCTGTTTTACAGCTTGCCGCGAGAGCTTGCGGAGAAGTGGAAACCAGCCTATGAGCTGCCCCGCTGCCCGTATGAGGTATTGCGAACGGACAAATATGACCACATCGTATGTGACGATATGTTCAAGCTGCTTGTGTGGGACTGCTACGCATGGTGCGCATGGCAGTTCTTCCAAGTCAAAGACCGCAAGGGCAACTACCGCGACATTCCCGGCAACTGGAATCAGTACGCAGGATATTTCCCCTTGTGGCGGCTATCGTACAGCATCATCCCCTACATCCGCATGAAGTTCGAGCAGAACGGGCTGGGCTTTCAAAACCTTTACAACATTCCGCAGGGCGTGGAAGTTCCGTGGCTGACCTATCAGCAATTCAGCAATCTGGTCGGTAATGTCACCGCCATGGTGATTGCGGAGCAGAACTGGCAGCCGATGATCGACGCAATCTGGGAGAACCGCACCGTGGAGGACTACGAAACCACCAGCAGCAGCACCGTCAAGACGGATTTCATGCGGAAGTGGCATCACAACCGCTCCGGCAAACCGATTTCTCTTGACGAGATGATGGAGAACGAGGACGGCGATATTTTCGAGGTCGCTGATCCTCGCGGCGAGTTTGAACAGAAGGTTATCTCTGAAATGCAGATCGCTGCCTTTGCCGAGCAGAGTATCTGCGAGAAAGACCGGGAAATATTGAAGCTGCGCATGGACGGCTTGACCGAACAGGAGATTGCAGACAAGGTTGGCTACAAGACAGCCAGCGCAGTCCATAAGCGGATCGCCAAAATCGCCGGAGCTTATGAGGACTATGTGACAGTGGAGTATCAGAAGTATTTGGACAAGTAAGCAGACGCAGAAGCGGCAGCAGTTACCGAAATGGTAGCTGCTGCTTTTTCAGGCGGGAAAGGAGATTTTATGAGCAGAGAACCGTTTGAAGCCATGCCCGATGTGATGGATGCAAAGCAGCTTGCGGAAGCGTTGCAGATTTCCAAAGCGGGGGCATACAACCTTTTAAGCAGCCCGGATTTTCCAACCTTGCGGATTGGCGGGCGCAAATTGGTGATGAAAAATGAGTTGGTAGAGTGGTTGAAAAGCCGCACAAACAGAACACCATGAAAACACAGTCAAGAGCTGGGAAAGCGGCAACTCAGTCGATAGGACAAGGCAAAATGTACTCCGCATCGTTTCGGGCATTTCCATCGAAAAATCGCATCACTTTTCCAATTCAAGAGCTGGAAAAAATCCATGAAAATCAGGAGGTTTTATGAGAACAGGGCTTACCAAGAAGCAAAAGACAACCGTGATCTATTTTGACGAGCATAGCCGCATCATTGAGGTGCAGACGCACAACACCGATCTCAAAAAGCGGCTGACGGCATTTGCGGCAAAGTACCCGCAATGCTGCCGCCAGACCGACGATGACGAGCAAGGCGGGCTGACCTTTGAGATCGAAAAAGGTAGATTGAGTTTCCGCCTGACTGCGCCGTATAGCGAGGAACGGCGCAGGGCGGCAAGCAAACAGGCAAAGCAGAGCGGAATAAAAGGTTAATGTCGAAATGTTCAGATTTTTTTGATATAATTTTCTTGGAAAGTGTAACCTCGAAAATCTAAATGGTGCTTAATAGAGTGAAGGCCTTTTAAGACAATAAGAAAGGAGATGAAAGCCTTGGACGATAACCAAATTATTGAATTGTACCTGTTGCGCGATGAAGAAGCGATTAGGAAAACAACTGAGAAATACGGTGGTCGTTTACATTCTTTGTCTTACGGAATTGTTCATGACCAGCAAACTGCCGAAGAATGTGAGAACGACACTTACATGGAAGCGTGGAATACCATTCCACCCCATGAGCCAAGAAGCCACTTTTATGCTTTCCTTGCACGAATTATTCGTCACATATCGCTGAATTGCTGCCGTAACCGTAGCAGACTAAAACGCAGCGCATTTATATGTGAGCTGAGCGCAGAAATTGAGCAATGCATTCCGGCTCCTGATGATATTTCGTGTCGCGTTGATGATATGGCATTGAGTGATGCAATCAATGGATTTCTTGGGAAACTGGATGTAGAAAAGAGAAATATCTTTATTCGTCGGTATTGGTATCTGGATTCCATTGCGGACATCTCCACCCGCTTTGCTTTATCAGAAAGCAAAGTAAAAACCACGCTCTTTCGATGCCGTAATAGACTCCGGGAGTATCTTGAAAAGGAGGGGTACACTTTATGAGAGGAACAGAGTTTTTAGACAAGATGGAGCTAATCAATCCCACCTATGTTGAAGTGGCAGATGTCAAGCCAAAGAAGAAAAGCACTTGGATCAAATTGGGGACTGTGGCGGCGTGCCTGTGTCTTATGGCTGTTGGAGCTTTGAGTATTGTCAATTCACACATGAAGCAATATATTGTCAGTAATAACATCTTTATAGCCCCCGTTGACGAATCAAGCGATAGTGTTTCTTATGTTACACCTGAACAGGCAGAGTGTCTGGAAACAGCAAATACCATTCACAACAGACTGTCTGCTCAAAATTATGAATGGTATGGTTCTTGTTATTATGATTTTGAGAATGAAAAAATTATGATTGGATTGACAGAATTAACCGACGGCAACAAAGAAAAGGTATCAGTCTATACAGGAAATACAGCCATTGGATTTTATAAATGCGATTATTCTTATGTGTATCTTGAAGAGCTGTATAATAAGATAGACAAGAGAATTACTGTACTTTCTATGTTAGGCGTAGACAGATATAATATCTCGGTTAGAGAGAACCGTGTTAAGGTTCATATCAAAAACGATAAGATGTATGGTGCGATCTACGCAGTAAGTAAGATGGATAGCTCAGGGGGGGCAATCATATTTACATCTAATGTCATAACAGCGGATGGACGAAGTGGTTGATACCCAAATATAGATAGATTTACTGAGAGCGGCTTTTTCATTTAGAAAAGGCTGCTCTTTTATTACCCAAAATCAAGAAAGGAGCGACTACCCATGCCAAAGAAAAAACTGCCGCAGACCATCGAGGAATGTAATGCCGAGCTGGAACGCACGCAGAAGCAGTTGCAGCAGTACGAAAACCGAAACAAAATACTCAACCGCAAGCTGTCTGCCGAAAAACGCAAGGAGCGCAATCACCGTATTTTTCTGTATGGCGGCTTTATGGAAAGCATCGTGCCGGAGCTGAAAACCATGACGGAGGATGAAGGCAAGGACTTTTTGTATCACATTGCAAAGAGTACGGAAGCACAGGAGTATTTGAAAAAACGAGCCGAGGGGGTGGAAGCCGGATAATACCCTTGGTAACAAGGGCGCACTTATACACCCTTGCGGGTGCCGTGCGCTCTGCCGAGAGCTTGTGAGCGCCCGGAAATCTCCACGCGCCCACATTGGCGGCTTGCGCCGCACAGGGAAAACTGCATTTTCCCTGCGACAGCTTACGCTGTCTACCCTTTTGCGTCCCCACGAAACAGAACACCTTGCTGCGGCAAGCTGTTCCGTTTCATGGGGCTGAATCACGAAGATCGGAGGTAAACCGTTATCGCAATCTATCATTGCAGCATCAAGATCATCAGCCGGGGAAATGGCAAGTCAGCCGTTGCCGCTGCTGCCTACCGAAGCGGCGAGAAAATCACAAACGAATGGGATGGCATGATCCATGACTACACCCGAAAACGCGGCATCGTCCATTCGGAAATCCTGCTGCCGCCCAACGCTCCCCCAGACTTTCAAGACCGGGGAACGCTTTGGAACAGCGTGGAGCAAATTGAGAAGGCGTGCAACTCCCAACTGGCGCGGGAGCTGGAGCTTGCCCTGCCCATAGAGTTATCCAGAGAGGAACAGATACGGCTTGTCCGTGCGTACTGTTCCTCTCAATTTGTTTCCAGAGGAATGTGCGCTGACTTCAACATTCACGACACAGGCAGCGGCAACCCGCACGCCCATATTCTTCTCACCATGCGCCCGATGGACGAACGGGGCAAGTGGCTTCCGAAGTCCAAAAAGGAATATGTGCTTGACAAAAACGGCGAGAGAATCCGCCTGTCCAGTGGCAGATACAAAACCCGCAAGGTTGACCTTGTGGATTGGAACAGTCAGGAGAACGCCGAAGTCTGGCGCAAGGTGTGGGCTGACCTTGCCAATGAGTTCTTGGAACAGAACAACCGCCCGGAGCGCATCGACCACCGCAGCTATGAACGGCAGGGGATCGACCAAATCCCCACCGTTCATATCGGTGTGGCAGCGTCACAGATGGAGAAGAAAGGCATTGCCACCGAGCGCGGTGAACTGAACCGCAGCATCAAAGCGGCAAACCGTCTGCTCCGCGACATCAAGGCGCAAATCGGCAAGCTGAAAGAATGGCTGCTTGATGTGTTCAAGGCAAAGGAGAGCTTGCGTGCCGAGCCGCCGCAGCCGAAATCCCCCGACCTCTCCACGCTGCTGTTCCGCTATCTGGACATTCAAAAAGCCAAAGGCAGGAAGTATTCCCAAAGCTGGCAGCAACAGCACACCGCAGACGAACTCAAAGCTATTTCCAAAGCTGTCAATCTTCTTTCAGAAAAAGGTATCTATACGCTGGAAGAACTGGATGCAGCCCTGTCCGCTGTCTGTGACAAGGCAAGCGAAATCCGCAGCGGCATGAAGCCGAGAGAGACGCGCATCCGCCAGCTTCAAAAGCTCATGGAACAGACACAGAACCTACGAGAGACACAGCCCATCCACGATGAATACAAGCAAATCCGCTGGAAGGGCAAGCAGGAAAAGTTTGCGGAAGCGCACCGCGCCGATCTTGCGGTATGGGATGCGGCGAACCGTTATCTGCGGGCAAATCTGCCGGATATGAAGCTGACGCCGAAAGCATGGCAGACTGAGCTTGCCGCGCTGACCGCCGAGAACGAAGCAGAGTATGCAAAGCTAAAAGCCCAGCGGGAGGAAGTTGACGAGCTGCAAAAGGTACGCCGCTATGTGGATGTTGCCCTGAAAGCAGACGCACCGCAAAAGGCGAAAACCAAACATCACGATATAGACCGATAACCCATCGGAGAAAGGACACCACCATGAACGAGAACAAAGAATTTGAACACGAAATCGACCCTGATCTGTTGGCAGAAATCGAGGAATGGGAAAAGACTGACCACGACGAGCCAGCGGAATATTACTTCGCCAATCTAGACCCGTATCTGAAACCGCAGCCCCTGCCGCCCGATCATCCCCGGCACAACTGCTACTTTAACGAGGACGGGCATCTCTGCGTGAAAAATCTGTCCGCTTTCTGGCTGCCGGAGTTCACCTTGCAAAAGGAAATCGGCGGCACAGTCTACACCGTCACAGGCAGCTATGACGGCGTAGAAACGCTGGACAGAAAGATGGAGCGTATCATGGGCGAAAAGTTTACAGAAAAGATGGAGGATTCTGAATGACAAATACGCAGTCTCTTGGTACAATAGAAGCAACCAATCCTGTACTGGCAGTTGCCTCTTTGAAGGAGGAAACAGAAATGTTACGGGCAACTGATAAAATCACCGCGCTTTACTGCCGCTTATCTGTGGAAGATTTGAAAGAGGATAAGAAAGGCGGCAAAGAGGACGAATCCAACAGCATCCAGAATCA
>Ga0129316_1000125_pt1 | contig 56137 bp, 41 predicted proteins | sample Cm1ome_2_FD_94429 | JGI IMG/M metagenome (GOLD analysis project Ga0129316, IMG submission 94429) | Eastern black-and-white colobus group fecal microbial communities from Wisconsin, USA - Cm1022B metagenome | ecosystem: Host-associated > Mammals > Digestive system > Large intestine > Fecal...
ACCAATATTTATTTTTTCCTCCTTTAGGTCTCCCCATAAAATCATCTCCTTAATTCAATTATAACAAAAGAAAAGTAGATCACATTCTTTTTATGTGTCTACTTTTACTTTATCACTTCAAAAATGAGAATAATTTCTCATTTTTTTATTTACACTACAAATAGAAATAATGTATAACTTACTTGACGCCCCTATGGTGTTACATAGTATAATATGTGTAATAGGAGAAAACTTTTATGAAAGATAGAAAAACAATGATAGTAATAATCATGGCATTAGTAATATCTATAATAGGATTAGGAATAGCTTTTGCAGCATTTTCACAAACACTAACAATACATGGTAATGCTACAGTAGAAGCAACAAATTGGGAAATAGTATTTGAAGGAACAGATGGGACATCAACTTTAGGTGCACCAACATTAACAGGTAGAGCATCAGTAGTAACAGCGCCAACAATAAAAAATAATCAAACTGAAATAAGTAATTATTCAGTAACACTTCAAGCACCAGGAGATTCAATAACATATAATTTTAAGGTACATAATAAAGGAAGTTTTGCCGCGAATCTTGGATCGTTAACAATATCAGGATTAAATAGACCATCATCTCCTGTATCAGGAGCTAATTTAGTTACTGATTCAAGTGTAGCACAAGCAAATGCATCAACACTTGCTGTAATTGAATATAAATTATATTATACAGATAATGATCAATTAGTAGGGCAAGATGAAAAAGACTGTCTTGACCCAGGAGAAAGTGAAAATTTAAGTTTAAAAATAACATTTGCTTCACCAAGTGCAACGGATACAAGTATATTACCAAGTTCAAATCTAATATTAGATAATTTAGGTATAACAGCAGTATATAATCAAGCAAATGTAGGAAGTTGTGCTGAAGAACAAGACCCAACACCTCCAACACCAACAGGAGATCCATTTGTAAATACTGATGGAGCATATTATACATATGAAGGTAAATCATTTATAGGTACAGGAGTAAATAATTTAATATTAACTGAATATATAATTGATGAAGCATTATATGCAAGTGGAGCTGGAGTAAATAATGGTGATGGAACATATTCGTTTGCAGACCATCCAGCAGCAGATGTAGCAGCAGCATATTGCACAGGTTGTAGAATAATGACAAAAGCAGAAGTGGAGTCATGGGGCTGTTCGGATAGTACTTTTAATACAAAATGTGTCGGAGAGTATAATGGTAATTCTATCACATGGTGGCTTGCAGATGCTTATAGTACTGATTTTGCTTGGAGTTTATATTATATGGGTAACATTGATCTCGATATGGTTACCGTAAGTTATGGCGTGCGTCCTGTAGTTTCTGTCCCTGCTGGTTCAACCATGACAGGATCTGGGACACAAGGTCAACCATATGTAATAACAGTTAATTAAAAATAGACTTTAAAGTCTATTTTTTTAATATAATAATTTTTATTAATTATGTTATAATTATATTAGGTGATAATAATGGAATATAAAGTAATGGATGGAAATAGTGCATGCGCACATATTTCTTATATGTTTTCTGATGCTGCTAGTATTTATCCTATAACTCCAGCTTCTCCTATGAGTGAAAAAGTAGATGAATGGAGTAATAAGGGTGTTAAAAACTTATATAATAAAGAAGTAAAAGTAGTAGAAATGCAAAGTGAAGCTGGTGCAATAGGAGTTTGTCATGGATTACTCCAAACTGGGTCTGTTGCTAGTACTTATACATCTTCTCAAGGATTACTTCTTATGATACCTAATATGTATAAGATCGCAGGTGAACTATTACCTAGTGTTATTAATGTTGCAAGTAGAACAGTTGCTACTCATGCACTTAGTATATTTGGTGATCATTCTGATATATATGCAGTTAAAAGTACAGGATATTCAATTTTATCTTCAGTAAGTGTACAAGATGTTATGTATATGACATTAGTATCTTATTTAAGTACATTTAAAGGTAAAATACCTTTTGTTAATTTCTTTGATGGTTTTAGAACTAGTCATGAATTAAGTAAGATAAATGTACTTTCTATAGATGAAGTAAGAGATTTAGTTAATTTTGATTTAATAGATGATTTTAGAAAAAATAGTAGTTTAGCTAAAAAACAAATTAAGGGTACTGCACAAAATGATGATGTATATTTCCAAAATATAGAAGCTAGAAATAAATATTATGATAAGATGCCTGATATTGTTTCAGGTTATATGAAATTAGTAAATGAAAAGTTTGGTACTAATTATCATTTATTTGATTATTATGGTAGTAAAAATCCAACTAAATTAATAATTGCTATGGGATCAGTATGTGATACTGTAGAAGAAGTTCTTGATAATATAGATGATGATTGTGGACTTATTATAGTTAGATTATTTAGACCATTTAGTGTTAAACATTTTATTAATACTATTCCTAGTACTGTTAAAAAAATAGCAGTTCTTGATAGAGCAAAAGAAGCTGGTTCTAGAGAAAGTTTATATTTAGATGTAGTAGATGCGATTAGTAAATCTAAATTAAAAATAAAAGTATATGGTGGTAGATATGGATTATCTTCTAAAGATACTACTCCAGAAGATATACTTGCAGTATATAAAAATTTAGATTCTAAAGAACCAATCGATTCATTTACTATAGGTATAGTAGATGATGTTACTAATAGAAGTTTACCTAAAGAAGAAATAAAGATTAATAATAAATCTATAGAAATGCTTGTATATGGATTTGGTTCAGATGGTATGGTATCTGCTACTAAAGATATGGCTACTTTAATAGGTGATAATACTAATGGATATATTCAACTATATAATAAATATGATTCTAAGAAGAGTGGTGGAGTTACTATGTCTATGCTTAGAATTGGTAAAGAAAGAATTAAATCTAGTTATTATATAGATAAAGCTCATATAGTTTGTTTAACTAAAGAAAGTTATTTAGATAAATATGATATTGTTAAAAATATTAAAAAGAATGGAGTATTTATTTTAAATACTAGTAAAGATGTTAATGAATTAGATGATAGAACTAAATATTATTTAGCTAAAAATGATGTTAAAACATATTTTATAGATGCATCTAAAATCGCAAATGAATGTGATATACCTAATAAGATAAGTGTTATTATGGAAGCTGCTATTATTAATATTACAAAGGTATTACCATATGATAAAGCATATAATATGATTAAAGAAAGTATTACTAAGAAATTTAGTAATAAATCAGAAGCTATAGTTAATAATAATATAAAAGCTTTAGATATGGTAGAAGATAATATTAAAGAAGTAGATATTAATCCTGATTGGGCAAATCTAGAAATAGAAGAAGAAAAATTAGAAGGAGTACTTGATTATATTTCTCATTTAAAAGGTGATGAATTAAAAGTATCTGATTTTATTGAACATGTTGATGGTACATTTAAAGTTAATACATCTAAATTAGAAAAGAGAAATATTGCTGAAATGCTTCCTTGTTGGAATAGTGAAAAATGTATAACATGTAATAACTGTGTTATGGCATGTCCTCATGCAGTAATTAGACCTAAATTAATGAATAAAGAAGAATTAGAAAAAAATCCAGATATTATCTATAAAGATGTACCTGGAACTGATATGAAATTTGCTTTAGAAATTAGTTATGATGATTGTACTGGATGTGGAGTATGTACTTCAGTATGTCCTAGTAAAGCTCTTACTATGGGTGATAAAGATATAGATAGAGTTAATAATAAAATAACTGGTGTAACTAATAAGCATATGTATCCTGAAACTATAGTTAAAGGACTTGCATTTAATAAACCATTATTTAAATATTCAGGAGCATGCGCAGGATGTGGGGAAACTCCATATATTAAGATGCTTACTCAAATAATTGGAGAAGGTTTAATAATTGCGAATGCGACTGGTTGTTCATCTATATATGGTGGATCTATGCCAAGTTCTCCATATAATGTCTCTTGGTCTAATTCATTATTTGAAGATAATGCTGAATATGGACTTGGTATGAGATTAAGTGAAGAAATCTATAAAGAAAAAATTAAAAATATAATGATAAACAATAAAGATAATTTATCTGAAGAAAATAAAAAATTAGTTGATGCTTATTTAGAAAATCCTAATGATTATAAAACTAGTAAAGTAGTTATGGATAATTTAAATTATGATGAAATACCTGAATTACTTCCTATTAAAGATTATATTTTAAATAAGAGTGTATGGTTAATAGGTGGAGATGGTTGGAGTTATGATATTGGATTCTCTGGTCTTGATCATATTATGAGTACTAATCAAAATGTTAATATATTAATATTAGATACAGAAGTATATTCTAATACTGGAGGTCAATCATCTAAATCTACTAGAGAAGGTGCAGTTGCTAAATTTGCTAGTAAAGGTAAGGAAACTACTAAGAAAGATTTAGCTAGAATGATGATGAATTATCCTAATGTGTATATTGCTGAAATAAGTATGGGTGCTAATATGAATCAAGCTATTAAAGCTATTAATGAAGCTAATAATCATGATGGACCATCACTTATACTTGCATATGCTCCATGTATATCACATGGAATTAAAGGTGGTATGGGTAATTCTATGAAAGAAGAAGAAATGGCTGTAAAATGTGGTTATTTCCCATTATTTAGATATAATTCTAAAACTAAAGAATTTAATCTAGATTTTAAAAATCCAGACTTTGATTTATATGGTGAATTCTTAGCTAATGAAACAAGATATAAAATGATATCAGCAGTTAATAAAGAAAAAGCAAAAGAAATGTTAGAAGATAATTTAAATGCTTCTAAAGAAAGATTTGAATATTATAAAACACTTGATGAATAATCAAGTGTTTTTAAGTCAAAAAAAAGAAGCAGCCCCCCTGAAGAACTGCTTCATAAAAAAGAATAAAAAGGGGTTGGCTAGTGTGATACTAGCAGCCAATTCGCCATTTGGGAATTGGTACCATATATATTACTTATTTTGTATAATTTTGTCAAGCATATTTTTGAAATATGTTATAATTATTTAAGAAAGGAATAATATATGAGTGAATTATCTACTATAAAAGGATTAGGTCCTTCTACAATTAGTAAACTAAATAAACTTAATATTAATACTATAGATGATTTAGTTAATTATTATCCATATAGATTTGATAGATTACAAAAGACAGATCTAAATGATAATTATTCTGTAGTATCAGTTATAGTTGAAGGTACACCAACTGTATCTTTTGTAAAAAGATTAAATATATTAAGATTTAAAGCTTTATATGAAGATAAACTAATTAATGTAGTAATCTATAATAGAGCATATCTAAAAAATAATATTATTCCATCTAAAACTATTACCTTAATAGGTAAATATGAAGAAAAAATAAATAAGTTTACTGCATCTGATATTAAGTTATATGATATAGGAAATAGAGTAGAAATTAATCCAGTATATCATCTAGTAAAAGGCTTAACTAATAATAATATGTCTAAGTATATAAATAGTGCGATTGATAGTAGTTTAATAACAGATTATATTCCTGAAGTAATAAAAGATAAATATAATTATATAGATAAAAGAGAAGCTTTAAAAATAATTAATAATCCTAAAGAAGATATATCTTTAGAAAAGGCTAAAGAAAGATGTAAATACGAAGAATTATTTTTATTCTCTTTAAAAATGAATGAATTAAAAAATAGAAATAGTATTAATAATATAGGATATAAAAGAAATATAGATATAAATAAAGTAAATGAATTTATAAAAACATTACCATTTAATTTAACAGAAGATCAACATAATACATTAAATGATATATTTAATGATTTATCATCATCTAAAAGAATGAATAGATTAGTTCAAGGTGATGTTGGATCTGGTAAAACAATAGTAGCATTTATTTCAATGTATTCTATGAAATTAGATAATTACCAATCAGCATTAATGGCTCCAACAGAAATACTTGCTCATCAACATTATCTAAAGATTATAGACTTATTTAAGGACTATAATATTAATATAAAAGAATTATTAGGTTCAACTTCTAAAAAAGAAAAAGAACAAATAAAAAAAGATTTAAAAGAAGGTAATATAGATATAATTATTGGTACACATTCTATATTAAATGATGAAATAGAATTTAATAATTTAGGATTAATAATTACTGATGAACAACATAGATTTGGAGTTAATCAAAGAAATAATTTAAGGAATAAAGGTAAAATGGTAGATGTACTTTATTTAAGTGCAACTCCAATACCAAGAACATATGCATTAACTATTTATGGTGATATGGATATATCTATTATTAAAACTATGCCAAATGGTAGAAAACCTGTTAAAACTGTTAATATAACTAAGAGTAATGAAGATACAAAAAGATTATTAGTAACTATACAAAAAGAATTATTAAGTAATCATCAAGTATATATAGTGTCTCCTTTAATAGAAAGTGATGAAGAGGAAGATATTAAAAAATTATATGATAATTATTCTAAAGCATTTAAAGACTATAATATAGGTATATTACATGGTAAGATGACTTCTAAAGAAAAAGATGGTATAATGGAAGAGTTCAAAGATGGTAAGATAAACATATTAATTAGTACTACTGTTATAGAAGTAGGAGTAGATGTTAAAAATGCTACTATGATAGTTATATATGATGCTTATAAATTTGGACTAGCAACTCTACATCAATTGAGAGGAAGAGTAGGAAGAAATTCATTAGAATCAAAATGTATATTAGTATCTGATAGAGATACTGAAAGATTAAAAATAATGGAAAAAACTAATGATGGTTTTAAATTAGCAGAAGAAGATTTTAAATTAAGAGGATCAGGAGATTTATTTGGTATTAGACAAAGTGGAGATATGGAATTTAAAATAGCTAATTTAACTAGTGATTATGATATATTAATCAAAGCTAAAAAAGATTCAGAAAGTATTTTAAATAATATAGATAATTATCCATTATTAAAAAATATTCTAATAAATTCGATAAGTAAAGATTAGGTGAGATTATGAGTAAACATTCAATTTATTATTCCATTTATTTAAATATAGTAGCCTTAATAATAGGAATATTATGTTTATTATTTAGTTTAGTTATAGATAAATTTGTACTAGTAACTATTATTTTATTACTATTAATAATAGTAGAAATGGTTATTAATATTTATACTCTAAAAAAGAATAAAAAAAATAAAAAATAATTGACATAAATACTAAAATATAATAATATTATTATAGCGTAACGATAAGTTACGTAGGTGCTTTTACCATATTATGTGAAAGCACAAACCAAACCCCCTGAAGAGGACACGAATCAATGTGTCCTCATTTTTTTATGGGGTTTTCTGGCACTTTTAATTTTTTCTAAGCACTATTCTGAGCACTTTCGCAGTGCTTTTTGCTATTTTTTTGTTATTTTTTATTATTTTTTTTTACTGTTTATTATTTTCATTTATAACTTGATTTATTGTTTGAACAGCATCATCTAATTTTGATTGAAATAGGTGAGAATAAGTATTTAATGTTTCATCTATTTTTGCGTGTCCTAAATATTTAGCTACTATCATGATATTTGCACCATTATTAATCAGTAGTGAAGCGCATGAATGTCTAAAGTCATGTGTCCTTATAACTCTAATTTTTGCTTTTTCAGCATATTCTATTTTATGTTTTCTAAGTGCATCTGTATGAATCGGATTTGGTCCTCCATATACAAAGAATTTCTTTTCATTAAAACCTTTAATCTTCATACATTCCTCTTTAAGAGTCTTTAAGTCATTAACTAATACATCAGGCATAGGTATAGTTCTGTAACTTGTTCTTGTTTTAGGTGTACATAATTTCCAATAACCATGATCTCCTTTTTCATTAACACAGTTCTTATTTACGGTTAAGTTTTTTCCTTCTAAATCTATATTGTCCCAAGTAAGTCCTCGTAGCTCGCCACGCCTTAACCCACAAAAATATAATGTTTCAAATAAGCATTTCCATTCGAGTTCATCTATTGCAGAAATAAATTGCTTGAATTCCTCATATGTATAGTAGTCCATTTCTTTTGGAAGATTATTTGGATCAACAAATTTTTCCATACGATTATATACCTTTGTAAAGTTAAAATCATGCCATTTTGTTCCATAGTTTAATACTGACTTGAAGTATTTATAATATCCATTTTTTGTTTTCAAGGCTAAATCCATACTTGATATCCATGTTCTCCATTTTAGAAATTCTTGAATATCAAAGTCACGAATTTTCATATCTTCAAATCTTTTTAATTTTGGCCTAATATGTGTGTATCCTCTCAAAGTAGTGGCTTTAACCTTATCTTTTTTATAATTGTAGAACTCATCAAACAATTCTCCAAAAGTCATATCAGTAAGATTGCATTCCTTCTTTTGAATATCTGCAATCATTTTCTTTTCTGCATCTTCTGCTTCTTTTTTAGTCATGAATTTTTGAGATTGATATTTTCTTTTACTACCATCTGTATAAGTTAAATAAATATAGAAAGACCATCTTCTTCCATCTTTAGTAGCATTTTTTTTAGCGGCCTGTCTTACTGGCATATAAAATTCCTCCTTTTATTGAATTGCCAATCCGCTAAACGTTTTTGCCAATCCAATATTAACATAAAAAAAATAAAATTCAAAATCATTAAAAAAGAATGTCATTCTTCATTTTTTGACATTCTTTCAAGATAATCTAAATCAATATTAAATGCTTTAATCAATTCGCTAGTAGGTATTAAGTTGTTTGGGACTAAAAAGCCTTCTTTCGTTATTCTTTCTTTTAATTTTGCTCTTATTTCAACTGCTTTGTTCATTCCTACATTGCAAATTTTCATAATATCATTTACAGTACACCATTGTTTTGATAATAATTTTAATGTTGCTTTAGCATTCATCTATGATCCCTCCTAACAAAAAAAGAAGCCAATTGAGCTTCTTTAATCAAAATTATTTCATCATAATTAATTATAAAGAACTAAAATGAGTTTGTTAATGTTGATTTTTTTGATGTAATTGGATGATGGTAGTAAATGTCGAAATGATTTATTTCACAAATTTGGTATGAAATGACGTCAAATCAACTTTTTTATGATAAAATATATATGACTAGTTGCATTGGAGGTTTATTATGAATTTTAATAAAGAAAAATATGAAACACAGTTAGCATTATATATAAAAAAGATTAATGAAAATAATCAGGCACAATCAGAACTCGAGGAAAGAGAAACAAGAAAAGATTATTATAAGAGTTATGATTACGAAAAAATCATAGGGATGTCTGAAGAAGAATTTTATGAATATATTAGCAAATTATGGGCAATGATTATATGGGGAAATAAAGAATACATTATTAATAAATACATTAATGATAATGGATTTGATAATTTAAAGAAATCAATCGCAGATTTATTATATGGCAACGATGATTTAACTAATAGATGGAATAAATTCAATAAGAATATTAAAGGATTTGGACCTGCTATGATGAGCGAATTGTTATGCTATATATATCCTTATGAGTGTATGATATGGAATAATACATCTTTACTAGCTTTCCAATATTTAGAAATATCAGATTTGCCTGTGTACAACTATCAAAAATCTGGAGAAAAATATAATGAATTATGTAATTATTGTAAAGAATTATTGAAAATTGCTGATGAAAAAACAGGAATTAAAAATGATTTATTATTTATAGATTATTTATTTTGGGATAATTTGAAATTATATAAAAGTAATATTAAAAATACATCTGATTCTATCCCTGTGGCTAATACTACTGAAAATAAAAAATCATTACATACAGAATTGAAGGAAAAAGTTAGAGATATTGGTATTTTCTTAGGATTTGATGCTTCCAATGAAGTAAAAATTGGTAATGGTGCTATTGTTGATACAGTTTGGGACTTTTCTATTAATAATGTTGGTAAAGTAACATACGTTTTTGAGGTTCAAACTGGAGGAAGCATAGATAGTTTAATTATGAATTTGTTAAAAGCTTCAAAATTTAAGAATGTACAGGGTATTATAGCTGTATCAGATTCTGATCAATTAGAAAAAATAAGAAAAGAATCAGAAGATGTATTTAAGAATGAAAATAAAAAAATACAATTATGGGATCAAGATGATGTTATGGATGTTTATAACAAACTTCAATCAGTTAATGAAAGTGTTAATAGTATTTTAAAAATAGATGATTCATTAGGTAATTAAATATACCAGTAAGGAGGTTCTAAATGAGTGCAAAGCAGGTAAAATCTAGAGATCGTGTTTCAAATCATGGTGAAGTTTTTACATCTGAACGCGAAGTAAACTCTATGATTAATCTTGTTCCACAAGAAGCTGATAGGCCTGAATCTAAGTTTTTAGAACCAGCATGTGGAAATGGAAATTTTTTAATAGAAATATTAAAAAGAAAATTAAAGTTTATTGAATTAAAATATAAGAGGAGTCAAAGTGATTATGAAAAATATGGCTTTATTGTTATTTCCAGTTTATATGGAGTTGAATTGCTAGAAGACAATGTAATCGAATGTAGAAATAGACTTTATGACTATTTTGTTGAGCAATACGATAAAATATAATTCAATAAGAAATAAAGAAATAACTAAACTAGCAACAGATATTAAAAGGTATTTGTTTTCAAATAAAAATGATGAGTTTAAGAAAGAATATGATTCATTTAAAAAATCATTAAAGAGTTTAGATTATTATTTTGAAAGAATAAAAGATGATAATCATGAAAAGGAAGTAGATAATTCGCTAGTTACTAACAAAGAAAAGTATTTTGAAAATTATGTTATGAATGCAATAGTTAATCATGCTGTTTATTTATATAGAAATAATTCAAAAAGAAATATAAATGAAAATACAATAGTTGAAGCTTTAGTTTTAGATAATTATGTTAAAAATAAAAAGCAAACAAGATATAACATATTGCATAATTATTTATCCAATAAAACATCTGCTAATATGTTTAAAAATAGATATCAAGTTGAACAAGCAATTAAACATATAAATGATGAAATGGATGAAGCTTCCAAAGAATTTTCAAAGTTATTTGCTTCAAATGGTAAAGAATATACATAATTATGGTATAATTAATACAAGGTGATCAAATTGATAGATAATATAATGAATGATTTTTCAGAACTAGAAAAGGAATTTAAAACTATAGAATCAATTGATAGAGAACTTAATGAAATAGAAGTTTATATTGAAAGACTAAAATCAAACGGTATCTATACAGATTGGCAAAAGCAAGATTTGCAATATAACGAAAATAGATTAAAAGCATTAAATGAATTAAAGGAAAATATGTAATGAAAAAAGAATTGAGTGAAGAAGAAAAACAAATTACTAAAACGGTTGTTGATAATCTAAGTGGAGATGACAAAACAGAAGAATTGACATCGTTAATGAGAGAATGTGGAGTTAGTGATGGTGTAATAATGTTATCTTTATTTGGTATTGGAACACACACAGAATACTATAATGTATTAATTAATAGAATTAACAATAACAAGGATAAAGTAAATGATGAATGGATAAAAAAAGAAATGTTAGACATATTTCACGAAATAGATAAGGATGATGAATATGAAAACTAAAATTGATAATATAGAAATATTGAGTGGTGATATTACATCATTAGATGTTGATATAATCGTTAATGCAGCTAATAAAACATTATTGGGAGGAGCTGGAGTAGATGGCGCTATTCATTATAAAGCTGGTCCAGAATTATTAGAAGAATGTAAAACTTTGAATGGTTGTGAAACTGGAGAAGCAAAAATCACAAAAGCTTATAAACTTCCTTGTAAAAGAATTATACATACTGTTGGTCCAATGTTCCATAGTAATCCAGATAAGGCTCCACAGCTTTTAAAGAATTGTTATCTTAATTCAATGAAATTAGCTGAACAATATAGAATGGAAAATAATTTAGATAAAATATCAATTGCATTCCCATGTATATCTACAGGAATTTATGGATATCCCAAGGACGAAGCCTGCAAGTTAGCCATTGATACAATAAAAGAAATTAATAATCCCAATATTGAGGTTAAATTTGTTTGCTTTGGTGAATTAGATTATAAATTATATTTAAATAAATTAAATGGAATCGATAAAGGAGTATTTGAATTAGAAGATTAAATTGAAATAATCGTCTAAAAGAAATGGTGATAATATGGAATTAATATTTGAAAAAGTTCTTGAAAGAGATATTGATTTATTGATGATTAATAAATTTGTAACTGATAAAAATATATTAGAGTTGTTTTTAAAAAAAATAAATAAGCAAGGTTATAAAGTGTTTAATATTCAACACTCATTAATGGATCAAAAAGATGGTGAGTCAGACATAACTGTTATTGTTGAAAAAGATAATCATAAGATTGGTCTTCTTATTGAAGATAAAATAGATGCAATAGCAATGCCAAATCAAAGAAATAGGTATAATGCAAGAGGAAGAAAAGGCATTGATAATAATCAATATGATGAATTTTTTGTGTTTATGATTGCACCAAATGATTATTTAAAAAGTAATTCAGAAGCACAATTATATGAAAATCAAATATCATATGAGGAATTAAAAAAATATTTTACAAATGATCTATATGCAACGGCTCTAATTGATAAAGCATTAGAAGAAAAGAAAAATGGTTACACAATTATAGAGAATCCAAATGTCACATTATTTTGGGAACAATATTATACTTTGATAAGACAGGGCTTTCCTGATATAAAGATTAATGAAGTTCATGGCCCAAGAGGTAATAATGCGCGTTGGCCTGAACTAACAACTTATTACCCAAATATTAAAATAATTCAAAAATCAGATAGAGGATTTTTAGATTTAACTTTTTCGAAGATGGGAAATTACCCAAATGTTTTTCATAAATATTTAGATGGAAAATTGGAAAAAGATATGTATATTGAAAAAACAGGTAAATCTATGGCAGTAAGAATTATTATTCCTATAATTGATTTTGGTAGTTCATTTGACTCACAATTAGAAAATGTAAAGGAAAGTTTAAAACAATCATTGAGATTATATAAACTTCTAAATATGATTGATATTAATTCTATGTATCTTGAAATTGAAAATAAAAATGCTGAAATTAAATCAATTTCCGATTTTGCAAAAATATATCCTTCTGGAATAATTGTCAATTATGATTTAAGAGTAACATATAGATGTTCTACTGAAACTCCAGAAATAATTGGTAATATCGTAGATTATCCATATGTACAAAGATATCAAACGGGTGTAAATCCTAGAACAACACTATTTATGATTAAAGATAATACATTATACAGATTAGTTAGATTAGAAATAAACAATCCAGATTCAAACTACTATATCGAAGATGTAAAAGAATCAATTGCAGAGAGTTTTTATGAAGATAAAGAATTTTTAAATAATCCTAATCCACCAGTAAATGTGTTTTCTGAGGAATTATTAGAAATAATTGATAAAGAAGGGCAGGTTTAAAAATGTCTAAGTATGTAGATGCAATAATAGGACATGCAATTGGTGATGCTATGGGAATGCCAACAGAATTCTGTATTCGAGAACATTTATTAAGCAACCCTGTTACTGATATGATTGGATCTAAAAAAGTCGGTCAACCAGCAGGAACATGGACAGATGATACATCAATGGAAATTGCTACAATAGAATCAATTGTTTCCAATAAAGGATTTAATTATTCTGATATTATGACCAGATGGTGTGATTGGTTAAACAAAGGAGATTATACACCAAATGGAGAAGTGTTCGATGTTGGAAGGACATGTCTTAGAGCTTGTAGAAATTTTATGAATGGTATAGAACCAATCAAATGTGGGTTATCTGATGAAAATTCAAATGGCAATGGATCATTAATGAGAATTTTGCCTGTTGCAATATATTCACATATAAATAACTTATCTAATGAGGAATTAGTGAATTTAGTTAATGATGTATCATCATTAACTCATGGACATAATATAAGCAAATTAGCTTGTTATATGTATGTAAAATTTGTTATTAGGTTATTTAATGGTATGAGTAAAGAAGAATGCTATGAGCATTTAAAAACAGATGATTATAGTATGTATGATAATTATTCAATTTCAAAATATGATAGATTGATAAAAGAAGATATAACAAAATTAAAAATAGATGATATTAAATCATCTGGATATGTTGTAGATACATGGGAATGCGTATTATGGATATTATTAAAATCAAAAAGTTTTAAAGAAACTATAATTGCTACTACAAACATTGGCCAGGATACAGATACGATAGGTGCTATAGCAGGCTCTATGGCTGGAATCATATATGAAATGGATGAAACTCCAAAACAATGGCTTGATACTCTAATAAAAAAAGATTATTTGATTAATTTAGCAAATAAATTGGAAAACATAAAAGGTGATAAATAATGAGAAATATAGAATATAATCACATAACAAAAGATGAATTTAAAAAAATAGATGAAAAAAATGTTATGTTTATAACCAACCCTGGAAGAATGGGTGATGAAGATGGATCTTATTTCATTGTAAAAAAAGGAAATACTTTTATTCCTTATCGAGTTTCAGGTTGGATGTATTCAAATGGTAATACAGAAATTACTTTGGATGAATTCTCTAAAAAGTTTCCTTTATGGATGGATATGTGGGAAAAATCTTCTGAGAGCGATAATAATGAAAAATATACTTATGTTTACATGGGATTTGGTAATGGATTATCTATAGATAATAGTATATATGAAGAGTTTAAACCATATTTTTTAGATGAGGTTAATAAGATTAAGGAAAGCCATGGCGATACTGGAAACAATCCATCTTTTAATTATCCAGCATGGGAACCTGCATTTATTAGAATGTGTCAAGATAATAATTATGAAATAAACCAAGATAATAAATAAAGAAAGGTAGGTAATCACATGCCTAAATTATATGATGTTTTATTAGGAACTATTATTGGGGATATATCCGGATCTAGATTTGAAATATTAAATACTAAAAATAGGGATTTTGAATTTTTTCACAATAATTGTCGATTTACAGATGATTCAGTGATGACTTTAGCCGTAGCTAAAGCATTTTTGAATTCAAATAAAGATTATAGTGATTTAGAACATAAAGTTATAGATTCCATGGTTGAGTTGGGAAGAAAATATCCAAATTGTGGCTATGGTCCAAGTTTTCGCCGTTGGATAATGTCAGATGAACATAAACCATATGGTAGCTTTGGTAATGGTGCGGCTATGAGAATTAGTGCTGTTGGTGTAGTAGCTAAAAGCATTGATGAAATAAAAAAATTATCATCTGTAGTAACGAATGTATCACATAATCATCCTGAAAGTATAGAAGGATCAGAAGCAACTGCAGTAGCGATTCATTTAGCACTCAATGGTAAAAGTAAAAATGAGATAAAAGATTATATCAATGATAATTATTTTGGAATATATGATTTAAGAAAAGAATCAATGAAACCTCAAATTTTTCATATTAACTGTGTTGAAACAGTTAAGCAATCATTAGAAGCGTTTTTAGAATCTAATGATTATGAAGATGCTATTAGAAATGCAATAGCACTTGGAGGAGATAGCGATACTATAGCTGCAATTACAGGAGGTATTGCTGCTGCATATTATGGAATACCTCAAGATATATGTGATAAAGCTTTAGAATATTTAGATGATTATTTAATTGATATACATGATAATTTTTACAAACAATATCAGGGATAAAATCCCTGTTTTTTTATTAAATGAGAAAGGTGGTTAAAATGATTTTTATAATAATAGGACTATTGATACTGATAGTTCTTTTTTTATACTCTGCTTGTGTAATATCAAGTAGATGTTCAAGAGAGGAAGAAAAATGGCAAAAGTAATAATTTTAATTCTTATGTGTTTATTTTTATTAGTATTTATTTTTATAGAACCAATATTAACTAAACATAAAGTAAAGAATGATCATGAATATGGAAGTGCTAGATTTGCTACATTTAAAGAAATAAAGAGATTATTTAAATGTGAATCAGTCAGCAATATATTGAAACCAGGATTTCCAGTTTATTATAGTAAAGATTTAAATAATATTTATTTTGATAGGGAAACTCCTCATTATGTTTATTTAGGAAGCACTGGATCTGGTAAATCAGTAACAGCTGTTATTCCAACATGTTCATTTATTGCTACAGCAAAAGAAGAACACAGAAGTGTATTTATAACTGATCCTAAAGGTGAAATATTTGAAAAAACATCTAAAATGTTTAAAGATAAGGGATATGAAATATTAACTATTGATTTTAGGAAACCGGAATTATCAAATAAGATTAATCTTTTATCCCCACTTGTAAGTGAATACAATAATTACTTATCCAACTTATCCAATAAAGAAAAAGCAAAAAGTAAAAATAAAAAACTTGAGTTCAATAACAAAGCGATGAAATCTTTAGCAGAAGTTAATAGACTTATCACTTCAATAGCTGATACTATAACTCAAGAGAAAGTAGAACAAAAAGATCCGTTTTGGAATAATTCAGCAAAAAATCTACTTGAAGGATTAATCGGTTTATATTTAGAAGAGTTAGGAAATAAAAATATTAAAGAAGAGCAAATTACTCTAACAAGCATTAGAAAATTTCAAAACAGCACAATGGAGACAAAGAATCAAAAGAAATTTAGGGAATATATAAATACAAAGGAATATGGTTCTAAATCAAAAGATTCATTAACTTCTATATTAAGTGCTAGTGAAAATACATATAAAAGTATAACGGCAGTATTTGGTGAAAAAATGTCTATATTCGATGATATTAATGTTGCCAATGTTACAAGTAGTAGTGACTTTAAATTAGATATACTAGGGCGTAAAAAAACTGCTATGTATGTAATTGTTCCAGATGAAGATAAAACATACTTTAAGTTAGTTACAATGATTGTAGGAATGTTATATAGAGAACTTGTTAAACTTGCTAATGAATCTCAAAATGGTAGATTACCAATTGATATAGATTTTATTTTAGATGAGTTTGCAAACTGTCCACCATTACCAGATATAGAATCAATGGTATCCGCATCTAGATCAAGAGGAATGCATTTTCATTTCTTTATTCAATCGTTTTCACAATTAGATAATGTATATGGAAAAGATGTAGCGAAGATTATTTTAGATAACTGCGGTTTAATATACTTAAAGACCAATACGCAAGAAACAGCAGAGGTAATTTCTAAAAGACTAGGAAAGAAAACAATTGAATCTGGTAGTATAAGACAATCAGTCAGTTTAATGAATTATAATGGAGATAAAACTACAAATTTGATTGGTAGGGATTTAATGACTCCAGAAGAAGTTATATCGCTTCATTATAAGACAATTATATTTCCAATTAGAGGCTACCCAATTTACAGGGATACAGTTATGTATAATAAATTTAAATGTTATATAAAAGGTTGTGTTGATAGAAATATAAAACCATTAGAAGATTTAGCTTATACATATTTTACTGTTGAAAAGATTAATTATGTTACTCAAGCAGAACAAACTGTTCAAAATAGAAACAAAGAACAAGAAGAACAAAAAGAGTGGCAAGCAGCAGATAAAATGATTTTTGATCAAATACAAGATGAAATTATAAATCATTTTAAAAAACATAGATATAAGTATGGATATAAAACTACTGATAACGGTAGGTTATATGAAGAAGTTGTTTTTGAAGATAATATAAACGAATTAGAATTAAGTACATTAAAAGCAAAATTTAGTGGTATGTTTCACATAGAAAAAATAATTAAAGATGGAATAATAATTTTGGAGATACATAATGAAACATCCCAATTAGCAAAAGGTGAGTTAGAAATAAAAAAAGAGGACTAGGTCATTACGACTTAGTCCCTTTTTCTAAGCACTATTCCAAGCACTAATAAATATAATAAAATTTAATCAATTATAAAAAGCAGTATTGAAAAAAGCCCATAAAATAAGGCTTTCCGAAATTTTATAATTAAGCAAAAACGTTTAAAATCGGACCCCCTGAAGGAGCCTTATGGCTCCATTTTTTTGTTATTTTAAGCCAATTTTGTTTACTTTAGGGCTACAACTAGGACTACAAGATTAAAACAGTTTAATTTTGTTTAAAAAAGTTTAATAATTTGTAGTCCTAAAAATTGCATTTTTATTATAATATTCGGAAAATAGTAATATTGCGATGTAATTAAATATTGAATAAATATGGTATAATAGATATGTAAGGATGTGAAACCATGATTAAACCAAAAATGTTAAATAAAGGAGATAAAATTGCAATAGTTAGTCTTTCATGGGGTGGCCTTGGAGATGAAAAATTAATTCATAAATATTATATTGCTAAAGAAAGATTGGAAAATGAATTTGGATTAGAAGTTGTTGCTATGCCAAATGCATTAAAGGGAAGTGAATTTGTATATAATCATCCTGAGTTGAGAGCAAAAGATCTAATGGATGCTTTTGAGGATAAATCTATTAAGGGAATCTTTTGTGCAATTGGTGGTGATGATTCAATAAGGATGTTACCATATATTAATTATGAAACTATAAAAAATAATCCTAAAATATTTATGGGATATTCAGATACTACAGTCAGCCATTTCATGTTAAATAAGGCCGGATTAGTTTCATTTTATGGCCCATCAATTATGTGTGAATTCGGAGAATATGTTAAAATGTTTGATTATACTAAAGAAGCTGTTGAAAATATTTTGTTTAAGGATACAACAAACTATGAAATAAAGTCTAGCGAATATTGGTCTAATGATTTTGTTAGTTGGAAAGAAGAAAATAAGAATATTGCAAAAAAACTCGTTAAAGAAACACATGGATATGAAGTATTATCCGGAAAGGGTGTTATCAGAGGTGAATTATTAGGTGGATGTTTAGATGTATTTCCAATGATATTAGAAACAGAAATATGGCCTAAAAAAGATGAATGGAAAGGTAAAATAATGTTACTTGAAACAAGTGAAGAGAAAATACCACCTGAATACGTTTTATATTATATGAGAAATTTAGGAGCACAAGGAGTTTTAAATAATATTAAGGGCATTATTGTTGGAAAACCACAAGATGAGAAATATTATGAAGAATATAAAGAAATGTATTTAAAAGTATTAAAAGAATTTAATTGTGAAGATTTACCGATAATATATAATGTTAATATTGGACATGCATATGGTACTGGATTGTTACCATTGGGTGTTGAATATGAAGTTGATTTAGATAAAAAAACAAATAAAAATCTTGGAATCAGCTACACTAAATTAGTTGATTAAATAGATATGGTTATTGATAATGAGGGAAACATTATCAATGATTTAGGAAAAGAAAATTTTTACGAAAATGAACTTGAACATATGACATATTATATAGGAAAAAGTGATAAAGTTATATTTCATAGTAGAGATGAAGTAGATCCTAAATACATTGGTATAGGAGATGCATATAGAATGGATAGTGTATACTCAATTATAATTATCAAAAAAGATAATAAATATTTAAACTATTATGATAATAGATGGGATATGTATTTATTCCCAAATATTAAAGGAAATAATATAGAAGAAATAAAAGAAAAATATAATACTGATAACGTAAAATTATTATTTGATAAAGTACATGATAAATACTCAGTACCTAATGATAAAGTTAAAACTTATCACCATTATTTTTATGAAGTTAATGCTGATATAGATGGTGAATATTTTACATTAGAAGAATTATTAAATGATCCTAAAGTAAAAGAAAATAATAGTGATATTATTTCTTATATAAAAGATTATTATGGAGAGTAATATGGAAGAAGTACAAAGATTTTTAAAAGATGCTGGTGTATATTATTTAGCAACTATAGAAGATAATAAACCAAAGGTTAGACCATTTGGTACTATAGAAATATTTGAAGGTAAATTATATATACAAACAGGTAAAAATAAAAAAGTATATAAACAAATAGAAAATAATCCTAATGTAGAATTATGTGCTTTTAAAGATGGAAAATGGATAAGGGTTTCTGGTGAATTAATACCAGATGATAGAGTAGAAGCTAAAAAAGATATGCTTGATAAGAATCCATCTTTAAGAGGTATGTATGATGAAAATGATGATAATACTATAGTCTTATATTTTAAAAATGCTAAAGCAGTTATATCATCATTCACAGAAGGAGAAAAAGTAATAGAATTTTAAAAGAAAGAATGCTTTATGCATTCTTTTAAAATTTGACAAAATAAGCAAAAAATGTATAATATTTGCATGCAAAAAAGGGGTGATTTGCATGAATAATAAGGAGTTTATGGAAATGCCTTCTAAAAACAGAAGGATATTTGAACATGCATTAAATATAGTTTCAGAATTTATGTCTGGAAAAAAAGATAATATGTACGAGTATGAATCTAGATTTTTAAAATATATTGATGCTTTTTATACGATGAGTACTGATGAAGCAAAAGCTAAAAAAATACTAGATGGTAACATTGGAAGATGTATGCAACATGATATTCATAAAACTATAAAACCAATAAAAAAATTAAGAGGTAAATTAAATATAGTAGGTAAATATCATGGCGAACGTATGAGTACTATAGCACTTGATGATACATTTAATGATAATTATTTATATAATTTAAAAGTATTAATCCATGAATTGACTCATGCGGATACTTTAACTCATAGTGAGTTAGTAGGTAATACCAGATATAACGGTTTAAAGAAAGTTAAAGATGGTAAAGCTAAAGGTAAATATATAGATGAAGCCATGACTGAATTTTATACACAAATAATGATGTATGAAAAATATCCTAAAATATATAAAAATATTAATTCTATAGAGGATATATTATATAAATTAGATAATCCTAAATATAATGATAATTTCTTTGGTGGTAATTCTAAATATTCGGATATTATGTTATTTGTTAAATTATTATTAATAGCATGTGATAATAACATTACTAATAAATATGAATCATTAACAAATAAAGAAGAACCATTTGTAGAAAGAAAAATTTATTTAGATAATGGACAAGTATCACTTAAAAATGATTTATTATATGTAGGTAAATATGACTTACGATTATTTGAAAGTAAATTTGATGAAATAGTTGGTGAAGAAGGTAAATTCGAAGAATTATTAGTTAATTTAGATAATATTTATGCAGATATAGAAAGTAAGAAAGGTTCTAAATATAAGTTTAAAGAAATAGACAAAAAACCAGTAATTGAATTTATTAAAACACTAGATAATTATAGAAAAGCTAAAGAATTAATTTTCCATGAAAATGGATATTGGAATAATACTAATTCACATATTAATGAATTTTATTATAGAGATTATAAATTACGTTTATGTATAATGTGTGGTATTAATCCAAGTGATTTAGAAAATAGAAAAAAATTAACTTTATAATGTAAAGAAGGTAATTAATTACCTTCTTTTTTATTTTGTTTATATGTTATAATTATAATAGGGAAGTGAAAGTATATGAATATAGAACAAGAAATTAAAAAAATACAAGAAAGAAATAAAAAAGTAGAATTAAATAAAGAATGGGAAACTAGTTGGACTAGAAGAATATGTATAATGATATTAACTTATATTGTAGTAGTTTCATATTCATATTTAATAAGAGTATATGATAATATTTTATTAAGCTCATTAGTACCTGTTATTGGGTTTACTTTATCTACTTTATCATTAAAATTAGTAAGAAAAATATGGGAAAAGAATATAAGAGGTTAGTATGTTTAAAGATCTAAATAAAAAACAATTTATTAGTTTAATTTTTTTAACAGTCGTAATTTCTGGAATAATAGGATGGGCTTATGAAGTAGCATTCTATTATATTAATGGTGGTATGGATAAAATATATTTAAGAGGAGGTAATTTTTTACCTTTTATAAATATATATGCCTATGGAGCATTACTTATAATGTTCTTTACTCATAAACATGTAAAAAGTCCATTAAAAGTATTCTTATTATGTGTATTAGTCACAGGTTTACTTGAATATTTTTCTGGATTCATATTATATGGAGTATTAGGTTGGAATAAAGGATGGGATTATAATACTGAAATATGGAATTTTGGTAATATAAATGGATATGTATGTTTAAGAAGTGTATTAGTATTTGGATTATCTGGATTACTTTTAATGTATGTAATAGTACCATTATTAATAAAGTTAGTTAAATCTAAATATAAAAATATAGTATTTGTTATTAGTATAATTCTATTTACTTTATTTATTGGAGATGAAGTATATAACCTAATAATAGCAAAATTATTTAATTTGCCTAATGCGATAGATGTATATAAGAGTTTAGGTTTTAATTATATGTAAAAAAAGATTACAATCGTAATCTTTTTTATTTTAAAGTTAATGCATTTTCTTTTCTATTAAACATTAGTGGATTAAATTGATTTCTAGTAAATTCTACTATATTATTTGGATTAGTATAATTATAGAATGTATCTGTTTCTTTATTATATTCTAAAGGTATTCTATTAATTATATGATTAATTGGATCAATATAAACTCTATCTATTATATAAAATGATCTATCTCTATTTAATGTGTCTAATAAAGTATTATTTTCATTAGGTGATAATACAAAAGAATCCTTACTAGTTGTTAAAGAAGATTTAACTTCTATTAGATATTCAACAGATTCAGTAGGGAATAATATATCATAACCAAATCCATCTCCACAATCTCTTGCGATAAACATAGTTTTAGGATTTAATTTTTTTAATTCTTCATAAGAATATATTTCTCCTAATTTACCAATCTTTTCATTCTTATAACGGTTAACAACATCATCATAAGTACAATATTCTTGTTCATATCTTAATCTAGTTTCATAATAATATTTTAATTTAGTAAATTCTTCAGGTTCAACATTACTACAAATCATTTTTAAGTTATTAGCTTCTTCTTCATATGTTCCATATGATTTCCAACCTGATGAAAAAATAACTTGATTATCTGCGATAAATCTTCTTATTTGAGTAAATAATTCATTACTAACCATATTATTATTCATTTGATCAAAGAAGTATTTACAACCATTAATAAAGTTTTTATAAGAACCATAATATTCTGATGGATTAGTTAATAAATGATAAAAATAATCTTGATATTCAGATTTTTCTGTTAAACAAGGCAAATTATTATATATAGAAGCAATCTTAGTATATTTAAGATCATCACTCATATTAAATGATTCTTTTAAACCTGGTTTTAAAAATTCATCTTGGATATTATATAATAACCAGTTTTTTATATATTTAGAGACATTATCATCTGGATATAAATATACATGTTCTTTTAATCTACTAAATACATCTCTACGATTGTCTATTTCTTGACCATTAGTTAATTTTATAAATGAATTAAAATCATTTTCTAAAGACATAAATTAGTCCTCCTTTTCAAAATTGTTTTTTATATTAACACAATGCATATAAAAAGTAAATTATAATATGATAAATATGATTATTATAGGAATTTTATATGAAAAAAATAATAATTTACTTTACATATTTTTTATTGATTGCTTTACAAACAAAAATAAAAATGCAATAATATATTTGATAGGTTTTTTATGGGAGGGATGTATATGAAAAAAATATTTACATTCTTAATAATTATGTTATCAATCTTTATCTTTTCAGGATGCTCAATAAAAGTAAATATCCCTAAAAATAATAAAAAAGCTAACACTTCAACTAAAGAAGATAATAATAAAAAAGAAACTAAAAAAGATGAAAAAAAGGCTGAAGAAAAAGAAGAAGTTTCTAAAGAAGATTTAACTAGAAATATTGTTGAAACTGAAGAGATAGGTGCAAATGGAAAATTAATATTATTTGTTGAAAATAAAAATGATATTTCAGTTAGCTTAAATGTTGAAGTAGAATTTTATAATGATACTGAATTAATTACTACTGCGAGTGAACGTTTATATGGAGTTGGTGCTAAATCAAAAGTAGCATTTGAAATGTATGATTCACCAGAAGAATATACTTCTTATAAGGTACTTATTTCTGCAGAAAGTTTATCTGCATATAAATGCTATGTAGAAGAAATTGATGTCAAAGAAAGTTTTGAAAAAGACAAAGTAACTGTTCAAATTACAAATAATTCTGATGATGAAATTGACTATATAAAAATAGGTGTAGTTTACTACAAGAAAAATAAAGCAGTAGGTATATCTGAAGGTATAGTTTCAAGTGTTAAATCAGGTAAAACAGTTAATTTAAATGTTAATACAGCATATGATAAAGAATATAATGTTGTAGAATATGATACCTACAAAATATTTGTAGATGGAGCATATTCATATAGTTTTAATTATTAAAACAAAGTTATATAACTTTGTTTTTTACGTTAAGGAGGAGTTAATATGGAATATAAATATGATGCGTTTATAAGTTATAGACATTGTGATTTAGATAAGTTTGTCGCAGAAAATTTACATAAAATTTTAGAGACATATGAGTTACCTAAAAATATAAAAGAAAAATTAAATATTAAAGGTAGAACTATTAAAAGAGTATTTAGAGATCAAGAAGAATTACCATTATCAAGTAATCTAGAAGATCCTATTATAGAAGCTTTAAAAGATTCTAAATACTTAATAGTTATATGTTCTCCTAGATTAAAAGATTCTTTATGGTGTAAAAAAGAAATAGAAACTTTTAAAAAATTAAGAGGTAGAAAAAATATTTTCTGTGTTTTAATTGAAGGTGAACCAAAAGATTCATTCCCTGAAGAAGTATTGTATGATGTAGAAGTAGTTAAAGGTAAAAAGACTAAAAAATTAGTAGAACCATTAGCAGCTGATGTTAGAGGAGAAAATAAGAAAGAAGTATTGGCTAAATTAAAGAATGAAAAATTAAGATTAATTGCGCCAATGTATGACTTAGATTATGATGATTTAAAGCAAAGACATAAATTAAGAAAACAAAAACAAATGTTAAATATATTTATGGCTGTTTCTCTATTCTTAATATTATTTGCTATATATACTTCTATCATGTTAATTAAAATTAATAGTCAACAAAAGATGCTTAAAAATCATCAAGCAATAACACTTGCAAATGACGCTATTGATTATATAAAAAAGGATAGTAGATATAATGCTATAAAATCTTCATACCAAGCATTAACTAAATTTAATGGTGTTAAAATGCCTTATACATCAGAAGCGGAATATGCACTTTCTGAAAGTTTAGGAGTATATAATGCTGGGCTTTCATATAAAGCTATATCTGAAATAGAAACTAAGGGTGTTAGTGATTATGTTAAAGTAAGTGAAAACAATAATTATTTTGCTATATATGATGAATCAGAAGAAATAAATATTATTGATAGTAAAACATTTAAAAAAGTACAAACACTTAGCGATGTTACTGATTTATCTAGTAATGAATTTTCATTTTCATTTGTAGGAAATGATAAATTTACTTACATAAATAAAGATGGAAGCATAGTTTTAATAAATATAAAAGATGGTAAAAAATTAGATGAAATAAAAAAGACTGATTATTCATATAAGTCAGTTAGAAGTGATTTAAAAGGTAATTATATTTCATACTTAGATGGTAAAAAATTAAATATTTATAATGTTAATGAAAAAAAAGTAGTTAAGACTATAGAAGAAGAATTAGAATTTAGTAAAGAATTATATTATACAGAAGAAGGAAATTATTTATTCGCATTTACATCTGATAATAATTTTGATATTGATAGTGAAGATTATATAAATATCATAGTTATATCACTTGATAGTAAAGAAGTTATTAATAAAGTAAATATTAATGCTAGTTATGTAAGTAATATAGAAATAAAAGATAATAATTTATATTTATTATGTAATAGATCTATTGGGTCAAATTTTAATGCTGTATTAGTATCATATAATTATATAGATGGAAATATTAATTATACTAAAACATTTGAGAATACATGGGGTAAATATATTACTAGATCATATAAAGAAGGTACTAATGAACTAGCATTAGCAAATTATGATACAGTATTTGTTGTTAATGCTGATGATGGAAATACCATAACTACATATAATATGAGTAGTGAAATAATTAATATTTATGCATTCATAAATAATAATATGTATTTATCATTTAATAGTAACGGATCAGTTGATTATCTAAGTAGAGATAATAATGAAAGTGTTGAATTAATAGGTAAGTATGAATTTAATTTAGAAAGATATTCTAAAGTAGTTATATTAAATGATGGATTCTTACTAATTCCATATAATGATAATAGAGTTATTTATTATGAAGCTAATTCTAATAAAGATATTAAAGAAGAAGATATTAAACTTGATTATCCTAGTGATGATGGAATTGATCAAAAATCAGTTGATAAAGTTAAAAAACAATATGATATTAAAAATAAAAATTTAGTAAAAAAAGTATTCTATGATAATAATAAAGAATTAATGTTTGTTAATTATACTAATGAGGATATTGCTATTTATAATGTAAAAGATAAGAAATTATTAAATACTTTATCAAAAGTAGGTAATGTTAATCATTATTTTGGTAAAGATAAATATGGTAGAATTTATATTGGAGACGTATCTGATTCTTATATATTAGATAATAATTATAATAAAGTAGGTCATATAAAAGGACTAGCTAAATTAGAAAAAGATAAAGTAATAATATCTACAAGTAGTAAGTATTATTCATTAAAAATATATACATTAAATGATTTATTAAAAGAAGCTGAAAATTATTTAAAATAGGAGGAAAATATGAAAGCATTAATAACAGGAGCATCTAGTGGTATTGGACTAGAAATAGCAAAAGTATTAGATAAGAAAGGTTATGAAATAATTTTAGTAGCAAGATCTATTGATAAACTAGAAAAAGCTAAAAAACATTTTAATAACGAACCAAAAATAATAATAATGGATTTATCTAAAGAAGAAAATGTAAAAGATTTATATAAACAAACTAAAAATGAAAATATTGATATATTAGTTAATAATGCGGGTTTTGGAGCATGTGGATTCTCAGAAACTATTGAAGTTGATAGAGAAATAGAAATGATTAATACAAATGTAAAAGCACTTCATATATTAACTAAATTATTCTTAAATGATATGATTAAAAAAGATTCTGGTTATATATTAAATGTATCATCATCTGCTAGTTTCTTGCCAGGTGGTCCTTTAATGACTACATATTATGCGACTAAAGCTTACGTAACAAGCTTTACTAATGGTATTTGGTATGAATTAAAGAAGAGAAAGAGCAATGTACATATTTCTGCTTTATGTCCAGGACCAGTAGATACTAACTTTAATAATGTTGCTAATGTTAAATTTAGTGTTAAACCAATGAAACCAGATGATGTAGCTAGATATGCTGTTAAAAATCTATTTAAAAAGAAAAGATTAATAATACCTGGATTTGGTATTAGATTTACTAGAGCAATTTCTAAATTTGCTACAGAAAAATTCTTATTAAAATTTACATATGGTATTCAAGAGAAAAAAATATATAAAAAATAGAAGGTGATAGTATGGATCTAGAAACAATTTTATTATCAGACAATATAGTAGAAACAATTAATGATAATATAGATTATTTATTAGATGAAATACCTGAAATAAAATATATGATTGGTTTTCCGCATAATCATCCTCATCACCATTTAAATGTATGGGGCCATACTTTACTTGCGCTTAGTCTATCTAAAAAAGATATAGATATTAGACTTACTTTATTACTTCATGATATAGGCAAACCATTTTCATATCAGGATGAAGAAATAAGGCATTTTAGAGGACATGCTAAAGTATCAGCTAATATGTCTAGAAATATATTAAATAGATTAAATTTTGATGATGATTATATAGATAAGATCTGTTATTTAATTGAAAATCATGATACTAAAATAAATGATGAACAAATAAAAGATAATTATGATTTATGTTTAAAACTATTAGAAGTACAAAAATGTGATGCACTTGCGCATCATCCAGATAAATTAGATAAGAGAATAGATTATCTAAAAGAAACACATAAAAAATTACTAACAATTAAAAAATAATGGAGGTAATTATATGGAATATAATGATTTACTAAAAGCACATTTAAGATTTGGTACAACTAAAGAAGATATTATTACTAAAAAAGAATATGAAAAAATATTAGAAAATGTAGTTATTGCTCCTTGGTGGGGACATGAAATGTTTGATAATCTTGGTTTTAAAGTAGAACAAGTTGGTAGTAATGTATTCAATTTTTCTAATAAAGAAGTATCATTCTCATACATTGAATTAAAAAGAATAGGTGCACCTGGTATAATGGATTTTGTTTTGTCATTAGGGATTACTAAATGTAAGAATTTAATATTTTTAGGGTCAGCTGGTTCTTTAGATAAAGATATTAAAATTGGCGATTTAGTTGTTCCTAAATATTCTATTTGTGGAGATGGTGCATCGAGATATTTAAATAAAAATCTAGAAGATGAATTATTTAAAAAAGAATATCCTACAGAAAAACTAACTAACGAATTAATAAAAACAATAGAAAATAATAATTTTAAATATCATTATGTAGCTAATTATAGTATTGATACTGTATTTGCACAATTCTATCATGTAGATAAAATATTAGAATTAGGCGCAAAAACTATAGAAATGGAAACTGCTAATGTATTTAAATGCTGTGAAATAATGAATCTAAATGTAACAGCGTTATTCTGTGTATCTGATAATACTATCTTAAGTAAATCTTTATATAGTGGAAGATCAGACGAAGAAAATGAATATAGACATAAAGTTAGATATGAAATAGTTACAAAGGTAGTTATAGATTTATTTAAAATAATATAAGACAAGGGAGGTAATCCGTATGAATGAAAATAGAACTAATATTAATTTTTTTCCTGGTCATATGAATAAGGCTAGAAGAGAAATTGAAGAAAAAATTAAATTAATAGATATAGTTTATGAAGTTGTGGATGCTCGTATGCCAGCTTCTTCTAGAATAAAAGATATTGATGATTTAATTAAGAATAAACCTAAAATTATGATTATGACTAAAAGAGATTTATGTGATATAGAAAAGACTAATAAATGGATTAGTTATTATGAAAGTTTAGGATATAAAGTATTTTTAACAGATTTAGTTAACGATAAAAATGTTAATAAATTATTTAGTTTAACTGATGAAGTTCTTGAAGATTTAAATAATAAAAGAATTGAAAAAGGTATGACACCACGTAAATATAGAGCGTTAATTATGGGAGTACCTAATGTAGGTAAAAGTACTTTAATTAATAAAATTACTGGTAAAAAGGCTGTTAATGTTGGTAATAAACCAGGTGTTACAAAAGATATATCTTGGATTAGAATTAATGATAAATTAGATTTAATGGATACTCCAGGTATATTATGGCCTAAAATAGATGATCAAAAGCAAGCGTATATTCTTTCATGTTTTTCATCTATTAAAGATGAAATACTTCCAATAGATGAAGTTGCGTGTTTTATTTTAAAATATATGTTTGACAATTATAAAGATTTTTTATTTAATAGATATGGTTCTTTTTCTTGGGACGAAGAAGATTATACAGAAGTATATGAATTAATTGGTAGAAAAAGAGGATGCTTAGTAAGGGGTAATGAAGTTGATTATAATAAAGTATCTAATATAATTATTAAAGATTTAAGAGATGGATACTTAGGTAAGGTAACATTTGATGAAAGAGTATGAGAATAAATATTATAGTGAAGGTGCTAAATATATAGGTGGAACTGATGAAGCAGGAAGAGGTCCTTTAGTAGGTCCTGTTGTATGCGCATGTGTAGTTCTTCCTAAAGATTATGTTAATGATGAAATAAATGATTCTAAGAAATTAACTGAGAAAAAAAGAGAAAAACTATATGATATAATTATGAAAGATGCTATTTCAGTAGGAGTATCTATTATTTCACCTAAAGTAATAGATGATATAAATATATTAGAGGCATCTAGATTAGGCATGAAGAATGCTTATATAGAAGCTAATAAAAAAGTTAAGATAGATGTATTACTTACTGATGCGATGGATATTGATTTAGATATACCTGTTATTAAAATAATAAAAGGTGATGCTAAAAGTATATCTATTGCAGCAGCATCTATAATCGCAAAAGTAACTAGAGATAGAATACTTTTAGAATTAGATAAAAAATATCCTATGTATGGTTATAAAAATCATAAGGGATATCCAACTAAAGCTCATTTAGAAGCTTTAGAAAAATATGGAATAACAGAAGAATATAGAAAAAGTTATAAACCTGTACAAAAATATTTATAAAATAGGGGAGTTTTTAAATTTTTCGGGAATATAATATATAGAAAGGAATTTTTTTATGAGTAAGAATTTAGTAATAGTGGAATCACCTGCAAAAAGTAAAACTATAGAAAAATATTTAGGTAGTGATTATAAAGTATTATCTTCTAAAGGACATATTAGAGATCTTGCTACTAATGGTAAATTTGGTTTAGGTGTTGATACTGAAGATGGTTTTAAACCTACTTATACAGTTATTAAGGGTAAGAAAAAAGATATAGAAGCTTTAAAGAAAGAAGCTGATAAAGCAGATAAAGTTTATCTTGCTACCGACCCAGATCGTGAAGGAGAAGCTATTAGTTGGCACTTAAAAGATGCACTTAATTTAGATGATAAAGATTATGACAGAATAGTATTTAATGAAATTACAAAGACAGCAGTTACTGATTCATTTAATCATGCTAGAAAAATAGATGATTTAATGGTACGTAGTCAAGAAACAAGAAGAATACTAGATAGAATAATTGGATTTAGATTAAGTAAATTAATGCAATCAAAAACTGGTGGAAAAAGTGCAGGAAGAGTACAAAGTGTTGCATTAAAACTAATTTGTGATAGAGAAGATGAAATAAATAAATTTACTCCAGAAGAATACTGGACTATAACAGCAATATTCCCTAATTTTACTTCTGAATTATTTAAATATAAAAATGATAATATAAAAATAAATAATGAAAAAGAAGCAAATGATATTAAAGATAAATTATCTAATTCATATAAAATAGATAATATTGAAGAAAAAGATAAAAAGAAACAAAGTAAACCACCTTTCATAACAAGTACACTTCAACAAGATGCGATTAGTAAATTAAATTTTAGTGCTAAAAAGACTATGACTATCGCACAAAAATTATATGAAGGTATTAATATAGGTTCTGAAACAGTAGGTTTAATTACATACATGAGAACAGATTCAATAAGATTATCTAATGATTTTATATCTAGTGCATATAAATATATAGAAGATAATTATGGTAAAGAATATGTAGGATCTGTTAAAGTATCTAAAAAGAAAGAAAATGTACAAGACGCACATGAAGCTATTAGACCAACAAGTATACATAGAAATCCTGAAAGTATTAAAACTTATTTAACTAATGATGAATATAAAGTATATAGTTTAATTTATTATAGAGCTTTAGCATCCCTAATGAAAGAAGCTAAACAAAAAGTAACAACATTAATCTTAGATAATAATGATTATAAGTTTAAATCAACTGGAACAGTAACTACTTTCGATGGATATTTAAAAGTATATAAAGATTTTGAAAATAGTGAAGATAAAGAACTTCCAGATTTTAAAAATTATAAGAGTGATGTATTAGTAACAGATAATGTAGAATTAAAGCAACACTTTACAGAAGGACCTTCTAGATATACAGAAGCTAAATTAATTAAAGAAATGGAAGATTTAGGAATAGGTAGACCAAGTACATATGCGACTATAGTATCTACAATAGTAGAAAGAGGATATGTTAAACTTGAACAAAAGAAATTTGTTCCAACTACAATAGGTAAAGAAACAAATGCTAAATTACAAGAATTCTTTAGTAATATAATTAATGTTAAATATACTGCTAATATGGAAGAAAAATTAGATGATATCGCAGAAGGTACTGAAGTATGGAATAAATTATTAGATAAATTTTATAAGGAGTTTGAGCCAATGGTAGAAAATGCATTTGATAATATGGAAAAGAAAGAATTAGAAAAAACTGGTGAACAATGTCCAGAATGTGGTGGAGATTTAGTTATTAGAACTGGTAAATATGGTAAGTTTGTATCATGTTCTAATTATCCAACATGTAAATATATTAAAAAGGAAGAAAAAGCACCACTTACTGAGGTATGCACATGTATTAAATGTGGAAAACCTATAGTAGAAAGAAAAACTAAAAAAGGTAAAATATTCTATGGATGTTCTAACTTCCCTAAATGTAAAGAAGCATATTGGGATAAACCAATTGGTGAAAAGTGTCCTGAATGTAATAGTATGCTTGTAGAAAAAGATGGAAAAATTAAATGTTCATCATGTGATTATGAAAGATAGATTATTCTATCTTTTTTTACTAATTTAATAGAAAAAACTTTTTTTTAAATAATTATATGATATAATAATGTCTTAATGAAAAAACAGGAGGAAAAGAAAATGAACATTAAAAACAAAACGCAATATGAAAAAATAAAGAATCAAAATAATAGAACTATAAAATTAAGAAAGGCATTAAGATTATATGATGAATTTCTTTATAGAACTAACATGTTAGAATACAATATTAAAAAGACTACTAAAAATGAATATTATGAAAAAATAAATGACTCATTAAAACATGAGTTTCTTGAAAATGGTTCAGATTTATTAAAAACATATGTTACTCATGGTGATTATTCCGTTGAGTATGATTGTTATAATATTCATACTTATGAAGAAAATGATAATGTATGTATTGAAATTACAATTACATACAAAAAAGATCTAGGCGCATACAAAAAATATGCTTATTATCTTCATGGGCAAATTATTAAAATTTCAATGTCTAAAAAGCAATTGTTAGAAAGAAAATATGATAATTATACTGTTAAAAGCTTAAGGGATCGTTGCTGTGTAGATTATTATGGTGAATATGAAGATGTGGAAAATTATTTTTATAATAATAAAGGATTAGTTGCTAGATTATTTGGTGAATATAATAGATTAAGCGAAGAACAAAAAACAGTAATTAGTCAAAAATTAGATAAGTTAAATCAAGTTAAACAAGTATTTCCAATTGAGTTGATCGGTGGGGCATATGTAATATGTAATAATGATGAAGAGTCAAATAATATACATGCTGATAGAATTGTAGATTCTAAAAATGAAACAGTAGTTGAACTAGATGGCGATATACCATTTTCTGTTTCTAACCTTAATGTTAATATTTCATCAATGCCACAATATTTATTCGCTAGTAGTTTTGAAAGCCTTGGTAGTTTTGATGAAGTATATCAAGAATTCGAAGAATTCTCTAATAATCAAAAAATTATGACCTTTCAATTTGAAAATAGTGGAACTGGGTTACATCATAAAAAAATAATGGAATTAAAAAAATAATCTCTATTAAAAAAATAAAACAAAAAAATTAATACTTGATTTTAAATAATTAAAGGCTTATAATTTATTTAAAGCGAATATATAGGATTAGTAATAAAAAATATATATTATAGAGAGTCTATGTTTGGTGGAAATAGATGTATATATTTTTATGAATCTACCTATTAGTGGTATTAATAATACCCGGTTAAAGCCGTTATTAAATTAAGTTAAATAAAGGATGGTACCGTGCTTATGCACTCCTTGGTACAATCCTTTTTTTGTTTTTTGGAGGTGCTATGAGAGAATTAAAAGTAGGAAAAATGTATAGACATTTTAAAGGGGATGTTTATTTAGTACTAGGTACTGGTATACACTCAGAAACAAAAGAAGAATATGTAATATATAAAGGATTATATGGTGATTTTGATGTATATTTAAGACCAAAAGATATGTTTTTATCGGAGGTTGATCATGATAAATATCCAAATGCAGATCAAAAATATAGATTTGAAGAAATAAAAATAGAAAGTGTTAATAAATAGGAGGATTTATGATAGATATTAAATTAATAAGAGAAAATAGAGAATTAGTAAAAGAAAATATTAAAAAGAAATTCCAAGATCAAAAACTTCCATATGTAGATGAAGTATATGAAATGGATATTGAGAATAGAAAGATTAAAGTTGAACTTGAAGAAAAAAGAAATAAAGTTAATTCACTTAGTAAAGATATAGGATCTTTAATGAGAGATGGTAAAAAAGAAGAAGCAGATAGGATTAAAGAAGAAATAAATGTTATTAAGGAAGATATACCTAAATTAGAAGAAAGACAAACTGAATTAGATGCAGAAATTAAAAAGAGAATGATGGCTATACCAAATATTATTGATCCATCTGTTCCTATTGGTGAAGATGATTCTAAAAATGTAGAAATACAAAAATTTGGAGATCCAGTAGTACCTAATTATGAAATACCATATAATGCAGATATACTTGAAAGTTTTAATGGTTTAGATAAAGAAAGTGCTGGTAGAACTAGTGGTAATGGTTTTTATTATTTAATGGGTGATGCTGCTAGATTAGTTAGTGCTATGCTTTCTTATGCTAGAGATTATATGATAAATAAAGGATTTATTTATGCTATTCCACCATTTATGATTAGGAGTGATGTAGTAACAGGAGTTATGTCTTTTGAAGAAATGGATGCTATGATGTATAAAATTGAAGGAGAAGATCTATATTTAATTGGTACATCTGAACATTCTATGATAGGTAAATTTAAAGGTCAAATGCTTAATAAACAAGAATTACCTATAACTATGACATCTTATTCACCTTGTTTTAGAAAAGAAGTAGGTGCACATGGTATAGAAGAAAGAGGAATATATAGAGTACATCAATTTGAAAAACAAGAAATGATAGTAATATGTGAACCAGAAGAATCTATGGATTGGTATGAAAAAATGTGGCAATATACTGTGGAAATATTTAGAAATTTAAATATACCAGTAAGACAACTTGAATGTTGTTCAGGAGATTTAGCTGATCTTAAAGTTAAATCATGTGATATAGAAGCATGGTCACCAAGACAAAAAACATATTTTGAAGTAGGCTCTTGTTCTACTCTAGGTGATGCTCAAGCAAGAAGATTAGGTATTAGAGTAAAAGGAGAAAATGGTAATTATTATCCACATACTTTAAATAATACTGTACTTGCTTCTACTAGAGCTTTAATCGCACTTCTTGAAAATAATTTACAAGAAGATGGAAGTATTATTATTCCTGAAGTATTAAGACCATATATGGGTGGTAAAGAGGTAATTAAACCTAATGAAAAGTAATATTTTAGAAATAGATATAACTAATGATAATATAGAAAAGGTTATTAAAAAAACTAAAACTATTACTAAAAAATGTGATAAGAAAAATTTAATATTAAAATTTAATATTAAAGAAAAAATAAATGATGAAATATTATTAAGAGATATTAAATCTATTGAAAAAGCAATTAATTTTAAAACTAAAGAAGAAAGATATAATTATATATATGATACTGTATGTAAGTATTTAGATGATAGAATTAAAAATGAAAATTATTGTGAATTCAAAGATGATGTTTGTATTAAATTTAGAGAAGAAAATCCATCTCATAAGAATGGGTGTTGTGAATATGAAACAAGAGGGAAATGTAAGTATTTAATTAATAGTGAATGCACTATGAAGACTTGTATGGCTTGTAAATTATTCACTTGTAAATATTTATATAAACATAAAAATATAAGACAAAGAGTAAACGATTATGTCTTAATTAAATATTTCTTTAATAGAAATCAAAAATACATTTTAGAGTGTAGTTTTTGGACACCAAAAGAAATAGTTATGAAAAGACTATTAAATAATAATTATAAAATAAATAATTAAGTAATTCTTATTGAATTACTTTTTTTATTATGCTATAATTTTTAATGTATAAAGAATAGGAGAAGGAGTATGTATAAGATTAAAAGATTTGTTAGAAATCATAAAAAATTATGTCTTATTATTTCTGCATTATTATTAATTGGTGTTATTTTATTAATAATATTTGGAAGAAGTAATGTAATGACTGTCAAAAGAGTTAAAAAAATATTATCACCTAATTTCTATAGCATTGATTGCTTAGATGAAAATTGTGAATATATTACAGCATCTAAAGGTGATAAATTAGGTAAATATACTACATATGTATATGATGCTAATGGAAAGAAAATAGCAAAGGTTAAGGATAAATATAACTCTGAATCAAAGTATGTAAAAACTATTTCAGGAGTTAATGAAAATTATCTTATTTTTAAGAAAAGTGATTATGCATCAGGTAAAGCTATAGGTTATACTTTAGCAACTACTAAAGGTAAAGAAAAATATTCTACTGAAAATGTTTTATATGGTTTAACTAACGAATTAGTAAGTGAAAAAGTAGATGATAATTATAAGATAATTGATCTTAAAGGTAAAACTGTTTTTGGCAATGTTAATGATATAGAAAAATATGCTGATAACAATATCTTATCTTTAACTGTTAAAAACGAAAATATTATTACTGATTCAAAAGGTAAAGCTATATTAAACGGTTATAGAATTGTTTCAGAAATAACAGATGATAATGGTAAGTCATTATACTTTGTATTAGAAGATACTAATAAAAATGGTTACTATTGTTTTAGTTATGCTAAGAACAAAATAGTTGGTGATTCATTCAATGGTTATACTACTGGTACTAACGAAGGTGAATTAATTATAACTAAAAATGAAAATGGTTCATCTAAAAAATATGTTTTAACTAAAGATTGTAAACAAAAAGAATTAGCAGTAGAATCTACTAAAGATTTTATTGATAAAATTAATAATATACTTACAGATAATTACACATTATATACTGATAGTGTTAAATTAAATAGCCAAAAAGTAGTATTTGTTAATAACAAAAAGAAAAATAGTTTTGGTGTATATAATATTTCTAGTAAAAAATATACTAAACTATTAGACTATACTTCTGATGGTGGTATGGTAACTATATATGAATTATCTTCTAATGAAAAAGAAGCTTATTTACAAATTAATTGTAGTAGTAATTATTGTAAAGATTCTACCATGATTGTTTATGATATGGTTAATAATAAAGAATTATATAGAACAACTGACAAAGATAATGTTGCTCAAAACTATACTCAATACGAAGATTATAAAGTAATTAAATATTCTTTATCTTCAAATGATGATTATAAAGGCAAATATGTTTTATATGATAATAAAAATAAAGAAGTAATGAAATCTACTAACCAAATAGTAGTAGTAGATAAAGAATTAGTATTTGGAAAAACTCCTTCAAATCAATCTTTAATATTATTTAATGCTAAGAAAAATAAAGCGTTAAATAAAGATTCTAATTTAGCGTCTAAAATCTCTATAGGTAATACTTATGTGTACAAATATAGTGATGATAGTAAAACTTATTTATTAAATGCTAAAGGCAAACAATTAAAAGAATTAGGTAATTCTTCTGCATCATTAATCTATAGTAAAGATGCAATTATCTATATTGAAAATAATAGAGTATTTATAGTTAATCCTGTGGATAATAGAACTAATGCATATAAATTAAAAAATAATGAAAAAATCAATGATAATAGTGGTGAAAATATTGCACCATATAAGAATGCATTATATATCAATAATTCTGTGGATAATTACTTTAAAGTTGTTAATGTTAAAGGTAGACAAGTTAAAAAAGTTAAAAACTCTAGCATTGATAAAGTTAGATATAACAAGAAAAATAATACTGTAATTATTATTAGTAAAAGAGTAAAAGACAATAATAATTTATATGGATTGTATATTGCAAAATAAGAAACTATCAATAATAGTTTCTTTCTTTGGTATATAAAGAGTAGGAGAAGTTTATGAAAAAAATATTAGAAAATAAAGTATTTCAAGTAGTATTATTATTGATAGTAGTTATATCATTAGTATTATTATGTTTCTTTAATAGAGTTGATGAAGATGTAGTTACTAGAGTATCTAGAGTATTAGCTAATAAATACTATAAAATAGAATGCATTAGCGAAAAATGTAATTATGTCGTAGCATACGAAGGAGATAAAAAGGGTAAAACTAAAATAAAAATAATAAACTCAAATGGCAAAACAGTAGTTAAATATAATGAAGATTATTCTAATACTGAATATAAAAGAGTGCCTGTCGCAGCAACTACTAATTATGCTATTTTAGCTAAGAAAGATAATAAAGGTTATACTACAGGATATGTTGTAGTTAATTCTAAAGGTAAAGAAATACTTACAGAAGATGATACTACATTATTTGTAATAACTAATGAATTATTCTATAGTGAAAAAGATAATTTATATACTGTATATGATTATACAGGTAAGATTATCTATGATGGAGTAAAAGAATTAACTTTCTACAATAACAATAAGATTGTTACTTTTGTTAGTAGTGAATTAAATATTATGAATGACAAAAGTGAAAGAATTTTAGATGGTTATAAAATTGTAGAAGAAGTTAAACATGATGATGAAACATTATATTTAATTATTGAAGATCAAAATAATAATTATTACTATTATAGTGTTAAGAAAAATAGAATCATTGGTGATTCATTTAATAATTATATTGTTATGTCTAACAATAAATTATTAGTAACTAAAAAGATAAATAATGAAGTAAAAAAATATTTGTTAAATACTAAAGGTGATTATGAAAAAGATATATTATCTGATCAAGAAATATATGATAAATTAACTAAAAACATTGATAAAGATACATATAAAGTAATAGATGATAGTGCATTCTCTGATAACCAAAAAGGATTATTAGTTAAAAATAATAAGGATAATTCTATAGGAACATATGAAATTAAAACAGGTAATTATAATAAATTATTTAGTTTTAAAGAAGGTATAGATGGAGAAATAAACGTTTATACTTTATATGAATCATTAGATGAAGTTTATTTACAAATAGGATGTTCTAGTTCTTATTGTAATGAAGAAAATATATTAGTATTTAATCCAATAAGTAATAAAGTTTCATTTAATATCACTGGGTTTGAAAAAGAAATTAAAAATTATAGAGAATATTCAGGTAATTATAAAGTAGTAACATACACTGATAAAACATATGGATTATTTGATGATAGTAATAATGAAATATTAACTTCTGAAAATAATATTGTTGTTATTGATCAAGGAATTTTAATAGATGATGATTCTAGTAAATCAAATGTTTTATTATATTCATCTAAAGATAAAAAATTAATCAATAGTGAAAAAACAGCAGCTATATTAGATACAACATCTAACTATAAATTCTATAAATATTCTACAAAGAAAAATTTATATTTATATAGCATAGATGGTAAATTAATAGAAAAAATACCTATTGAATATTCAGGTATTAGTGTTGCTGATAAATATATTTCATATTTAAGTAATAACAAAATAAATGTTATTAATTTAAAAAATAATAAAATAAAGAGTTATGATTTAACTACTAAACAATTTGTAACAAAATCAGATTCATCAGCAATCCCTCCATACAAAGGAGCAATTATAATTACTGATACTAATGATAATACTGTTAAAGTGGTTAATTATAACGGAAAAATGATTAAAAAACTTAAGAATTCTACAGTAGAATTAGTTAGTTATGAGAAGAAAAATAATAATATTTTCTTAGTAACAAAGCAAGATAAAAATTATGGACTTTATATAATAAAATAATGGTTAAAAAACCATTATTTTTTTTATTTTTTTATCAAAAAAATGTAGGTAAAATAAAGGGAATATGCTATAATTATTATATGTAGACAATAGGAGTGAAGTGTATGAAAAAAAATGTATTGAAAGTTAAAAAATATGTAGCAACTTTATTACTAGTTTTAGTAGTAGTTTCTGCTATTGGAATTCTAAGAATAGGTAACTTTGATAAGTTAGCAGGCAAAGTAAAAGTTAAAGATGCTCATTTATCAAATATAACTACTAGACTTAGTTCGAATGTATTTGATGCGAGTAGTGATAATCCTATAACAAGTAATGGATTTGATCAAATCAATTATGAATTAAAATATAAAGTATCAAATGCAGATAGAGATGTAATAATTACAGGTACTCTAAGAGATGATGAAAGATATGCTACTTTCAAAAGAGTAACTGGTGATAATATTACAAGTACTTTATCTAATAATGACAGAAGTATAGAAATAGTTGTTAGTAATGTTCCTGCAAATACAGAAATAACTACAAATGTAGCACTTCTTATTAATGGAGCTCCTAACGGATATTCAGTAAATCCTAGATTTCAAATAAAAGAATCTACAAGTGATACATTTAATGATATCTATACTAATTCTATTGAAGTAAGTACTAATGATTTAAGAGGTGTTGTAAGAAATACTGATGGTGATTCAATATCAAATATAATTATTTCATTATACAAAAATAGAGAATTAGTAAAAGAAACTTATACTAACAATAATGGCGAATATATATTTAGTGATTTAAATGAAGATTCATACACTGTTAAAATAAATGAAGAAATATATAAAGATGTTAGTACAGCAATTGATGTTAGTGGAGATACAGTTTTAGATTTAGAAACTGAAAGAGTATATCCTTTTGATTTACAAATTCATAAATATATTACCAAAGTTGATGCTTATAATGTTGGTAATTTAATTTCAAGAAGTTATTGTAATGCTTCTACAGTTAATTTCCCAATAGAAAAATTACAAAGCTTAAGTGGTAAAGTATACTACAAAATAGTAGTTGAAAATACTGGAGAAAAAGAAGGAATTGTATCTGCTGTTAAAGATGAACTTCCTGAATTCATGAGTTTTAACGAAGAAGAAAATAGTGGTTTTGAATTAGTAAATGGTTACATTTATGATAGAAACCTAGAAGGTATTACTTTAGCACCAGGAGAAACAAGAGAAGATAGTCTAGTATTAAATATAATTGATACTAAAGAAGCAAAAACATATTTAAACAGAGTTAATGCTGAAGGTGAAATTTATAATCATGTAGTATATCTAGTTGATAATCAAACTTATAAAGAAGAAGATGTTTTGGAAGGTGAGTTAACAACAAGACCTACTGATCCAACTCCTACTTTCGAAGGCTGGTATACCGATAGCAAATATACAAACTTATATAACTTTAATAATCCAGTTATTAAGAATTTAGTGCTATATGGAAAGACAACTCAAAAATATAGAGTAGAATTCTTTGATAAAGATCCTGAAACAGGAACTGAAACCCCATATGATGAACAAGAAGTAAATGGTGGAGATCCAGTTACTAAACCAAGTCCAGATCCAACACATACTGGATATACATTTAAACATTGGTGTAAAACAGATTTAACTGAATATGTATTTGGAACACCTGTTAATGAAAATTTAAAATTAATCACATGTTATAAAATAAACGAATATGATGTTAATTTTTATAATTATTCAGATACAGTAGAAAAAAATATAAAAGTTGAATATAAACATTTAATAGATCAAACTCAAGCACCAACATTTGATGAAACAGGATATACATTCTTATGTTGGAGTGAAAATAAATCTGATTGCTTTGATTTTACTACACCAGTAACAAAAGAAATTAATTTATATCCGACACATGAAAGATTAAATAATGCTGTAGTATTTAATGATGAAAACAGAATTACAACTAAAGAAGTTCCTTATGGAGATACAGTTGAACCTGTTGATAACCAAGGAAAAACAGGGCATACATTTAGATGTTGGAGTGAAGATAGAGAAAATTGCTTTGATTTCAATACTCCAATAATTCAAAATACAACAGTATATGCAATTTATGATATTAATAAGTTTACAGTTCATTTTATTGATAGAGATCCAGAACTTGGAACTGATACTCAATATGGTGAGGATCAAATAATTGACTATGGAAGTACTGCAACAAGACCTGATCCAAATCCAAGTCATACTGGTTATACATTTAGTGAATGGAAAGATGGAGAAAATACATATAATTTTGAGACCCCAGTAACTGATGATATTACATTAATATCAAATTATAATATTAATTCATATCCAGTTAGATTCCATAATGATAACGAAGTTACTACAGTAAATGTTCAATATAAAAACAAAGTAACTCCAATAACTAGTCCAACAAAAGAACATCATATATTTACTGCTTGGTTAGATGCTAATGATATACCTTTTGATTTTGATACTTTGATTGTTGATGAAACTGATTTATATTCAAGTTTCGAAGAAGTATTATCACCAAAGATAAGTCATGCCCCAACTATGTGGACAAATGGTAATGTATTTGTAACAGTATCTAAAAATGATAGTTTAGAAGATGATACAGGATATAGTTATTTATATAAAACTACTGAAGGTACATATGAAACATATGAAACTCCAGTTACTATAACTGAAAATACTACTATAATTGCTAAAGCAGTTAAATCTGAAGTAGGTAGTGAAGTAACTAGTCATGAAATAGTTAATATAGATAAATTAAATCCTACAGTAACAACATTTAGTGAAAATGCAGTTAATAAAAATAGTGCTACTTTAAATGTTGGCGTGTTAGATAATGAATCAGGTATTAATTATTATGAAATATATCAAGATGGAGTAAAAGTAGGTGAAAAACATTTTGAATGTTATAACGAAACTACTTTTGATGAATATGAAATTTGTAGAAGGGATTTACCAACTGAGAGAGTTAACACTTATACAGTTACAGGATTAGAACAAGCAACAACTTATACATTTAGAATAAAAGCTTATGATAAAGCTGGTAATTATGTTTTAAGTGATGAATTAGAAGTTACAACTTCAACTCCAATAATAGTTGCTAGATTAATTGGTTATAATAATCAATTATTTGAAGATACAGTTGATCCTGCTACTGGAGATGTAATTGTACCAAAAGAAGATAAATATATTAATTTTGAATCTCTTGCAGAAGCATTTGATTATGAAGATATATATGATTGTAAAAATGTTCAATGTACTATTCAAATGGTAACTAGCACAAATGAAAGTGTTGAAGTATTAGAAGGACAAAATTTAACACTAGATTTAAATGGTAAAATAGTATCTGGCATAAATAGTGAATATACTATTAAAAATAATGGAGAATTCACATTAATAGAATCTACTCCTGAAACAAGTGATCCTGGTAAATTAATTAATACTCAAGGTGTAGCATTACTTAACAAAACAGGAGCAAGTTTTACACTTGGTGAAGGATATTATGATAGAGAAGTTATTTCTTCTACTGTATCTATAACAAGACCATATATCTATGGTGAAACAGTAGGTGTTAAGAATGAAAAAAATGGTAATTTCACATTCTTTGATGGAAGAGTAGTTGCACCAGCAACAACTATTTCCGGACAAGGAGCAATTAATGGTGAAGTTACTGCTACAGAATTCTCATACACTCCTGGTTCTAATAGTGAAACAGTTGATGAAAGAAATTATCAAGTTATTTACTTAGAAAAAATAATAGATCCTGAAGCGAGAGTTAATAAAGGAATGTATTATTCAAAACTTTCATCTGCTATGAATAATGTTAATGTTGGTTCAACAACAATAGAAACTGACGAAGAAAGTAACTTAATGAATGATTTAGAACCTGCTGGTAATTTCTATTTTGTTTATGATGAAAATACTGGTAAATGGATATCTAATGGTAGAGGTAATTGGAGAGATATTTCTAAATCAAAATTAATTATAGATTTAAGAGAAGAAGATAATGATAAAATATTAAATGTAAATTATAGCGTTGATCATCCAGAGTCTTATTCTTTATTTGGAAATTATGGTATAACTGATGATTTAGGAAATAATATTTCAGTAAAACCAGTAACTATTAATGTAAATGAATATGAAAATTATGGCAAAACATTAGGAGATAGTGTAAGCCCTTATTATTATGATAATACAGACTTTAATTTTAATTTAGAAAAAGGCAAAATATATATACTTAATATTCAATACTTTAGACCTAATGAAGAATTTAGTCCTATGGTTATTAATAATATTACTTTATTAGATGCAACTAAAGATACAAGTAAAGTTGGAGCAGAGGAAAATGTTTATACTACATCTTATAGTTTCTATTATGATGAAACTGATGGAACAATAAGATCGAATAATCAATATGTAGGTGGTGGACCAAGTTCAGCATTTGGTTATACTGAAATTGATTTAACTGATAAAGAAGGAGAATATGAATTAATAGTTAATGCTTCAATGGAAAGTACTAATGTTAATTCAACTGCTTATGGATATATTGCAGTAACAGAAGATAACACTATTAGTAATTTTAATTCATATTTATCTTATCCAAATATTTTCTATTGGTATTCAACAAGTAATCCAGATGTTGTTAGAGAAAGTTCAACTAGTCCTTATTATGGATTTAGTACATATGGCCCAAGTATTGCCTCAACAACATTAACTGGTGGCAAGAAGTATTATTTAAAATACAAATACGAAAAAAGATATGTTTATGATGATTTCCCAACTCAAGAAGAATTTGAAAGAGCTGGATGTGCTGATCAATTAATTATTCATTCAATAGATTTAGTTAAAAAATCATCTGAATCAACTAGGATAGATACTGATAAATATAATGTTTTAGAATCTGATGAAATAATGCCTGATTTATTATTAAATTCAGGTGGTACTTTTATCCAAGATGGAGATACTATTAGAACAAATAATACAGCACCAAATCAAACATCAACTACTCATACTACTATTGATTTAACTAATGATGAACATGGAAAGATGTTATTATTACAATATAGTTCTACAAAAGGTTCTAATAATACTACTATCTCATTAAACACTTATGAATCTAGTAATACTTGTTCAAATTGCTTTGTAGTTTTACAAAAACGTATAATTGACGGAGTAGAAAAATACATACCTGTATATAATGGTGGGCAAATTCGAAAAGATGGAGTTTATACTGATTATGTTTATGATTTGCCAGGAGGTTATGAATATGAAATATATTATAATGTTGTTTCACCATCATCAACTTTAGATACATATCCAAATATAGTAATTAGCAATATTTCAATTGCAGAATTAGATGCTTTTGAAGGTAATTACTTTAATGGAGTATATCCATATAGTGATGTATATGAGTATGATCATTTCACTATTATTTCAAATAACAATGATTATATAAATGATCAATATAGGGATTCATATGTTAAATTAGATTTAAGAAATAGTGACAAGAATCAATTATTAACTTTGGGTTTAAATTATAATAACCCTAATTACAATAAGTATTTTGTATATATAACTAATAATAATAGAGCTTTATCTTATAATGATGTTATTAGTAATAGAGGAAAAGAATTAATGTATATTGGTTCTAGGGGCTATGGTAATAATGGTGGATCTTCTAGTAGTTCAAATAAAAATTATTCAACTGTTCTAGAAAAAGGTAAAGTATACTATTTACATTTTGCTGGTATGACTTATAGCAATTCATTTAGTTCATATGGTTCATCTAGTAGTTATGGAAATTATTCGATTAGACTTTCAGATATAAAATTAACACCTATAGAAGAATCTCTAATGTCAGTTGGATCTTATAATATATTTACTGGTACATTAGATGTATCTGGAGATAGAGAAGAAACATCAACAGTTAAAAAGAGAAGTTCACAAGAACCTATTATTGAAAATAATGGAACTGTATATGGTTTCGATTATAATGAAGAAACTGGAATGTATGATGCATTAAACAGTGAAGTTGGAACTATTGCAGCAAAAGTATTTAAAATAGATTTAAGTGAAGCAACAAGTGATAAAATGTATATTTTTGAAACTAATGGTGGAGGATATAAAAATTATTATACAGTCACTGATTCAGAAAATGTTCCAATAATAGAATTAAACTCATATTCTTCAGAATCTTCTGGTAATTTGCCAAATGGTTATCAAAAAATAGAAGATAATCCATCATTTACTCTTGAAGCTGGCAAAGTATATTATGTTCAAGTAGTAACATATAAAAATTCAGCAAATACAAATAATTTATCATTAAAAATAACTCAAATTGAAGGAGAAAACGCAACTAATAACTATAATCCTCCAAAAGAAGTAAGGGAATTTAATGAAAAAGTTGACACTGTTCAATTACTTAAAGATGTTTCAACAACTGATTCGTTAAATGTTGATTATAGTGAAGAAGTAGTTTTTGATTTAAATGGATATGATTTAACTTCAAATCAACCATATGTAATTAATAACAGTGGTGATTTAACAATTATAGATTCTAAATATGATGAAAATTCAGCTCAATATGCAGCAGATTTAGCAGAATATCAAGAATATGCTGGATTATGTGATGGATGCAGTCCTAGTGCAGAATATATTTTAGATCATTCACTAGAAACAAAATTTGAATATACAGGAAATGAACAAACATTTACTGCTCCGTATACTGGTGATTATGAAATCGAAGTTTGGGGAGCACAAGGTGGAAACGCAAAGAGAAATAATAGTACATCATATACTGGTGGATATGGTTCATATTCAAAAGGTACAGTTCATCTAAATAAAAATGACGTTTTATATATTAATATAGGTGGAAGTGGTACTACTTGTACTAACAGAAATTGTACTGCTGCTGGTGGTTACAATGGTGGAGGTTCAAGTTATGCATTTAATCAATGTGATACTAATGTTAATCTAGGTTCAGGTGGAGGAGCTACTCATATAGCAACTTCATCAGGAAAATTATATGAACTAGTAGATGACACTAATTCAATTCTTATTGTTGCTGGAGGCGGCGGAGGAGCTTCTTATTGTAACTCATACAATTATGCTGCTGGAGGATCTGGTGGAGGAGCTACTGCTGTAGCTGCAGTTAATAAAGGTGCAAGAGATTGGACTCGTAATGGTGGACCTGATGCTACTGGTGGAACACAATTAGATGGTAATGCCTTTGGACTTGGTTATGGATCTATAACTGATTACTCAACAGGAGCTGGAGGAGGCTACTATGGAGGAAAAGGTACAGCATACAATGGATCTGGTGGAGGTTCAGGATACATTGGTAATACTAATCTTACAGATAAAAAGATGGTAATGTTCACAACAGATGAATCATTTGTTTCAACAGAAGAATCCACAAAAACTGAAATAACATCTAATCATAGTTCATCAGCTATTTCTGATTATGCTAAGGAAGGTAATGGTTATGCCGTAATATCACTTTCTTATAGTGAAGAAGTAGAAGAAATTAGAGATAATTTACCAAAAACATATGATGTTAAGGAAGAACCTGATGATAATTTTAAAGAAGAAATATCTAAAATGTCTTCTAATAGTACAGGATTAGTTAACAATGAAAAAAATGCTGAATTAACATTAAAAAATGTAGAATTAAATGTTAATTCAAATTATGGAATTAATAATGAAGGTAAAGTTATTATCGATGGTGAACCAACTATTAATGTTACTAAGTTAGATGCTATTGGTATTAATAATACTAATAATGGTTCTATTGAAAATAATGGTAAATTAAATATTAATTTAAATACTTCAAATTGTTCAACTACAAAAGATTATAATACTGTAGGTATTAGTTATTCTTCTGGTAAACATGATATTAGTAATATTAATATTACTGGTAAAAATGGTACAGGTATTTTAGTTGATAGTGGAACAGAAGTAAGTGTTCATTCATCAAATATTAATTTAACTGATTTATGTGGAACTGTAACATTTAACAATTCAAAAGATTATACTAAGTTATCTTCATATAATAAGAGTTTCTCGTATACTGGTAAGTCTTTCTCTACTTATGTTAATAGAAGATATACTTATTATAATAGAAATGATGGTACTATATTTAACAAAGGAACTATAAATGTTGATGACGGAACTACTTTAGTTGGTGTAATTAGCAATTATGGTACTGCAAATTTATATAATGGTGTTAACTTCAATAACATATATCAATTTAGTGCTTATAAAAATAGATATAATACATACGATAATAAAGGTAGTTCAACTGTAAATATTTATAATACAGTGGCAAATGTTGATAAAATAGTTAATACTGGTGGAACTATCAACATTATTGAAGAAGAAGGTAATACATCATCAATTTCATCTGCAAATACACCTGCAGTATTAAACTTAGGTAATATGAATATTACAGGTGGAACAATTTCTAGTTTATATAATGCTGGTACTTTAAGTTCAACAAATACAAATTATAGCAAACTTTATAATTTACATACTTATACTGGAAATGGTTTGAAAAATGAATGGATAGGAAACTATTATTATAGTTATAACTATTATGAGCCATTCTTCAGTGATAAAAAAGGAACTGCTAATATAGTAGGTGGTTCAATAACTGATAATCAATTAATAAATGAAAATGAAATGACATTAGATGGTGTTACTGTACCAAACGGAATAATAAACCGTGGTGATTTAACAGTTAAAGGTGATACTGTTGTTACTGGAACAGATAAAACAGCAATATTCAATTCTCCATTTGAATTAAGAATATATAATACATCTGGAGGTATTATTGGTTATCAATATGCTGAGACAAGTGTTACTCTTGGTTCAGATGATGAAACAGTTAGTTCAAAACCAACAATTAATACAACTAATAGTAGTTATGCTATTACAGGTGATTGTTATTCAAAAGATACTACTCCAATTAAAGAATTTAAATTTACTAATTATCTAACTAATAATTATAACTATATTCAATATAGTTCAACTGGATATAGTGATGATTCAGAATTATATTTAAATAAATATGATAATTTATGTAAGATGAATTATTTTGACGGAACAATTACTAATACAAATGATACAGCTATAACTAGTGTAGTAGATATTCCGATTAAAGATATAGCAAGTGGTTATGATATCTTATATGATAACAGTAATTCATCAGGTAAAGTTACTCTTGAAACTATAGATAACTCTTCAAGAGGTGATGTAATAGATGTAAATGGTACTCCATATAAATCATTACAAACTGCTATAGAAAATGCACCTAATAATTCAATAATTAATATTAATGGTAATTATAATTCTGCAAATAAAGTTATAGTACCAGAAGAAAAAGCATTAACAATTAATTATGCAACTGGTGCTAAATTAAATTCTTATAGTAAAGATGCTTTAATAACAAATAATGGAACATTGTCTGTAACAGGTGATGGAACTAATAATGTTATAGGAGCAACTACTTATGAAAATAATGGTAATATGAAATTTAATGGTTCTAATAATACTAATAATGTTGGTTATTATTTCAAACAAAGTAGTTTAGTTAAGAATTTAGGTATTTTAACAGTAGATGCTGTTACATCTGATAAACTAGACATTCTTGCTGATAATAATCAAGAAGATGTTAGCGGTTTATTAACAATTAATGATGGAACATTTAATTCTAATACTATATTTGGTAAGATGACTAATATTGTTATTAATAAAGGATATTTTGATACTATAGAAGATAATAATTATTATGAAACAATACCAAATGTGTCAGGATCTGATATTTCTTATAATACAGTTCATACAAAACCATTATTAAATGTAAAACAAAATACAACAGTGACATTTAATAATTTTGATGTAGATAATGATTCTAGATATAGTAATATTTCTCTAGAACAAAATATAGGAACTCTTAATAGTTCAACATTGAATTTAAATAATTCAAAATTAGGTGGAAAATCATCTAAATCAAGTATTATTACTGATTTAAAAAACACTAGTACATTAAATGTAAATGGTGGAACCTATGATAGAATGTTCTTCTACTTAGGTGATAATTCTAATACTTATAATCAATTATCAGGAACTGTAAATGGTTCAATAGTTGCTAGTAGTCATGGAAATAATATAAATATTAAATCTGGTAAATTACTATCTAGCGATGATACTGCTATATTATTAGTTGATGCATCAGGAACAACAATAACAGCTGGTACTAAAGGTGATGCAGTTTCTAAGACTGATCCTGAAGTAAAAGGAACATCATATGGTTTAGCATCAATTGGAACTACAATAGGTGGAAATAATTTATATTTCTATGATGGAGTATTTAAAGCAAATAGCAATCCAATTGATTTACATGTTGAAGAATTAGAAGAAGGTTATGACTTAGTATTTAAACGTAAGTCTACACCTAAAGAAAAATATCTTGATATTTTACCAACTATTTATAACTATACAACTGGATATTATTATTTTGATGTTCAAAAAGCATTTGATGATGCAGCTGAAGATGATGAATTAATCTGGTTAAGAGATTATACAAATATGTCAGATAGTCCATCACTTGTTGTTAATCAAGGTAAGAAATTTACATTATACTTAAGTTATTATTATACTGAACCAAGTACTACAACATATACTGCTGTTAGTGGAAATAGTAATGCTTATGTTTTAGATGGTGATAGTACAGTTTATTATTATCCATATGATGGTTCTCAAGAAGTACCAAGTGGATATGAAATAGATGCACCAATTATATTTATTAATAATCAAGATATAAAAGATTCAGAAACTGGTGAGGTAATCACTGAAGTACCATTTATAACAAATAATGGTGTCTTAACATTAGTTGCTGGTGCTCAAGGTGAATCATTAAATACAGGTGATTTAAAAATCAATACTAACTTCGAGACATTATCTGGTGCTAGAATTATAATAAATAATGGAACATTAAATGCCAAAAAGCTAACTGCAGTTAATATTAAAACAAAAGATACAATGTTCAAAAATAATGGTGTAATGAATGTTTACTCAGGATATTTTGCAACATTACAAGGAAATGTATTTGATAACTATGGTACATTAACTACTACAACAGCTGATTCAAATCCTTCATCATCATGTTATAATCCAACTAAGATTAAAGTACTTTATAGTTCAGAATTAGAAAGTGCATATAATCAATTAAAGAGTTCAGGTGGTGATCCAAGTCTATTATTATCACCAACTATTATAAATAATACAAACGCAACAATGAATTTCAATTATTCGAATATTAATTCTGATTATACATATAAAGCTATAGTTAATGATGGAACGTTAACAATGAATCTTTCTAATATTGAACAATATAGGGATGATGCTCCAACTAATACTTTATCTATAGATAAATCTATAATAAATACTGGAACAATGGACGCTTCTAGTTCTATGTTGGTATCTACAAAAGGTATCAAAAATAGTGGAACATTTACTATTTATGGTGGATATTATAATGCAATATTTGATCCAGCTATTGAAAATAGTGGAACATTAACAACTAATGGAGGAACTATTCAAGGAGCTAAGATAGGTATAGTAGATAATGGTTCAAATACACTTATTAATGGAACTTCTATTACTACATATGGAGAAGCTTTACGAGCAACAGGGTATGGAACAACAAATATTAAAAATGGTGGATTGATTACATATGGTAAGTTAATTTCAGATTACACAATAAATTATTCATATGTTGATTCTTGTTCAAATAATACAGCAACTAAAGTATCAGGAAGTGCTAAAATTAATTCTCCAGATACATGGAAGTATCAAATGAACAATGGAACTGTTTATGCAGCAAGTAATAGAACATTAATTGTGGGTGAAAACGCAACTGGTCCAAACATATCTTTTGATTCAAGTTTAACTAGTTTAGCTCACTTCTGTAGTTACTATAATGGATATAGGGAATGCTATTCACCATATGCTCATTCAGGAGAAGATGGAAGTAATTATACTGTTGCCGCAGTAGAATTAAATAATGCTAATTTAGTTATGAATGGTGGAAATTTAGGTAATGTTTCAAGTAATGCTTATACTTATTCATTATATTCAAAGAGTTCAAATGTTAACTTCAATGGTGGTAGCACCGGAGGATATGTATATGTTAATAACCAATATGAAAACGTTACATTTGGTACAAAAGATGGAACAAATGCTGATGGATACACATGGGTTAATAAGATGGGCTGCTCAAGTAATTTCAAAGGAATTAATATGTATTCTGGATCATATGCATTCTGGATGGATAATGATAAATTATGCCATTTTGCAGATATTGAAGATAATTATGTAGTATCAAGTTCAGGTGGAACTAGTCCTTATGGTATAAGACAAGCAAGTGGTGGCGCTATAGTCAATACAACTAAATCTCCATCTGTTTCTTATCCAACATTTGAAGAAGCAATTGCTGATGCATCTGATGGTGATACATTGTTGTTTATTGATGCAATTTCTAAACCAAAAGATGATTATGATATTGATATTGATACAGATTTAACATTAAATTTAAATGGAAGAATTCAAGACTTTAATTTAAATATTATTAATGGAGCATCTATAACAATAACTGATTTACCATATATTTCTGATAATAGTAATCCAAAAGGTAGAATAACTAATGTTACAAATACTTCAGGAACATTAAATATTGTTGAAGGTAAGTTTGAAAATATTGAAAATTTATCAACTTTAAATCTTACAGGAGGAGAAGTATCGACAATTAATACTTCAGGAACTACTACTCATACTGGAGGTTCAGTAAATAGTATAATTAATAGTGGAACTCTAAATGAAAATAATGGTAATGTTAATACAATTACAAATACTGGAACATTAACATGTAGTAATTATAGTAGTTCTGGACAAAAAATAATAAATAGTGGTTCAGGGGCATTAACATTAGATAATGCATCTATTCATGAAGTAAGTAATAGAGATAATGCAACAATAACTCTTAATGGTGCAGGTAGTTCAATAACAACATTTGATAATTCATCATTGACACCTATGACATTTACTGAGGGAACTATATATGAATTTAATAATAGTGGTAATCAAACAAATGTTACTATAAATGGTTTATCTGTTACAAATAAATTACAAAACTATGGTACAATGACAATTAATTCAGGTAATATTAAATATGCATACAATTATGGTAATGGAACAACAACTATTAATGGTGGAACATTTACTTCAATATATAATGGACAAAATGTATCATATACAACAAATAACAGTTTAACTATTAATAATGTTACTGCTACAAATATTTATAATTATAATGGCACATTAGAAATACTAGATGGTAATATTGGGTATATTTATAACAAGGCAGTATTAACTTTAGGAAAAGATGACGGAACTATAAGTTTAACAAATCCAAGAGTTAATAATTCAAATGGTGATTATGCAATTTACAATGTTGGAACATTTAATTTCTATGATGGATTATTGACAGGTAAGAATAACTTAGTAATAAATGGAAATGTTAGTGATATAGTTTCAGGATATACAGTTTATACAGCACCTGATTATGATGAACAAAGTCAATTAATTGGAACATATTCAATGACATTAAAACCAGTTGCGGAAACTGATACTAAGATTGCTTGTGTAAATGGTATTTGTTATAACACTTTACAAGAAGCAATTAATGCATCTGTTCAAAACTGTGACGAAACTAATATTTGTCCTGATGTTACAATAGGTGATCAATTCTACTTCGGAATTGAATTAGATGCAGATCTTGAATTAGCTCCACAATATTCATTAACTATTGATTTGAATTTCCACAACATGAATACTAATGGACATATTATTCCTGATAATATTACATTAATAAATGGTAGTGTTAATGGAAATAACTTACAATCAAGTTTAGCTAAATTCTTATCTAATGTATTTGGTACTAATGATAATTCTAAAGATATTATTATTACCAAGATGGAAGATGGAAATGCACTTGATACAACTAGAACTTATAAATTATATAGATTAGAAAATGGTTCTTACTCACCAATAAAAGTTGATTCTGATGGAGCTGGTAAATACAGTCTAGGTAAAGAAACAACTGATATGAAATCTATTAAAGGTAGAATTTACATTAATAATGTAGATGCTGGCGAATATATGTTAAAAGATAATTTAGATAATGAATTAGAATTTACTATATATGATGATGGAAGTTTAAGTCCAAATATTAGAGAGAATATAATTTCTGATTATGGACATATGAGTGCTTCTGCAGTAGCTACTTTAATAATTTCAATTCAAACTGGTATAGTAAGAATTAGATATATATTAATAGGTACAATAGCCGTTATATTAATATTAATAGGATTATTACTATATAATAGAAATAAGTTAACAAATAAAAAGGAAACTATTTAAAATAGTTTCTTTTTTTGTTATAATACTTTTTGTTTGGAGGTAAGTTATGGAAAAAGAAAGACCATCTTATTTAAAAGCTAAGAAAAGAACTAAAGAAGAAGTTAAGGTAATTACTGATTCTTATATAATGACTAATGAATTAAGTAAAATAGGATTAAATAAAAAATATCATATTATTACTTATGGTTGTCAAGCTAATGTAAGAGATAGTGAAACTATATCTGCTATATTAGAAGATATGTCTTTTACTAAAACAGATAATATGGAAGATGCTGATTTAATTTTATTAAATACATGTGCTATTAGAGAAAATGCCCATAATAAAGTATTTGGTATGATAGGTAGAATACAACATATGAAAGAAACTAAACCAAATATCTTATTAGCAGTTTGTGGATGTATGGCACAAGAAGTATCTGTAGTAGAAGAATTAGAAAAGAAGAAAAAAACAGTAGATGTAGTATTTGGTACACATAATATTCAAAACTTACCTGAATTAATTAGTGAAGCTATAGATAAGAATGAACAAGTAGTAGAAGTATTCTCTAAAGAAGGAGATATTATAGAAAATCTTCCTGTTAAAAGAGATAGTATGTATAAAGCATTCGTTAATATTATGTATGGATGTGATAAATTTTGTACATATTGTATAGTTCCATATACTAGAGGAAAACAAAGAAGTAGACAAAAAGAAGATATATTAAAAGAAATAGATGATTTAATTAAATTAGGTTATCAAGAAGTAACATTATTAGGTCAAAATGTTAATGCATATGGTAAAGACTTAGATAATGGTATTACATTTGCAGAATTATTAGAAGAAGTTGCTAAAACTAATATACCTAGAATTAGATTCGTAACATCTCATCCATGGGATTTTTCTGATAAGATGATAGATGTAATTGCTAAATATGATAATGTTATGCCTTATATTCATTTACCATTACAAAGTGGATCAGATAGAATATTAAAATTAATGGGTAGAAGATATACTAAAGATAGTTATTTAGAATTGTTTAATAAGATTAAATCTAAAATAAAAGATGCTACTGTAACAACAGATATAATTGTAGGATTCCCTGGTGAAACTGAAGAAGATTTCTTAGAAACATTAGATGTAGTTAATAAATGTAAATATGATGGAGCATATACATTTATATATTCTCCAAGAGAAAATACACCAGCAGCTGCTATGGAAGATAATGTTACTTTAGAAGAAAAAGAAAAAAGATTAGCTAGATTAAATGAATTAATTAATAAATACTATAAAGAAAGTAATGATAAATTACTTAATAAAGTAGTACCAGTTCTAATTGAAGGTGTATCTGAAAAGAATGAAGATTTATGCGCAGGATATACTGATACTATGAAACTAGTTAATGTAAAATGTTCTAAAGATAATATTGGTAAAATAATAAATGTCAAAATAACAGATGTTAAAACATGGTCATTAGATGGTGAAATATATGAATAATGTATTAAAAGATATCGAAGAATTAAAACAAGATATTATTAATAGTAAAGAATATAAAGAATATAAAAAATATAATGATATATTAGAAAATAATAAGGAAATAAAATCTATTATTAAAGATATTGTTTCTAAACAAAAAGAATTAGTTTCTAAATTAAATAATGATAAAGATTTAGAAAAAGAATTAGATAATCTATATGAAAGATTAAATAGTTATGAAGATTATAATAAATATATAGAGGCATCACAAAACTTAAATATTTTAATATCAGAAGTACAAAATACTTTTGAAAAATATTTTAATAGTTTAATAAGCTAATTTAGCTTATTTTTTTATGTAAAAAATGGTATAATTTATATAGGTGAA
>Ga0129316_1000127_pt1 | contig 55704 bp, 48 predicted proteins | sample Cm1ome_2_FD_94429 | JGI IMG/M metagenome (GOLD analysis project Ga0129316, IMG submission 94429) | Eastern black-and-white colobus group fecal microbial communities from Wisconsin, USA - Cm1022B metagenome | ecosystem: Host-associated > Mammals > Digestive system > Large intestine > Fecal...
GATGCCAGTCAATAACTATATGGCACAATCACCGCAGCCGGTGATCGCCAACGACTCCATCAAATAGAAAGAGGAAATGACGCAGGATTGCTCTATCACTCTTCTTCTATCGCCGACGAAAACCAACGTTATGACAACCACCGTTTTCCAAAGGGCAACCACAGTTACTGGGACTGATACCACATCGGGTCCAGGAATAGAAGAACTATCCTGTGATGAAGAAAGCGTAGGGCTTTAATAGTAGCCTTTGTGGATGATAATAGCTATTCCTTGCAGACTATTTAAATAGATGTTGCGCACGCTTGGCAATTTTTCTTTATGGAGTGATAATCAGATAGTTTGATATATCGAGAAACCACATTGCCCCACAAGTGGGGAAATTTGTGCGCCGCATTTTGAGTGATAGAATCTATTTATAGACCAAATGTTGTATATATTAAATTAATTGCTTATATTTGCAAAATAATAATTTGATGATTTCTGATTTTTCGAATTAAATCAGAATAATATAATATAGTAATACATGCTTGTCCAATTCAATTTCAAAAATTACAGATGTTTTAAGTCTGAAACGACATTGAGTCTAGTCGCATCGGACAAAGTTGAGCACTCTTCTAATTCAATAGTAAAATTTGAAGATTATTCAATTCTGAAAACTGTTGTTGTCTATGGTGCAAATGCAAGTGGAAAGACAAAGCTATTTCAGGCTTTCTCTTTTATGGGTCGTATGATTTGTGGATTAGCCAAAGATAATAAATATGATTGGCAATCAAATTATGAACCATTTGCTCTAGACGAAAAAGTAGAAGATAAGTCAAGTTCATTTGAAGTGATCTTTATACAAAAGGGGAGTCAGTATCGATATGGATTTGAACTTAATAAGGATGAGATATTGGCAGAATGGTTATACAAAAAAGGTAAATCAAAAGAAATTGAGATCTTTTATCGTGATGATGAAGATTTTTCTTATCATAAGACTTATATTAAATCTCAGTTAAGTGATACGATAAAGTCTGCGAATATGTTACGTAAAGATGCTTTGCTCTTAACAATACTTCCGGTTTGGAATAATCAACTAACAATAACTATCGTTGATTGGTTCATGTCGGTAAATGTTTTATCTGCCACTTCAAGATCTGGAATGGCAGGCTATTCAATTCACTGCCTTAATGATAGCTTGATGAAAGGAAAAATGATTTCTATGCTGAAGTCAGCAGATATAAATATAGATGATTTTTCAATTCGTGAGGCTAATTTAGACGAGATACCAGATGAGATAAAAAAAATGCTTAATACGGATAGCATTGGTAAGGGCAAGATAATTGATGGTATTAATACAACTCATCGTACATTTGATGACAATGGCTTGTCTCATAATAGCAAATCTTTTAGTCTAGAAACAGATGAATCATATGGAACATATCGTATGTTCGCACTATCAGCTCCTATAATTGATACGTTAGAAAATGGAAAAGTTTTATTTATAGATGAAATCGATAATGGACTACATTCTGATTTATTAAGGGCAATTGTTTCTTTGTTTCAAGATGCAGAAATTAATAAGAATAATGCACAACTAATAATAAATACCCACGATTTAGGTCTGCTCGATACACCTAGAATTTTTAAAAATGATCAAATTTACATATCTCAGAAAGATCGTTTTGGAGAGGCATCATTAACTTCTTTATTGTCATTTGATGTAGATTCAGATTGCTCGATTAGTAAGTTGTATCGTGAGGGGAAATTTGGAGGTGTACCTTATCTTCTCGAATTTATGAAGAATGTTTTATCATCAAAGTAGTGATTGTTATGGTATCAAAGAAAGCTGAAAAACAATCAAAACGAGATGAACGAAGGAGAATACATTCTTCTGCTCCTGTTCTTCAACGTGAAGTAATTCCACTAGACATTCATAAGAATATTTTGATAGTCGGTGAAGGAGTTCATACAGAACCGTCCTATTTTGAACAGTTTAGAGAACCTGGGGTACGTGTTGTCGCAATTGGTCTAGGAGAGGGGACAAGAAAATTAGTTAATGATGTTGAAGCTCATAAGATTAAGGAAGAAAAAAAGTTAGGAAAAAGCTTCGATGAGATTTGGGTTGCCTTTGATAAAGATAGTTTCCCTGATTTTGAGCAAGCCGTGAAAGAAGCTTGTGATAAAGGATATCATGTTGCTTATTCTAATCAGGCTATAGAATATTGGTTTATACTCCATTTTATGGACCATCAAGGTGCAGCTCTTGATAGAAAAGAGTATGCTAAAACTTTGAATAATCTTCTTAAGAGCAATGGTATACCATTGCGTTATGATCCTGATTCAAAAACAATAAGTCCGGAACTTTTTGATGTTTTGTACAAGAAGCTTCAATTTGCATATGATAGAGCTGATAGATTGTATAAATACAAGGTAGGTCAAGGAAAGCATACAGAGGAATCCATTACAACGATTCATTTATTAATTAATTCTATTAACGGTATGAAATCTTCGTCGGAAAAGATAAAGGAAAAGAAAAAGTTAGATTCTATGCGTAAGGCTGGAATTTTATCGTAGCCCGCACAATATATAAGTTTAAATAAGTTCAGCGGTACCATTGCGATGAGTGAAATAGCAAAAATGGATTCAGATTTTCAATTGTTTTTAGCAAAAACATTGCAAAATGACCCCAAAAACGAAATAAAACAATGTGCGCAGATGATATAAGTTTAATCCAAAATAGCGGTACTCATTAGGTGGGGGCAGTTGTTTTAGGAAAAACGCTTAATTTAACATTTGTTGCAACTTAGCTAATTAATAATCAATACGTTACAATGTTTAAATGGCATTATGCAGATTATGTTACTATAAGTTGTTATGAATAAATAAGCAATGTGGTTTTTTAGAATCAGTAAAAAATAAAATTGCGACTTATTTCACCCAGTTTTTAGATTACGTAAATAAAACATATAATATTGCATATGAAAGCAAGCGTATTTTACAATGATTATAGTGGCACAGTTGCTGCTGATAGATGCGATATGTTTGTGGAGCAACCACACATGATGGAGTCTTCTATTGTAGAAAAATTCCATCTGCCTATTAAAGCGGAAGATTACCGATATGTAGGTATATCGTTGTCTGGAACAGATGCAGAAAAATTTCTTGTATATTTCTTCTTTCAGGAGAAGAAAACAAGAAAGTATGTAAAATGTCTTAAATATGACGTGTCAATGCAAGCCATATTGGATCTTTTTAAACGATTTGAACTTCAAATCGGTATAGAACTTGAAGGTATAGATGATAATTCAATTGAAGAAATTTAGCCTAAATACTTTATAGATAAGCCTTTTTTATCATAAAATTGCTAATGAAGATTTCTAAGCTAATGTGAACTTCTGTATAACGGCCTGATAGTCAATGTAAAACGAAAGCATCGTTTCCTGAGTCATCAGACGATTGAGCCGTTCCTGTTCATCTTAAGCTCAATATTATATGCAAGATTATATGCAAGACACAACGAAATATCCGCAATTTATTCCCGATAGACCTTTAGGCAAAGACTGCTTCGAAGGACACTCGCAGGATAGGCTGGCGCATAGCGTGTGCGACTATGTGAGAAGAATTGACGCCCAGTCCACAGGTCAAGGACAGGTAGTTAACTCAATGCCTCGCATCATTGGACTGGAAGGTGGTTGGGGATCGGGTAAATCGAATGTGGTGCGTATGATAGATGGTGAGTTGGTAAAGAATGGGTACTACACTTTCACCTATGACGCATGGGGTCATCAGGAGGACCTGCAGCGCAGATCTATTCTGGAGACACTGACGAGCCACCTAATTGATAACGGCGTGTTACAGGGGGAGGTGAAGATAAAGATGCGCAATGGCAAAGTGAACAATGATACATGGAAGAACCAACTTTCGCTGTTGCTCTCGAATAAGACTACAACCATCCGCAAGTCAACACCGAAACTCACAGCGGCTGCTTTCTGGGGTATCGGTATTGTGGCTCTGTTTGCTATATGCTCGTTGGTGGCAGGGCAGTTGATTGACGATGCAGATGCATTTAAGTGCTATTGGTGGATAGATTTTATACCTGTTGCATTGGCTTTGATAGTGGCGGGTATTTATCAATGGAAAGACGGTAGCCTTGAAAATATCTTCCGGATGGTTGACCACACAAACAATGACACCATCGACGAGGAATATACCAGTAGCGAGGAACCATCGGTGGCAGAGTTCAAGAACTGGATGAAGGCGATGTCTGATTACCTTGGAAGCACGAAGCAACAGTATCACCGGCTCATTATTGTATTCGACAATATGGATCGTTTGCCGTCGGAAAAAGTTATGCAGTTATGGTCGAGCATTTATACGTTTTTCGCTGGAGGTGAGTTCAACAACATCTGGACGGTTATTCCCTACGATTATAAACATTTGTGCCAGGCGATCTATGGCAGTGAGGTAAACGACTCTGAGGAAGGAGAAAACAGCAAGCGCATAAAACAGTTTATAAGCAAAACTTTCCCGCTTACCTACCACGTGCCAGAACCTGTAATTACAGACTATAAGAAACTGTTCTATACCTACTTTGACTTGGCTTTCGGTGCTGTTGAACATGATAGGGAGCATATCTGTCAGGTGTTTACTCATTTAAAGGAGAAACCAAATCCTCGTACCGTTATTCGGTTTGTTAATGAGTTGGTTGCCATGCGATTACAGTGGAGAGATGCGAAATACCGCTTGCAGAATCAGGCATTGTATATATTGAAAAAAGACTATTTGTTTTATACAGGAGAGAACCTGGATTCCCAGTTGCTGAGTGATGGATTGTTTGATAAAATTGGTGCGTTTTATCCTGATAAGAAGAAGGTGCAGACGGAATTGTGCCAGTATGCATATGGACTGGAAGACGAGAAACTTGCGGGCGAGTTGCCTTTGCATAATGAATTGAAACGGCTGGTTGCGGCTGGTGAACCGATAGCGGAGTACGTAGGGAAACCAAACTTCCAGACAGTATTCGAGGACGTGGTGAACGACACAGATCAGTCAACACTCAATAACGTGGTGAAGAGTATGGCTTCGCTCGACAAGGCAGAACTGACACCTGAGGTCAAAGAGCAGTTGCAAAGTAAGTGGGACTTCATGACCAATATGAAGGCTGATGCGGTTTACGATAGTCTTATTTACGACACTACACTGACCACACTAATCCAACACGGTACTCCGAGACGTGTGGTGAATATGGCAAAGAAATACGTAGGGGCAATGCAGAGGCTTACGGTGAGCGATGGCGCTTCTTATTTCCATGTACTACAAAAATTGCAGGACGAATTAAAAAATGCCAATGTGGAGTTTGACGATGCCTGCTGGTATCAGAAGAAAGTTTGCAAACCAGAGCAGTTCGTAGAGTATGTATGCAAGGCGGAGGCTGAATATAAACACTATGGGCTGACGGCAGATATGAAACAGTTGAATGAATATTTGCTGAATGGTGCAGAGAATGGCAACGGTCAGGTGGCTACGGTGGTGAAATACATCAAAGATGACAAGGCATACAACCTGAATGACCTAAAGACCTGTCTGGCCAAAGCCATTAAAGAAGATAGTATCAAACAGAACATTTGCGCAGCGGCCTACCTACATCGTGTGTTGTCGGATGAGGAGGGCGTGATGAAGACGCGCATCAAGCCAGAGACTGTGGCAGCCTATCTGAATGACAATCAGGTATCATGGGCGGAAAAACTGCCAGTTGGCTTGGAGGATGTGATGGCGATGTCGCTGGCAGACGGTAAAGACCTGAACGTTATAGATGACAAGATGCTGCCCCGTATATGTGAGTGCATGGACAGCTACTTTAACTATACCGAGTTACTGGAGCATACGGGTAAAGAGGGCAGTGCTTATCGTCAGTTGAACATATATTGCATAGAGCATTTAAAAGGTGGTTCGCTGAGCATGACGTATGCGGCACGACATTTAGTAGAACTGCAAAAGAACTTAGGGGTGGAGCAGGCTCAGCTGCTAAAGCAGTTTAACCGATGGTCTGTCATCAAGTGGGGCGAGTTCAATGCGGAGAACGAATATGTGAAGGAGGTGAAGAGTTATGTGCACCAGTGTTTCTTTGCGACCTATCGCAATAATCCGGGAAAATTCTCTGACAGTGTGATAAGGTTGGGCGTAGAATCGTTGGTATTGCAGAATACAGGATTCTTGGCAAGCGCCAAACAAGTTACGCAGAACTATACTACAGTTTTGGAACTGGTGGTGGATGACTATTGGAAAGCATTTGTGGAAACTTATCTTGGAACGGAGTATATGCCTCAGGCAGTAGCACTTCTGACGAATGAAGCTGTGACCATTTTACAATGGCTGTATGACCATAATGAGGTGACGGATGCAGGTTTGCTGGAAATTGTTTTGAAACATGCTGACGAAGGTACGTTGAGGAGTTATCTTCATTCTATGATGAATGACCATCTGTCGAAGACCAATAGTACTAAGGCGAAATTCTTGTGGTTTGGCAAGTTACTTCCGCTACTGGGTGCAGATATGGATCAGAATACCGCTCGCGGATTGATGACGCACTTCATTAAGCCAATTAGTAAGGAAGCAGAGTGTGCTGTTGTCATTGTACGTCACAAAGACTTCTACCTTACTATATTGCGCAAGGACACCTCTATCGCTGAGCCTATAGTTAAAGAAATGGTAGCAATGGATGGATACGCTGAGATTGCAGATGAATTAAAAACGATTGTTGCCTAATTACCCGCTATGATCCAACTTAATCCACGATACGAAGCGATATTTAATCCTGACAACATTGATCAGGACTGCGATGGGACAGCAAGTCTGATGAATGTCGAGGCGGATTTCATCAAGGAGGCACTGGATGCTGGGCTGTATAAGCAGGCGGTGACGATATATCTCCAGTTATTGAAGTCAATGCGCGAGCATTTTGTTGAGGATGAGCACTATTGCTACTTTGATGACATGTATAGTCTTGAGTACACGATGCAATGGATATATGAGGCGATACAGAAACATGATATAGATGCTGAATCGCAGGTTTTGCTGAACGAAGGACATAAGGAAATCTAGCAGAGCAAATGCTATGAGAACTATGGTATTCCTTCATACATAGACAAATGAAATACGTTCAACGTGAAATAAATTATACAATATAATGGCAAAATTTAAAGAGAATGGGAAACTGAAGCTTCTGATAATTGTTGGTACGCGGCCGGAGATTATCCGATTGGCTGCGGTGATTAACAAGTGTCGTCAGTACTTTGACTGTTTGTTGGCTCATACTGGCCAGAACTATGATTACAACCTTAATGGTGTGTTCTTTAAAGACTTGAAACTTGCTGATCCTGATATTTACATGGAAGCAGTAGGTGACGATCTTGGTTCTACTATGGGTAATATCATTGATAAGTCATATAAGGTGATGGTAGAAACTAAGCCTGATGCTGTTTTGGTATTGGGTGACACTAATAGTTGCTTGTCAGTGATTGGCGCAAAGCGTCTGCATATCCCCATCTTCCATATGGAGGCTGGTAACCGCTGCAAGGACGAATGCCTCCCAGAAGAGACAAACCGCAGAATCGTAGATATCATCTCTGATGTGAATATGGCATACAGCGAGCATGCTCGTCGCTACCTTGCAGATTGCGGTCTGCCTAAGGAGCGCACATACGTGACGGGTAGTCCAATGGCTGAGGTGCTACACAATAATCTGGCTGAGATTGAAGCCAGCGATATTCACACTCGTCTTGGTTTAGAGAAGGGTAAGTACATCCTGCTGAGTGCCCATCGTGAAGAGAATATTGATACAGAGAAGAACTTTATGAGTCTCTTCACCGCTATTAATAAGATGGCAGAGAAGTATGACATGCCAATCCTTTATAGCTGTCATCCACGTAGCCGTAAGCGTTTGGAACAGTCTGGTTTTAAACTCGACAAGCGTGTCATCCAACACGAGCCTCTAGGTTTTCATGATTATAACTGCTTACAGATGAATGCCTTTGCTGTGGTGTCTGACTCTGGTACACTTCCAGAAGAATCTTCATTCTTCACAAGCGTTGGTCATCCATTCCCTGCTATCTGTATCCGTACCTCTACAGAACGTCCTGAGGCAATTGACAAGGCAGACTTTATCATTGCTGGCATTGATGAAAAATCTCTCTTACAGGCAGTTGATACAGCCGTTGAGTTAAATAAAGACGGAAACTTTGGCATTCCTGTACCTGATTATGTAGAGGAAAACGTAAGTACAAAGGTTGTTAAAATCATCCAAAGCTATGTTGGTATAGTGAATAAGATGGTTTGGCGCAAAGATATGCTATAATCATATCACAACAAATCTTGTAGAATTAATAATTAAAAATATAAAAGTATGTCAATTTTTGCAGGTAAAACCTTGATGATTACCGGTGGTACCGGTTCATTCGGTAATGCAGTATTAAATCGTTTCCTTCGTACCGATATTGGCGAGATACGTATTTTCTCTCGTGATGAGAAGAAACAAGATGATATGCGTCATGAATACCAAGCCAAGTATCCTGAAGTTGCAAGTAAAATCAAGTTCTATATCGGTGATGTACGAAACAAATCAACTTTGAAGTATGCAACACAAGGCGTAGATTACATTTTCCATGCTGCAGCATTGAAACAGGTTCCATCTTGCGAGTTCTTCCCTATGGAAGCTGTGAAGACAAACGTTATTGGTACTGATAATGTTCTCGAAGCTGCAATTGATGCACATGTCAAGTGTGTCATTTGTCTTTCAACAGATAAAGCCGCATATCCAATAAATGCCATGGGTATTACCAAGGCCATTGAGGAGAAAATAGCTGTAGCTAAGAGTCGTTACTCTGGTGATACTAAAATTTGCTGTACACGTTATGGTAATGTAATGTGTTCACGTGGAAGTGTAATTCCTTTGTGGATTGATCAGATTCGTAATGGTAATCCTATTACTCTTACTGAGCCAAAGATGACTCGTTTCATCATGTCTCTGGAAGAGGCTGTTGACCTTGTCCTCTTCGCATTCGAACATGGACAGAATGGTGATATTCTTGTTCAGAAGGCTCCTGCTTGCACTATCCAGACACAGGCTGAGGCTGTATGTGAATTGTTCGGTGGACAGTCGAAGTATCGACAGAATGGTGATGCTTCAACTGTTGCAAAGCAACTGAAAGATGATATCCGTGTAATCGGCATCCGTCATGGAGAAAAGATGTACGAAACCTTGCTTACTAACGAAGAATGTGCAAAGGCAGAGGATATGGGCAACTTCTATCGTGTACCTGCTGATAATCGCACACTAAATTACGACAAGTACTTCACAGAAGGTGATGAGAAACGGGTAACTCTAACAGAGTTTAATTCTGATAACACCAAGCGTCTCAACCTTGTGGAAACAAAGGCAAAGATAGCAAAATTAGAATATATTCAGAAAGAACTTTCAGGCGAAGGAAACTTCATACAATAATATATTAATATGGGCGTATGTCTATATGTTCATAATAAGTGCGATATCACCATATTTTTTATAGTAACATGCGTATATTAGTAACAGGAGCTAATGGTTTTGTAGGTAAGAACCTTTGTTCTCAACTTCATAATATAAAAGACGGCAAGGCTCGTTGGTACAACCTCCCTGAGCCTATCGAAGCCATCTATGAATACGATCTCGATTCCACACCAGAGCAACTCGATGCTTGGTGTAAGGAGTGTACCTTCGTCTTCAATCTTGCCGGTGTCAACCGCCCACAAGACCCAAAGGAGTTCATGGAAGGCAACTTTGGTTTCGCTTCAGTGCTCATTGACACCCTTAAGAAGTACAATAACACCTGTCCTGTCATGATTTCAAGCTCTATTCAGGCCACCCTTGCTGGTCGTTTTGGCAATTCTGAATATGGTCGAAGCAAAAAGGAAGGTGAAGAACTCATGTTCCGTTATTCTGAAGAGACAGGAGCAAAAGTACTCGTCTATCGCTTCCCAAACCTTTTCGGTAAGTGGTGTCGTCCAAACTACAATAGTGCCATTGCTACCTTCTGCAACAATATCGCTAACGACCTCCCTATTCAGGTCAATGACCGAAGTGTAGAGATGGAACTCCTCTACATCGACGACCTTGTTGACGAGATGATAGCTGCCCTTAAGGGAGAGGAGCATTATTGCACTTTCAATGGAGTAGAAACAGTACCAACGGCATATGGACGTTATTGTCATGCTCCTGTCGTTCATAAGACCACTCTTGGCGAGATTGTTGATTTCATAAAAGAATGTGCAGATGCATTCAATCGCGAAGGTGCACAGGAGGCAATCTCTATGCCTCAGGGCAGTCTTCGTTATAAGCTTATGACCACCTATCTCTCTTATCTCCCTAAAGAGAAAGCCATTCGTAGTTGTAAGATGAATGTCGATCAGAGAGGTTCCTTCACAGAACTCATTCACACCTTGAACAATGGTCAAGTGTCTATCAATATCTCAAAACCAGGAATCACCAAAGGAGAACATTGGCATCATTCAAAATGGGAAACTTTTATTGTAGTTGCTGGTCATGGACTTATGCAACTTCGCAAGGAGGGAACTGACGAAGTGTGGAACTATGAAGTTTCTGGTGACAAAATTCAAGCAGTTCAAATGCTTCCTGGATATACTCATAACATTATTAACTTGTCTGAAACCGAAGATCTCGTTACGGTAATGTACTGTAACGAAGTGTTTAATCCAAATTGTCCTGATACATATTATGACAGTGTGGTCAAGTGAAAATTATTTAGAAGAAGGTAGGCATGACTTGAAAAAATGAAAGTTTTTACAATAAAAAATTCAATATTGCAATCATGTTCATATATTTTAAGCTCAAGTGAAAGTGACAATGTTTATATAGTTGACTGTGGAGATGTTCAAAAAATATTTGATTTTTTGGAAAATGAGAAAAAACAACCAGTAGCAGTTCTGCTTACACATGGGCATTATGACCATATATATGGTTTGAAGGATTTACTTTGTAGATATCCAAAAACTACTGTAATAGCTTCTTCAGAAACGATTAATGCGCTATATAATGTAGATCTTAACAAGTCGTTCATGTTCGAAATAGATCAAGATTATACTATTAATAGCGATACGGTTAATACTTATACTGTAAAACATAATTCGGAGCTAATGATATTTGACAAAAAGATTAAATGTATATCGACTCCAGGTCATGATGTAGGTTGTATGACATATTTAGTTGATGGATGCATTTTTACAGGAGATGCATATATTTTAGGTGTGCCTGTATTTACAAAATGGAGTACGAGCAATTTTGAAGAAGCGCAAAATAGTGTAAAAACAATAAAACTCTTAATAGAACAAATGCATTTAACTCTATATTCTGGTCATTATTTAGGTTGATTTTATGATTGAGATAAAGAACAAAGTTGATTGTTGTGGTTGTAAAGCCTGTGGTGATATTTGCCCCAAAGACGCTGTAAAGTTTAAACTTGATAGCGAGGGGTTTTGGTATCCTGAAGTAGATAAGAATATTTGTATAGAGTGTGGCTTGTGTGAAAAGGTTTGTCCGGTTTTACATCCAGACTTTAGTAATATAGGAAATTCAAACGATCCTATTTCATATATACTTCAAGCACCGAGCACTTTTGATCGCTTACAGAGCGCATCAGGAGCAGCTTATACACTTCTTGTGAAAGAATTTTTTGCCATGGGAGGATATGTCGCTGGGCATATTTGGAAAGACAAAGCGAATGTTATTGGATATGTCTCAGGTAATCCAAAAGATTTAGAAAAACTTCGTTCTACTAAATATTTGCAAAGTGACATAGAAGGTTTATATCAATCCGTGAAGAAGTTGCTTGTTGAAGGAAAATATGTGCTCTTTAGTGGCTGTCCATGTCAAATTGCTGCTATGCGACTGTATCTTCGTAAGGATTATGACAAGCTTATTACGACTGATTTTACTTGTATGGGTATTGACTCTCCTTTCGCCTTTGGAAAGTATTTAGAGTCATTAGAACGTATATATAAATCTAATATAGTCTATTTTAAAGCAAAAGCAAAAGATGTTGGATGGCGTCATCTGACAAATAAAGTTGTTTTTGCCAATGGAAAATCATACTTTGGTATTAATAGAAAAGATTCTAATTTAAAAGCGACTTTCCTTCATGTTTTGGTAAGACCTTCATGTTATGATTGTAAGTTTAAAGGATTTCCTCGTATATCAGACATTACTATAGGTGACTATTGGAGGAAAAGTTCTGCTTATGACCCTTTAGATGATAATACAGGAACATCATATGCTATTTTACATAATAAAAAAGCAATTCGTTTTTTTGATAAAATTAAGCCGACCTGTAATTATCGCCAATGCAAACTGACAGAAATCGTAGATGCAAATACTTTTGCACTTAATTCTCTTCCTCACCCAACGTTTAATAGGGAGGAATTTTATAAGCGCCTTAATGATGAAGATTTTTCTGAAGTAGTAGAGGAATACTATAAGGAGAAATATAAAATTGGCAAATTGACAGTACATAATATTTGGTTAGCAATAAGAGCGTTATTGAAAGGTATTTATATAAATAAAGCATATCCTATTTCCGTAATTAGATTTTTATATTACAATATTTTTTCCAAAAAAGTTAAAACTAATTTATTGAATGGAGATGTCTTGTTTTTAAAAAACACCCAAGTAAAACTATGTAGCGGTGCACAACTTGTTATCAAAGGACGTTGTTTCATTGGAGACAGTGGAGCAAATACAATAATTAGTATTGGAAAAAAATCAAAACTTAAGTTAGACTCGAATCGGATAGAGGCAGGGAGTAAGTTTTTTCTAGAAACAGGTTCAAATGTTTGCATTGGATTTAAGTCTGTTGTTGGTAATAATGTTTTAGTTAAGTCTCAATCATCTATAAATATTGGAGAATTCTCATTAGTTCAAGATGGAGTTCGTATTAACGACTTAGATGATGGTGTGGTTTATTTTAATACAGATTGCTTTACAGACAAGTCCGTAGATATAGGTGCACATGTTTTGATAGGTAAGGGAGCTATAATAAACGGATCAACACACATTGGTGATGATTCTATAGTTAAAGAATACTCTGTGGTAAAGGGTATCTTTCAACACAGTGTAACTTTAGCGGGTAATCCTGCAAAAGAAATAAATAATAATATTAAGTGGAAATTTAATTTTTAATAGAATGGAAATTAAGCAATTATTAAATGTTTTTAATGAGATTCTCAATAAGGATGGTGTGGAGAACATCACTCTTGATACCTCATTTAAAAATTGTGAAAGATGGGATTCTATGTCCGCATTTGAAATAACAGAGAAGTTAAATTCTCAGTTTGGTATTCGAATTAGAGGTATTGAGCTTAGACGCTGCAATACAATTGCAGATTTGTTGGAACTTTTAAATAGTAAATAACATTCTTAATGGCTTTGATATCTTTCTAGGCTAATTATAAATCAAAATAATTATGATTTTAAATGAACTATTTGATAATATTGTTAAATATGGAAAGAACAACGCATTTTGTATCGATGAAAAGTTCTATACATATGATCAATTATTAAAGCGAATTAACGCTATTCGTTCTGTCATATCAAATAATATTGCGACAAATGAGAAGAATGTATCTATCATAGCAAATGATGATTTGGATACATATGCTTCAATTATTGCATTGTGGTTTGAGGGCAAAACCTACGTTCCCTTGCTTAATTACGCTCCTGAGGAAAGAAACTTTCAGGTAATTAAACAGGCAAATGTTAATTATGTTTTAACATCAAAGACCATAAAGCAGCGTTTACCTGCTACAGTATTAATCACTTCTCAACATGATGATGTAATCCAGTCAAATCCTATTAAGAATGAGGATGAAAATCTAAATGCTTATATTCTATTTACGTCTGGTAGCACAGGACAGCCTAAGGGAGTTCCAATTACTTTGGGCTGTGTCTCGTCGCTCATAAATGCTGTGGAGGATGCTGGAGATAATATCAATGAACAAGATAGAGTGCTTCAAATGTTTGAACTTACATTTGATCTTTCTGTTATATCATATTTGCATCCTCTACTTCGCGGTGCCTGTGTTTACACAATTCCAGAAGGAGAGGTGAAAAACCTTTATATAATGGACTTGATGGAGTTCCATAAGTTGACTGTCATGTTGATGGTCCCTTCAATTATCATCCTTTTAAGGACACATTTCAAGGATATAGTTGGTGAAAGTGTTCGTTTATGCTCATTCTGCGGCGAAGCACTGCCGCTTGATGTGACAAATGAATGGCGAAAGTGTGTGCCAAATGCACGTATTAGAAATTATTATGGTCCTACTGAAGATACTGTTTATTGTACCTATTATGACATAGACGATGAACATCAGAAAAATCATAATGGATCGATTTGTATTGGTACCTCTCTCAATAGTGGTTCTTGCGTTATTGTAGATTCAGAGAATAAAGAAGTGCCAATAGGAGAAAAAGGCGAACTATGTCTTGCAGGTCAACAGTTAACTCCTGGTTATTGGAATAATCCAGAAAAAAATGCAGAAGCATTCTTTTTTTTAAATGGAATCCGCTATTATCGTACAGGTGATTTGTGTTATGCTGACAAAGATGGTGATATTCAATATATTGGACGTTTAGATTTTCAAACAAAAATAAACGGCTTCCGTGTTGAACTATCTGAAATTGAGCACTATGCTGCAGAAAGTTTAAATGGAAACCATATATGTATTTGTGTGGCATATCAAAATTCAATAGACGTAACAGAGCTGGGGCTAATAATACGGGCTGATAACAACATTAACGTTGAAGATGTTGTTAATTATATCCGTAAACATCTACCTCCTTACGAAGTGCCGTCAACAGTGAAAGTTTTGAACGAGTTACCATTAAATGCTAATGGAAAGATAGATAGAAAAGCTCTAATTAAACAATTTCAAGAATAGAGTTGTAATGTCTGTATAAGTATAGACTGGATTTGACAACAGTCTATAAACTTTCAAAGTTTGGCATAGTGTAAGATAGAGATTTAATATAAAATAATAATTGTATTGTTATATATATTTAAATATGAGAAAAATTATACATGTCTATGATTTGTTGACTACATATTTTTGGTATTTATTACCAACGATTTATTTTAATTTTAAGTTTCTTCCATTTAAGCAAGCGATATTCCTCCCGATAATGCTATATAAACCTCATTTTATTAAATTAAAAGGAAATGTTATTATTAAGTCATCGCGCATTAGACCAGGAATGATTCAAATGGGAAAGTTAGTTAATACCTGTAATCCAAATAATGGTATAACATTTGACTTGGACGGGACTATTATTTTTAATGGATATGCAGTATTTGCCAATGATAGTTATATAATGATTCGTAATGGTGGTGTATTGTCTTTGGGCAATGATATTGATTGTAACTGTAAAATCAAATGTGCAAAATCTATTGAGATTGGTGATGAAACATGGATTGCATATGAAACTATGCTAACAGATTCTGATTGGCATGCCTTGACTGATATTACTACAGGAAAACTATTGAAAAAGACTTCACCAATCAAAATCGGTAAACATAATTTTATTAGTTATAAGTGTATTGTTACTAAAGGTGCAGTAACCCCAGATAATGCAATTTTTATGCCTTTATCCCTCATAAATAAAGTATATGAAGAAGGAGAGTATCCTCTTTTCGGGGGTAATCCTTGTGAATTGATAGATGAAGGCTATTATTTGGATCACAAAAATAATTAAAATGGAAGTACTAATTGTTGGTGGTACAGGAGTAATAAGTACGGCAGTTGTTAAAGAGGCAATCAAACAAGGAATTAAAGTTACTTGTATTAATAGAGGATTTAATCACGGAAATTCAACCTGCGATGGTGTTGAAACTTTACATTTCGATGTTAGGAATAGGCAACTTGCAGAAAAAAAACTTTCAGGAAGGTCGTTTGATGTTGTAGTTGATTTTATTTGTGCAAAGGCATCAGATGCAGAATATTCTCTAAGTTTGTTCAAGAAACTATGCAAACAATATGTATTTATCTCAACCGATTCTGTTTACAAACTTCGTGAGGACGGTCATTATGACGAAAATTGTGACCAGCCAAATTCGGAGTGGGATTATAGTTATATGAAGTCGGAGTGCGAGGATGTTGTTAAGTCAATTTGTACAGCCTCAGAACTTCATTATACTATAGTAAGACCAAGTATAACCTATGGTAACACTCGTATTCCTTATGGATTTATGCCTCCAGTTGGTTATCATTATTCTATAGTAAAACGAATAATTGCAGGAAAACCAATTCCAATATGGAATAATGGTAGTAATATACAGACTTTAATTAGAGTAGAGGATTTTGCAGTCGGGATGGTAGGACTTTGGGGTAATCCGAATGCCATGGACAATGATTTTAATATTTCTGGTGAATGGGTTTCTTGGAGTGATGTATTGGATGCAATAGATTCTTATTTAGGAAAAAAATCAATAAGAGTCAATATTCCATTAAGTAGGATATTGCAGAAATTACCTGAACGGCGAGGTGAATTCCTAATAGATCGTTCGGTTGATCATTATGTAAGTAATGAAAAAATAAAGAAAATTGTACCAAAATTTTTCGTTAATTGTACTTTGAAAGATGGTGTGGCTAAGACGATAGAATATTACGAATCTCACAACAATATTTTCGGTATAGATTATCGGTATGACGGTTTGTGCGATATGATAATTCAGCCATTTGTTGAAAATAAGCTTTCATTTGTTTCCTATGATAGGTCCTCTGATAAATATAATTATTTTATAGGACGCTATTATGATAATAGAACTGTTAAAATATACTTAAAATTTTTATCTTTAACAAAACGGGGTATAAACAAAATTAGAAGAATTCTAGGCAATGCAATCAACAAATAAAACAATTGCACGAAATACAATTTATCTATATTTTAGAATGATGCTTCTAATGGGTGTATCATTATATACATCTCGTGTCATATTAGAAGTTCTAGGTATAGAAGATTATGGAATTTATCAAGCTGTTGGAGGCTTTGTCTTGATGCTAAGCTTTGTAAACAATGCTTTAGCAAATGGAACTTCTCGCTTTCTTACATTTGAGATGGGAGTTGGCGATATGACAAAATTATCTGCTACATTTTCTACACTTTTATGGGCTCATATTGCATTAGGTGTTTTAGTTTTTATAATAGCAGAAACGGCAGGTCTATGGTTTGTAATGCATGAATTAGTTATTCCTACAGACCGAATGGAACCCGCACTAATAGCTTATCAATTCTGTATTATTTCATGTTTCTTTCAGATGATAATAATACCCTTTAATGCCTGTATTATTGCACACGAGAAGATGAGCGTATATGCGTATGTTGGGATTGTTGATGCGTTAATGAAATTGTTAATATGTTACTTGTTAATGTTAGGAAGTATTGATAAACTTATACTTTATTCTATCTTATTATGTTTGATTAATATATTAGTGTTTATTTATTATGTGTTTTATTGTAGAAAAAATTTTTTAGAAGTTCATACGGTATCTATACTTGATAATTCTATACTACGAAAAGTCACAGCTTATTCCTCTTGGAATCTAATTGCTAGTACAGAGGGGGCATTGAGTAACCAAGGTGCAACTATTTTGATAAATATGTTTTTTAATCCTTCAGTTGTGTCTGCACGAGCTATAGCAAATCAGGTTAATATGGCTGCAAACCAATTTGTATCGAATTTCCGAATCGCAGCAAATCCTCAAATAGTAAAATTATATGCTGCAAAGGATTATGATTCTAGCAAAAAACTCTTGAAAGAATCAACTATAATAAGTTTCTATTTGATGCTATTACTTTCATTGCCGATATGTTTTGTTGCAGATGAATTGTTAGCATTATGGCTACATGAAGTACCAAACCATACCAGTATATTTCTGAGATTAGCTATAGTTACGAGCCTTATACAGGTTTTTGATACGTCTTTTTATACAGCGTTATACGCCAAAGGTCAAATGAAAGAAAATGCATTGACTTCTCCCTTATTAGGCATTCTAATGTTTCCTATAGTATATATCTTGTTTAAAATGGGCTTGCCTCCTGTCACGTTAGCCTGGGCAATGTTAGTATTACATATAATTATAAGTTTTATACAGAAGCCTATTCTGTTAATAAAGTTTGTTAATTATAAAATAGGTGATTTTGTTGACATAATAATTCCTTGTTTGAAGGTTTTATCTATATCTCTACTGTTACCTATAGGTGTGTATTATCTATCTTATGATGTACTATTAAGTACATGGATTAGATTCGTTGTGTTAGTTAGTGTTTCAATTTCTAGCGTTTTGTTTACGGTATGGTTCATTGGAATTAGTAATGAAATGAAGTCGCAAATTATTTCATCAATAAAAAGATATTTATGAAAATAGGAATTCTGACTTTTCATTGGGCAACCAACTATGGTGCAATACTTCAAGCATATGCTTTACAAAATTATCTAAAAGATAGAGGACATAATGTGGAGATAATTAATTACAAGCCACTTTTTTATGATTATAGTATAAGAAAATTCTTGTTATATCCACGCTCTCTGTTTTCTTTTTTAGTGAGATTTAAACAGGTATGCAAAGAAATAAAAAAAGAATCTCGCTTGAATATTTTTAGAAAAAAATATCTTCATCAAACAAAGCGTTATTATTCTCAAGATGAAGTATCTAAGATTGTTAACGACTATGATGTATTAATAAGCGGGAGTGATCAAGTTCTTAACCCTTGGTTCACTATGCATGGTGAGGGTAAACCTACTTCTGTGTATTTTTTACAATTTAATTGTAATGCGTTAAAAATTGGTTATGCTGTTAGCTATGGATGTACGTATTATCCAGAACATGCTGTTCCAAATGCAAAGCGATGGACTCAAAGTTTTGATAAAATAGGTGTCAGAGAATTTACAGGACTTAATATTTTACTTCAATTAGGTTTTAATAAAGATCAAAAAGTAGTGCCTGATCCAACAATTCTGTATGGCAGACGTATGTTTGAAACACTCAATCTTAGGGTAGAGAAGAAAAATGTTTTATATGTATATATGCTACGTGGTCGTGCAATTCCATGTGACTTTGTCTCATCAAACGGAATATCTATAAAATATGCCGATTCTGATGTGAGCCATATAAGTATGAATAGATGGTTAGAAGATATAGGTTCTTCTTTTCAATTTATTACTAACTCTTATCATGGAATGATAATGGCAATCTTATTTCATGTTCCTTTTGTTGTGTTGTTAGAGACTTATGGTGATATCGGAATGAATGACCGTTTTCTAACACTCTTGAAAAGATTGAATCTTGTGGATAGAATTGCTGATAATAATACATTGTCCATAAAATCAGTGTTTGCCAACAATATCAATTGGAGTTCAGTTGATGATGCATTAGATAATTATAGAAGAATAGGTGAAGATTTTCTTTCGTTATAAAATTGCGTGAAATGAATAAGAGAATTCTTTTTGTACATCAGTCTTCTGCAATTGGAGGTGGTAGTTATTGCCTTCTAAATGTTATTAAATCAATAGACCGAAATCTGCTGACACCCATTGTGGCACTGAATTCTGATGGACCTTTGGTAGAAGAATTGATAAAAATAGGTGTGGAGGTCTTGATTTTTCCTCATTTATCGTCAATACCATACAACAAATCTCTTTTTAGTTTAAAAAATATTTTGACTTACATAAAAGTAGATAAATCTCTGTCATATTTCAAAATACTACTTAACCAATACCATATTGATATTGTCTATCTTAATAATATGATGGTGTATCGTTACCTTAGGCCTGCAAAAGAATGTGGATGTCGGACTGTTTTACATTGTCGTGAACATTGGCCGTTAAATGAACATACACAACAACTATCTTGGATTCGAAAATATGTAGATAAATATTGTGATCAATTAATTGCTATAAACAAGTTTAGTGCATCGATCTTTTCTCCCCAAAAAACAAGTATTATTTATGACTGGATTGATATGCAGTCTCGATATGAAAAAAGACCTCTTTGTGAAATTTTTGGAGAGGACATGCAAGATAAAAAAGTCTTTTTATATACAGGAGGAATGCAACCGATTAAAGGTGCTGTACAAGTGCTTGATACATTTGTCAACGATATTCAAGATGCAAATGCAAGACTTTTATGCGTCGGTCTTACACCAATAATTGAGTCTGATAGTTTAAGAGGAAAAATAAAAAAAATACTTTCGATTATTGGATACAAAACATATAATTGGAAAGTATTCCAATTAATGAATTCTGATAAACGTATAGTAAACATACCTGCAACATATATGCTTACAGATATAATGCAACAATGTTATTGCAATCTTAGTTTTTTTACAATACCACATGCAAATCTTGCCATGGTAGAAACTTCATTGCTTGGAATTCCTTCTGTTGCAGCAGAAAATGAAGAAGCTTTAGAATATACGTTTAATGGTTTTACTGCGTCCTTGTTTGAAGCTAATAATAAGAAGGCATTTGCTGATGCAATTTTCAATCTTATAGATAATTATGAGGTTTACAAAGAACGCTTAATGCTTAAAAATACAGATATCCAACTGATGTTTAATCGTGATAGAAATGTCGCAATTATAAATAATGTTTTAAAACAATTATTGTAAGATGACAGCCGCTCTGTTGATTAGTTTATTTGCGCTTTTATTTGCAGTGCTTGACTCTAAAGGCATTGACCATAATGGACTTAAAAAGGCATTCATTTTAATAACTTGCTTTTCTTGTTTTAGGTATAATTATGGTACAGACTACATGTCCTATATGGAAGAATTTCAAATTATGGATAGATATTCTGTAGAATATATTCTTTCATACAATGGATTTAAAGATAAGGGTTGGTTTCTTATTCAACATTATATACATTTCGTCGGATGGTTCATATTTGCAGCATTGATTTCCATATATTGCAATGTTGTTTACTATAAATGTATAAAGAAATACGTTTCTAAAAAATACTATTGGTTTAGCTTTTATATTTATGCATTTACTTTTGACATGTTTCTTTTGCAGCAATCCATGATTCGTCAAGGTTGGGCTATTGCTTTAATGATGCATGCATTTGTGTTATTTGATACAATAGATTTTAAAAATAAGAAAAAGATAATAGCTTTTTTATTTCTAATTTCTTTGGCTATAAGTATTCATAAGAGTGCTGCTTTTGCCCTTCCATTTATATTATTTAAATTTGTACCAGACAAATATTTTAAAATAGTAGCTATAGGAATCGTTGTGGTATTTATATCAATGTTTTTCGTAAGAAAAATATTGGAAAATTACATCGGTTTGATTTTATTAACGGATGAGTTTTCTAGTTTTGGCAGTGACTATGGAAATGAAGATGGAACAAAAATTGGTGTTAGAGCTCTTATTGAGTGTATTCCAATAGGTGTTGGAGCTTATTATTTAATAAAAAACGGAAATAACAAAGGACCGTATTTCCTAATTATGGTTTCTATGGTTGCTCCAATGGTTTTACCATTGACTACTATAATTCATTTAATTTCTCGTGTTGCTTTTTATTTCAGTATGTTCTATATAATATCAATTCCAATAACGTATAATGTTATTAAAAATAGATTATGTCGTTGTGGTTTGATTGCTGTTTTTGTTTTAGTGACGTTTTATATTTATATAGACAGGTTTAACGCAGATTCTTATCGAAAACCGTACTCTGAATATCATACTTTATTTTCCTATATTTTAAAATAATCAAGATGAACAAAATATAGCAATTCTATCAACAATGTATTATCCTGATATGGGAGCACCATATTCTGTTAAGGATAGATTTGTTTCCTAGCTAAAAGATCGATATATTTTTTATATTATAACTAAAACATATAAAAGTTTAGATAGCTTTGAGCATAAGCAAAACATTTCGTATATACGCGGATTTAGACATATTTTATCTCTCAAATGTGAACGTAATATAAATTCTGGGAAATGCGTTCTCATGAATAAGTTGATATTAAAAAGTATAGATGTATTTAAGCTTCTTGCTACACAAGTCTGCCGTCCAACAGCAAATTCTTGGGAAAATTGTGCTTATTTTATAGAATTAGAGAGGTTAAACTGTAGAGTATCTCTTGATGCGGTACGTTGGTGGTATTCCAGATATGATGTCTGGAGATGAAAAACACCTGTCGTGTGTCCTGATTGAAAAATTTTCTTTTTTTAAAGAGGTAGCTGCCTTTATGGGATTTATGTCATTGGAGTCGTACTTTTGGAATGTACATCTTGGAGCTATTTTGAATCACGTTTCATGGAAATTGGGTGGATATGATTTTAGTTATGGTCATTATCTTGAGTATGCAACTGTGCTTATAGTAGGAATAGCACTGGCATATTTGTGTTACCTTATAGATAAACGAGCCATAGAACAAGTTAACAAACGGATATTTTGTAATGTATAAGAAAAAGCATATTGCTGTACTAAGTACTTTGTATTACCCTGACATGGGTGCTCCTTCTGCCTGTGTTGACAAATATGTAAGGGCGTTAAAGGATGAATACCAGTTCCATATCATCACGAGAACCGATTGTACAGCCTTTGAACCGTCACGAGAATATGACGTTAGATATATTTCAAGTTTCCGTCACCGTTTGAAATTAAAATGCGAGGATGGAATTAAAAGAGGTAAGAATAGTCAATTGTGTAAACTCATTCTTGCATTTATAAATCTGTGCAAGCTTGTTCAAACACAGTTTTCTTTCCCTTCTGCCCAGCGCTGGGAAGTAAACCAATATGCAAAGCAATTAGAATTACTGCATAATGAGGTCGGGATTGATGTCGTTATATCAGTGTCTAACACGGTATTTACGCAATTGGCAACATTACGCTTCAAAAGAAATCATCCAACCGTAAAGTGGATGGCATTCTTTTATGATCCATATTCCGAACACTACATATACTATAAGTATAAATTTTTTAAGTCACTGTGGAAATACTTAAATAGAAAGAAGGAACAGGAGATATACAATAATGCTGATGCTGTCTTACTATCATCTGAGTTGTATAAATTCGTTCCTAAGAATTTTACTATTTCAAGAGATAAATGTTTCCCTCTATTATATCCTCTTCAGCAATTATGCCCTAATGGTAGTAATGTTGTTAAAGTTAAGGGATTGGCTTCTGTATGTAAGTTGGTTTTTGCGGGGATGTTCTACAAAAAGATACGTAATCCTGAATTTGCATTATCGACAATTTCACAGATACAAAATGTTCAATTTGATATATTTGTGGGCACAGGGGAATGTGAAGATATAATTGAAAGATATAATAAAAAAAATATTCACAGAGAACAGTTTCTAAATCGTGAACGTTACGTGGAGATGATATGTAATGAGTGCGATGTGTTGGTAAATATCGGGAATATTAGTACACTTCAAGCCCCAAGCAAGATGCTGGAGTTATTATCTACAGGGAAGCCCATCCTGAATTTCTATTTCAATAAAGATGCACAGTATGAAATGATAGAGAAATATCCTCTGGGATTGAATGTTGGCTACAATGAAGTAGGAGCAGTTAAAAAAGTCGAGCGGTTTTGTTGGGAGATGAAAGGGCAATCTATTCCGTTTGAAGAAGTTGAACAACTCTTCCCTGATAACAAATTCGAAACTCAAGTTGAATTATTACGAATGTTGATAGAATTATAAAAATGATTGCAATATTGATGTCCACCTATAATGGTGAGAAATATCTTCGTGAACAGATAGAATCATTTTTTTCTCAGACAGAAAAAGATTGGCAGCTGTATATTCGCGATGATGGATCTAAAGATAATACTTGTAGATTGATTTCTGAATATGTTCGAAAATTTCCACAAAAGATCCATTTGGTGGATGATATTAAAACTAATTTAGGTCCAGGAAAATCTTTTATGCACCTTCTGAAAGTTGTTGATGCTGACTATTATATGTTTAGTGATCAAGATGACGTATGGATGGATGACAAAATAGAAAAAACTCTCAAAAAACTAAAGTCTATAGAGAAAAAATGTATCAAAGAAATGCCTATTGGGATATTTACTGATTTAACTATTGTAGATAGTGAATTGAACATTATTCATCCTTCTCTTTGGAAAGCAGGAAATCGTCATCCTGAATATGTTCGTGATTTGTACTTGCAATGGTCTAACCGTCATGCTACCTATGGATGTACTATGATGATTAATAAATTTGCCAAAAAAGTTGTGCTACCTTACAAACAATTTCCTGGTGTTATGGGTGCTCACGATAATTGGATTGCATACATTCTTATACATGATGGTATTTATGATTATCTTAATGAATCGACTATTTATTATAGGCAACATGGTAATAATGTTGTAGGTGCCAATTTGTCTTTAAAAGATAAGGATGAGGTAAATGATATGTTGTTTCGTCCTTTTACCCTTTGGGCTAAGTTAAAGAAAGATTATGCTCGTACGCGTTTGATGCCATTTTATGTTTCATACCTAAAAGTATTGTTGTATCGTATTGTGATGAGTACAAAGGCTTTACTGAAAAAATAAATTTATTCATCAATGGACAAATATCAGAAATATAGAGATTATGAACTCTCACCAAATGTATCTGTTAGACAGTTACAAATGAAGATTTTTGAAATCTTCCTGTATTTTAAGAAAATCTGTGAAGACAACAATCTTACTTATTGGTGTGGTGGTGGCACTATGCTTGGTGCTGTGCGCCATAAAGGCTTCATTCCTTGGGATGATGATCTTGACGTTTTTATGCCAAGAAGAGATTATGAAATATTGTATCAACGTTGGCATGAGATAGCAGATACAAGTCGTTATGTTTTAGTGCGTACAGACAAACAGTGTAATTATCATCATACAGCAATGAATCTTGTAGATATTCAAACTACATATATTAATAAACATTCTGAAAATGAGGATATTTTTCATGGTGTTTACATTGACGTAATACCATTTGAGGGCTGCCCAAATAGCAAGATTGGAAGAGCTTTCCAAATTTACCACAGCATCATGTACTCAGTTTTCAATTGTCAGCGGTTGCCTGATAATCAAGGGAAATTATTAAGGATTCCTGTTCAAATAATGCTTTCCATGGTTAAAAGTCAGAAACTTAGATATAAAATATGGAAATACCATGAGAAAAAGATGACGCAAAATGACTTTTTTTCTGCTAAGTATGTAAAAGAAACGATTTCGTCATTTAAAGGTCTATTCAGATTGTATAGAAGAGAAATGTTTGAAACTACGGATGCAGAGTTTGAGGGTATTCAAGTGAAGATACCTGCAGGTTATGATGAATATATGAAGGCAATATATGGTAACTATATGCAAGTTCCACGAAATTTGAATATAGACATGGCGAATCGTTACGGAGTAATAAAGTATATTAATCTGAACGAACCATATATGAAGTTTAAGGGTATTTATTATATGTGCAACAATCCAAAATAATACTTTTATGAAAAATATTGCAGTAATATTTGCTGGTGGATCGGGCAAGCGTATGAATACAGTTTCTCGACCGAAACAATTCCTTGAACTTTATGGTAAACCAGTAATGATATATACATTGGAGATTTTTGATAATCATCCAATGATTGATGGTATAGTATGTGTTTGTATTGAACCATGGATTCCATTTCTGGAGAAGCAGTTAAAAAAGTTTGAGATTAATAAGGTAAATGCAATAGTGCCTGGTGGCGAAACAGGTCAAGACAGTATTTACAATGGACTTGTTGCTGCCCAAAAGTTTTATGGAGATGATTGTAATGTTCTAATTCATGACGGAGTTCGTCCGTTGATAACAGAGCAAACCATAACCGATTGTGTACATACTGTATCAGACAAGGGAAATTGTATTACTTGTATTCCTGCAACAGAGACATTTGTGGTCAAACAAGATGATGGAACAATAGAGATTCCAACTCGTGATAAATCACTTATAGCAAGAGCACCGCAATGTTTTAAACTGAACGATATTCTAGACGCGCATCATAAGGCACAAGAGATAGGAAGACATGATTTTATAGATTCATGCTCTCTTATGAGATTTTACGGTCATCAGATGAATACTATTATTGGGCCAATGGAAAATATTAAGATTACAACACCTACGGACTTCTTTATTTTTAGAGCAATGGTGGAAGTGCATGAAAATCAACAAATTTTTGGATTCTAAATGAATAAGTAAGTTTTAGAATTCCTGTAAAGTTCTAAAATGAACAAAGTTTATATATAAAGAAGATGAATAAACAAATATTAGATGAAGATATAAAACAATTTGCAGAAACGTTTGAATTGACTGATCAGTTAAGAGGGGCGACTTTTCTTATTACTGGTGCAACAGGTTTAATAGGTTCTGTTTTGACTAAATGTTTGCTGGAATTAAACAATCAAAAACATCTTAATCTGAAAATAATAGTCGGTGTGAGAAATCAGAAAAAAGCGGAAAGTGTGTTTGGTAATAATATTTCTGCTTTGACAATACTTACGATGGATTTCTCAAATGATCGAGAATGTCACAAGATACCCAAAGTTGACTATGTAATACATCTAGCTAGTCCTACTGCATCTAGTTTTTTTGTAGAAAAACCAGTTGAGACGCTTAGAACTGCCATTGAGGGTACAGATTGTATGCTTGCGTATGCACGACAAGCAGATATTAAAGCAATGGTATATGCATCATCGTTAGAAGTATATGGTAGTAATCTGACAGATGATTGGATAAAAGAGGATTTTCAAGGTTATGTAAATCCCACCGAAGTTCGTAGTTCTTATAATATTGGAAAGCGAGCTTGTGAATGCTTGTGCCACTCATATGCGAAAGAATATGGAGTGAATGTTATGATTGCAAGAATGACACAGACGTTTGGTGCAGGAGTTGAATATAATGATAATCGTGTGTTTGCACAGTTTGCTCGAAATGCTGTAGAAGGAAAGGATATAGAACTCCATACCGAAGGAAAAACATGCCGTATGTATTGTTATACTATAGATGCAGTCAGTGCAATGTTATATTTAATCTTAAAAGGGACAAGAGGAGAGGCATATAATATTGCTAATAAAGACAGTTATATTTCAATTCGTGATATGGCATTGTTAATCAAGGACTCGTTTAATAAAAATATAAATGTAGTTTTTGTGCCGAAGGAAGGACAGGGTTATGCTCCAGAGACAAGACTTAGATTAGATACTGAAAAAATTGAGTCTTTAGGTTGGAAACCTCAATATGGTATAAAGACGATGTTTGAGAGACTATTAAAGAGTTTTATACATCAATGATGGCTATGAATAAAATAAGAGATTCTTACTGGGATTCCTTGAAGTTTTATTTGATACTACTCGTTGTGTTAGGTCATACTTTAGAAATTGTAGTAACAGATGGCAGTTTTAGTAGAGCATTATATAATTCGATTTATTTATTCCACATGCCTTTATTCATTTTCGTCTCGGGGCGTTTCTCGCATGTAAAAGACACTAAATCGTTCAACAGATCAATATTTAAGCTTTTAGAAACTCTCATAATATTTCAAATAATCAGGTCTTTTGTGATACCTGTTATCTGGGGTGATAATATAGAGTGGAAATACCTTATTGTTCCCAATTGGATATTGTGGTATTTAATGGCATTAATTTGGTGGAGGATAATGGTAAAGGTTACCCCCCCCCATTGGCTCTATTATAAGAAAAAATATGTTATCATCAGTGCATTTCTTATCTCTATAATTGGAGGCTTCGTTCCAATTGGTCATCCTTTTGAAATTCAAAGAACTTTAGCTTTTTTACCTTTTTTTGTGTTAGGCTATTATTCTAAAGACATAAATATAACCGAAATAAATGATAAAATTCCGTTGTTGGTAGCTATTGCTTTCTTTTGCGTGGTTTTTTGGTGTTTCTATAAATATTTGAATTTCAATATGGCTTGGCTGTTAAGTGCGGGACAGCATTATTTAGATACGGACTCTCCGTCAATGATTATAAGAGTTTTTTCTAGATTGTTGTGGCTACCATGTTCATTAATAGCCTGTGTCATGTTTTTAAAATTAGCACAGAATAATTGTGTTTTTGCCAATTTGGGCCAACGTACAATGCCTATTTTTATCTATCATTCATTTGTTCTTGATGTACTCAAATACCTGTATAAGTCTTCGTATATTCCGATTTCTTCTACAACAATATATTTATATTTTATAGTAGTTTTCATAATAGTTATAATTATGTCAAATATGAGATTTTTTAGATTTAGTTTAAATTTAATTAGTAATACCAGGTCCTTATTAAGGAACAAGTATAGCTAAATATATATAATCTGTTATATTAAAAAACAGTAGTTTGTTTATGTCTGATCAAAACAACTTCTATACTTCATCACTCAGATAAGAAGATTAGTTTTGATCTTCTCCAACAAATATTTTAGTAGATAGTTGATGAGCAACAAATAAAGTTTCTCACTTTCTGAAAATATCGATAGAAACGAGAGCTGTTCTCAACACGATAAGTAAATATAAACAAGAGCTTAAAGGCTAAACTAATGCTCAAGGCTCGCAATTTTAAAAATAATGAAAATTATCAATACAGCCATTGATGGCGTTGTAATCATAGAGCCAAGAGTATTCAAGGATGCCCGTGGTTATTTTTTTGAGTCTTTCTCTCAGCGTGAATTCGAGGAGAAGGTTCGTAAGATCAATTTCGTACAGGACAATGAGAGCATGAGTTCCTATGGCGTGATGCGTGGCTTACACTTTCAACGCCCACCATACACTCAGAGTAAGTTGGTTCGTTGTGTGAAGGGTGCTGTCCTGGACGTGGCAGTAGATATCCGTAAAGGTTCTCCAACATACGGACAGCATGTTGAATGCTTGCTATGTGCACATGATGAAGAAGGAGAACGAATTGCAAACGAGTATAATAAATCGCTAACCACTAATCACTCAACGCTAACCGCTAAAGTAGGTCGTCAGTTCTTCGTACCAAGAGGTTTTGCACATGGTTTTGCAGTGCTTTCTGAAACTGCTGTTTTCCAATATAAGTGTGATGAATTCTATCATCCAGAGGCAGATGGTGGAATCTCAATTGTAGATGATAGTCTTGGTATTGATTGGAAGATTGATGCAGATAAAGTTCTTCTTTCAGAGAAAGATACTAAACACGCCTTGTTGAAGGACTTTGATTCTCCATTTGATATTAATGTAGATTTATATCCAGAATTCAAGTAAGATGAATATTCTTGTTACAGGTGCCAACGGCCAATTAGGAAATGAAATGCGCATTGTGTCAAAGAACACAAGTGATAATTATATTTTCACAGACGTAAATCAGGTCGAAGGTCTAGAAACCTCCTACCTTGATATTACAGATATTGGTGCAATACGCAAGATGGTAAAGGACAATAATGTCAATGCTATAGTCAATTGTGCTGCATGGACTAATGTAGATGCATGCGAAACTGATGAGAAACTTGCTGCTTTGGCAGAGAAATTGAACGCTGATGCTCCAGAGAACCTTGCGAAGGTGATGAAGGAGGTCGATGGCTGGTTGATTCAAATTTCGACTGACTATGTATTCGGAAAAGAACCATACAATGTCCCTTGTGGACCTGATCAGAAAGGTACACCTACAGGTGTTTATGGCACTACCAAACTTTATGGTGAGCAAAAGATTATTGCATTAGGTTGCAAGCATATTATTATTCGTACTGCATGGCTTTATTCAGAGTTCGGAAAGAATTTCTGTAAGACAATGCTTAACCTCACTGCCACAAAGCCTGTTTTGAAGGTTGTATTTGATCAGTGTGGTACACCTACCTATGCATATGACTTGGCGGTGGCTATCAAGGATATTCTAGGAACTATCAATATCTCTGAAACTCCTGAAACTTTTGTTGGAGTATATCACTACAGCAACGAGGGCGTATGCTCTTGGTATGACTTCACACAGATGATTGCCAAGATTGCTGGTAATACAGGATGTAATATTCAACCTTGCTATAGCTCTGAATATCCTTCACCAGTTACACGTCCTGCATATAGTGTGCTTGATAAGCGTACTATTAAGGAAACCTTTGGTGTTAAGGTTCCTTATTGGGTGGATAGCTTGGAGAAGTGTATTTTAAATCTAAAAATGAACTAGAAATAAGTGAGTTTTAATGCCCTTGTTGAGCTTTCTTTTGTCGGGATTAAACCGATGGTCAAGAAAAGATAATAATCTTTGAACGAAAGATGCTTACTAATAATAGTGAGCCATATAATGTAGAGCATCTGTTTATGACATCTTGATTTTGAATAGTGATAAACAAATAAGAATTTTCTTTATGTCTTATGAGTGCCTTTTAGTAAGGCGAGACATAGTTTATAGAAAATTTTCCTTCTGTAAATGTTAGAAGTTAATAACAAAACAATATGTATAAGTTATTTTTTAAGAGGTTAATTGATACAGCATTGTCGATTTGTGGATTAATAGTGTTTGGTATTCCAATGCTGATAATTGCAATCTGTATCAAGTGTGATAGTAAAGGACCTGTTTTCTTTAAACAAGAAAGGTTGGGGAATGGAATGAAACCATTCACCGTATATAAGTTCAGGACTATGTGTGACCATGCTTATGAGATGGGAGGTATAGCAACCAGTGCGAGTGATTCTAGAATTACCAAGGTTGGAGGTTTTTTGCGTAGAACCAGTTTAGATGAACTTCCTCAAATGTTCAATATAATTAATGGCACTATGGCTATCATAGGACCTAGGCCTATTCTTGATTGGGAGTTCGAGGAGTATAGGGATAAGAATCCTCGCTACATCAAACGCTATGATGTGAAGCAAGGTATGTTCTGTACAGTGGATGTGGTCGATAGAGCAGCTTTGCGTGATGTTCAGTTTGAGATGGATGCCGACTATGCAGAAAATCTTTCGTTCGCGCTGGATTTCAAGACGTTCATTGGCATCATTGCACCTGTGTTGATGCAAAAGGGTGTATATAAAGACGAGAATAAAAATTTTAAAAAATAAATAACAATGAACAATAAATACAATGGTCATCTGTGCATAGTGTTTGCACTGGAACACTATAATCCACTGAATATGATTCGTGCTTTAGGTGAGAATGGTATTAATCCTGTTTATATTTCAGTGAAACGCCGCTATGAAGTAGCAACAAAGAGTAAGTACATCTCTGAGTTATATCGTGTGGATTCTGTTGAGGATGGTTTTAATCTGTTGATGGATAAGTATGGACATTTGGCAGAAGGAACTGGCAACAAACCCTACATAGTGTTCTCGGATGACAAGTCTGTAGGCTATTTCGACCTTCATTATGACGAGTGGAAGGATAAGTTCATAACTTATAATGCTGGACGCAATGGACGTATCAATGAGTTTATGGATAAGTATAATATCCAACAACTTGCAAAAAAGTATGGCTTTAATGTGCTGGATAGTTACGTTATCAGTAAGGAAGACAAACTTCCTGAAAATTTGTGGTATCCTATTATTACTAAGGATATTTCGCCTAATTCGGGTTCTTGGAAAGGTGATGTGTATATCTGTCAAAATGAAAAGGAACTGAAAGAAGCTATCGTCAAGATAGAAAGTCCTCTGATTATGATTCAGCACTTTGTAGATAAGCAAAATGAGATGGCTCTGGAGGGTTATACTATCAATCACGGCAAGGAGATGCAGATTATCACCCAGATGAAGTGGAAGTACCTCATTCAGGGGTATTACAGCCCCTATCATGATGTCTGCATGTTCACGGACAAGGAGATGGAGGCGAAACTCCAAGCCATGTTTGAGGAGATTGGCTTTGAGGGCGTGTTTGAAGTAGAGTTCCTGATCGATAAGGACGGTACTTACTACTTTATGGAAACTAACTTCAGAGCGTCTGCTTGGAACCCCACCTGCAAGTTTGCCGGTATGCCGTTGGACTACCTTTGGGTAAAGGGTATGGAGAACGGTTATATTGACCCTGCTGACCGCAAAGAGTTTGAGCCTTTTACTTCTATGAGTGAGGTGATAGACTATGCTAAACGTGTAGAAGGAGGAATGTGTTCTTTGGCAGAGTGGCTTCGTGATTTCAAGGATGCAAAATGTGTGTATATTTATGACAAGGAAGATAGAGACCCTTGGGATGAGGTAATTAAGAACTTTGATAATTTCAAATAAAATATGGAAAAGCTATTGTTTACAGGAGGAACAGGATTCCTTGGTAGAAATATAAAACCTATTTTGGATAAGACCTATAATGTGACAACTATAGGTATCATGGATGCTGATATGATTAAGGCTAATTTCGTGATTGGCATTCCAAATCTGCCAGAACGTTATGATATCGTACTTCATGCAGCGGGCAAGGCTCATATTTATCCTAAAACAGAAGCTGAACGTCAGGCTTTTTATGATGTAAATCTAAAAGGTACAATTCATCTATGTGAGGCCTTGGAGAAGGTTGGTGTACCCAAGGCGTTCGTCTTTATATCGACTTTAAATGTGTATGGAGATAAGCCTGGAAACATGGATACAGAGGATGACCGTCCACTGGTTGGGGACAGTCCTTATGCTGACAGCAAGATTAAGGCAGAGGCTTATTTGACAGAATGGTGTAAAAAGCATAATGTTAGATTAGGTATCCTCCGTCCTTCGTTATTAGCAGGAAAGGGCGCTCCTGGTAATTTGGGGGCAATGATACATGGTATTAAGACAGGGGCTTATCTAAGTATCGCAGGTGGTAAGGCTAAGAAAAGTGTATTGATGGTTGACGACATCGCGCACCTTGTTCCGCTCGTTGCAGAGAAGGGTGGTATTTATAACGTATGTGATGATCATAACCCTTCTTTCGGTGAGTTAGAAGCTACTATTGCAAAGCAATTAGGCAAGCGCAAACCAATCTCTATTCCTTATTGGATGGCAAAGTGTTTGGCTTTGGTTGGCGATGTATTTAGTTTCTTTCCAATAAATTCAAAAAGATTAGAAAAAATAGTAACGTCGGATACTTGGAGCAACGAAAAGGCAAAGAGAGAATTAGGGTGGAAACCTATGAGTGTTTTGGAAAATTATAAGATTTAAGACACATATCAGAGGTTTATTCCATGGATGAAATAGGGGATAGCTCCCTGTTCCACTTTCGTTATATTCAAGACTTGAAATTCTTTTTAACTCCCAATAGAGGCATAACAAAGAATGATAAAAAATCCAGTAACCTTTTCGATTGATTACCTAGCTGACGCATCGAAGGATATTCCTAACATGGTGGTTCAGCTGTCGTTCTTGGTGATGAGTGGGATTATCGTTATGGTGTTCGCTTTCGCTAAGGATCTGAATCAAGCAAGGAAAGGGGTGATGACGACAGTACTGATAGAGTATATGTTTCTCATTCTTGGCTCTTGTGTTATTTATCGAGCAGCTGGTGATGTGATGAAATACGAGCTCATACCATTCTGGAGTTATGCGGCTATTGATGCAGGGCAGACGGAATTGATTGAAGAGAATTTGATGAATATCGCTCTTGGTATTCCTGTTGGTTTCTTGTTGAGTTTCATCTTTACACATCGTTCATGGTGGAAGGCTGCATTGGTGGGATTTCTATTCTCCAGTATCATAGAGTTAAGTCAGTTGCTTCTTAAGCGTGGCCTCTGTGAATTCGATGATGTTTTCCACAATACCCTCGGTTGCGTTATCGGCTATGGTGTAGGAGTGATGATGCTGTGGGGAATTGGGAAGGTGAGAAGGTCAAAGGACTAAGGTCAAAGGTCCTAGGTCACGATACTCGAGTTTTTGGAGCAGTGAGAGCAGAGAATAAATCCAAAAATTTATTCTTTGCCGATTCGTGACAAAAATAAAGTTTTTGTTAAGCCAAATGAGCAGAGTTAAGCTTTCCGATTAAGTGAGCGAAAAATCAAGCTCGCTTGAAGTTTTCCGAACGTGAGGAAAGTCAACGAAGTTAAGTTCACTTAGACTCTGCCATGGCGAGAAAACGAAGGATGAAATCCAACCTATGGTAAATCTTAACCTTCATACCTTCTTCGAAAAGTGCAACGAATGTTTTCGCAATTTTGAGAAAATTAATCATGTTTGCTTTGTATGTACAAATAATAATTATTGTAGGACTTGTAATGAATCTGATAATTGTGCAAAGTGTTTAGATAGGATACATTATAATCATACATCGGAAAACATTACATACAACTGTAATAGAATCATATATAGGTATGTCCTTCAGTATTTTAATCGATTTTGTTCAGAAATCTATTACGAGGTTTCCCCATTTGTTAATCAATTTACGGATGATGATATTAACATTGTATCGATTGGATGTGGACCAAATTCGGAATTGTATGGTATTATAGAGGCTTTTAGAGTAAATGAACAAACAAAGAACATTCACTACTATGGATTCGATACAAATAGAGTTTGGATTCCCATTTGGACAATTAATCAACAATTATTGGATGGGGATCATTTATCTCAGGAATACCCAAAGGAAGATCCATCTACATATTTTGCAGCAAATGATATTGGAGAGATTGATTTATTTGTGATGAATTATCTTTTGTCTGATATTTCTAGACAAGATGCTGAGTCAAAAGAGGCAGCTATCCAGAGTATTTGTAATCTGATTCTGCAAATTAAGCCTAAAGTCCTTTTATATAATGATATTTCTTATTATACAAATAAACCGAATTCAGGCTACGGATGTTTAATCTCCATTGTTAAACGTTTGGCGGAGCATGAATTAAGTTTTAGCTGTAAAAGGTTCTTGACTTTTCATGGCCCAACTTTTTATATGCCTGCCAATATTACATTTGGTCAATCTCAATTGTACTTCACTAGACCAACATGTGTAGCTAATATAGTCACAACATGTGCTAGTTGTGCAAGTACTCAATTGCTTTTTGTAAGGAAATAATTTTGCTAATTCTTTTTGTATGATACTATCTGTTTCAAGACGTACTGACATACCTGCTTTTTACTCAAAGTGGTTTTTTAATAGAATTCATGAAGGCTTTGTTGATGTTCGTAACCCTATGAATGTTCATCAGGTGAGTCGAGTGAATATCAAGCCAGATGTTGTTGACTGCATTGTATTCTGGACAAAACATGCTCAGCCCATAATGAAAAGATTGCATGAGTTGGATGAGTATAATTATTATTTCCAGTATACAATTAATCCTTACGATAGGCTCATAGAGCGAAATGTTCCACAAAAAAAAGGAATAATTGAAAACTTTAGAGATTTATCAGAGCAGATTGGCTTAACTCGAGTTGTTTGGAGATATGATCCTATCTTGATCACAGATAAAGTTGATTTTGACTACCATATTAAGTATTTTGAGGAATTAGCGAAACGCTTATCAGGTTATACCCAAAGATGTGTTATCAGTTTTGTAGATTTGTATAAGAAGACAGTTAGAAATACTCAAGCTTTGAATATGCGAGAGCCGACTGTTGACGAGATGCATAGATTTGCTTCGTTGATGACTGATATTGCAAACAACTATGGTATGAAAGTTGTAAGCTGTTCCGAAAAAGAAGATTTGGGAAAAGAGGGAGTTGAGCACGGATGTTGCATCGATAGGAAGTTAATAGAACAGATTGTTGGTTATGAGCTTGATGTAAAGAAGGACAAAAATCAGCGTGAGGAATGTGGATGTGTTCAAAGCATTGATATCGGAGAATATAATACATGTATGCATAATTGCAAGTATTGTTATGCTAATTTCAATTCTGAAAAAGTCGAAAATCAAAATAAACTCCATAATCCTCTTTCTTCATTGCTTATAGGTGAATTAATGGCGGATGATAAGATCAAAGAACGTGAGGTGAAATTGTTAAAAAAGATAGACTTGTTTTCTACAAAATGATACGGGGACAGTCTCTGTCATTGATGAGGTCTGAGGTTTGAGGGCTGATGTTGTACAAGGATTAAAGGGGACGGATTTATGACATTGTGAATCAATGGTGAGCATGATTTTGCCAAAATGATACCTGGAGAACTGGCAATCAATTAAATAAATCTTAAATTTTAGTATGTAATTACTGGGGCAGGCGTTTACGAACGCCTGGTTTTAAGGGTTTTATACAAAATTGGATGTTTACTATTGAATGCGTTGGCAGTGGAAGACTTCGGAATATATAATGTGGCGTGTTGTGTCATGGCGATTTGAATTATATTTTTTAATGAACGATTATGAGTAAAATAAATATTTCTGGTATCGTAAAAGGTATCAAGGCTTCAACCACTTACTTGACTCCTATTATAGAGGCAGTTTGTAACTCAATAGACTCAATTGGAGAACGGAAGGGTGGAAAGATTGATATTATAGCATATAGAGATGGACAGAAATCTTTGGATGATAATGACCAGTCTAAGGTCTGTGGCTCAATTATTGGGTTTGATGTCGTGGATAATGGCGTAGGATTCATTACAGCTAATAGAGATTCGTTTGATACATATCTTTCTGGACATAAACTTAAGTCTGGCGGCAAAGGCTTTGGAAGATTTATGTATCTGAAATATTTCAATAAGGTCTCTATTGACAGCTATTATATTGAAGACGGTAAGTCTTTTCATCGTTCATTTGATTTTGGTCATAAAGAAGAAATTATTGAAAATGAGAAAAATGAACTCGTTAGTGGTGACAACTTTGAGTGCAAGACAACTTTACATTTGAAGTCTGCGATAAAAGATTACAATGCAGACAAAGGATTGGAAGTTATTGCTAGAAAGTTAGTAGAAAGACTGTTGGTATTCTTTGTTGATAAAAGCAAGAATATGCCTGTTATCACCTTGAAAGAGTGTGATGGTAGCAATCCTTACATTTTGAATGATTTTATAAACAAAAACGAAACCATACAATTTGTACAAGAAGAAGATTTTCAATTATTAGACAAAGGTTGTAAAAGCTATAAGTTTACGGTAAAGTCTTATAAGGTATATTTCTCTTCAATAACCAACAAAGTAATTTTGACAGCACATAGACGTGAAGTAACCAATAGACCACTGCACACTTATGTTCCTGAATTTAAAGACACGTTGGTGGATTTAGCAGATGGGAAACAAAAGAACTATGCTATACGTTCATACGTCGTTAGTGTGTATCTCGACAATCATGTGGATACAGAGCGTGGTGATTTCACTTTGTCGCAAACTGATAACGATTTGTTCTCTGGCATATCTGTAGAGAGAATAGAAAGGGAAGCAAGTAACATAACCAAAAAGTTTTTCAATGAATATATCCAAGAGAAGTTTCAGGCAAAGAAACAAAAAGTCATGGATTATGTTTCGAGTATAGCACCTTGGAATAAGAGCTTGTTGAGAGACCTGGATATGGAAAACCTCCCCTTAGGAATATCAGATTTGGATTTGGAACTAAGATTTCAGAAAATTAAATTTGAGAAGGAACAGAAGTCTCGTATTGAGATAAATGATCTTCTAGCTTTGCAAGGAGATATAAATACAGACAATATAAAGGAGCAGGTCAAAGATTTGTTTTCAAAAATAACAGATGAAGGCAAGAATGACTTAGCCCATTATGTTTGTAGCAGGAAGAAAGTTATAGACCTCTATAATGAACTTCGCAAACGAACAGATTCTGGTAGAGCTCACTTGGAGAGTGAACTTCATAATTTGTTCTTCCCTATGATAAAGAATGATAGAGAGGTGGATTATGAAGATCATAACTTGTGGCTCTTGGATGAAAGACTTGTGTTTAGTCATTATATTGCGTCAGATAAAGTGATATCTAAAAAAGACCACAAAGAGCCAGATGTAGTGGTCTTCTATAACGAGAGGATGTTTTTCAGAAATGGAGAAAACAGCATCACGTCTCCTGTAACCGTAATCGAATTCAAGAGACCTAAAAGGAAGGATTATTCAGATGCAGATAATCCAATTTCGCAAGCTCTTAGATATTCAAGAAAGATACTTGATGGAAAGTATGAAATGCCAGATGGCATCGAACCTGTCAAAGTAAATAGGCAATCTACGCCTGTTTATGTATATATTGTCTGTGATATAGTTTCGCAAATCAGAGAGTTCGCAGATCAATCCAATCTGACTGTCAGTCCTGATGATGAAGGTTATTTTGGATATGTATCAGGTTATAACGCATACGTAGAAATCATGTCATTTAAGAAAGTTATTGATGATGCAACGATGCGTAACAAGATATTTTTCCACAAACTTGGTTTAGAATGAAGTTTATGTTTTAGGTAAGCGTCCAAAATCTGCGTCTTTGACGAAATCTTAAGATGTGTTACTTTTGTGCTCGAAATTTTAAACATAGAAAAATGGAGAATACAACAGAATCTTTCAAGATGAATTCTGGCGTGACTCGACAATGTTCAATTAAAATACATGAAGAGTGGCAATAAATAGAATAAATCTTGAATTTTTGTATATAATTACAGGAATAGGTGTTTACGAACGCTTGGTTTTAAGGGATTTATACTAATTTGGACACTTACATGAAAACTATTATCTGATGGCCAAGTCTTCAGTATATCAAGACAGAGTTTTTGATGGAATTGTAAGTGAAAAATACGATTTCTTTCGTTTTGAGCAGGTAACGCATTATATTTCAGTTCCATTAGTTTGGATGTTAGAAAATGAGCGAGGATGAAATTAGAAGAGGCTTTTGAATTTAAAGGATATTGGTGGCTGCCTTCAGCTCCTGAAAACAAGGTGGCAGGAGTGCTTTCATACAAGCCAGGAGAGCGTATAACGCTTGAACTTATCGGCTCCTTTAGTAATGAGAATGATGCGGTAATGTCCTTCATAAACACAAAGGATGAGTCGGTTATTCATGGACAGGTGGAGAATGCAAAGAAGGTAACATTACTACAGTGTTATTCGTCTGTAAATGTCAATCTGTCCAGTTTCTTTCCAATAATTCGATATACCTGCATCTACTGTTTTATAGGCAAGCTTTATTCAGGCTTGGATGACGAAGGCGATTTCAGAATAAACGCTCATTTTCCTGAGTTGTCTTATTGGTGTCATCCAGGTATGTTGCGGGAGGCTTTTATGGAGGATAAGGAGCACAAAGGTATGATTATCAGCTTTTCGTTTGATGCAAATATGGGAGGAAAGCTGATTAACGAGGTTGAACTAGACAATGGTATTAAGATTGCGTTAAAAGGTGGTGCCAGCCTAAATGGTGACCATGCGAGGTTGAATAACGATATTGGACAATCATCGTGGATAGAGATTTCAAGTAGGGATAGAATCTCGTTCAACAAACTTTTGTCGTGTGTTTACAAGTTTGAGGAGTTCCTATCGTTAGCTACAATGAGGGTTGCAGAAGTATCAGAGATGACTTTCTATGACGAAGATTACTATCAAAAGATAGAGGACGATAGGAAGATACATCATGCTATAAGCTTCATTTCAAGCCACTGGAGAGGGATAGACACAGAAAAGGTAGATACGACAAGATTCCTTTTTGGTTATGATGATATAAAAGAAAGGTTTGTGGAATTGATACGGGCTTGGTATGCGGACAAAAACGATATGTACCCAGTAAGGAACAATCTTGTTGATAGTCTTGAAAAGAAGAGGGTGTTCAGCAATATGGACTTTCTGATTCTTGTAAGAGCACTGGACGGGTATTGTATTAGGTCGAAATATAATGGCAGTATAGCAAAACGTATGAAGGCTGTTTTGGAGAAGTTCTCGGATGTAGCTAAGATAAAGAGAGACAATATCAATATAGATGAGTTGGTGGATTCAAGAGACTATTTTGCTCATTTTATGCCTCGTGCGAGGAAAAAGAATGTTCTGGATGGATTTGAGTTGCATGTGTTGACCAAAAAGGTTAGACGACTTGTGATATGTTGTGTGCTCTCTGATTTAGGCTTTGACAATGTGGCGATTGATACTATCTTTAAAGGCAGTAATAGCAAGTATATAACGGATTGAGTTTGTTGATATTTTTAAAAGAACAACGAGAGAGTTAATGATGGGCGTTGTAAAATACAGACAAGTCAATCAACAGGCAAGAAAGTTGTTGCAAAAATAGGATTTTAGAATTATGATTGATATAGAGGAATTTAAGCAGGAACACCACAAAATGATAGAGAAAATGGGAGACTATGCAGCAGTAATGCGTAGGCTAACCATTCAAAAGGTGTACATAATGCTCAATCTTCGCGCAAAGCGTGATGTTGAGCATTTGGATATTGTTACGCCTTCATCAAAGGTCCTAGACTTCCTATATTCTGTTGATTTCTATACTGAATCGGGTATTTCCCGGCTTCGTATTCCCCCTCATAGTTGTATAGAATTAAAAGAAAAAGTAATTTCAGACTCAGTATATAGAATCAATGAGTTTGCTCGTAGATATAAGGCAAAACATCCGGAAGCAAAGGTTTATTTACTATTTCAAGAAAGAGGCAGTTTGACAGAGCAGGTTATCCGAGTATCAAAAAAACAAAAGCTTGTTGAAATCTATCAAATAGATGATTTTTTGGATAAGGTTAAAAAAGTTGCGGAAATCAATGATAAGATAGAAGCTTTTAATAGAGACTGGAAAGCTGAACGAGAAATGCTTCTTGATAGTGCACAAGTGGATTTTAGAGAGGATAGATGCTCGTTTTTTCTGGGTGCAGGCGTGAGTATGGATGCCGGGGGGCCGTCTTGGGAGAAACTTCTGCGGAAAATAATGCGACGATTCAAGAAGTTTGGTAAACAAAGAGATTTTGATAAGATATATGAATGGTGCGGGATGTCACCCATTATCCTTGGCCGTTATGCTGCTTCCAATAAAAAGATACTCAAAGATGTATCTGAGTATTTGAAAAGGTCTGTTCTGTATAGGAATGTCGATGAGGATAAGTCTGAGTTGATAAAAGCAATATGTGAGGCTGTCCAAGGGCCAAAAGAAGATGAAAGAATTGTGTCTTTTGGAAAAGTGAATAGCATTATTACCTACAATTATGATGATTTAATAGAGACAGCCCTTGAACATAGAAACGTCCCTGTTGCTCGCATCTATCAAAAGAGCAGGAACTTCCGTAATGAGCTTCCTGTATATCATGTGCATGGTTTGATTCCTAAAGAAAACAATGGCATCATTCCAACTCCTATTCTTGGAGAGAAGGAGTATCATGAGATGTACAAGGAATCTTATCATTGGTCAAATGTTGAGCAACTTCATGCTCTTGATAGGAATACCTGTTTCTTTATAGGCTTATCGATGACTGACCCTAATTTAAGGCGTTTGCTTGATATTTCAAGGAATGGGGGCGACAATGAGAATAAACATTATGCCTTTCTCCAAAGAAAAGATTTGTTCCCTGCTGATGAAGTGGAAAAGAATAAAGCTCATTTCAATACCATAGAATATCAACTGTCAGATTTGGGTGTGCATGTAATTTGGTACGAACAGCATTGCGAGGTGCCAGTAATGATAAGAAAGATTATTTCGCCAATTAGATTTGTCGGGTATTGAAACAGAGGGATAGGTTCCTGTTTTATAGAATACGTACTATCGAGGTAATGCTAAGGCAATCCAGACAACCATTAGGAACGGGGATATATCTGAAGTCTGAAGTCTGATTTTTGATGTTGAGTGATACGAGTTACACGGGGGGACATGTCTATGACATTGTGAAACAATGGTGAGCATGTTTTTGCAAAAATGATACTCTCAAATTGACAATAAATCTTTAATTATAGCGAACTCAATAGAATTGGAGCGTTTGCAAATACCTTGAATTAAGGAGATTACGATATATTCAACACTTTCCTATGGTGACTTCTGAAAGCGAATTATATTTTGAATACGATTATAAATAGGATGGATTGATATGGGATTTATCCATTTGTTATATATAAATTTAAGAGAAAAAGATGAAATATTTACTTGTAGTAGCTCATCCTGATGATGAGACGTTAGGTGCTGGCGCATCTATGTGGAAATGGGCACATCATGGTGATACTGTTGATGTGTGTATCATGTGTACGGAAGCGAAAGCACGTGCATTTCGTCCTTCTGATGAGGAACTCGGAGATGATACAAATGAGTCAAATAAGTTCCTGGGAGTAAACAAAATCTATGAGGGTACTTTCCCGAATATTGAGATGAATACTATACCGCACTTGAAATTGGTACAGTTTATTGAATCGGCAATAAAAGAGAGTGAACCGGATGTTGTCATTACTCATCACCCTGCTGATACAAACAATGATCACATGCAGACTAGCATGGCCTGTCAAGAGGCTATTCGTCTCTTTCAACGTCGTCCGGAGGTGAAGCGCGTGAAGGAGTTCTGGTATATGGAGGTGCCTTCTTGCACGGAGTGGAAAATCAATAATGCGATGGTGACTTTCAATCCCAACTGTTATGTTGAGGTTGGTAAGGAGGGCGTTGATGCAAAAATCAAGGCTCTTTCTATGTACCGTGGTGTGATGCGTCCTTATCCTCATCCTCGTTCTGCAGAGTATATTACTGGTCTTGCGGCTATGAGAGGTGGTCAGTGGGGACAAGAGTATGCTGAGGCTTTTGAAGTAGTATTACGAGCATATTAAATGATAGGATTGCTAAAATGACTTTGGCAATCCTTTTGTTTTATTCTTCATTAAAAAGTTATGATTCAAATTGATAAATCCCTGATTGATTCTCTCTTTGAAAAGGCAAAGGAGAATCCTCGTCTTCGTCAGAACTATGACATGCGTACCTCTAATGAGGATCATTCTCAGCAAATGCTCAATGCTTTGCTGCCTGGTACAGAAGTGCCCATACATCGGCATCCTAATTCGGTGGAGAATGTGTTATTGCTAACTGGTCGTATGGATGAGGTGTTATATGAGGAAGTCGTGGAGTACACAGAAGATGGTGACTCTCGACTGATAGATGTATCTCGTAAGGTGGCATTACGGGAAGTTAAACGTATTCATCTTTGTCCAGCAGAAGGTAAATTCGGATGTCAGGTGCCTAAGGGTATGTGGCATACGGTAGAGGTTATTGAGCCATCTGTAATCTTTGAGGCTAAGGATGGGAAGTATGGTGAGGATGGAAGTGAAAGTTTTCGACTTTCTGAAGGATGATGTCTGAAGTCTGATGTCTGAAGTCTGAGGGATGAGGGGTGAAGTCGGAGGTCTGAAGTCTGAAGTCTGAGGTATGAGGTATGAAGTCTGAAGTCTGAGGTCTGAGGTCTGAGGTATGAAGTAGGAAGTTTGAGGTCTGAAGTCTGAAGTCTGAGGTCGGAAGTCGGAAGTCTGAAGGGTGAGGGCTGAAGTTTGAAGTTTTAGGTTTGAGGTATGAGTGAATACGGAGATTTAATAAAAGGGAAGTGTGATGCGTTTGCTGATAGGGTCGTGAAACTGAATGACTACTTGCTAAAGCAGGAAAGTTTGGCAGAGGAACTTAGAAGTAAAAAGGAAAAGCGGAAGACGATTCCCATATTCTTGCAGTCAATAGCGAATATATGTAATCAATTACTTAGGGCAGGAACGAGCATAGGGGCTAATAATGCTGAGGCTACTAATGCCGTAAGTAAGCAGGACTTTAGAGCAAAAAGCTATATCGCACTTAAAGAGGCGCGTGAGGCTTTATATTGGATAGAGCTGTTGCATAGGAACAAATATCTTGATGAGAAGCTCTATGAATCTATACATGCGGATTGCGAAGAACTTGTCAGAATCTTAGTCTCTCGTTGTAAAAAGTTGGATGAAGTTTGAAGTCTGAGGTCTGAAGGTTGAAGTTTGAGGGATGAGGGCTGAAGTCTGAGGTCTGAAGGATGATGTTGTACAAGGATCAAAGGGGACGGATCTATGACATCGTGAAACAATGGTGAGCATGATTTTGCAAAAAAAGATACCTGGAGAGCTGGCAATAAATTAAATAAATCTTAAATTTTAGTGATCTCAACAGAATAAGGGTACTTGCAAATGCCATGATTTAAGGAGATTACGATAAATTGGACACTTACAAATAAATCAAATGAATCTTACGCTTTAATGATCTTATCAGAATCGTAGCGCTCGTAAATGCCTCGTTTTTGAGAATTATGATGATATAACATGCAAAAGAAGATATTAATATTAGGAAATGGTTTTGACCTTGATCTTGGCTTGAAATCAAGATATAGGGATTTTATGTTTAGTTCCAATTGGAAAGAGAAAAAGGGACCTGCATCTATTTTATCCTGCAACCTGCTTAAATACTTGGAGGAGAAAAATGAGATTGAGGCATGGTTTGATGCAGAGTCAGAACTCTTGAATTATGCGCTTAAAATTACCCAAGGAATTTATTGGTCACAACAAAAGACAGATCGTGACGGACATGAATTCTTTCAAGCTATGCTAAAGAAGTATTTGTTGAAGGAACAAGAAGAATTCACTCCGAACAAAGACTCTATTGCAGCAAAGTTAATGGAGGCTGTCATACAGAATGGTTTCTTTGATGAAATATTTACTTTTAATTACACGGATCTCAATAAGACCCTTGCAAAATTTAGGTTAAATACGAGAATTAACACTACTTATATGCATGGTTCATTAGAAGATAGTGACAACATCATACTGGGTATAGAAACCGATGAAGCAATACATAAAGACTATCAGTTCTTGTTTAAAACTAATAGCCGCTTCTACAGATACAATTCATTGATAGAAAGTATGGAGTCGGCAGATGAAATTATTTTCTTTGGGCACTCTATAAATGGGATGGATTTTCCTTATTTCAAAGAGTTTTTTATTAAACAATCAAAATCAACAGCAGAGTTGAAAAGAAAGTATATCACAATATTCACTTATGATGATAGTTCTGATCAACAGATAAGAAATAATTTTCGAGAAGCGGGGGTTAATCTAAGGGATTTGATGCAACGTAATAATATAACTTTTATAGAAACGAAGTATTTGAGAGAAGGGGAAAAATTTGAATTGAAGAAATGGAATGATCTTTTGCTTCATCTGAAGGATGATAGTAAGGATACGCAGAATAATAATTTAAGAAGACTATCGTCTATGCTACCTTAATGGAATGCCTCGGGGAATTTGGTGTCGTATTTAGCAAATACTTTCTTTGTAGATGTATACTTCTTCAACCATTAACTGAAGTGTCGGAATACGAAGATGCAGTAAAGTCTGAGAAAAACTCGATGGGGAAACCAGCGAGAATATGGAGATAGGAGATGCCATACGGAGAAGTGCAGGGAGTGGTGATAAGATGATAATTTGTGGGTTAGAGAAGACCGAAGGACGTGACGTTTGAATAAAGAGATTAAGGATGCACTCAATAGTTGAAAAAGAAAGAGAGTTTTCTGCATACCTTGAAGAATGGGTAAATGCAAGGTATGGTAAATGGAATAGTTTTTACCATGCTACTAGCCAAGATAGGAGAACAGGCATATACTTATTGGAATCTGGAGCCAGACTCTTGGATTTTCTCAATGATATTATGGGTAATATCGAAGAGCATTTCGCTTTAGAGAAGGGATGCCATCTCATACCGTCATGTTTTTCATCTATATCTCAACTATTGCAGTTTCTGGAAAATTTCAATAATCACATAAAGAAACACTACCACCTGATTGAAAGAAACCTTAAAGGGGTTGAAACGAGCATGATAGTGTGGGAGATGTATAGAATGTGCAATGACATTGACCAAATGGTTACTCGCTGCCAAAGCATTTATACTAGTGAGGAAGAAATTCCTATTCCATATCAACAGGCAAAAAATGCATTACGGAACAATGACGTTAGTACGTTTGTGCAATTGATTCAAAGTCTTGTTGCAAGTGTTCCATACAATGTACATAAAGAGCATTTGGATGAAGGGTATTTTCATACTATTATTCATGTAATTACATCCGTGCTTGGTATGTCGCCTATTTCGGAAATAGAAACGAGCGATGGTCGTATTGATATGGAAATAGAGTTTCCGAATCGTGTGTATGTGATGGAGTTTAAATATTCTGGCGATGATAAAGACCGATCGCAAGAAGCTTTAGATCAGATTAAGAAGAAGGAGTACGCAAAACCTTTGTATATGAAGGGTAAGATAATAGAAGGCATTGGTATGTCATTCTCCCAGAAAAACCATAATATTGATTCTTACACACAAGAAAGACTATATACACCACAAACTGCTCTGTATAATTATTCCAAAGCAGGAATGAATTGATTTGATGTTATGACGGAAGAAGAGTTATACCTTAAAGCGGTAACGGACTCGCAGGAGGCTGCACATAAGGAAACTATGTGGGGCAAGCCTGCGCGTGATATTATTACTGGAATAAGCAATAATAGTAGCGTAAGGCCTGTAAGAGCCATTTGGGAATTGGTACAGAATGCGCGTGATGTGGTAAAGTCTGGAGGTAGAGCAAAAATCAAGTTTACACGAACTAAAGAAGAGTTTGTTTTCCAACATGACGGTGTTCCCTTTACTCATAAGACTATAGAGGCTCTAATTCTGCAAACCAGTTCGAAGGCAACGGAGAACAATGTAGAGGTTGGACAATATGGCACAGGCTTCTTAACTACCCATAAGTTTGGACTGAAATTCAGACTGGAAGCCCCATTGAGAACTTCAGAGCAGTTTGAAAGATACATAAAAATTCCGTCAAACTTCGAAATTGACAGGCATTGGACTGACAAGGATGAGATGCGACGCTCGATAGAGAAACAATGGAATGAAACTCAAAAATGGGGTAAAGAGTTGAAGGATACAACAACGACTCCTTGCCCATATACCATGTTTAGATATAAGCAAGAGAACGATAAAGAGAGACAAAATGCAGAAGAGGCTTTTAGAGATGCACCTTGCATGGCTCCATATGTGTTGTTATTGAATCCGCAAATTGAAAGTATAGAGTTTGATGATGAGCTGAACCAAACAAATGAGGTTTTTACACTGGCTAATAGTAAACCTGTGTATGTGGAAGAAATAAATGACGGACTGGTTTATAAGAATATTGTGACTAGGTACAGTTCGGAAAGTGGTGAGAAGCAACTCTGGATGTATTATATAGAGAGTAAGGAGAAAAACGATAATGCCCCAGACAATCCGAAAATGACGGTAGTATTGCCAGTGAAGGAGGTGGAAGGAAAATTACAAGTATTTCAATTCCAGCATGAACTTCCTCAGATTTATATTTATCTACCTTTGCTTGGAACAGAACAGTGGGGCTTTAATTTCCTCTTACATTCCTCTTTGTTTACCTGCGATAGGGACAGCAGGGATAGCCTACGGCTGGTGGGAAATGGCCAGAATAATGACTATCAGGCTGATGACAACAGAAACTTGATTGAATTAGCCAACAAACTTATCTGGCAATATGTACAGAAGAATATAGCTCAACTGGCAGATGCAAAGTATTTGGTGCAAGTTAATTTCAAAACTCAGCAGAGCGATGAAGAGCTGGCTGAGTATTACAGAGGATTGCAAAAACTGTGGCGTGAACGGTATGAGACGTTGGAGATAGTATCAACCGGAGAAGAATCATTACGGAAGATAATGGATGTTTATGTACTGGATGAAGTCTTATGTCAGGCATGTAAAGACAAACCAGCTTTATTGGATGCCCTGTATCAGTTGTTGGAGCGAGTGAAGAAATGGGTAGTTCCTGTCAAAGATGATATGCTTTATTGGAGCGAGACCATCCATCAATGGTTCCGAGATGAAGACAACCCCCATAAGCTGACCATTGATAACTTGGTAGCGAAAGCTTCAGCGCTGGAAGTTAATGAGGATGATCTGGGCTGGCTTCATGATATCTGCCAATATCTGGTAGAATCTAAGCGAGATGACCTGTTTAATGTAACGGATATAAAGCTAATACCCAATGACAGGTTGGAATTGCAGCCTCGCGATGTTCTGAAGAAGCCTGTTGCCATGGCTAATGTGGTGAGAGAAACGCTGGAAGTGATGGCACCAGAAGAGGTCGTGAACTTTGTACATCCTAAGTTCACGGATATGGTGAATAATAAAGAGTTTGGGTATGTGGATATTAAGGAAAGCATATCCAACTATATGAATAGCCATAACAGCGACCAGAATGGTGTCCGCTCTGAGATAATGAGACAAAGGCAAACAGATATAGAGCGGCCTGAAGGACAAAAACTATTCGATGAGGCAAAGTACTCAGATAAATGCTATAAGAATGATGTTGTTCAGTGTATGTTGAATATGCTAAAGTCGCTATTGCCCGAAGATTCAGGTGGATTTGGGGGTAAGGTGTTGCCGTTATTTGAAGAAATCTACGGCCTGAATGCGAAAGCTGAAGAAGGTAGGCTAGACAATATATACGGACTGGAAGACAGGGCATTCTACAATGCTATGATATATGATACGCTATTCAAGTTTACTATCTCAGACGACAAGGATGATAAGGCTAACTGGATAAAGAAAATGGTGGAAACTGTTTATGGATACAGCGACACCAAGCCCTTTCTGGCCAACTATCAGGTTTATCCAGATCAGGCGGGAGAATATAAGTATGCAGAATGGCTGAAGAAACAACTAGATGATACTCCTGACAGAGCATTGGAGATATATGATGAAATAAAACGGAAGACACCAGAACGGTCTGTAAAGACAGAACTGGTTGATAAGTCATATAACGGTTTCTTCCAAGGAAGCGGCATATATAACACCATTGAATCGTGCAAAGAGATTGAAGATGAGCTTTCGAGGCTTCATTATAGTCTGGATGGCTATGAGCATAAGAATCTTATAGTGGAAATTATTAGGCATTTGACTGCAACGGGTGCGGAAAGCGAGAATTGGAAAAGATTGTTTTCTGACATCAATAGCAACAAAGGACAATTGATGTTCTCAACACTTGTTGACCAATCAAAGAAAGACAGCTTGTTCTCGTTGATTGAGATAGAGGATGCTAATAGATTGAAACTTGTTGCAAAACTGGCTAATGAACCCAAGCTGGAACGACTCTATGATTTGGGCAAGAATGCCCTGTTGATAGAGGAGAGGGAAGCAAGCGACAAAAACTTTAAATTGGATTTGGGTGAGTTTGTCGAGAAAATATTGAGAGACGAATTGAATCAGCAGTTGGGTGACCTTGCTTTGACCGTGAAGCCCGTCGAAGATGAGCAGGGTGGTCAGGATATGGTGCTCAGGGTGAACGGAGTGGTGCTATACTATATCGAGGTGAAATCAAGATGGAGCAGTGATAAATCTGTATTGATGAGCACTTCTCAGCACAGAAAATCCTATATGGAGAAAGAACACTATGCCCTATGTGCTGTTGATATGGTAGGAACTGACAAGGAGGATGTAAAGACACATAATTATCCTCCATTCTGTGAAGTTGAAAGCCGTATTGGCGTATTGATGAATATAGGCATGCTGAATGAACGCTTGAAGGACGCAACAGAGGATTCACAAGGGAAAGTTCATGTGAATGGCGGTTATCAAGTGCTGGTAAGCCAAGATGTAATTAAAGCCAATTCAGTTTCATTTAGCGTGTTTGTCAATGAGTTGAAGAAACGGGTATTGGATTATCTAAAAAAGTGAAGATGAAGTTTTAGCCGTAAGCGTCCAAAATCTGCGTCTTTGCCGAAATTAAGATGTGTTACTTTTGTGCTCGAAATTATAAACATAGAAAAATGGAGAGTACAACAGAATCTTTCAAAATGAATTCTGGCGCGACTCGACAATGTTCAATTAAAATATATGAAGAGTGGCAATAATATAGAATAGATCTTCAATTTTTGTATGTAATTACAGGAACAGGTGTTTACGAACGCCTGGTTTTAATGGATTTATACTAAATAGAACACTTACCAATACAAAACCAAGAAATAGATTGGTTTCTTGACGCCTATAGAAGTGCTTTCAAAATATTTATATTAACTTTTCACTTTCTTTTGGAATCCGCCAAATAAAACTGTAGTATTAATAATTCTTAAATACTTAGTGCTTGGTTAAAGAATCTCAGCGAATTTTGTTATTTTTGCTAATTAAAAACAGATAATTCATCATGGCAGAGAAACAGTTATCAAAAACAGATAAGACACAAATGATAGAGAGTTTTCATCAGCGACTTCTTGGTGATTATGGTTATCAAGAAGAGCAGATAGGTATGAATGTGAAAATATCTCAGGATTTTAGTGTTGATTTGGCTATATGGAAGAACGAGGACGATAAGAAAAATAATCGTCTTCCAGACATCTGTGTGACTATACTCTGCAAGATGGAACATATCAAGATTGACAAAAAGGATGTACAAGGAGTTCTTTTTAGTTCAAGAAATAATTCTTTGCGTTTTGTTGTGGTACATAATCTAAAAGAGACAAAGGTTTTCCTTAGTGATGATAAAAAAACAGGTAGTTTGGAGCAGATTGCTGATTTTCCTAAAGCAGCGGATATAGGGGATGATGCTATGCTTAATTCATTTGTTACAAAAATGCGCAATTCGTCAAAGGAAGCTTTGATACAAGCTTTTGGAAAATGTCATAACTATATTCGAAATATTGATAAGTTATCACCTGAGGCAGCTTTTGATGAGTTTAGTAAGGTTATATTCATAAAGATGGATTATGAACGCAAACCTAATGGGGAGCTTATTTTTACTAAACAGAAATATGAGCAGTTGGAAAATGAATACTTAAAGAAAAAAAATAAAGGTGAGTTCCTTGATGTGCTTTTCTGTAAAACAAAGGAGTATTTCCATAAGGATGGTTTGTTCGAAACAACGGACTCTATCCATATTAAGCGAGATACTGTATTGAAGATTGTTGAGGCATTGGAACCTTTCAATCTTTGCAGCTTGTCTGAAGACATTAGAGGCTTGGCTTTTGAGTCGTTCTTAGGAAAAACTTTTCGCGGTGAATTGGGACAGTTTTTTACACCACGTACTATAGTAAATTATATGGTTGACGTGTTGGACATCAAGGAGGGTGAGACAATATGTGATCCTTGCTGTGGAAGTGGTGGCTTCTTGATTAGAGCTTTTGAGCATATTCAAGATATGATAGATAATGATATTCATCATAGAATTCATAATGTGGTGAATGATATTCTAATGTCCGAATCAGAGAAAAAAAGACAGATAGAGCAGCTTCTGTTGGAACTTGACAAAAGTCATGTAGGTTCGAGATATTATAATCTTTGCCATAATTATATTTATGGCGTGGATGCAAATATTAGAATGGCTCGTACTTCAAAAATGAACATGATTATGCATGGTGATGGACACCTTGGTGTTTATTGTCATGATGGTCTGTTTAATGTTGGAGGAGTGGAAAATGGTAAGTTTGACATTATTCTTATCAATCCTCCATTTGGTTTGCGTATAGCAAGGGATTTGGATAATGACGGGAAAAAAGTTAATGACATCTACCAAATTAAGAAAAGCAATGCAGAGGCTTTATTTATAGAGCGATGCTTGATGCTTTTAAAGCCTGGTGGACGAGCAGGACTTGTACTTCCAGATGGAATATTGAACAATCCCAATATGGAGGAAGTTAGAAGTTTTGTGGAGAGAGAAGCGGATATATTGAATATAACGTCTATTCCTTCTGATGTGTTTATTGCATCGGGGGCAAACGTGAAACCAAGTCTTGTGTTCCTACGGAAGAAGATGAAGAAGAGGGAAGGACATAACAAAGACATAATATCCATATCTAAGGTTGATGATGCTGGAATAAATTCAAAAGGGTTGCCCTCGGACAATAGACAGTTGATGGAACTTGCTCCTGTTGTAAAGGAATGGATTTCGCACAAAAAAGCAAAGTCTTCACTATATTTCAAGACTATCTATAGAAACTTGATGGATAAATGGAATGTCAATTCTTGTTTTGATATGCAGAATGTAGTTTTGACATCAAAATATCCTTCCGTACTTTTAAAAGATTTACTTTCGATAAATAATGAGAAGGTGGATGTGTTGGATGACATAACGTATACTCGCCTTACTGTAAAACTATTTAATAAAGGTATTCAGAAGCGAGATATGCTTAAAGGGGACTTGATAGGTACAAAAAAGCAAACTAAGGTAAGAACAGGTCAGTTTGTCGTTTCCAAAATAGATGGCAAGAGTGGAGCTTTTGGTTTTGTTCCTGCGGATTTAGATGGAAGCATAGTGACACAAGACTTTATGGTATTTGATTTGGATGAAACAAGGGTTAATCCTGCCTATTTAGAATTGGCTCTAAATAATGATGCGATTCTTGACCAATATAAAAGTGCAAGTAATGGCTCAACTGGTCGTAAACGTTTGTCTCAGGCAGTTTTTCTTTCAACAAGGATTCCTTTGCCTTCCATAGAGGAGCAAAAAGAAATGGTGGAGGAAATCGTAAGCATGAGAAATAAGATAAAGGAATTGTCTGAAAGAATTGAAAGCCAGAAGATTAATCTGAGCAATATATTATATAAAGATTAAAAAGCCTATGAAACTACTTGAATTTAGAGTGAATTCTTCTTATAGAAATTTAGAAGGATTGAAAATAAAGTTTGACAACAATATGTCAACTTATGTAATTATAGGCACAAATGGTGCTGGTAAGAGCAATGTTTTGGAGGCGTTAAGCAGCGTCTTCAAGACATTGTATTATGATGCTAACCGTAATTTTGAGTTCAGTTTCTATCTGAAATATGAAATCCTTGACCATAATGTCTTAGTTATATACGATAAGGTAAAACATACATTTTTACTTAAAATAGATAATAAGAAAATTGAAGAAGGAGAAGTTGGAGCGTTGTTAAATCAATATCTGCCATCGCGTATTGTATGCAATTATAGTGGAGAAGACTCTCGTATATATGAGAATTATTATCAGGAGCCTCGTGAACAATATACGAAGGATTTAATTCAAGGCAATGCCACACATTCTCTACAAATGATGTTTGTAAATAAGGATTGTTGGAAGATAATTTTCTTGGTAATGGCTTGTTGCAAGAATCGAGTAATGGCCTTTAATGATTTTCTGACTAACACATTAGGAGTTGATTATATTGATATCATAAACCTTGAAATAGAAGAAAAAGAGATTGCAGGATGGAGCAATAGTGCTCCTGCATTGTATATACGACAGTTGCTTGCTCGTACAAAAGGTAGAAAAATAGTTATTGATGATTTTTGTCCAGATGATGAGGATGCTCTTGTCTTATATAACAATCTGGTAGGGGTATATGAGCTTATCAAGAAAAATCTTTCCATTACTTTTAATAATGGTATAGATACTGCATATTTCAGTGAGGGGGAGAAAAAAATGATGGTGGTGCTGTTTATGCTTGAAGCTTTGTCGGATGAGAGATCTTTATTGTTGCTTGATGAGCCTGACAGCCATATTCATGTTGCGCATAAGGGTAAACTTGTTACTTTTTTGACTGAAACAGATAATCGTGAGAATGTGATAACTACTCACTCGCCTTCTTTGACTGTAAATTTCAAAGATGAAGCCATCATTATGCTTTCTGCCAATGCAAACGGCCATGCGGAAGTTGTAGACAAGGATAAGGCTGGTATTGTCAAGGCTCTTACAAATGACATTTGGTCGGTTCAAGAACAGAATATGTTTCTCAACTCTAACAAGGATATTTTGTTGGTTGAGGGGTGGACCGATGAGGCATATATTTCTAAAGCTTTAGAAGTATTTCAAAAAGAAAGGAAATATAAGGATTTGGATTTCTCTTATCTGCCTTGCAATGGAAGTGCGAATGTACAGAGGATGATAGAGAAGTTTCATCCTAAACCTAATCAGTTGATGATTGCTCTGTTTGACAATGATGGGGCAGGTTGGAGTTCGTATAACGGTATTTTAGGATTATGTAACGAAGGAAAGACTAAAGTTTCTTGTGCGCAGAAAAAGGACGACATATGGCTTGCTATAATTCCTGCCTTAAAAGGTAGAAAAGGAAATTTTAATATAGAAGATTATTTTCCTCATAAAGTTTTTTTGAAGTTTGTTATGAGTTTTCAAACGCTTAATGAGATTGTAGAGAAGAATTCTTTAAAATCAAAACTTGCAAATATGTGCAAGAGAAATGAATTGTTAGATAGCTCATATTCAAAGTTTGCAGTGTTATTCGATTTCATAAAAAACATAAAACAAGCAGAATCAGAAGGTAAGTATAAAATTTAGACTATTATAATAATTTGCCTCATCCGAGTGGCGGCATAGTGCAGAGCGATACTGCAATAGGGTTCTAATCTTTTATTTTTTTTACTCATAGAAACAGAGGTCCACTTCAATTCTGTTTCACAAAAAGTAGAACACGTAATATCGAGAGGATGCCAGAGGATGCCACAGGCCCTGTGGCATCAGCTTAAACTGAGGGTATAAACGGATCTACACTACAAGCATGCCGAGGCAGGCGAGGAAGGAATCGTGCACAGGGATATTTCATGTGATGATGCGTGGCATCAATCATCAGAATATCTTCGAAGATGAAGAGGATAATTGGCAGTTTATCAATACTCTTGATCGGATGCGCATGCGTACGGATGACAACGGGATTCCTTGTAGAACGAACTGCACCTATTATGGCTATTGCCTGATGACCAGGTTTGGCAGATGATAATTGAGATGACGGGCGTGACCAAAAGCAGCGCTTTTCAGAAACTTGAAGACGAATCCAAGAGAACAGTGTTGAAAGAGTTGAAGGTCAGGGGCGCATCACATAGGCAACTTGAACGGGTATGCTCTGGAATCTGTAGTGGACCAAATATCCCCAACTTTGAGCACGAAGAAAAGGGTAAGAACTTGGATCAAAAAATGTAGGGTTTAACGAAAAGAAGACCAAAACAAAAACGAAAATTTTCAAGAAAAAGTTTTCGATAGTTATGAATAGCCCAGTGATTACTGGTAAAGACAACGGGCAGGAATGGTCTTTGAGGTTAAAAAACTGTAATGTTTGCAAAGGGATGCAATGTTTGTGAGAAGAATACGTTAATTTTGCAGAGGGCAAATAAAGTTTTATAAGCAAATGTATTTTTGATTTATCAGAAGAGAGAATATGGGTATTGAAGTTCTATACAAGAAGTTAGGCTTTTTGAATAAAAGTGGCTTTGTGACTATTGACGATCCTGAGTGGATTGACAAGGTGCAATTGTCGTCAAGGATAAGTACGCTTATTCAAGACTCATCAAGCCCCTTTCACGAAATGTCAGCCTTGTTTGCAATAGGCGGTAAACCCTTGATATTTTTCTTTGAAAACCCCAAAAACTGCACATCGTTGTTTAAGGCCATATGGAACTTGAATGAAGTGCCCATTGTGATGGTGGTGAAGAACGACCATGTTGATGTGTTCAATGGCTTCAAATATGAAAAGGAACTGAAATCCCTCCAAATGATAGGCGATGAAGGGGTACTTGACCAATTTACCTACTTCAAACTTGTTACCGGTGAAAGTTGGGAGGAAAACCGCACCCGTTTGGCTTATCATAACAGGGTTGACTATTATCTGCTGAAAAATATAGAATTCGCACAGTTGCATATTCAAAAAATCGGAGTTTCCCGCAATCTTGCCAACCGTCTGATAGGTAAGATGATATTCTTGCGCTATCTGACAGATCGGAATATCATGCTGAGATTTGAGGGTGAAAAAAGGGTTCTGGCAAACGGGAGAGCACTGAAAAACCTCTCAAATTCCAAACCTAACAACAAGAATAGCGGGGCTGCGCCACCATTGTGTTGCGACCCCGCTTTTATTAGGAATTTTCGGAAAAACTTGAAGAACTCGCCCA
>Ga0129316_1000128_pt1 | contig 55602 bp, 49 predicted proteins | sample Cm1ome_2_FD_94429 | JGI IMG/M metagenome (GOLD analysis project Ga0129316, IMG submission 94429) | Eastern black-and-white colobus group fecal microbial communities from Wisconsin, USA - Cm1022B metagenome | ecosystem: Host-associated > Mammals > Digestive system > Large intestine > Fecal...
TTCACCAATGTGCGTTTAGGATTTATCTCTGCAATTGAATCCAGACGTAATGTTCTCTCCTGTATAGGATTATCGAAAATTGAGTCAAAAACAGCCTGTGCCTGCTGCTCTAAATTATGATTTCTAACGCTCTTTGAAGCGTAAATAGGCCGTTTGGTGCGACCAAGTGTAGCCGTTACCATCATCCTATGAATTTTCTGTGTGAGAGTTTGACGTTTGTTTGATTCACCATGGCGTAACGCATTGTGGTGTCTATCTTGACGTGGCCAAGAAGCTTCTGAACCTGTTCAACGGGCATTCCTTTATCAATGGCCATGGTGGCAAGAGTCCTTCTGAACTTGTGCGGGTGAATTCTTGGAATCTTGAGACCACGACCAAGGTCACGAAGGCGCATCTCTACTCCGGATATCTGGAGCCTTGTGTGCGGCTTGTCAAGCGAAACGAAAAGTGCCTGATTCTTGTCTTTGCGCGATGCAAGGTATTCCTGTAGGTGCAGTTTTGCCCTGGCATTGAAATATACCACACGTTCCTTGTTGCCCTTGCCAAACACAATGCACTCACGTTCAGCAAAGTTTACATCGTTACGATTGAGCTTTACCAGCTCGCCAACACGCATGCCGGTTGATGCCAGCAAGTCAATGATGGCAAGGTCACGCGGGCACTTACAGTTGTCGCGCAGTCTTTCCAGATTTTCATCTGTGATGACTTCCTTCACCTGCTCGCCGGTCTTGACCTTGTGAATCCTGCGGACTGGGCTCTTCAGGATGAAATCCTCATCCTCCAACCAAGAGAAGAATGATGAGAAGATCCTGCGGATGTTGTCGATAGTGACTTTACTGGACTTGTGTTTCTTCTGGAATACGGCCAAGTATGCACGGAGGTCATCGGTTGTGTATTCCTTGACCGACTTGGGCATGTACTTGAAAAGCTGCTTAACGGTGGTCTCGTAATACTTGATTGTCTTGGCCGAACAACCTTCAACCAGTTTGGCAGACAGGAATATCTCCAGCAGACGATTGTTAGAGGCAAAGTCCTCCTTGACTTTGTCTCCGTCCTCTATAACGGTGTACTTGCTGATTGTCTGCAGCAGCACACTGTTAAGCTGAGCCATCTGATCTACTGTGAGTGTTCCTGACATCGAGTCTGTAATTTCTTGAATAAATTTTTCTTTCATAATACCCCTTGCTTTTGGTTATTGAACCAGGGGCATGAGAACTATTTAATCTCGAAGCCAATGGAAGCAAGCTGCTTCTTGATCTCAGCCTCCAGTTCGTGTGATTTCTGGAATAGTTCACCCAGCTCAGTTGTGAGTCTGGTCATCTTCTCCTCGAAAGGCTCGCCGTCATCCTGAGTCTCTGCGATGCCGACATAGCGGCCAGGGGTGAGGATGTAGTCCTGATTTGCAATCTCATCTATACCAACAGTAGCGCAGTAGCCCTTTTCGTCCTCCAAAGTTCCATCAACATATTTGTCATAGGTCTCTGCAATCTTGAGGATATCCTCCTCCGACAACTCGCGAAGTTTGCGGGTTACCATGGTGCCCATGTTGCGAGCATCGATGAACAGGGTCTTGTTGGTCTGCTTCTTTGCTCTATTCAAGAACCAAAGGCATACAGGGATAGTGGTAGAGTAGAAGAGTTTGTCGGGAAGTGCCACAATACACTCAACGAGGTCAGCCTTGAGGATATTCTCGCGGATTGTACCCTCGCTACCAGACTGTGATGAAAGAGAGCCATTAGCGAGCACCATACCAATCTTGCCCACAGGCGAGAGGTGGTGAATCATGTGCTGGAGCCAAGCAAAGTTGGCATTGCCTGAAGGTGGAATGCCGTATTTCCAACGTACATCGTCCTGAAGCTTGTCTGCGCCCCAGTCGCTCATGTTGAATGGCGGGTTGGCAAGCACGAAGTCCGCCTTGAGGGTTGTATGCTGGTCCTTCAGGAATGAATCGGCATTTGCTTCGCCAAGGTTTGCCTCGATACCACGGATGGCAAGGTTCATCTGTGCCATCTTCCATGTGGTAGGGTTGCTCTCCTGGCCGAATACGGAAATGTTATTGATGTTGCCATGGTGGCGCTCGATGAACTTGGCAGACTGAACGAACATTCCGCCTGAGCCACATGCAGGGTCAAATACGCGACCATGGTAAGGCTTGAGCACTTCGACAAGGGTGCGAACTATACATGACGGAGTATAAAACTCACCGGCATTCTTGCCCTCGGCAGAAGCGAACATCGACAAGCAGTACTCGTAGGTTCTGCCCAGGATGTCCTTGCTGTCACCGTGAGCCTTCATGTTCACATTGGTAAAGAGGTCAACAACGTTGCCGAGTTTCTCTTTGTCAAGCTCCGGACGTGCGAAGTTCTTTGGAAGAATGCCCTTAAGACGGGAGTTCTCCTGCTCAATGAGACGCATTGCGTCATCAATCTTCACACCGACCTCAGGGGTGTGAGCTGCCTTGGCTATTACCTCCCAACGTGCCTCCTGCGGCACATAGAAGATATTGGAACTTGTATATTCGTCCTTGTCCTCCTCCATACCATAGCCTTCTTCAACCAGCTCGGCATACTTCTCGTCGAAACGGTCGGAAATATACTTCAGGAAAATCAGTCCAAGAACAACGTGCTTGTACTCCGAGGCATCCATGCTGCCCCTCAAAACATCGGCCGCGCTCCAGATTTGCTTCTCAAATCCAACGTCGGCAGTGTTAACCTTTGCCATATATGTGAATTGTAGTTTGTTACTTGCTATGCTCAAAGATACGCAAAATTTTCTAAAATCGTGTCAAAAACACAAATAGTCCTGCCATATTATGAAATAGACTACTTTATCTCCTCAATTCCGCAAACTTTGCTGGCGGGCGAAAACTTCTCGCCGGACGGGAAGACAGTTCTGCGCCGAAGACCAGATGTGAAGTCAACTGAACAAAACTAGACGGAGCGAGTGACCTGTCGACAGAATTTCTTCCCGGAGATGGTAAGCGGTCATTTCTACGAACCTGAAAAACGACGTTAACGGGTAACTTTTTCCCAAATTAGTTGTATCTTTACATCAAATCATTTCGGTTATGATAGGGATAGATGAAGAATTGGTGGCGGAGCTATTGGCCAGGGCGGCTGAGAGTCCGCGCCTTAGGCAGAATTTTGATTTGCGGAGCTGCGCTACGGGCGGGGGCTCCGGGGTCGTGGATAACAGCCAGCGGATGTTGAATGCGCTGATGCCGGGGACGGTGGTGCCGATTCACAGGCATCCTAATTCGAACGAGAGCATAATCCTCATCAGCGGTAGGGCGGTCGAGCTCTTCTATGACGCCGAGGGGCGCGAGGTGTCGCGCTGTCTTCTGGATCGCGAGAAGGGGAGTTTCGGTGTGGTGGTCGAGGCAGGCGATTGGCATACGATACAGGCGCTCGAGCCGACGGTGATTTTCGAGGTGAAGGACGGCCGTTATGGCGAAGATGGAAGTGAAGAATGGAAATAACATTATTATGAATAAGGAATTGCAGATTTCGCAGCGCGGCATGGATATGCCGGCATCGCCTATCAGGAAATTGGCTCCTCTGGCTTACGAGGCCGAGGACAGGGGCGTAAAGATATATAAGCTTAACATAGGTCAGCCGGACCTTCCGACTCCGCAGAAAGCGCTGGATGCGCTCAAGACGATAGACAGGCGCGTTCTGGAGTATTCTCCGTCGCAGGGTAACCGCTCCTTGAGGCAGGCTCTGGTGGGCTATTACGAGCGCTACCAGATAAAGCTCCATCCCGATGAGATCATCATCACGGCAGGTGGTAGCGAGGCGGTGCTTTTCGCCTTTATGAGCTGTCTTAATCCGGGCGACGAGATAATAGTCCCGGAACCGGCCTATGCGAACTATATGTCCTTCGCCATCTCGGCGGGAGCGGTAATCCGCACGGTCACCACTACCATCGAAGAAGGTTTCTGCCTGCCTAAGGTAGAGAAGTTCGAGGAGTTGATTAACGAACACACGAAGGCCATCCTCATCTGCAACCCTAACAACCCTACGGGCTACCTCTATACCCAGAAGGAGATGAACCAGATTCGCGATTTGGTAAAGAAATATAACCTCTACCTGTTTTCCGACGAGGTCTACCGCGAGTTCATCTACACCGGCTCGCCGTACATCTCGGCGATGCATCTCGAGGGCATAGAGCAGAACGTGGTGCTCATCGACTCAGTGTCGAAGCGATATTCGGAGTGCGGCATCAGAATCGGTGCGCTGATTACGAAAAACGAGCAGGTGCGCAGGACGGTGATGAAGTTCTGCCAGCTCCGCCTCAGCCCTCCGCTGCTGGGCCAGATAGTGGCCGAAGCGTCCATCGAGGGCACGGAGCAGTACTCGCGCGAGGTCTACGACGAATACGTAGAGAGGCGTAAGTGCTTGATAGACGGAGTGAACCGCATTCCGGGCTGCTACACGCCCATGCCTATGGGAGCCTTCTATACGGTGGCTAAGCTGCCTGTCGACGACGCAGAAGAATTCTGCGCATGGTGCCTTTCCGACTTCTCCTATAAGGACGAGAAGACCCCGAAGGGATGCGTGGGAGAGACCATTATGATGGCGCCTGCGGCCGGATTCTATTCCGACGCGAAACTGGGCAGGGACCAGGTGCGATTGGCCTATGTTTTGTGCAAGCACGACCTGCAGAGAGCGCTTTTGATACTCGAAAAGGCACTTGAAGAATATAATAACAATAACTAAACTGATAAATCGATGATTACACCGGGAAAGAATTATGTCGTAGGTATCGACATAGGCGGCCAGACCGCTAAAATGGGAGTTATAGACAGACGTGGTAACGTGGTGGGCGAGACGGTCATTCCGTCTAACAAACACACGGACCCTGCTGAATTCGTGCCGTTTATGGCAGAGGCACTTAAGGGACTCTTCGCCAAGTTGGGCGTAGAGGACCAGATACTCGGCGTGGGTGCCGGCGCTCCTTGTGCGAACTACCGCAGCGGAACCATCGACAATGCCGCTAACGTGACTTGGGCCAATGGTCGCATAGTTCCATTCGCGAATATGCTCTCCGAAGCGCTCGACGGCATACCGGTAGCTCTCACGAACGACGCTAACGCCGCAGCCCTGGGCGAGATGTACTATGGCGCTGCCAGAGGTATGAAAGACTTTATAGTCATTACCTTAGGCACTGGCGTGGGTAGTGGAATCGTCATCGATGGAAAGCTCGTCTACGGCCACGACGGATTCGCCGGCGAATTAGGCCACGTGCGAGTGATAAGACATAACGGAAGAGCCTGCGGATGCGGCTCGGTGGGCTGTTTGGAGACCTACTGCTCGGCACCGGGCATCGCCAGAACAGCACGCGAACTGCTTGAGACCCAAATCGACACCCCGAGCGTGCTGCGCGACATAGACAACATTACGGCTAAGGACGTGCAGGAAGCCGCATTTGCCGGAGATAACATCGCTAACCAGGTCTACGCCTTTACCGGACGCATTCTGGGCGAGGCATTGGCCAATTTCATAGCATTCTCCGCTCCTGAGGCCATCATCCTCTTCGGAGGCGTGGCGAAGGCACGTGGACTCCTTTACGAGCCTGCAGTCAAGGCTATGAACGAGACTGTGTGCCCACTCTGGAAGGACAAGGTGCAGCTGCTATTCTCTGAATTGAAGGATTCGGATGCTGCCATCCTCGGCTCATCTGCCATCGCTTGGGAGTTATAGTTCCATCAATTTTTCGGTGAGTTCGGGCCATCTTTCCTGAAAGGAGAAAGGTCGTCCGTTTTCGATGAAACAGTGGGTGCTGGTGGCTTTGCATACCAGTACCCCTTTTACTTTCATAACATACGAAAAGGTAATCTTAAGCTCGGACATCTCCTTGACTTTCAGGCTTATCTCTATCTCGTCCTTAAAGGTCGTAGGCTTTTTGTATTCGCAGCTTACGGCCACCACAGGGGACACGACTCCCTCTGCCTCCATCCTGTCGAACCCATATCCCAGCATATCAAGCACATAGATGCGTGCCTCTTCCATGAAGCGAATGTAATTAGAGTGGTGCGTTATGCCCATTCTGTCGCATTCGTAATACTTCACCTCTCTTTTAAAACTTTCCATTACTTTCCGATTTCTTTTTCTAATCTAGACATTACCTTTTCTAGAGGCGCGTCCTTCAGCAGCACGACCTTGTTCTCGTCGAGCAAGTACAGCGAAGGGATAGCCCTGATGTTATATTTTTCCGAATCCTGCAGCGTGAAAGTCGGGTCAAATCCGCTCTTCCACGATTTAGGATAGGCCTTCAGATAGGAGCGCCACTGCTCCAGATCCTCGTCCACATACATATTTACCACTGCCAATTCTCCCGTCTCCAGGGCCTTCGTGACCTGCTCGCTCGACTTCAGCGCATCGATAATCTCCTTACATGCGTTACAGTAAGGATTGCTGAAAAAGAGCAATGTAAACTTGGCCTTTACATTGTAAAGAGAAAAGTGACGTCCGCGAGCATCTTCTATGGTAAAATCGGCGGCCTTTGTGCCCACGGCGTTCAATGCGCAAAGACGCGCGGTCTGCTGCAAGTCTCCTCCCACATAGGCTGCCAGCGCCCCGTAGATGTCTTCGTCGCGATAAGGCGACTGCGGGTCATAGAGATACTTCTCTGCTAATTCCAGAATCACCTTTGGACTCTTTTCATACGCCTTTATAAGCGATTCGCAGGCCTTCCGGCGGCCCACTTGCTCGGAAATCCAGATCCAGTTCGCGAATTGGCTCTCTACCTGCTGACGATAGCACTCCGGGCTCAATTTGTCCCAGAAATGCGTTATCGCGAAGTCGAGTCGCTGCGCATTGTCCTCGATGATGGCAGGCGGCTGCACCATAGTGAAATTCACCGAATCCACCTTCGGGGTAGAGGATTGCTTTTGAGAGCGTGCACCGCGATTAGCGCAGGATAGGGTAAGAACCAGTCCCACTCCTATGACAATAATCCCGTTTCGTCTCATAGCGCGATATCGTTAACCAGAGCGTCAAGCGCCTCTATGTCAGTGGATTTTACTGTGCTTTTTATGGTGACTGTGGTCTCTCGCAGGTCGAGTTCTTTCATAGAGGAGAGCATCTCGCGCATCACTCGTCCCGCACTTGGCGCCCACGAGCCGTTCTCCACGAGTGCCACCTTACGCTTGCAGTAACCCTTTATCTGAAGTCTATGCAGGAAATCGTACATAGGGGTGAAAAGCCCTCCGTCGTAAGAGCTGGCGGCCAGCACCATCTTAGAGTACTTGAACGCGTCTTCCACGTTCTCTGCCATATCGGAGTCGCACAAATCGCTAAGGCTCACCTTTACGCCCTTTTTACGAAGCTCCTCGGCTATGTACTGCGCCGCCTTCATGGTGCCTCCGTGTATGCTTGCGCAGGCGATGAACACGCCCTCGCATTCGCTTCGGTACGAGCTCCATATGTCGTAAAGATGTAGGTATTTTTCTGTCTCGCCGTCCAGAATAGGGCCGTGCAGCGAGCGTATGCTCTTGATTTCCAGTCCTGCGAGCTTCTTGAGCACGGTCTGGACCGGTCCGCCGTATTTGCCTACTATGTTAAAGTAGTATCTTCGCGCCTCGCAAGCCCAATCCTTATCTTCGCTTCCGGTAAATCCGCACGCCGACAGAGCTCCGAACTTGCCGAATGCGTCTGCGCTGTACAGAGCGGCGTCGGTGCTGTCGTAGGTCATAATAACCTCCGGCCAGTGCACCATAGGAGCAGTGAAGAATGTCAGGGAGTGACTGCCCAGTTCGAGTTTGTCCCCGTCTTTCACTGCCAATGCATTCTTTACTTCGAACCCTTCGAAGAACTGCGGGAGCATGGAAAGAGCCCTCGCGCTCGCGACTATCACGGCCTCGGGGTATTCTTCCATGAACCACTTTATGAGCGCGGAGTGGTCCGGCTCCAAGTGCTGGACTATGAGATAGTCCGGAGTCCTGCCCTCGAGCGCTTCCTTAAGGTTTTCCTGCCAGTGCTTGGCCGTGCGGTGATCGGTAGTGTCGAATACGGCCACCTTTTCGTCGAGGATAAGATAGGAGTTGTATGCCATTCCTTCAGGAAGGGAGTATTGATTTTCAAATAATTTGAGGTCTCTATCGTCTGTTCCGATATATTTGACCGAATTGCTGAGATTCTTTACCATAACGGACTGTTTTTTGTAGCACAAAAATAGTTATTTAATTCTGAAAATTATAATTATGAAAAAGACATTGTTTATTATCTGCGCTTGCGTGTTGGGATTGTTTTCTCTCAATTCCTGCTCGCATAGTGAATTGGACGGAAAATGGAAAGTGGAGAGCATAGAGGGAGTGGAACTCGGAGAGCTCTTTAACGAGGCTACGCTGGAAATAAATACTTCGAAAGGGGAGTTTTACGGAGTTACAGGCGTAAATAACCTTAACGGCAAGATTTCAGTAGTGGGCGAAAAGGTCAAATTCACCGACGGACCTATGACCAGGATGGCTGCGGACCCTCATTCTATGGAAGTGGAGACTGCCTATGTACACGCCCTGAGTACGGTCAAGAGCTACTCGCTCGAAGACGGAAAGCTGTTGCTTAAGGACAGTGTCGGTCAGGTGGTTATGACACTCGTAAACTAAACACCTGCATATTAGTATAAAAAAAGGAAGGCGACCCTCGCGGGCAGCCTTCCCAAATCTTTTTTTTTATTATGAAAAACGCCTTGAATTACCAATTAAGAATCTTCTTAAAATCGTAATCCGCAGGGTTTGAGACATACTGCTTTGCAGCCTCATAATCAGCCTCTGTAATGTAGTGGCAGATGTGATTATAGTAGTTCTGTGCAGTACCACCATCGATGTTTACGCGGCGTGGCGGAATCTTGCCTTCCTCGTTCTGAAGATCGTGCAGGTAAAGCGGCTTGGCCTCACCGTTATGATCTACGAATACCATACATCCGGTCTCACCTTTCTCGAAGAGCTCATATACGCCCATAGCGAGTTCTGAGCAGTATGTAAGGTCGAAAGCGATAGGGTCCTGGCAGCGTACGTCGTAACCGATCTCGATAGGACGGGTCTTCACCTTCATGCCTATCTTCTTGAACTCTTTCTCGAGGATGTCGTTAAACATCACTGCCTTAGAGATCTTGCCGAGCTCTGGATGTCCGTGCTCGTCGTAGGTAAGGTGAGCACCTGTAGCGGTGATTTCCTCCGGATCCAAGTCGTGGAACACGCCCTCAGCCACTACTACTGTACCGTAGTCGATGCCCAGGAGCTTGCGCTTGATAATAGAACCGAGTGTAAGCTTTATGATTTTGTCGATGTGAATTTCTGTTTTGTTGAACATCTCAGGAATGATGGTCATAGGGCAGTGAGTAGCCTCACCGATGCCTAATGCCAAGTGGCCTGCGCTACGTCCCATAGCGGAGATGATGAGCCAGTTTCCTGAAGTGCGTGCATCTTCGTAAACGGTACGAGCGATGTGTGCGCCTTCGTCCTTAGCGGAATTGAATCCGAAGGTAGGAGTATTGTTAGGAAGTGGAAGGTCGTTATCTATAGTCTTAGGAACGTGAATGTTAGCTATAGGATATTTCTTCTGCTCGAGGAACTTCGCGATACGGTTCGCCGTAGAGGCAGTATCGTCACCACCCACGGTAACCAGAAGCTTGATGTCGTTCTGGGTAAAGAGGTCGAGGTTGAAGTTTTTCTCGAAATCTTCTGCTGTAGGTTTGAAACGACTCATCTGAAGGTAGCTACCGCCTCTGTTAAAGTAAGCGTCTGCCTTGAAGAAGTCGATGTCCTCGATGCGAGGGTTCTTTGAGAAAAGGCCGCTGTAACCACCGTGAAGTCCGATTACACGGTAACCGTTAGCGAGAAAAGTCTTAGCGACTGAGCATACGACGGTGTTCATGCCCGGAGCCGGGCCGCCGCCACATAGAATAATTACTGAACCTTTCATTTGTATATATTTACGTTTTAAAATTTTCGCGGTGCAAAAATACATTATTTCTTTAAAATAAGAAAATCCATAGGACCTATATTTACCATTTCTTTGCCGACAAAGCGAGAATCTGCCTCCGACGGTATGGTAACGAGCAGATTGGCCTGTTCGTGCGAGAAATTGCACACCACCAGCACATCCTGTTTCGCACCCTTTCGCAGGAAGGCGAAGTGCTTGTCGGGGTCGAACCCTTCGAGGGCGGATTGGCAGTAGGAAAGGTCGAAATTCGGCGCGTCCCCGAGCTTCTTCTTTAGGGCCAGCACCTCTTTATACACGGCCAATGTCGATTTCTGCGCGTCCGTGAGCCGGGTGGTCCTGATGGGGGCGCAGTGCGAGAATATGGACGTGCGTCCGTCGTTTCCGTCTGCCGCATCTTCGCCGAGCTCCTGCCCGAAATAGAGCATGAACGCAGTAGGGTAGAAGAGTGCGCTGACCGCGAGAGCCGCATATCCGTTCTCGGGGCTTCCGGCAAATTCCGGACTGGCGATGCGCTGCTCGTCGTGGTTCTCCAGGAAATTCAGCATACGGGGCTGCAGGTCGCCGAGTCTTTGCCAATTGGCAGTTATCCCTCTGGCGGATTCGTAGCCGCAGGTTACGGCGCGAAGGGTATCGTAGAGGCCGGATTTGTCGTAGAGAAGGTCGAACCCGCCGTCGGTAAGAAAGCGTCGGTAGGAGTCCATCTGGTAGACTTCCGCTATGAAGAGAAGCTCCGGATAGTCGACTTTCGCGTTAGTAGTCAGGAAATTCCAGAATTCGACGGGCACGAGCTCCGCCATGTCGCAGCGGAATCCGTCTACCCCGAGCGACGCCCAGAACTTGATGATGTTCAAAAGGCGCTCCCAGTTTTCGGTGCATTCGTAGTCGATTTTATCGGTGTCGGTCCAGTCGTAGTCGTGGCGATGAAGGGTCTTGAGACCTCCGAAGTCGTCGTGATAGTCGGGACTTACGTGATTAGGCACGAAATCGATGATTACCTTAAGTCCCGCTTCGTGAGTGCGCTCGACCAAGCTCTTGAATTCTGCCATACGTGCGGAAGGCTCGTCTGCGAGATAGGCGTTTACGTCGTAGTAGTCGCAGATGGAGTAGGGTGAGCCCCAGTCTCCTTTAACATAAGGCTTTCCCGGTTTGGAGTGGCTTATTACGCCGGTGTACCACACATGGGTTACGGACAGGGACTTGAGGTACTTGAAGGTGGCCGCGGTAAACGAAGAAAAGCGACCCTGTGAGTAGAGTCGCGTAAGTGTCTGATATATGATCATCGTGGAAGAATCTTGCTGATAATGTCGGTATTATCCATTCTTCCCGAGAACTTCTCGGAGCCGGCGCCTATGGCATAGATAGGCACGTGGTCACCGGTATGGTGAAGCGAGGTCCAACCTATGCCGCAAGAGCGGTTGAATTCGTTTCTGGTAATGTCGGAATCGAAAGTGTCCTTATGATTAGCCTCGTTCCACTGGTCGATGACTCCCTGCCAATTCACTGCGTAGCCGTATTCGCTACTTCCCAGGCTTATTCCGCCGGTCTGGTGGTCGGCAGTGACCAGAATGAGCGTCTGCTTAGGGTGCTTGAGGTAGAAGTCGTAGGCTACCTTCACGGCTTCGTCCATCTTCAATATGGCCTCTATCGTAGGCATGGTCTTGTTAGCGTGGCTGGTCCAGTCTATCTCGCCGCCTTCGCACATAATGAAGAAAGGCTTCTTGTCGCCGAGGGTCTCGAGGCAGTCTTCCATCATCTGGGAGAGAGTGACGAGCTTATCGTTCTCTACGCCGTAATTGGCCACCTTGCTGCGGTTAGCCTGATTAGGATTGGCCACCATCACTATCTTGTCCGAAGTGGCATCCTCGAACTCTCTCTGGCCGAAGACCACTTGGTAGCCACGATTTTCGAGGTACTGCTCGCTGTCTTCGCTCTGTCCTTCGGGAGCTTCGAATTTCAGGAAGCCCGAGCCACCTATGAACTCGAATCCGGTAGAGGGAATCTGGGTGGTGATGTTAAAGTAGTCGCCGCGGCTCGGGACGTGAGCGTAGAAAGCGGCAGGAGTGGCGTGATTAAGGGGAACGGACGAGAAGATGCCCACCTTGTAGCCGTAGTCGTCCTTAAGGATCTGCGCCACGCTCTGTACGGGATTACCTTCGGCGTCTACTCCTAGCGAGCCGTTATTCGTCTTATGTCCGCTTGCGATGGCGGTTCCCGATGCCGCAGAGTCGGTTATGACGCTGCTCGACGAGTAGGTGGTGCACATTCCGAGCACCGGGAAGGTGGTAAAGCAAAGCTGCTCTCCGCCCAGTTTACCCTCCAGATGGGAGAGGTACGACTCGGTTACTGCTACTTGTGAGGCGCCCATTCCATCTCCTATGAAAAGGAAAATATATTTGGCATCCGGTTTCGGGGTGCAGGACGAGATAAGCAAAAGTCCTGCGAAAATACTGATGATTCTATTTTTCATATTTCTTTTTACGACAAAATTCCGATATGGTCACGGCACTGGCTATGGCGACGTTAAGGCTCTCGGCGTGGGCTCCGTCCCTGAACGACGGGATGAGAAGCTTCGAGGTGCACAGAGACCTGACTCCTTCGCTCACTCCGCGAGACTCATTACCCATAACTATCAATCCCTTAGGCTTTATGTCCGAGGCGTAGAGGTCGCTGCCGTCCAGAAAGGTTCCGTACACGGGAAGTCCTTTCGAGGTGAAGTCTATGCATAGCTGCTGAAGGTCGCAATACACTACCGTATTTCTGAAAATGGTTCCCATGCTGGACTGTACCACCTTAGGGTTATACTGCTCCACGGTGTCTTCCGATGCGAAGATGCCGTCGATGCCGAACCAGTCGCAGATGCGCATGATGGTGCCGAGGTTACCGGGGTCCCTGACGGAGTCCAGTGCCAGATAGAGCCCATCTTCCTTAATGACGGGCCTGCCCGCGCTTGCCTTTCTTACCACGGCCAATGCAGGCGAAGGGGAGTCGAGAAATGAGATGCGTCTCATCTGCTCTTCTCCGATTTCCTCTTTACGGAAGAGCATAACTACCTCAAACCCTGCTGCTTGCGCTTCGGATACCATCTTTTCGCCTTCCACTACGAACAATCCGGATTCGTCCCGATTCTTCTTCTGTGACAGGCCCTTTATGGTCTTTATTTCAGATAAAGTCAATTTCTGCATAGTTTCGCGCAAAGATACTCAAATATTTGTTAAATTTGTAGCCTATGAGTGTTAAAATACGCATCTTGACAGTAATAATCGTGGTATCCTGCCTGGTTTCCTGCAGCACCACGAGGGTTCTGCGTGAAGATCAGCTCCGACTGGACAGTAACGAGCTGATAATCACTAATGATGCCTCTTTTCCCGTAAACAGCCTCACTCCTTTTATAAGACAGCAGCCTAACCATAGCTACCTGGGCTGGAAGCCGCTCCTGTACGTCTATAACTGGTCCGACGGCAGCGACCGCGGGCTCAACCGCCTCTGGAAGGGCTTGGGAGAGGCGCCCGTCATCTATGACCATGGCCAAGTGGAACGCTCTAAGAGCAGCATAGAGAGCAAGCTCAACAATATGGGCTACTTCGACTCGAAGGTGGAAAGCGAATTGCACCTTAAGGGGCAGAACGCACAGGTTACGTATTACATTACATTAGGAGCGAGATATCAGATAGATACCATAATCTATAGACTTCCCGGAAGGCGTAAGGACTTCGCCGAGGACTTCCATGCCGACATCCCGAAGTCTCTCATCAAGGCGGGGGACTACCTTTCCGAGCAGAGCTTGACTGCCGAGGTGGACAGGAGTATGGCTTCGCTTCGCGAAAAGGGCTATTTCGCCCTGAACAGGACTTGCTATAGTTTCGTGGCGGACACATTGGCCCGGGATGGAAAGGTCGCACTGGAATATGTCATCTCGGAGGACGAACAGCCGCTTAAGAAGGTCAAGATAAGCAATGTACGCATCACGTACCCGCAGAATCTCAATGTACGGGAGTCGGTGCTCGAAGGGGTGAATCTCATAGAGCCGGGGCAGCCTTATAAGGAGAGCACCGTGAGCGACACCTATTCGAGGTTCTCTTCGCTGAAGATTTTCAAGACGGTGGGTATCGATATGAACCAAACCTCCGAAAACGAGGTGGATTGCGACATTACCCTTACCAAATCCCAGCCGCAGGGCTTCAAGACTAACCTCGAGATGTCCACTAACTCGTCGGGGCTTATGGGCATATCGCCGCAGGTAAATTTCTATCATAAGAACATATTCGGCGGAGGAGAGTGGCTTAACGTGGGATTCGTGGGCAACTTCCAGTTCAAGCCGGACGAGAACATCGCCTCGAACGAACTCGGTACGTCTCTTTCCCTGAGCCTTCCGCGTTTTCTGGGTCTTGACTATAAAGTATTTAGAGGTCCGGTCATCTCACGTACCGAAATCAACGCATCCTTTAACTATCAGAATAGGCCGGAGTACACGCGTAACGTATTTTCTACTTCATACGGTTATTCGGGAACCATAAAGGGGCGTTTCTATTATCAGGTGTACCCGTTCAGGGTAAACTACGTGCGATTGTTCAACCTTAACGAGGAATTCCTCAAGAAGTTGGAAAAGAACCCGTTTATGCGTTATTCCTATCAGGATCACTGCGATATGGGTATAGGAGGCTCCATCTTCTATAATAGCAGCACGGACCTCGTCCCTAAGACCGACTATCATTCAGTCAAGATATCTACCGACATATCCGGTAACATACTCAGCATCTTCCAGAACCTGATGAGCACTAACGAAAGTGGGGAACATCTGGTGCTGGGTGCGCCTTATTCGCAGTACGCGAGACTCGAGGCCAGCTATGCAAAGGCCATACGCTTCGGACACGACGACAGCAGGGCATTGGCATTCAGAGTATTGGCCGGTGCGGGTGTGGCCTACGGTAATTCGACGGCACTGCCTTACGAGAAGCAGTTCTATGGCGGTGGCGCAGGCAGCATGCGAGGCTGGCAGGCGAGGGCCCTGGGTCCGGGTTCGGCTAAATTGGACAAGACCTTTAGCATCCCGAGCCAGACTGGTGACATCAAGCTCGAGGCGGACTTGGAATATCGTTTCCCTATGGTGTGGAAGCTGGAAGGAGCGTTGTTCGCCGAAGTGGGTAACGTCTGGAAGTCCGAGCAGGGCTTGAATCTGGGCGAATTGGCCGCAGACTGGGGTATAGGATTCCGTGTGAATCTGGATATTCTGGTGCTTCGTATCGACTGGGGTATCCGCCTGAGAGACCCGTCCATGGACGGCGACAAATGGCTTTCGCCGCTCTCGGCTCTCAAGTCGAAAGGCAGCGCACTTCACTTCGGTGTGGGTTACCCGTTCTAATCCTTTTTCGGATAATACTTAGGCCAGCAAGCCTGAAGATAGGCCTTGAGGTTATTCTCGTGGCGATTATCCGACGGTTCGTAGAAGACCTTACCTTCTAATCCCTTAGGCATAAATTCCTGATCTACGAAATGGCCCGGGAAATCGTGGGCGTATTTGTAGTTCTCGCCATAGCCCAGCTCTTTCATAAGCGAGGTCGGGGCGTTTCGAAGATATAGAGGTACGGCTGCGGTCTGGTCCTTAGAGACTTCCGCGAGGGCAGCGTTAATCGCCATGTAGGCGGAGTTGCTCTTAGGGGAGGATGCCAGATAGACGGTGCATTCCGATAGGGGAATCCTGGCTTCCGGCATGCCTATGTTATGGCAAATCCTAAAGCACGAGTCGGCTATGAGAAGCGCGTTCGGATTAGCAAGTCCGACGTCTTCTGCAGCGCTGATACACAGCCTTCTGGCTATGAAAAGCGGATCTTCGCCTCCGTCGAGCATACGGGCCAGATAATACACTGCCGCATTAGGGTCGGAGCCGCGGATGCTTTTTATGAATGCGGAGATGATGTCGTAGTGCATCTCACCGCTCTTGTCGTAGATGGCTATGTTCTGCTGAAGGCATTCGGCCACGGACTTGTCGTCGATGACTATCTTATCGGACTTGGCCCCCAGAGAATCCACTACTATCTCCAGTATGTTCAATAATTTACGTCCGTCGCCACCGCTGTAGCGGAAGAGCGCGTCCGTCTGGCTTACGCTTATCTGCCTTTCCTTTAGGAGCACGTCTTCGGTGAGCGCACGATTAAGAAGGACTTTCAAGTCGGATTCTTCGAGCGATTTTAGCACGAATACCTGGCATCTGGAAAGAAGCGGGGTAATCACCTCGAACGAAGGGTTCTCGGTAGTGGCGCCTATCAGGGTGAAGATGCCTTGCTCCACGGCTCCCAGAAGGGCATCCTGCTGGGCCTTGTTAAAGCGGTGAATCTCGTCTATGAACAGTATGGGCGGTTCGCCTCCGGAAAAGACCGAGCGGCTCTGCGCCCTGTCTATCACGTCGCGCACGTCCTTCACGCCGGAACTGACAGCCGAGAGGGTATAGAAGTCGCGACCCAGGCTTTCGGCCAATATCTTCGCCAGCGTGGTCTTTCCCACGCCGGGAGGACCCCAGAGTATGAATGATGTGACGTTTCCGCTGTCCATCATGTTTTTAAGGACGCCGCCTTCTCCGACCAAGTGGCTCTGGCCCACATATTCGCTAAGCTTATGCGGGCGCATTCTTTCGGGAAGCGGAGGTAGAACTGTATTCATAGTTGTAAATATACGATAAAGTTTTCGCAATGCCGCCTTTTTACAAAATAAATCCGTAACTTAGCGGACGTGTACAAGAACCGAAAAATCGCTCTGCTATGCGTAGTGGCGCTCTGCTGCCTGATTACGCCGAGTTTCGCTCAAGACAGCGAGATAAAGGTATTGCGTACCGGTGTCATCTCCTCTTATAAGGAGCAGAACGTTTCCATCATCGCCAGTTCTTCCAAGCAGGAAAATACCTTTAACGTGTTCAACCTGGGGCTGGACACCTACGGAATGTTCAGCTACAAGTCGCGCCTTCCGGGAGGCAAGTTTTCCTTTTCTCACGACACGATTTTCCATCGCGGCGGTTTAGACGACGGACAGGTGGAATACATATTATATGTAGGCGCGGGCTTCGTCGGAGGCTACGGAAAGGATTTTTCGAATATGAAATATAATCCGGGTGCCATATTGGGCCTTACCTCGTCGGTGGGCACTCTCGTGGCATTCAAGGGTACTAACCTGGAGCTGGGACTGGACTTTACGGCGCAGTGGGCGATACACATACGAAAGATGGAAGAGAAGAATGGACTCATCGGCCTCTCGTGGTATGCCAATGGCCTAATCTACGCACTCGTGCCTCAAGTTTGCATTTACTATAGGTTCAAATGAAACGTCTTATCACCATAACATTTTTGTTTTTCGCATTAACTCTTAGTGCGAAACCTCGAGTTACGGGTGGTTTGAGCTGGGGCTATCTTCCTCAGGTCTACAAGTCGTATTCGTGCGCCTATTATTCGGGAAGGGACGGTTACAGAATCAACGATTCACGTGAAGGAATGCGTTATGTCCGGAATTCCTATGTGCTGCTGGATGGTGGCGTGGATTTTCTAAAGCACTTTTCGGTGCATCTTCAGACAGGCTTCAGGGGAGTGGATGTAGATTATGTGGTAATGCCGATGAACGTGGATTTCAGGTTCTTCTTAAAGGGTTACGACAGGAGCGGACTGTTCATAGGCGGTATGGCTGGAGCGGCTCTGCACAAATGGTCGTTCGATGACGGCATCTTTAATGCGGGACTCTCCTTAGGATACAGGGAGCAGCTTTACCGAGAACTGAGCGTAGATTTTACCTTCAAGATAGAGGGTGTAAACTGTCACCCTCTGCCCGTAGACAAATATGAGGGCGTCATATCGCGCCCTCAAGTATTGTTTTCCAACACGAATTATCTTTTCGTGGGGTTAGGAATCGGTATAAACTTCTAGAATTTAAGAAACAGATAGATCATATAGACTACTTCCATAAGCAGGAAGGAGATTCCGGCCGGTTTCGAAAGTTGGCTCTTCTTGGAGGCATTGGCGAAGATGAACAGGGCCAATACGCTGGCTACGATCGTCCCCATATCCACGTAATTGAATGAGGATGTGTCGAGCGGATGAATGAGACCTGAGATGCCAAATATCAGCAGGATGTTGAAGACGTTGCTACCGACGATGTTTCCGAGTGCCAATTGGCCTTTCTTCTTAGCGGCGGCCACTACGCAGGTCATAAGTTCCGGCAGGGAAGTGCCTACGGCGAGGATGGTCACTGCGATGAACTTGTCGCTGGCGCCGAGTGCGTGTGCGAGAGTTACTGCGTTGTTTACGAAGAGCTTGCCTCCGAAGATGAGTCCGGCCAATCCGCCCACTATCATAAGTATCGACAGGAAGGTGCTGTAGTTCTTTTCCACTACTTCTTCTTCGATGGCAGCGGCTTCTGCCTTGCCTGCCTTGAAGTTATAGAGAAGGTATATGGCGAATATGGCGAGGAAGAGTACTGCGTAGAGTCTGTTTATGGTGCCTTTGAGGGCTATCAGACAGAAGAAGATGGTGATACAGAGAAGAATGGGGATGTCTTTTGTCTTGTTGTCTTTCGTTATCGCGATAGGAGAGAAGATGGCGGTAAGGCCGAGTATCATCAGGATGTTGAAGATATTTGAGCCTGTGACGTTTCCTAATGAGACGGCTGAGTTTCCGTCGATGGCGCCGGTGACGCTGACGACGAGTTCAGGACAGGAGGTGCCGAAGCCTACGATGATTATGCCTATCACGAATTCGCTGATGCCGATTTTTCGTGCTACGCTGGAGGCTCCGTCCACCAAGATGTCGGACCCGTAGACCACCAGTCCCAGTCCGACTAAAAGTAATACAATTGACAGTAACATCTAATTTTTTATTATATTATTTTTCGCAGTGAGAAAGTACCCCGTAGACGATACGCGCTTCGCGCTATCCCTCCTACTTCGTGAGCCCCTCCCGTTCATGCGCACATCAGTGCGACGGCCGAACCATGTAATTTGCGGTTGAGCGGTGAGAAAGTACCTTGTGGACGATACGCGCTTCGCGCTATCCCTCCCACTTCGTGGGCCCCTCCCGTTCACAAGTCACGGGCGACTAGCCGTCCACAAAGTACATTTCTCCCCGCTCTATACACAAGGTACTTTCTCCCTGCCATATACATTTAATTATTGCATTTGCGAATTAGGCGGCAGACGTTCTCGACGTGGTGGGTGTGCGGGAACATATCTACCGGCTGTACGTCGGTAATGTCGTATTTCGTGCAAAGTACTTCCAAATCGCGTGCCTGAGATGCAGGATTGCAGCTCACATAGACGATAGTCTGCGGCTCCGCATTCAAGATCACCTGCGCCACGTCCGGATGTATGCCCGCGCGAGGAGGGTCCAATATAATCACGTCGGCCTTTCCGTGCTCGGCGATAAAGTCATCCGTAAGGATGTCCTTCATGTCCCCGGCGAAAAACTCGCAATTCGCGATGCCGTTCGCGAGCGCATTGGCCTTAGCATCCTCGATCGCCTCCGGTACGTACTCTATTCCTATCACCTTCTTCGCGCATCTCGAAACGAACTGCGCGATGGTTCCGGTACCCGTATAGAGGTCGTAGACCGTCTCCGAGCCCGTGAGCCCGGCATACTCGCGAGCCACCTTGTAGAGATTGTAAGCCTGCGGAGCGTTCGTCTGATAGAATGATTTAGGGCCTATCTTGAACTTGAGCCCCTCCATCTGCTCGTAGATGGAATCCTCACCCTTATAAAGGATGCACTCCTGATCGCTTATGGAATCGTTCAGTTTCTCATTTATGATATAATAGAGCGAGGTAATCTGAGGAAATTCCGCTGCGATGGCGTCGAGCATCTTCACTCTGCCGGCAAATTCGTGTCCGAAACAGATGATGAGCATCACTTGGTCGTCTTCGGTAGTGCGAATGAACATATTACGAAGCACTCCGGAATTCTCCCTGAGGTTATAGAACGGGATTTTATGATCCACGGCGTACTTCTTAATGAAAAGTCGAATGGCATTAGACGGCTCCTTCTGAAGATAGCAGTGCTTGATGTCCAGCACCTTATCGAAGAACCTGCCCACGTGGAATCCCAGACCCACCCTATCTTCCGGGGCCAATTCATCCGGCTCCTCGTCGGAGAAAATCCACCTGTGGTCGGATGCGCTGAATTCCAGCTTGTTACGATACTCTATAGTGTGCTCGGAAGGAAGCGTAGGGTTGATTTCCGGAACATTCAGATGGCCTATGCGGACCAATTGGTCATAAACCTGACGGGTCTTGGCCTCGAGCTGCATCTCATAAGGAAGGTGCTGCCACTTGCAGCCTCCGCACACCCCGAAATGCTCACAAAATGGGGTGAGGCGATGTTCGGAAGGGGAGACTATTCTCTCGACGCGCCCCTCCAAGTAGTTTTTCTTTCTTTTAGTCACCAGAACATCCACGACGTCGCCAGGAACTGCGTATTCCACGAACATAACCCTCGCCGTGGCATCTTCGCTTTCCGTAGGGAGTTTGGCGTGCGCTATGGCCTTTCCTTCGGCTGCCACGCCCTCGATAAGGATGTTATGAAGAATCAATCTATCTTTCATATATATGTATTTGCTTACGATTGGTTGTCAAAAGGGGAGGCATTCCCGCTGATGTCGAGCCTGTTAGCTGCGAAGCTGAAGTTCTCTTTATTAAGCTCCGTGTACAGGGTCTTGTAGAAGTCGTGATATACCGGCCAGTAGTCAGGGGACTTTACCCAAAGCTTAATCACGAACTCTACACCACTAGTGTTCAAATCGTTAACGGCTACGAACGAGTCGAACACGCGGGTGTCGGCAGCGATTATGGAATTTACCTTATCTATGAATTTATCGGCATCGGTGCCGTGAGCCATAGGAATCTTGAAGTCGACGCGTCGGGTTTCCTTTTCGGAGTAGTTATTGATGTTACCCGACGATAGGGCTCCGTTAGGAATGATTATCACGCGGTTATCTGTGCTGATGAGCTTGGTCGAAACCATATTCACCTCGCTCACAGTGCCGCTATAGCCCTGCGCCTCGATAAAGTCGCCCACCTTGAAAGGCTTGAAAATCAAGAGCATAATACCACCTGCGAAGTTCTGGAGCGTACCGCTCAATGCCATACCTATGGCCATACCGCCGGCTGCCAGAAGTGCCGCCAGGGAAGTGGTGTTAACGCCCAGCGTGCCGATGCACAGTGTAATGACGAGTATGGTCAAAACCACTGATATCAGTGAGTTGGTAAAGCTCGCTATGGTCTTGTCGGTGTGTTTGCGCTCGAAGTTGCGATTCATCATCTTCTTCACGCGCTTTATGAGCCAAAGTCCTATCACATAGATAATTATAGCGGCCACTACCTTTAATCCGAAATCGATGGCACTATGAACCAGCTGGGTTACAGCCGTATGTGGGTCTGTTTTAAGGACGTTTACGAATTCTTCGGTGACAGTTCGCAGCGAATCGGTAGTCTGAATGAGCTTCTGTTCGTCGACCACAGGAAGAGTCGTTTGCAATAGTTTCGTTATCATTTTTTAATTTTTCGTCAATTCGAACAAATATACGCACGATTTTTCATTTTTCAGCAGGAGAGTTCCTTCATACGTACAAGTTAACATAATATAAATTGTGTAACTGAGGCCTCATTGGCCTGAAAGATGGATTGTTTCACAATTCGAAAAATATCACTATATTGGTAGCCGAAAAAATTGATTATTATACCACTAAGTAAGAGTTAAAAAACAAGAACGTCAAGTTTTTTAAGGATTACCAAACTTTTAACATTATGATTAAAAGAAAACAATTCGCAAAAGTGGCCGGAGCTATATGCTGCGTCGTAGCCTTTACGTCGGCGCTTTCCGGGTGCAAGGTGGATGAACGTTATAACTTCGAGAACATCAAGAATGTTAACACGGACGTAACGATCTTCCAGAACGGAATTTCAGTTCCTTTAGTACAGAGTACGGCTAAAATCTCTGTAGATTCACTAATTAACCTGTCCGGACTCGACACCACGGCATTCGGAGACTATCTGAAGGTGTACGATAACGGAGATTACTACCTGGGATATGAAACGAACTATTCTATGAAGGAGGCTCTCGACGAGCTGAATCTCAAGAATCTGGTCGATATATCTTCCGTCGGTTATTCTACCGAACTCACCTACGATATCGGTTCTCTGGACGCATCTAATTTCGCTACCACGCGTATGGAATACGAAGGTGGCGAAACCATCGGCGACATCAGCATTAACACTAATGTAGAGCCAGTTAGCCAGCAAAGCGTGATTCTGACGCAGAAACAGCTTTCCGCTGCAGTGCAGTCAGCACAGGCTACGGGAACGAGCCAATTGGTATTCCCTGCTTTCAGTATTCCGTTCAGCGCTGAAAACCAGACGATTGCTGGATTTATCCTTCCTTCGGAGATTAAGAGCATCGAAAGCGCTACTCTAAAACCCGGCGCAGCCATCAAGCTGGAGGTAAGCATACCGGGATGCATCTTCACAGAAGGAGACATAACGCCTGAAATAAAGGTGGACCTAAAGGACATCCTCGTGCTTAAAGGTGGCTCTACAGTGCTGGATTGCAGTGACTTAAAGCTCACTCCCGCTAACTCCTACCATGCCATCAAGTCCTACGAGATCGCTTCCCTGAACGTTAGCGACTTCACTGCGGACAAAGTAGTTACGGCAGTGGGAAAACTGGTGGTGACGACCCTCAAGACTACTCTCGAGAAGGCCAAGTCAGAAAATAAGGACATCTGCGTACAGGTTAAGGTGACTTTCACGGGAATAGAGCTCCAAAGCGCCATAGGACAGATAAAAAGGATGTCTTACGAGGTGGTGGTACCTCAGGAGAAGATCAGCTACGACCTTCCGGACGACATAGGTAACTTCGGAACTTTTACCATCATCCCTAAGGGAGAGCCTTGTGTAGAGGTGGTGCTGGACATTCCGGACATCGCCGGAGCCGAGATCAAGTCGGACAAAGGCATAGTAATCAATGTGCCGGAATTCGTGGTATTCTCCCACATTCCTTCGGAATTCACTTACGACGAGACTACTAACAACCTCACTCTTAACACGATAAAGAAAGGCACCTACAAGATTCCTATCGAAAGGCTCGTGATTACCCCTAAGAAGGTCGACCAGAAGTACGTATTCGAAGGCGTTTACTCAGTAAACGGCGAATTCTACATCCCGGAGAGCCGTATAGACTTGGTAAATCTCATCAACTGCTCAGGCCAGAAATTCGGCGCGAAGGCCGTTCTTCCGAGCATCGAGGCTAAGAGCGTGAAATTGGACGAATTGGCCATAGACGTGGACGAGAAGGCCGAAATCACTCTCGTAAATACCACCGACATCCCGGAAATGGTCGAGAAGATAGGTGACGTGAATCTCCTGGGGACGAAGGCCCAATTGGCAGTGAACTTCACGAACCTCCCGGACATCGGTACGGGCAAGTATATGGTAGATTTGGTGGCGTCGCTGCCGAAATTCATCTCCCCTTCGACCATAGAGATTAAGGGTGAGGTGTCCGCAGACGGCCGATTCGAAAGGACTGTCGACATTAACAAGCTGGACCTCAGTGGATTCGATTTGGTCAAGATGCGCCAGGCAGGCGAAAGCATCGGAGGAGAAATTCTCATCAGCGGTAAGGTAAGCGCGGACAATCCTTCCGTAGAAGTGGATAATCTTAACGGCAAGGTAAGCGGAAAGGTGGACATAAACATCGCCGGAGCGGATGGCAAGATTAACATAGATGACATCTATGCTAACGTGAACTACCAGCTGGACAGCCTTTTGGAGATACCGTTCTTCACTATGCCGGAAGATTTGCAGGGTTGTACGTTCGACCTTCCTGATGCGGAGCTGAGCGTGAACGTGGTTTCGAACCTCGCCATCCCGGCAAGCGCGAAGATAGACTTCAATAACGGAATGTACGAACTTCCTCTCGTGTTCCCTTATTCGCAGAACGCTTCCGAGAGCAAGAACGAGCTCAACAAGTTCAACATCGACATAAATCCTCTTATTAAGGAGCCTAGCGAGACCATTCCGGCGAGGATCCTCCTGAACATTGACCCGAAGAAGGATTGTCACGTAGAGCTCGCCGCAGACTATAATCTGGACATTAACGTGGGCTTCGAAATCCCGCTGAAATTGGGCGAGAATTTCGATTTGAGCTTCTCCGACACGCTCGACCTCAAGAATAGCGCGGAGATTCTTCGCGAAACGCTCAAAAAGACCTCCGCACAACTCTTCGGCAAGGTGGAAAACACTATGCCTTTCAAGGTGGGCGTGAAGCTGGAACTTCTCGGATACGACGCTCAGACAGATACTTATACCGTAATCGAGACGGACAAGCCGATAGAGTCAGTACTGGCCCTGCCGGGTGCCACTAACGATTTCACAGTCGTGCTGGACACTCAGGAAGGAGCCGAACTCGACAAGCTCTCACACATTAGATTCACCATCGCACTCGGTGCGAGCGGTAGTAACCTCACTAAGGACAACTACATTCAGATTAGCGGACTGGGAGTTACCATACCGGAAGGAATCTCTTTGAACCTTAAAGATTTGACTAACAAAGACGAAGAATAGAAGCCTTATGAAAAATATAAAACCCATCATTCTGACTCTCGCTCTGGCTACTGCAGGCATTTGCGCCTCGGCACAGAGCCGCAGTTCGTACTTTCTCGACAACTATGTGTATGGTTACAGATTGAACCCTGCGATAATGTCGGAGAGATCATTTTTCTCCCTACCTAACATTCAGGCCGACATCCAAAGCGGAATAGGAGTTTCCACACTTCTCTATCCTGCTCCTGACGGAAACGGCCTGGTAACAGGTTTTAACTCAAGCGTCTCTTCAGAGGAGTTCCTCTCTAAGATAAAGGATGCGAATGCCATAGGTCTGTCAGCCGATTTAAACATCATTTCCCTCGGATTCCGTAAGGAAAGGAGTATGACTAACATCGAGTTGAACTTCAGGACCACGACCGACGCAGCGCTTCCTGGAGACCTTTTCAGATTACTTAAGGAAGGCTCGAAGGCATCGGCTTACGACCTGTCTAACACTAAGATAAATGTCAGGTCCTATTTGGAGCTCGCCTTCGGGAAATCCCATATGAACGTAGAGCACACCTTCACTTTCGGATATAGGGTGAAACTCCTCGCCGGATTGGCCGGAGCGGATGTCCTTATGAACGACACCCAAGCCACCGTAAACGGAGAGCAACTGTCCGTAAACGTGAATGCCAATGGTCGAATCGCCTGTCCGTTCATTAGTTTCGAGACTAAGGAGGACGGCACTTTGGGAAAGGCCAATTTCGACCCTACGAAGCTCTCTCCTGCAGGATTCGGCGGTGCCATCGATGCCGGCGTGGTATGGACTCCTAACGAGCATTTAAGCGTCAGTGCGGCCATCAACGACCTCGGTGCCATAAGCTGGACATACAACACCCTGCTCGAATCGAAAGGCAGCGTGAAATTCAACGGATTGGACCTCAGTGCAGAAAACACGGACGCGCAGGCCGAGCTGGACAAGGTAGCGGACGATTTTAAGAAATTGGCCAATTTCGGCATCGTCGACGGCACTGCATCCCAGGTCGAGATGTTGCCTTTCACTGCCAATCTGGGCGCGCGTTTCCGCATTCCTTACGCAGAATTCATCGGTCTGGGCGTGCACGGAAGCTATAGAAACGGCATAACCCCTGAATGGGACGCCAGAGCAGCGCTTACCCTGTCGCCTTGCGGATGGTTCAGCATTACCGGAAACTACGGTTACGGCACGTTCGGACCTGTGTGCGGAGCTGCCCTGAGCCTCACGGTATTAGGTCTTAACCTGTTCGCAAGCGTAGACGGATACTGCGGACCTCTGGGACTATACGAATCCATCCCATATCCTGTAAACGACTTCAGATATAGGGCGAATGTGGGACTAGTTATGCAGATAGGTAAAAGATTTACCAGATAAGGAGATTACGGCTCCCTTCTGAAAAGAAGGGAACTGTCTCCGTATGACAAGAAGCGGAAGTCGTGAGATAGCGCGTAATCATAGATTTTACGCCAGTCTTCTCCCACAAATGCTGCCACGAGCAGAATCAATGTACTTTCGCTCTGATGAAAGTTGGTCACCAACATATCTACCAAACGGAACTTGAAGGTAGGCACGATGATTATTCTGGTGCCTACCTTTATTTCGTCTAAGGAATTGGCATTCAGATAGTCTATTATGCCCTGAAGAGCCTCTGCGGTGGTGTATGGGTAGTCCCTGGTATAGGGCGCCCACTGCTGCACGTCTTCCGGATGGCCATTTTCCAAGCAGGACACGCCCACATAGTAAAGCGATTCTAGCGTACGCACCGATGTAGTGCCCACGGCCACTATCTTCTTTTTATTAGCTACCAACTCTTCGAGAAGGGACTTCTTGACCACGAATGGCTCACGGTGCATAGGGTGGTCAGCCACGTCATCGGTCTTTACTGGAAGGAAAGTGCCGGCCCCCACGTGAAGGCACACATTACGCATTTCCACGCCCTTTTCCCTTAATGCGTCGAGCACTCGGTCAGTGAAGTGAAGCCCGGCCGTAGGAGCCGCTACGGAGCCTCTAATATGGGCATAAACAGTCTGATAGCGTTCCAGGTCTATAGCCTCGGTCTCCCTGTTCAAATAGGGTGGAATAGGGACATTTCCGCACAAATCCAGCACGTTGGAGAATGGCATACCGCCATCCCACTCGAATTCCACGACTCCACTTTGAGCCTCGCGGCTTATAAGACGGGCTTTCAGGTTAAGTCCAAGCATATCGGCACGAAGGTTTTCAGGAGTGCTTTCCGGTATAAAATAGGAAAGAATGTCGTCTTTCCAGCGTTTCGAGTTACCTATGACGCACTGCCAAGAACACTTCGCGGTAGAAGAGAACGCTTGGGCGTAATCTGCCGGCTCTACGGGCTGTAAGCAGAATATTTCTATGTGAGCACCGCTTTCGCGCCTAAAATGCAGCCTCGCAGGCACGACTTTAGTGTCGTTAAATACCATTAAAGTGTCGCCCTGGATGAGCTCAGGGAGGTTTTTGAAGTGTTTTTCACTGATTTCACCATCTCTGTAAATCAATAATTTCGAGAGGTCACGCTCACTTAGTGGGTATTTCGCGATTCTCGCATCAGTTAGCGGGTAACTGTAATCTTCTATATGAATGCTTGGTATCATAATCTTTAACAAATTCGAGCGCAAAGATAATCATAAAAAATATAATCTGTCACTCTGTGTATTTTTCAACATTTGTAAAAGAAATAAAGACTATGTATTTGCATCAAAATGCTCGATTTTACATTTTTACGAGGTGTGTTAAATTCACAAAAGTAAAGTTTCAAAGAGTTTCACCCACCCCGCCCGTGGCGCCCGAATGGGGTTATAAAATTTACTTATAACTTAAGATTCAAGTAAGTATATATTTAATAATCAGTAATTTTAGCCGTTTAATTAAAGTAAATTTGCGCCATCTCGAAGGCCTGAAATGCCGAAAACAAGCCATTTAACCGTGCCTGAGGCCTACAGTAATGATTATAGCCGAACTTACCTGCCGAACAATCAGTATTTTAACTATAAATACCTAAATAGATACTACACCTGCCAAATTCCCTATTTACAACAGTAAAGACTCCCCTTTTACAAAATGACATTGTTTTACATTAAATAAATTCTTACATTTGTAAAAATTACTTTACAATTATGATTTCACGTTTGAACCAACTTTTACAAGTGGAAGGTATGAGCAAATCCGAGTTCGCCGAGCGGCTCGACGTAGCTCCTGCTACCATCTCTCACCTGCTCTCGGGTAGAAACAAGCCCAGCTACGAGATCATAAGGGCCATCGGTGAGAAATTCCCCGAGCTTAGCCTCGATTGGCTCATAAACGGGAACGGGAAGATGTTTAAAACGGACGATATTTCGCCCGACACCACATCATCTCCCGGATTATTCGATTCTCAGGCGGTCTTTCACTCCCCTAAAAAGGACGAACCGATTGAACTCAAACCGGTTATTAAGGAAAAATCCATCTCTAAAATTATGATTTTCTACTCTGACGGGACATTTCAGGACATCCCGGTCAAATAATTTGCTATATTTGCAGCCTATGCTTGAGAAAACTTTAAGTCTTGAAAAGAAAATCGGCGAGATTCTTTCCAAATCCGATACTACCCTTTCCGCTGCGGAATCCTGCACCGGAGGTATGATTTCGCACGTCATAACTTCAGTTCCCGGAGCTTCGAAGTATTATCTGGGCAGCGTAACCTCCTACGCCATTAAAATCAAGGAAAAGGTGCTGGGAGTGCCTGCCGAAGTCATTCGGAGTAAGGGTGTGGTAAGCAGCGAAGTGGCCTGCGCCATGGCCGAAGGCGTGAAGAATCTTATGCAAAGCACCTACGCCGTGGCCACGACGGGATTGGCAGGACCGGGAGGAGACGAATTCAACCCTCAGGGAACGGTCTGGATAGCGGTAAGCGGCCCGCAAGGCACTGTCAGTCATAAATATATAATGAACGGCGAGCGTAAGGAGAATATCGAGCTCTTTACACACGCCGCCATAGAGATGCTTTACGATTATATTCGCGAATCTATTGGAGGTTAAACCATTCCTGGGTCTTGGCATCCAAAGCCTGCTTTAACTCCAGGTATTCCTGCGTCTTGGCCATAATGTCCGTGCCCTCGGGAGGAGCCTCTAGAAGGGCCTCTATCGCCTTTATACTACTCTCCAGACGCTCTATATCCCCTTCCAGCGCCTTAATCTTGTTCTGCTGCGCCCTCTGCTGACGAGAAAGCTCTTTCTGCTGCTGATATGAAAGGGTTTGGACTTGCTTGGCCGGAGCCTCAATCGTCTCCTGCTTTTTCCTGTCGAGTTCGTGGAGCGACTCCATCTTCTTGTTCTCCAGGAATTCCGCTATGGTCTCCAGGTGCTCGCGTACCTTTCCGTCGTTAAACTCGTAGAATTTGTCCACCAGACCGTCGAGAAAGTCCCTATCGTGGGAAACTATGAGCAAAGCCCCGTCGTAGGCCTTAAGAGCCTGTTTCAGGATGTCCTTACTCTTTATGTCCATATGGTTCGTAGGCTCGTCGAGAAGCAGGAAATTGTGGCTTTGAAGCATAAGCTTGGCCATTCCCAGACGCGCACGCTCTCCACCGCTGAGCACCGCCACCTTTTTGTCGATGTCTTCGCCGCGGAACAGGAATTGGGCCAATATGTCCCTGACTTTCGTGCGTATGTCGCCCACTGCCACGCGATCGAGGGTCTCGAAGACGGTGTCGTTTTTATCCAGCACATCTTCTTGGTTCTGAGCGAAATAGCCTATGTTAACGTTATGTCCGAGACGACTCTCCCCTTTTTCCACGTCGAGTTCGGAGGTGATTACCCTCATAAGGGTGGTCTTACCCTCTCCGTTTCGTCCGACGAGTGCCACCTTCTCCCCTCGCTTTATCTCGATGTCGGCATCGCGAAATACCGTTTTCTGCGGGTATGAGACGGTTATGCCCTTCGCCTGGTACACTACGTCGCCAGAACGCGGCGCAGGCGGGAATTTGACGGTCAGACGAGCATTGTCCGTCTCGTCCACCTCTATCCTCTCTATCTTTTCCAGCGCCTTTATGCGACTCTGGACCTGATTGCTCTTAGTAGGCTTGTATCTGAACCGAGCTATGAAATCCTCGGTCTTCTCTATCATCTTCTGCTGGTTTTCGAAAGCGGCCATCTGCCCCTTCATTCTCTCCGCGCGCAGCTCCAAATACTTGGAATAAGGCACTTTATAGTCTTGTACATGACCCAGCACTATCTCTACGGTGCGGTTCGTCACCCTGTCCAGGAACTTCCTGTCGTGAGACACCAGCATGAGCGAGCCCTTGCGCGACGCCAGATAATCCTCAAGCCATTCGATGGACTCTATGTCGAGATGGTTCGTGGGCTCGTCGAGAAGAAGCACATCGTGCTGACGCAGAAGGAGTTTGGCCAATTCTATGCGCATATTCCAGCCCTGCGAGAACGACTCGGTGGGCCTACCCAGTTCGCTGTCCCTGAAGCCCAATCCCAGCAGGGTCTTTCTCGCCTGAACCTCGGGTGGTTCGCTGTGGGTGGCTGCCAGATGCTCATTGAGCTCCGCGAGCCTTTCTGCCAAGTCCAGATAGTCCTGCGATTCATAGTCTTCGCGATGGGCCAATTCGTCCGTCACCCGGCTTATTTCCTCTTCAAGCTCGTTTTCCTTATCGAAAGCAGTCAATGCCTCCTCCAGTACGGTCCTTCCCCTGTGGTGCTCCATAATCTGCGGAAGATAGCCCACGCTTATGTGGGCGGGCATATCTATCTGGCCCGACGTAGGAGACTGAAGACCGCATATCATCTTCATAATAGTGGACTTGCCGGCGCCATTCTTACCGACAAGTCCAATTTTATCCGTTTCGCTGATATGGAAGTTTATCCTGTCCAGCAGGACGAATCCTCCATAGGCGACTGTTACATCATCAAGAGAAATCACTACAATGTCTTAAGTGTTGCTTCAAGTGCTTCGATTCGAGCGGTAGCATCGGCCTGTTTCTTTCTCTCCATAGCCACTACCTTCTCCGGTGCGTGGTCTACGAAAGACTGGTTAGACAGCTTCTTGTTCACGCTTTCGAGAAAACCTCTCTGATGCTCGAGCTCGGCGAGAATCTTAGCCTTCTCCTCGTCGGCATTTACGAATCCGTCCAGGGCGACGCTCATCTTTATGGTACCTACTATGAATGAAACTGCCGTACCTGTGTACTCTCCGCTTACGATTTCGGAAAGATTGGCCGATTTCTGCAGGATAGGGATGAATTCGAGAGCTATTTCCCCGTCTATGTAGAGCTTGAGGCTCTCCTTAGGAGAAATCTGCTTCTGTGCCCTGATGCCACGTATGTTCACGATAGCCTCCTGAATCTTCTCGAAGCCATTGAGGAAGTCTTCATCGTATGGTCCTGCGACAGGAGTACGCTCGAACATAATGGTCTGACCCTCACGGCGCTCCGCTATGGTCTGCCACAATTCCTCGGTGATGAAAGGCATAATAGGGTGGATCATCTTCAAGAGCTTCTCGAAGAACTCCATCGTGCTTTCGTAGGTGCGTCCGTCGATAGGCTGTCCGAAGGCCGGCTTCACCAACTCCAGATACCACGCACAGAACTGGTCCCAGAAGAGCTTGTAGATGGTCATAAGAGCATCGGAGATGCGGAACTTGGCATAGTGGTCCTCTACCTGCTCTATAGTCTTCGAGAGGAGGTTGTCAAACCATTTTACGGCTGTCCTGCAATTCTCGCTCTGCTCTGCCTTTTCGTCTACGCTCCAGCTGCTTATGAGTCGGTATGCGTTCCATATCTTACCACAGAAATTACGTCCCTGCTCCACCTGTGACTCGTCGTAAAGAATGTCGCTTCCTGCCGAAGAGCAAAGCAACATACCCAGACGCACTGCATCTGCGCCGTATTTCTCGATGAGGTCCAGAGGGTTAGGAGAATTTCCCAGGGTCTTGCTCATCTTGCGGCCCAGCTTGTCGCGTACGATTCCCGTAAAATATACGTTCCTAAATGGAACCTCGTCCATAAACTCGTCACCTGCCATAATCATTCTGGCTACCCAGAAGAAGATGATGTCCGGACCTGTAACCAAGTCATTAGTAGGATAGTAGTATGACAAATCGGCATTAGGCTTGTGCTCCGGAACACCCGGTCTCTTCGGGTCGAACACGGAAATAGGCCACAGCCAGCTGCTGAACCAAGTATCCAGCACGTCATCGTCTTGGTGAAGATCTGCTGCAGTGATGTTAGGGTCCAGAAGCTTGGCTGCCTCCAAAGCCTTCTCTGCAGTACTCTCCACTACATATCTTCCGTCCGGAAGGTAATATGCAGGGATGCGCTGTCCCCACCACAACTGACGGCTTATGCACCAGTCGCGTGCATTCTCCATCCAGTGACGGTAGGTGTTACGGTATTTGTCCGGAATGAACTTGATCTCCCCTTCTTCCACTCTGGCCAATGCTGCCGGAGCCAATTCTTCCATCTTCAAGAACCACTGTGCGCTAAGCTTAGGCTCGATCACGGCATTAGTTCTCTCGGAATAGCCTACAGGGGATATATAATCTTCGATTTTCTCGATGTTTCCGGCCTCTTCGAGCATCTTCACGATCTTCTCGCGCGCTACGAACCTGTCTTCGCCCACGAGAATCTGTGCATCCTCGGTAAGACATCCGTTCTCGTCGATGATGTCGATTACCGGAAGGTTATGCCTAAGACCTATCTCGTAGTCGTTAGCGTCGTGTGCCGGAGTCACCTTAAGGCAACCGGTACCGAAGTCCATCTCTACATAGTCGTCCTCGATGATAGGAATCTCCTTATTGATGAGAGGGATGAGTACCTTCTTACCGTGCATCCACTTGTGTCTCTCGTCATTAGGGTTCACACAGATGGCGGCATCGGCCATAATGGTCTCGGGACGGGTGGTAGCCACTACGATGTAGCGGTCGGTAGGATTACCGTTACCGTCCGAGATGAAATATCTCATATGATAGAAATGGCTCTTCGTGTCCTTATGGATAACCTCGTCGTCCGACACAGCGGTATGCCCTACCGGATCCCAGTTCACCATTCTGACACCGCGATATATCCATCCCTTCTTATAGAAATACACGAAAGTTTTTATTACGGCCTCGTTAAGTTCCGGCTCCATAGTGAAGCGGGTTCTGTCCCAGTCGCACGAAGCGCCGAGCTTGCGAAGCTGCTGGAGGATAATTCCACCATGTTCCTCTTTCCACTCCCAGGCGTACTTCAGGAACTCCTCACGAGTGAGGTCCTCTTTCCTTATGCCCATATCGCGGAGTTTCGCCACCACCTTATTCTCGGTGGCGATGCTGGCGTGGTCCGTACCGGGCACCCAGCAAGCATTCTTTCCGTCCATCCTGGCCTTACGGACGAGCACGTCGTTAAGAGTATTGTTAAGGACGTGTCCCATATGCAGGATACCTGTCACGTTCGGTGGCGGTATGACTACTGTGTAAGGCTCCCTGTTATCGGGTTCCGAATGAAAAAACTTGTATTTGAGCCAATAGGCGTACCATTTATCCTCTACTTCCGAAGGATTGTATTTCTTTGATAATTCCATAGCTTACAAAAATAAGTATTTTTGCTAACTTTGTGAAATAGAATTTTAAATTTTGTAAGAATATGAATGAAAAACCAAACATCAGCATCGAAGTCTCTCCGGAGGTAGCCAGTGGCCACTACTCTAATCTCGCCATCATAAGCCATTCCGGCAGTGAATTCATCCTCGATTTCGCTCAGATGCTCCCAGGTAATAACAATAACGCGAAAATCTGCAGCCGCATCATTATGACACCCGAGCACGCGAAACGCCTTTTGAGCGCCCTCTCGGATAACGTAGAGAAATACGAGTCACAGTTCGGAGCGATAGACTTCAAGCAGGCCAAGCCTTCAGGTACACTGAACATTACCGATTTGATGGGAGGAAATGGCTCTAGATCATAAGATAATCCTGTCGAGCGGCTCCCCCAGAAGAAGCGAATTGCTCCGAGGTGCCGACATAGACTTCACGATAGACACCGAAAACGATTTCGAAGAGATATGCCCGGATGGCATTTCTCCCGAAGATGTCCCGGCGTTCCTCGCCCGTGGTAAATCCTACGGTTTTCACAGGCCATTGGCAGACGGCGAGCTGCTGATAACGGCAGACACCGTGGTCATAGTCGACGGACAGGTTCTCGGAAAGCCACACTCCCATAAACAGGCCGAGGAAATGCTCAATGCCCTTTCGGGACGCGAACACGAAGTAAGGACGGCCGTAATGCTTAGAAGCCAGGACAAGGAAAAGCTCTTTACGGATGTAACGAAAGTGTTATTCTGCGAGCTAAGTACCGAAGAGATAGAGTATTACATAGAAAAGTACAAACCCTTCGACAAGGCCGGAGCCTACGGCATACAGGAATGGATAGGCTACATAGGAATAGAGAGCATAGAGGGCTCTTTCTACAATGTTATGGGGCTTCCCATACAGCGTGTCTATAAAGAGATAAAGACATTTTGAATTACCCATTCAGATACGTCCCCGACGAGAGGGTGAAAAGGGCTGCCGAAGCCCTTATGGCTCGCATCGATTCCGATGAGAGCTTGCACTCCCTTTTCGCCGAAGGCAAGATGTTAGGCGTGCTGGTGTGCGAAGATTCCGAGGGTCGCGAAGTGGTACTGAACGGGTTTTCGGGATTGGCCGGGAAAAAGAGCAGGATATATGGGTTCGTGCCGCCGGTTTTCGACACCACCGAGGTTAAGGAATTGCAGGACAGGCCGGTGGGCGCAGAGGCTTCCGCAGCCCTGCAGGATTTTCTTTTCGACAGCTATGTAGTCGGGAACGCACTGGGCGAAAGGCTTTCCATTAAGGATGTGTTCTCGCGACGGGGGCTGGTTCCTCCGGGAGGGACAGGAGAATGCGCAGCGCCTAAACTCCTTAACTATGCTTATTCTCAGGGCCTTAAGCCGCTTTGCATAGGCGAATTCTGGTATGGCGCATCCCCTGCGGGCGGACAGGTTCGCGAACACGGCAGGTTCTACCCTTCTTGTACGGGCAAATGCGGTCCGCTTCTAAGCTTTATGATGCAGGGGCTCGACGTCGATGAGAATCCACTCCAGAGAGTTCCGGACGTAAGCGAAATAAAGATAATCTACGAAGACGAGGCCATTCTCGTAGTGGACAAGCCTTCGGGTATGCTCTGCGCGCCGGGTCTCACGGGCACGGAATCGCTTCAGGAGCACCTCGAAAAGGAAAAGGGCACGCTCTACTCCTGCCACAGGCTTGATATGGACACAAGCGGAGTTATGGTATTCGCGAAGACTCCGCAGTATCAGGCCGCCCTTCAGGGCCAATTCGCCTCGCGCGAAGTACAGAAGAGCTATTTGGCCCATCTGGAGGCCGGCACTCGCCCGTGGAAAGGAAAGAGGCACGGGACCATAGCGTTGGCATTGGCCCCGGACTATTATGACAGGCCGCGTCAGGTCGTGGATAGGGAAAATGGAAAATTGGCCATTACCGAATACGACATTCTCGAAATCTTCCCCGACGGGGAGATGGACGTGAGGTTCTTCCCCAAGACCGGGCGCACGCACCAGCTTCGCGTCCACGCAGCATCTTCACTTGGCCTGGGAAGACCGATTAAAGGGGATGCCCTTTACGGTTCCCCTCTCAAATCTCGGCTGATGCTTCACGCAGAATCCATCACCTTTACCCATCCGCAGAGCGGACTCAAAGTTACGTTTACGACTCGCTTACCAGAGCTTCAGACACATTGATGGCATAGTCTCCGATGTTTTCCAACTCGTCCAGAAGGTCGAGGAAGAATACGGATTCGAAATAAGCGTCGCCCTTCTTTTCCATACTGTCATATTCCTTAAGCTTGCATTCCTTTTTGAATGCATCGATGGCGAGCTCGGCATTCTTAGCCTTTTCTATGTCCTTTATCTCGTTGTAGTGCTCGATGTTATAAATCATAGCCTCATAAGCGGCATTAAGCAGGTCGAGCATCCGGTCCAGAGCCTTCTTATGCTCGTCGGAGAGGTGTCGAGAGTAATTTATCATAGCCGTGAGGCTCTTACTTACGGATTCTCCGCTATCTCCCATAGATTCGAGTTCCTTAGTGATTCTAAGAAGTGAGCGCACGAGCGAAAGGGAATGGTCGCTTATGTGGGACTTGGCCAGTTCGTTAAGAAAAGAGGCGATCTCGTATTCCATCTTGTCCGAAATCTGCTCGTACTTTACGAGTTTTTCCTTATAAGGCTCGTAATCAGCCATATTGTCGGAGGATTGAACGGCGGAGCGTATGTACTCGAGTCCGTTTTTCATAACTCTGGCGAAGTGCACGGTCTCGCGGCAAGCCTCGCTCAAAGCCAGCTCAGGCGTGTCTATAAGACCCGAATCGAGGTAAACGATCTTCGTCTTGTCCTTAGAAGGCTTGTCCTTGATTACGAACTTGACGATTTTCTCTATTACGGACGTGAACCATATCAGGATGCAGGTGTTTATGAGGTTGAACATCGTGTGGAACATAGAGATGCCGTACACGAGCGAAGTCTGCTCACCCACATTCATAAGCCCCACGATATTTTGAACCAAGTTCACGAAGGGATGGAAGAAAACCAGTGCCCAGATGACGCCGAACACGTTAAAGAAGGTATGGGCCAATGCTGCCCGCTTGGCATTCACGTTGCCCACGGCGGCGGCGATATTGGCAGTTATGGTGGTTCCGATGTTCTCGCCCAGCACCATCGCTGCGGCCATGTCGAAGTGTATCCACCCCATATTCAGCATTATGAGCGTCAGCGCTACCGTCGCGCTGGAAGACTGCAGAATAAGGGTCATCACCGTGCCCAACAATAGAAACAGAAGCACGGAAATGAACCCTTTTCCGGACCAACCTTGGATAAACGACAAAACTTCAGGTGTAGTACTGAGGTCCGGGATGGAGTTTTTCATCAGAGAAAGTCCTAGGAATAGGAGAGAAAAGCCTATGACGAACTCTCCTATCGATTTCAGCTTGTCCCTTTTAGCGTTGGACAGAATAAAGCCGACTGCCATTAGAGGCACGGCCAATATGGAAATGTCGGCCTTGAATCCAAAGATGGAGATTATCCACGCGGTCATGGTGGTACCGATGTTGGCACCCATAATCACACCTATGGCTTGAGAAAGAGTAAGTAGGCCGGCACTGACGAATCCCACCACCATCACTGTGGTAGCGGAAGATGATTGTATTACAGAGGTGATTCCGAATCCGGTAAGAACTCCCTTGAAGGGATTTGAGGTGATCCTCGAAAGCAGGGCGCGGAGTTTGCTTCCCGCAGCTTTCTGTAATCCGGAGCTCATCAAGTTCATTCCGTAAAGGAACATTCCTAAAGCTCCCAGTAGAGTTAACACACTTAATATCATATTCTTTTCATATAATTTCAAGTGCAATTTTAACTCTACTCTCCGGATAATTGTCCTACCTTATCGAAAACTTAATTGAAACTTAATAATCTTAACGGAATTGTAACATAGCGGGGCTATTTGAAGATCTCCATAAGCACCTTTCCTCCGCTCCCCTCCTTTAGACTTACGTGAAGGCCCATTTCCGAGGCTTTCAATGCCACTATCTGAAAGGCTCTTCCTGCGTCGAACTCGCTATCCATCAGAAGTTCCAGTGCGAGCGAACCGTCGCCGGTGTCGTAGGAAGCTTTCGCCTCAGGGAAAGTGATTCGTAGCGTTCGTATAAGAGCTTCTGCCTGAAGGGGATGTACCTTATAGGAGGCGTCTCTGTCGGTTTCCTCGCATTCCCTTTTAAGCCAAGAATCTATGGAAGGGCGAGTTGAAACTCTCGCTCCTCCATTATTTTCAAACACTTGCGCGTATCTGGTTTCCAAATAATTATCTGCCATAGGACTAAATATGACTTAGTACGCAGAGCACCACGCCGGCGATTAGGAACATCGCGATTATATAAGGAAGCGGCGACTTTTTCTTTATGGCGAACGGGTCTCCTGTCGTGAGGATCTTAGGATACTTGGCCAGGGAAGTCAAGGTGGCTCCGAAGAGGCTGTTTACCAGCACTGCAGAGTTGATGGCCCAGCCATTGGCATTAAGGATAGGTCCCAGATTGCGCTTGCGAAGCTTAAGCCAAGCGAGAAACATCGAAGGTCCGGAAATCACCAGGCACAGCCCTACGATGACTAAAAGCAGTGTGTACCACGGTTTTACGAGCTCAGACACTGCGTTTAGAATCACTCCGGCGCCCACTCCCACACCGGCCGTCAATGCCAGCAGGGTCGTAGGGTCGAAGGCTTTCTTAGGTACTGCGCTCGTCACCTTGCTCTCCTTTTCAGCGGCCTGCTTGTTTATGCGATCGCTTATGGCCTTGGACAACTTCCTGTAAGGGTGGAAGAAAGCCTGGCGGATGCTGGTAGGATTGTCTATTATCTTAGTTACCGTGGCGTCGTAGTCGAGCCCGTCCCTGTCGTAGAATACGGCATTCATCCCCACGCTGAGGTTATCCGAACTGCCGTCGGTCAGAAGCGCCGCGATGGTGGCGGTCTTTCCCATCTTTTTCGAGATGCAGTCGCAGTAAAGTATGTACATTCCGCTCTGTGGGGCCATCATAGTCTGTTTTCCCATATCCTTTACCCTTATGCAGAGTTTCAGGCAGCGCTGGTCGATATAGAGCTCGCCCGCATCGAAAACAGACTTCTGCTTACGGTCGTAAAATGCTCCGAAACGCACGAAATTGTTAAGGAATGCGTAAAGATGGCGATAAACCAGCAAAAAATTGTGCACATCGTCTATCGAATCCGACTCTTCCTTCAGGGACAAGTCCTTTTCTATCAGCGACAAGACTTCCGCCTTCTTGTTCACGGCCAATAGCTGCGCCACCTTTTCCGGGCCCAGAGCCTCTACCTGCTCCCCTGCCTTCGCCGCAAGCCAAGCCTGCAGTGGTGCGAATTTCGCCTTTAGTGCGTTCCAATCGGCCTTAGTGAGCACCTTGACCTCGCTGTCCAGGGCCAATTTTCTCAACCCTTCCACCTGCGCAGCCCATTTCGGGTTGATTTTGTCCAAGTGAAGCAGGATATCGGCATTAGGATGGGAGAGCGAATCCGCGCTTTCCTTAGCCTGCTCGCATTCAGGGTCGTAGGCGAAGTACTCACACTGGGTGAAATATCCGTCAACAAGAGCTTTAAGGGCCTCTACCGATGCGAAAACCTTCTCGCTATCCGCCCCGAACGGAGAACACTCTTCGCCCTTTGAGTCATTCCACGCCTTATAGGCTTGAAGCGCATCATAAAAGGCCTCTACCGTAGCCGCATCCACGCCGTCTTGGCCGCTTCTGTCGAGCGATGCCGGGAAGCATTTGAGCGCGCTTTCTATGGCATCCTTAGACTTGGCGTCATCGCCTGCCGAGAGCGGAGTTACGATGCCGTCGCCGTTAAAGCGCGTTTTCGAGAATATGGCCTTCGAATCGGCCGTATCTTCCATACTGATAGATTCTTTCGAGGACTTGCCAATGCTTTCCAGCACCCTTCTCGCGCTCTTTTCCAACCTCTGACCCTCTACGCTGTTAGTATCGAAGGCGGAAAGAGGCAGGGTGTCGCTCGAATTAAGGAGCAAATCCCTATCTTTCAATATGCTGCATATCCATTCGCTGGCTTTCACGACCTCCTTTACACGGATTCTTCCGTCGTGGTCGCTATCGAGATACTCTAAAAATTCACGGTCGAATTCCAGGTCGTCTACTGGGCAACTAAGTGCCGTCCAGAGCTTTTGGTCCAATTCTCCCAAATGGGCGATGTCCTCGCCACTGTCGATACGCACTCTGGTTACGCCTCCCAAGGAACTGAATTTCCACGGATAATTACAGTTGTTCATCGGTTTGTTATTTTTTAAACGATGAACCAAAGTTACAGAAAATAATCGGTATATTTGCAGAAAATACGTACGCTTATGGGAGTAAAGATATTTCATCAATTGAAGGATTTGGTTAATATGAGCGACCAAATCGACATCGAATCTGCAAGCATTTCCATTAAAAAGGGCATTTTCTTCAAAGGCCAAAACGTCTTCATTCTGGCCTGTGCCATAGTCATAGCATCCGTGGGATTGAATCTTAACTCAATTCCTGTCATAATCGGTGCCATGTTGATTTCCCCTCTTATGGGTCCTATTCTGGGACTGGGATTGGGAATCGGCACGAATGACCTCCCGCTTCTAAAGGATGCACTTAAGAACTTCGCCATTATGGTGGCCATAAGCATTATAGCGAGCACCATATACTTCATACTCTCTCCTCTTAACCCTGCACAGAGGACCGAGCTTCTGGCCCGCACGAACCCTACCATCTACGACGTGCTCATCGCACTGTTCGGTGGCGCTGCCGGTATGCTCGAGAACACCAGGAAGGAGAAGGGAACGGTTCTTTCGGGCGTAGCCATCGCCACCGCCCTCATGCCTCCTCTCTGTACGGTGGGCTACGGACTGGCGAACCTCGATTGGCCATTCGTATTCGGAGCGCTCTATCTGTTCATAATCAACAGTATATTCATCGCACTGGCGACCTTCCTCGTAGTTAAGTATCTTCGATTCCCGGCAGTGGGAGCGACAGACGAGGCGAAGAGCAAGAAGACTAAGAGAATCGTGGGAGTGGCTATGCTCCTCATCATAATCCCGTCCATACTCTCGGCTATTAACATCGTGAAGCAAAGTAACTTCGACAAGAGCGTGGAGACTCTGGTCGATAATAACAAGGTGCTGGGAAAGAGCTATATCTTCGACTATACCATACATCATAACGCTAAAGTTCCTACAGTGGATCTCTTCGTCGCAGGAGAGCAGTTGGAATCTACCGAAAAGGATAGAATCTACGCTTCCGCAGAGAACCTGGGCATAAGCCGAAATCAGGTATTCATTAAGGAAGACGCTACTGTAAAGGGCTCTGGGCTGGATGCAGACCTTATGAAGGGTATCTACGAGCATAATACCCAGACCATAAATGCGCTAAATAAGGAAGTGGATTCACTTCGCACCCTCGTTTCGGGATACCGTAAGAAGGAATTGCCTACGAAGTTGCTCACGATGGAGATCTGCGCCCAGCATAAGAACGTATCGGACGTGATAATAAGCCGTGGCGCCGATGTAGACCCTAACACCGGACTTAGCCGCGAGACTGTAGTAGCCATTCTAAGGGCAAAGCAAACCCTCTCGGACGATGAGATAACGACTCTACGCGACTGGCTCAAGGTTAGGCTTGGCAGCGACGAAGTGATAGTATTACAGCAGTAAAACCATTTGAATTTAGAATATGATAGCAGACATTATCGGCTGGATAGCCACCATTTTCAGAGGTGCAGGTATGCTCGCGAAGCATCCTGACGCAGTTAAGTACTTGGTTAGCATAGGAAACCTGTGCTGGATGATTAACGGCATAATAAGCCATAACACCCCGCTGATCGCAAGTAACGCATTCTGTCTGGCGGTAATGGTCTACGAGATAATCTCAAAGCAGATAAAAAGAAAAAAAGAACAGACGACTACTCCACAAGCCTAATGAGAATATTGATTGTCGACGACGAGGCAGACCTTAGGGAAATACTCCAATTCAACATCCAGTCTTGGGGTTATGACACGCTTTGCGCCGAAAGTGCCGAAAGTGCGCTGGAAATCATAAGGAGCGGCGAGAGCGTAGATTTAATCCTTCTCGACGTGATGCTTCCCGGGATGAGCGGGTTCAAATTGGCCTCCATAATCAGGGGCGAGATGAATCTTAGCATTCCGATAATCTTTCTCACTGCTAAAATCAGCGAAAACGATATGCTTACCGGCTTCTCCGCTGGGGGCGACGACTACATCACCAAGCCATTCTCGATTAACGAGGTAAGGGCTCGAATCCAGGCCGTGCTCAAGCGAAGCACTGCCACATCGGACACGGCTCAGGAGCAGACGATTCACCTGCAGAGCCTTACGCTAGATCCTGTGGCCCAGAAAGCCTTCGTGGACGGAAAGGAAGTCGCCCTGTCTAAGAAGGAGTACGACATACTACACCTGCTGGCAACGAACCCGGGCCGATGCTTTTCGCGCGGCGAATTTCTGGAAATGCTCTGGAAAGACAGTCCCTACATCACCGAGAGGACGGTGGACGTGCATATAGCCAGGATTCGGGCCAAGCTGGGAGCGAAATGTAAAGACCTTATCACTAACAGGATAGGCTTCGGATACTGCATAAACAAGTAAGCGCTATGACTTGGTTTTACCTTACTCTCGCAGGACTGCTTCTCCTTTTCGCCTTCATTTTATACTTCATAGTAAAGAGCACTAAGGAGCAGATGGACGAGAAGCTGAAAGCCCAGAAACGACAGCTGACGAGTAACATAGCACACGAGATAAGGACTCCCCTGGCCAGTGTCAGGGGTTATCTCGAGACTCTGGTGGAGATGCCCGAAATGGACGAGGCGCATAAGCGCCAGTTCATCGAAAGGGCCTATTCGCAGACCATCAGGCTCTCTAACCTTATAACCGACATCTCCCTCATCACCAAGATAGAGCAGGACCCTGCGGCCCTGCCTAAGGAGTATATAGGGGTAAGGAAAATGGTAGACGACATAGTGACGCAGCTAAGCGGAAGAATCAGCGAAAAGGGCGTAAAGGTAGAGAATGAGATAGGCGAAGAAGTGTCGGTAAGGGCGAACCAGCCCCTTCTCTATGCCACCTTCAGAAACCTTATCGAGAACTCGCTACGATATGCAGGACAGGGCTTTACGATAAACATCTCTTGCGATGCGGAATCCGACGACAAGCTGCATTTCCGCTACTACGACACCGGGAAAGGGATAGATGCTAAGGAGTTGGGGAAGATATTCGAGCGATTCTATAGGGTCAAGGGCTCGTCTAACTCGGAAGGCTCGGGACTGGGCCTTTCCATCGTAAAAAACGCTGTGGAGTACCACGGCGGACATATCACTGCGAGCGAACACAAAGGAGGAGGGCTCGAGTTCAACTTCTATCTGACTAATAGAACTTCTTAAGAGTCTCGGAATAGTGGAATCCGGCATCGGCCAATTTCCTTTCCAACTCTACGCGATCTTCGTGATAATAGTCGCAGATTTCATCCAAATTGTCGAATTCTTCGTCTCGAAGAAGAAAATTTATGGCCGACACGAGCATCGGCATATCGTTTTTAGGTAAATGTTCCATTTCTTACATTAGTTTATTCAATTCTTCTACGGCCTGCGCCAAATCCCCTTCGAAGCCATCGTGTTCCATCAGAAAAGAAGGCTTTCCCTTAGATATGTATCGATAAAGCTCAGAGTTCATGCTCATGGCATAGGAGGCCACCACGTTCTCGATTTCGTCTCTCTGACCAGGGTCCGACGAATCCTTATAGACGTTAAGCTTCTGGTGGAAAATGCAGTAGGCCCACTGCACGCTGTCTTTCGAAAAAACCGGCTTACACATACTCCGAAAGGTTCTTTCGTATAAAATCCTTCACGTATTCCACGAACTCGGGCGAATCCACTATCTTAATGTCACTGCTGAGCCCGAGATAGAAACGTCCTATGCCCTCGTAGCCGTGCACCATCGTATCCAGAATCCACTCGTCCCCACTGCGAGTGATATCCTTCTCTGCGAGCGGATACTCCTCTACCAGAAGGGTCTTGGCCAATACCGTCATCTTCAGCACCACCCTCGACGGCTTTTTGCCGCTGCTCATACGGAAAACATCCATTCCGAACTTCCTGTGGCTGCTTTCGGCTATCCAATCCCTGTCCCTGATTTCCACCTCCCCTATTCTCGACACCTTGAAGATCTTGTTCTTTCCATCCTCTATGTCATAGGCCCACACGTCTACATAGTCCGTAGTGAATCCGAACGGCTCCACCCATCTGTCTCGAATCGTGTGTGAATTACCTGACTCATAATCTTTAAGCGTCACCTGCTTCTTCTTTTTAGCCGCTTCCGAGAGCCTTTCCACGTGAGTGGCGTTACTGCGCTCGTCCACGAAGGTGTCTATGGCCGTGGAATCGTAGATGACTGCCAATTTCTCCTTAAGCCCCTTCTTCAAGGAATTGGAAGAACTGAGCCTGTCTATGAGACTGTTTACCAGATAGGCCTCTTCGTCCGAGAAATACAGGAGGCCCTCTAGCTTGGGAGCCTCCTCAGGTATGGATTCTATCTTATAGACGCTGCCGTAGAGCCTAACCACCGCAAATCCGGCATTCTTAAAGGTGTCGATATAGCGATAAATCGTGCGCAGCGACATCTGCAGCTTTTCTGCCAATTCGTCTATAGTATAATTGAAACTGCCTGACATATAATTCATCAGACGAAGTACGCGTTCTATCTTAGGCTGATCCATTACTGCTTTTTCAATCTGTTATGGCGTGCCACGTAAAACAAGAGTACGCTCACCGCAAATATACCCACTCCCAGGTACGGAATGCACGCATCGCTGAGGTTGAATCCTATCTTGGCAGTGAGGATGTAGGTGGTCGTCACCGATGTCATAAATGCCGCAGGGAAAAGCGTGAGCATATAGGCCCACTTCCCCTTGCGTTTCGACAGGTAGGCCGTTATGGTCCACAATGCCAGCGCCGCGAGGGTCTGATTGGCCCATCCGAAATAGCGCCAGATGCGGTCGAACCCGTCGGCGTCGGAGATGTTGAACCACAGCAGCGCACCGGTGAGCATGAAGATAGGTATGCTTATGGCCAATCTGTTCTTAATCGAGCTCTGGTCCAGATGCAGCGCTTCCGCCACGATGAGGCGCACGCTTCGAAGAGCAGTGTCGCCGCTCGTTATAGGAGCCGCTACCACGCCCATAATGGCGAGCAGGCCGCCCAGCACTCCGAGCCAATGCTTGCTCACGATGGTAACCACCTGAGGGGCTGCGCTGACCCCTTCCGCACCCATCTCCGCGTTACCTCCGCAGAAGAAGAAATAGGAAGAGACTGCTGCCCAAATCAGGGCCACGATGCCTTCGGTGACCATAGCGCCATAGAAGATAGGCCTGCCAAGCTTCTCGTTATCCATACATCTGGCCATAAGAGGCGACTGGGTGGCGTGGAATCCGCTCACCGCGCCGCAGGCTATGGTGATGAAAAGACGAGGGAAGATGTGGCCGGCAGAAGGATTGCGGTTCTGAAGACCATCCCAAAGTTCCGGCATATTCGTAGGCCATTTGATTATAAGACAGGCCAATAACGACACTGCCATAAATAGCAGTGCAAACGCGAATACGGGATAGATCTTTCCTATTATCTTGTCGATGGGAACGAAAGTGGCTACTACATAGTAAACCAGTATTACGGCCACCCAGATGAAGGTGGTATCGAAGGACTTGGATGTCAAATCCCCTATGATGAGTGCAGGACTGTACACGAATACTGCACCTACCAGTAAGAGCATCAATGCCGAGAATCCTATGGCGAAAGGCTTGGCCTTACGGCTAAGGTGCTCTCCGACAAGCTCCGGAAGTCCCACTCCGCCGCTTCTTACGGAAAGCATTCCCGTCATATAGTCGTGGACCGCGCCTCCGAAGATGCATCCCAGCACTATCCACAGATAGCACGAAGGGCCGAAACGGGCGCCGAGAATGGCACCGAAGATGGGTCCCGTTCCCGCGATGTTAAGGAATTGGATCATAAACACCTTCCACGAAGGAAGGAGCACATAGTCGATTCCGTCGGCCTTACTGTGCGCCGGAGTAAGCCTGTTCTTGTCCGGTCCGAACACTTTTTCCACGAAGCGTCCGTAGACGAAATAGCCTAAAATCAAGGCTGCGATGCTTATCAGTAGTGTTATCATAGCGTGCGACTAAAAAATCCTTCCTATGAAATCCGTGAGGTAATCACGCCAATTGGCCCAAATATGCCCTCCCTTGCTCTCGACATAGACGTAATCGGCTCCTATCTCATCCAGTTTCTTAAGGAATTCGCAATTAGCCTCGTAGAGGAAATCGGTATCTCCTATGGCTATGTAATAAAGGGCTATCTTATTATCGAACAGGGCTTTCAGCTTAGCGTCGTAGTTCTCGTAGAAGTTAGAAGCAGAATAGAGGGACTCGTCCGTTTGGATTCTCCAAGTAGTAGGAGCAGCAGAGAAGAGGCCCACATAGTCGAAGGTGTTAGGATAGTTCACACTAATTATGTTACTGTGAAAGCCACCCATAGAAAGACCTGCTATGGCCCTTCCGCTCTTTTTCCTTATGGTACGATAGTGCGAGTCGACATAACTTATGACATCGCCGAAATGTTCCTCGAAAGAGGTGTCGGTGGCACCGCACGGATATGGCTTGTACATACCATGTCCGTCTTCTCCTGGAGCAGCGCTGTGTCTGTCGGTATTTCCGTTAGGCATAACCACTATCATAGGCTTGGCACGGCCCTGAGCGATGAGGTTGTCCAATATGTACTGTGCGCGTCCCAGGCTCGTCCAGGCGTCTTCGTCGCCTCCGCGTCCGTGAAGAAGGTAGAGCACCGGATAGCGTCCCTTCCCGTTTTCGTAGCCTGCAGGAGTGTAGACGGTCATTCTGCGGTCGGTTCCTGTCTTGTCGCTATGATACCAGACCTTGCTGAGGTTTCCGTGAGGCACGTCGTGAGCCTTATAGTCGTCGGCCTTTCCGCCACCTACGATAAAGTAGCTCGAAAGGTAAGACACGTCTCTGTAGACGTAAGAATTGGCCAAATCCAGGGTCTTCACTCCGTCCACTACGAAATTATAGTAGTAGAGCTCGCTAGGCAGGGTCTTGCTCCAAGTCCAGAGGCCGGAAGAATCGCGCGTCATAGGCTCGTATCCGTCCGTACAAAATCCCACCACTTCCACCTTCGAGGCATCGGGTGCGTAGAGTCGCAGGGTTACTTGGCCGGTAGCGTCGTTCACCTCCGGCGATACCAGCTCGGATCCGGGCCAAATGGATTCCTGAGCCGCAGCTCCTAATAGGGCTAATGCACTGCCTGCCAGTGCGAGGAAAAGTCGTTTCATCTCGTTATGTTTCATTTGATTATACACTCGTCTACCAGGCACGCATCGAGTCCGCGGGCCAATTCCTCCTTATCGAGGTGCTGTCCTATGAACACAAGTTTCTGCATTCTGTCTCCGTAGGTCCTGTCCCAGTCGCGCTGAAGCACCGGGTCGGCTTCCAGCATTCTCTCGAGCTGCGTGGCTGGCATGGTGGCATACCATTGGCCTGCATTCTTAAGGCTCATCTGCTTGCCTGCCTGCTCGAAGAGGTAGCAGATGTCGGTATTTTCCGTGAAATAGCACAGACCCTTCGTGCGGATTACATTTTTAGGCCAATTCCGGGACAGGAAGAAGTCGAACTTGTTAATGTCGAAAGGCTGACGGCGATAGTAAACGTATGTGCCTATGCCGTACTCTTCCACTTCCCCGCCCTCGTGGTCGTGATGATGGTGATGGTGGTGTTCGTGCTCGTCTTCGTCGTGGTGATCATCGTCGTGATGATGCTCGTGCTCGTCTTCGTCGTGGTCATCATCGTGGTGATGGTGTTCGTGCTCTTCTTCGTCGTGATGGTGCCCGTGCTCTTCGTGCTCCTCGTGCCCGAAGTGTTCCACTTCGTCGTCGGCGGGAGCCCCGCCTTCCACCTTGCTAATCCAGGTGGCACTCGTCGCCACCTTCTCGAAATCAAACAAATGCGTGTTCAGAATCTTATCCAAGTCTACCTCGCCATAATCGCACTCGATAATCTGAGCCTTAGGCTGAAGCGTACGGATTATCTGCTTTATCTTTCCGAGCTCCGAAGGACTCACCTCCGACGCCTTGTTAAGAAGAATGATGTTACAGAACTCTATCTGCTGGATGACGAGGCTCTCCAAGTCCTCCTCGCCTATCTTATCGCCCACGAGCGAATCTCCGCTCTCGAACTCGTCGCGCATACGCAGCGCATCCACCACGGTCACTATGCAGTCGAGTCTCGCGATGCCGTCCTTTATGAACTGCACACCCATAGAAGGGATGCTGCAGATGGTCTGGGCGATAGGCTCCGGCTCGCAAATGCCGCTCGCCTCTATTACTATATAGTCGAACTTATGCTGGGAAACTATGTCGCAGATTTGCTGGACCAAGTCCATCTTAAGGGTGCAACAGATGCATCCGTTCTGAAGCGCGACCAGACTGTCGTCTTTCTGTCCCACGACTCCGCCCTGCTCGATGAGCGAAGCGTCTATGTTAACTTCACCTATGTCGTTAACTATTACGGCGAACTTTACCCCTTTCTTATTATTTAGGATTCTGTTTACGAGCGTAGTTTTGCCGCTTCCGAGATAACCGGTCAGAAGCAGGACCGGAATTTCATTCAATGCCATAATCAAAACAAGTTTTATGATCATACAAATTTACGATTATTCTCGAAATATACTATCTTTGCAAACCTCAATTTCAGATACGATATGAGAATGAATGCCATACTTTTTACCACTCTTTCCCTAATTTCGGCCTTGGCGAGCTGCGGGGACAACTCCACACAGATGCTTGTAGCATCTCCATCCCCATATACCACTCTTTATTCCGCCGACAAAAAGACCGGTGAGCTGAAAGCAAGCGATTTCGCGGTGCGAGGCTCTTCGATTAAGGTTTTCCCGGATAACACCATCGTATCCGATGACAGTACCTATGTAGAGGTAAAAAGCGCCAAATCACAGAAATACTACATTAACAAGCACAATCTCACGACTGACAGCTTGCAGGTCGTGCAGGAAAAAAGGCTCTACGCACGCAGCACGGTTTCAGTACTAAGCGACACCCTGCATTCGAAAATCGGAGGCCAGATAACGAAAGGAAAGAGCGTACAGATCGTAGGCAGCACTTGGCCCGACCATAAGGGCGAGGTGCACCGCTATAAGGTTAAGTCGGGCCACCGCGAAGGCTATGTCTACGGGAAGTATCTTACACGTTCTAAGGAGAGCGCATTGGCCCGATACAAGCCCGAAGTCTACGATTCGCTGCATCTGGCCGTAAGGAACAGTTTCGGAGGCGGAAAGGCCTATGACTGTGACTATTACCCTTACGAAAAGCCTTCGTTCGAGGATAACGTGATGCCGCAGTCCTGCTATTCGCTCTACATTAATTTCGCGCCGGGTAACATCGCGAACATCGACGCCTACATAGCATTGGCGAAAAAGACTAAGATCAACACTTTCGTCATAGACATAAAAGATAACGAATGTCCTGGCTTCAAGGCAGATGCGATGCGCAGGCACTCCCCTACGAACTACGCCAGGGCTTCGGCTAAGGGCGAGGAGCTCTATCGCAGGGCAGTGGCCAGACTTCACGAGGAAGGGTTCTACGTGGTGGGACGAATCACCTGTTTCAAGGACACCTATTTCGTGAAGGACAATCCGCAGAGCGCCATCACCGAAATCGCCACCGGAGAGCCTTACAAGCATAACAAATCCTACTGGCCAAGCGCTTATAACAGAAAGGTTTGGCAGTTTAACGTGGAATTGGCCCGAGAGGCAGTCGAAAAGTTCGGCTTTAACGAAATCAATTTCGACTACGTGCGCTTCCCTGACCGTATGACTAAGATCGAGAGCCTGGTGGACTACCATAACGTCTACGGAGAATCGAAGGTACAGGCCATCCAGAGATTCGTCAGATACGCTTGCGACGAGATTCACGCCGTGGGAGCCTATGTGTCCATAGATGTCTTCGGCGAGAGTGCCAATCCGGGCTACACCACCGCCTACGGGCAGTATTGGCCTGCTCTGTCGAATGTCGCCGACGTGATGTGCGGCATGCCTTATCCGGACCACTTCCCTGACGGGTTCTACGGCATCAGCAAACCGTGGAATCACCCGTACGAGCTGTTATTGGCCTGGGGAAAGAGGGTTCAGGGCAGGCAGGCTGCTACCCCTAATCCGGCCAAGGTGCGCACTTGGATACAGGCCTATCACGTGATGAAGCACGTGGACCCGGAGGGCATCGACTATAACGCCGAGAATCTGGAAAAGGAAATACGCGGACTGTTCGCAGCCGGGCTTAAGGATGGCTATATCACTTGGCTATCTTCTTCAAGTCTAAAGAGATACACCGAGCAGGCGCCGGCATTTAAAATAAATTATTGGAAGGAATACGATGAATAATAACGACATCATCTGCGCACCGGCGACCGTTCCGGGGACAGGGGCCATTTCCGTGATAAGAGTCAGTGGGAAAGGCAGTTTAGAATTGGCCGATAAGGTCATTAGCCTGCGAAAGGGCTCGATAGCTCAGTCGAAGGGATATACCCTGCACTTCGGAAGCATCTTCGCATCGGACGGCTCGCTTCTGGACGAGGTGATAGTCAGCGTGTTTCGCGCGCCGAACTCCTATACCGGCGAAGATGGCGTGGAGATTTCGTGTCACAGCTCGAAATATATTGTCAGCGAGACGATTGGCCTGCTTTGCGAAAAGGGATGCAGGATGGCGGGGCCGGGTGAATTCACGCAGAGGGCTTATTTGAATGGGAAGATGGACTTGGCACAGGCAGAGGCAGTGGCAGATGTGATCGCGGCTGATTCGAAGGCTGCGCTTAGGGTCGCCCAAAGCCATTTGCGCGGCGAGTATTCCGCTGCTTTCAAGGAACTTAGAGATGCTCTGGTAAGGCTCTCGGCTCTGGTGGAATTGGAACTGGATTTCAGCGAGGAAGAGGTCGAATTTGCCAGCAGGGAGATGATTATAGGATTGGCAGAAAGCGCGATAGCGAAAATGAGCAGGCTCAGGGACAGCTACCGGGTGGGAAACGCGCTGAAAAATGGCGTGCCGGTGGCGATTGTGGGGGCGCCGAATGTCGGGAAGAGTACGCTGCTGAATGCCCTGCTCGGCGAGGATAGGGCGATTACTTCGGACATTCCGGGAACCACGCGCGACACGGTAGAGGAAAGCATTGTCATAGAAGGAGTTAGATATAGGTTTATAGACACGGCCGGCATTCGCGAGACCGAGCAAGTGATAGAGAGGCTGGGAATCGAGAGGAGCATGGCGAAAATTCGGGACGCCGCCATCGTGATTTGCCTTCTGGACTCGACGAAAAAGGATGAAAGCGAGAAGATGCTGAGTAAGGTCGAAAGCCTGATATACACTGAGAATCAAAAGATTATCGTCGTGGCGAACAAGAGTGACCTGCTACCTGATTCCGGAAATGTGAACGGGGGACGTGTGATAAGCATCTCGGCGAAGCGAAAGGAAGGGCTTCAGGCTCTCGAAAAGGCCATAGTAAAGTGCGGCTTCGCAGACACCGACGAGCGCGTAATCGTCACGTCTGCAAGGCATTATAACGCCCTTAGCAGCGCCGTAGAAAGCCTCCGTGCAGTCGTTCACGCCGTACGTGAGGGCATCAGCGAAGAACTTCTCGCCGAGGACCTGCGCGCCGCCATCCGCGACATAAACTCCATCTTCGCATCCACCTCTGACGCCATCACCCCCGACGAAGTCCTCGGCGAAGTGTTCGGGAAGTTCTGCATCGGGAAATAATTAACAGATTGATTTACAACAAGTTACAAGCAAATATCCCTAAAAGCCTAAAGGTGAGACAGTTCGTGGTCTTACCTTTATTCATTCTATTGGCCTGTAATGGCATTGAAATGCCCAGATTTGACAGGTTTTTTAGCGCAATTTTAGCGCACCCATCTATGACAGCCTAACGTTCCGAGACGAGAGTGAAAGTGGGACACCACGGGACGAAATTAGGATATATAAATGGGAAAACTTAGGTTCAAAAACACTGTGAATTCTGTGGTGCAGAGTTCACTGCGCAGAAATCTTCGACAAGATTCTGCAGCCATATGTGTGCCTCGCGAGCATACAAGGCAAGGAAACGGCAGTTGGTTGAAGACCATGTCAATGAGAAGTTCTCGATGGAAGAGGAGAACCGTCGCAAAATCGACCTGAGCAATATCTATGTGATGACACCGCGTGCTGCGGCCGCTTATCTGGGTGTAGGCAAGACGACTATCTATCGTTATCTCTCAAACGGGCAGTTCAAGGCCCTGAGGCTACAGTCCAAGACTCTGATAAGGAAAGAGGATCTTGACAGTCTATTCGTAACCGACATCCGGAAGAATTCAGACTCCCCTGTCTCAATAGGGCGCAAAGAAGTTAAGCTAGACCTGTCTGACTGCTACGATGTCAAGGCTGTGATGGAACTTTTCGGCATGTCATATAGTGGTGTATCAGACCTTCTCAAGAAAGCAGGGGTTAAGGAGAAACTGATGTTCGGGCGTAGAATCTATCCAAAAGCTGATGTGGACAAGGTATATGCTCAACGCCAGGAGGACCCGCATCCTGAGATTACGGAATGGTATTCAACCGCCGAGATAGTTGAAAAGTTCGGTATGACCCCTTCTGCAGTGTATTCTATGGCATTTGACTACGTGGTTCCGAAGAAGATTGTCCAGAGGCGTACATACTATTCAAAACTGCACGTGGATGCCATCAAGGGAGGATTCTATCTGGATATGCTGCAACAGGCATCCGGTCAGTACATAACCATCGAAGAAATAATGGCCAAATATGGGATGAACAGAGATCAGGTAGACACTTTTCTCAAGGGCCATAATATAAGAAAGGTCAAAGTCGGGAAGATAGTGAAGATTCTTAAAGCTGATTTCGAGAAGGAATTTTGCTTGCAGATTTGACGAAAACGTACAATGAGAAGTGGAAGGGTTTACCTATATCTCCAGTATTACCCGCCAATCAGGAACCCACGCACGAATAAGGCGATCAGATGGGAAGCACTCAAGCTGGAAATGTTTCCCAATCCGAAAACTACTTTCGAACGCGAGCAGAACAAGAGTATGATAGAGATGGCCGAAATCATCAAGAGCAAAAGAATGATGCTGCTTGCCGGAGAATCGTATGGATTCATTGACAAGACACGAAAACGGGAAGACGCTATCCGCTACTTTGAGTAGGTCTGCAAACAGAAGGGTGGCAAATGGGGTGCAGCGTTGTTGCACTTCAAAGAGTTCATGGGTGGCAGTTGCCGTTTTGAGGAACTTACTGAAGAACTGTGCGAAAAGTACAAGGAGTGGATATTGAACAGCGAAAACAATAATAAGGAGGGTGCCAAACTCAAGAGAAACTCTGCCGCAGCGTACTTCTCTCTTTTCCGGGCCATGCTGAAGATTGCATACCGTGAACATTGGCTGACAAAAAACCTGAATGATTTCATTACTCCAATCAAGACGGTGAAGGTCAGCAAACCCTACCTTACGCTGGAAGAGCTCCGTACTCTGGCTGACACTCCCTGTGAAAATGACGTCCTGAAGAGGGCTTCCCTTTTCTCTTGCCTGACGGGATTGCGAATCAGTGACATAAAGACCCTGCGGTGGGAGGATCTGATCAAAAACCAGTATGGTTGCTATACAATACATAAGACAATAGTCAAGACAGGCGAGATTGCAGACACCCAATAAGCAACGAAGCAAGGTCTTACTGCGGGAGAAGGAAAAAGGGTATCATATTCAAAGGGCTGAAGCGTGAAATGCTGTACAATGACCTCCCGAAGTGGATCAGTGATGCCGGAATCACGAAGCACATCACACCTCAGCGAGCCGAACATTATTCTCAAGGACGGGATTTTCAATGAATATTTTAAATCTCTTGTACTGACTACGCAAAGTTCTTATGGCCCTCCTCATCTTATGCATAAGAGGCTCTGGAGCATCCTTATAGATTGCCCATGCTGAAGTTGCAGCAATTACCATATCTCCTTTTTCAATCGCTGAGAACAATCGGTATTTTAACTCACTGATGCATACACACTCCATTGCATCCACACATATCTTGCGTTTCCCGACGTCCCTAGTTTTTCCTACTTTTATTCTTGTCCCACACTTATCATTGACTCCCTTATAACACTCTCTAGGAAGAATAAGATGCTCACCAGCATCAGTTCGGATAATATAACCGCCTTTAGTATGCCGTACGAGAACGCCATCGCCATTCATAATTTCATCTCCTGTAAGCTTGCATTGTTCTTTAATTGAATTGAAACAATCCTCCAACTCATCTTCATATGGGAGAGCAATCTCACACCATATATCCAATAAAGCAACATTAATCTCATTGTTTCCGGATGTCATAGATATAGCATTCATAATCTTGTATTAATTAATTGATTCATTTATATATGTTAAAAATCAGCAGGACGTAAACATTTTGTGTAGTATATTTTCATTCAGTGTTCAATGTTAATATTGCTTTATTATGAGTTGGGAATTGATGTTGTCAATCGTAAACTTTCAGAGTCTTTCTCAAACCAAGGAGGGGCATCATCTATCGACTTGTATGTTTCATCCTCTTTTAACATCAGTCGATACACAGCATCATATTATTCATATCTCTTGAGTTCAGAATTGGGGGAACGTTCCCGCACGCTCCCCCTTCTCGTTGAATAATGATGTACTTATCTGTTACAGAATAACTTTCGGATGTTTAACTATTCCGCTTTGACATCCTCAATTTCCGCCCTGCACTGCTCAAGTCTGGATTGGAATGCGAGTCTGTCCGATTTCTCGTTACGAACCGTGCTGAGTTCGGACGATATCTCATTTCTCTTACTGATTAGATTAGCATATTCCGGATGCTTCTCCGAGTATTCTTCCTCGACTTTGTATTTCCAAATATGCTCATTCTCCTTCGCCTTGCTACACTTCTCTTCATAATTGGCATCTATCTTGGCAGTGTGAGGCTCAATCTCACGTTCAATCGCTTCAACTTGGAGAATCAGCTTGTCTTCCTTTGCCTGAAGTCGCTCCACGTCGACAGCGATTCTGGCAATATTCTTCTCTATCTGTGGAATAATCCTGATGGATAGTCCCTTGATCTCATCGGCCGCTTTGTTAGCCTGATTATATATTGGCTCAAGTGCTGAAATCTTCTCAACGAATTCGAGAGCACCTGCAATTTTCTCCGCCTGGAAAACATTGATCATCTCATCAGGGTATACCTTGTAGGTGTTATTTTCCTGCTCGGTCATATCATGCACCGTTAGATAGTGAGACTCGTTTTGATTGTTTTTTTCTTGAGAAAAGTATTGAAATATACTGTTGGATTATCAAGAATCGCACGCAAACGGGAAATCATCTCCTGCACCTCATTCATAACATACTCCTTTGCGAAAGAATCATCTCCTTCTGCAGCCTTGGCAGCAACTGTCTCCACGAAGTTGAACGCATAATCCCAGCTGTTGCGATCCGTGGCATAGAGTCTTGTGTATCTGGCGATGTCCCTGCTGTCAGCGTAGTAGTAGTTCACAAATAATGTATAAGGAAGGATATCAATTCCCTTGTAGGTAAGTCCGAGATAGAAGTATGACGACCAGCCGTAACCGAAGTTGGTGTGAATATCGATCCTGATGTCATCCGTAATATCATATGATAGATTGGTCCAACCCACCGTGTCAGTAGACCACATCTTTACGTCAGGGTCCGACTTGAGTTCGTGAAGGAGCGAAACATAACTATATGCCTGACAGAAACGCGTGCAGAGAGAATAGAAATCATTTTTCCTGTGCTTGTTCAGATTCGCCATACCTTTCTCAACATTCTCCTTGAGCTTTGCATTATAATCTTGCAGGTTCTCGGTCTTCAAATCAGCGAAACGCTTCTCGAACTCTTTGGTATATTCCTCCCTCGTCTTCTCAAGTTCGGCCTCATACTCATCAAAGGTTGGAGCCTTAGGATATGACACCCCACTGACATATGAAGAGGAATATGAGTATGGTGCCAAATAATTGATAGATGTGCGCTCTGACGGAAGAAATTCCATATCCATTCTGGACTGAAGATCGAAGATTGTCCTGTTGGGATTCTCCAACATAGCCTTGAGGCCTTCCACAAGAGCAGTCTTCTGCTGGATTTCTTCCTTTACAAACCTTACGCAACCGTTGACGTTCCTAATGATACCGATGTAATCTTTGTTTACTGTAGACATAGCATTAATTATTATTTGTTGAACTTTAGTTTCGTATTTTCTAATTATTAACCTGTTGGCGGAATTAATTTAATGCATACTTAATTCTGCCAATGGGCTTGTCGTTAATGAAGTTTACGTATTGCAGAATGGTAAGTGCACTAATTTTGCCAATGATTCTGGCAAACAAA